>SR_TP_S13solDRAFT_1000727_pt1 | contig 12144 bp, 6 predicted proteins | sample SodReaTP_S13sol_FD_11159 | JGI IMG/M metagenome (IMG submission 11159) | reverse complement strand
GAGCCGCTGGCGGGGACCCGCCAGGGGCAGCCGCTGCAATCGGCGAACTCCGGCACGACCGACAGGTTGCCGGTGCCGGCCGGCTGGCCCATGCCGGCGTTGACCAGGCCGACATTGTTGTGCCGATAGTCGAGCGCCGACCCGAGCATGAGCCACAGATCGTTGCCGCTACTGCCCCACATCAGGTTGTTGATGAAGCGGGTGGGAATGTCGTGGTGGGGCTGAATCACGAAACCGCCGGTGTCGAACGGGCCGGGGTCGGCGAAGTGATTCTCGATGACGGTATTGCTGATGAACAAAAGCGATACATCGGCACCCGGATCGCTGTTGCGGTACAGGGCCAGGTAGCCGGTGCCCGGCGACTGCGCGCCCAGGTTGTCCTCGAACAGGTTGTTGAGGATTTCAATCGACGAGCCGTCGGCCAGGTCGCCGAGATCGAGGTGCAGGGCCCCTGCGCTGGGTGCCTGGTTGCCGGTAAAGGCGTTGCGCTCGAGTCTGAGCCGGCCGATGGCGACCGAGCTGCCAGGGTAGCCGGCGCGCAGCGCGCCGCCGGGCTCGAGGCTGGAGTGGCCGTCCTTGAAGTGCAGCAGTTCGATCGCCAGCTCCGCGCCGGACTTCATCAGGGCCTGCAGGATGAACTCGCTGCCCTGACCGTCGAGCACGGTCAGGAAGGGATCTTCGACCGGACGTTCGGCGCAATCATTCTGGCCCACCGTCGTCCAGCCACCGGAAAGGCGCAGGCTCCTGGCGTCCCCGGACGTGGCCTGGGCCAGGTAGTTGAATCCACCCGCAGGCACCACGTAATGTCCGGCGGCGACGCGGATGACATCGTCGATGCCGTTGCTGGCGGCCTGGTCGAGCGCAGCCTGGAGTTCCTGGCTGCTCGTCACGCAGTACGGCGCCTGATACTCCCAGGCACCCATGTCGCAGGACGTGCTGCCGCGGCCCGGGCGCGGCTGACCGCGCTGGTCCTTGCTCAGGCCGTGGTCGGCCTGGCAGTCGCCGGCCGAATTCAGCGCCGCGCTGGGCGGGGTGAAGGCATGCGTCCAGGTCGGGCCGCCGTGATCGGCCAGCGGCTCGAGACCGATCGCCGCCAGCGGCGTGGCCGAACCGGTGCAACTGGCGTCCGTGGCCACGCTGTTGGCATGCACGTCTGCCGGTGTCGAACAGCCGCTCGAACCGTCGCGATCGCGCACGATGAGGCTGTTGTGCAACACCAGCGGGCTGGCCGGGGCTGCACCACCGCGCCACAGACCATCGACACCGCCGGCAGCCGCCTCGTTGAAGGCCAGGGTGACGTGCAGCAGTTCGATCGCGCCGCTGGTCGAGTGCAGACCGCCGCCCTCGGCAGACGGGCCGTCGGCGCGATTGCCGGAGACGGTGCTGTTGATCAGTTCCAGGTCGCCACCGACCAGCGCCAGCCCGCCGCCGTGGGCCGCGCTGCCGGCCGTGGCGTTTCCGGCAATGGTGGACTCCCGGATCAGGGTCTGGCCACCGACGACCAGTCCACCGCCGCGCGCCTGATCTCCGGCAGTGCTGTTGCCGGTCACGCTCGAGCGCTGCATCAACAGGTTTCCGGTCACGCTCAGCCCGCCGCCACCGGCGCTGTTGCCGAAGGTCTGGCTGTTTTCGATGCGCGTGTCCAGAAGCTCCAGGTTGCCATCGACCACCGCCACGGCGCCGCCAAAGGACTGGAATCCCAGGGTGCGGCTGTGGCCGACGACGACCCGGTCGAACCACAGGTCGGCCTGCTCGGCCAACACCGCCCCGCCCGGCGCCTGCGCAGCACCGGTCTGGCCGTTGACCAGGGTCAGGTCGGTCAGCGCCAGGGTGAATTCCGACGGCGCTCCACCCTGGGCGTGGAACACGCGGAACTGCTCTGCAGCATCGATCACCAGGCCGGCCGGCTGGCCGGTCGCCGGGCCGGTGATGGCCAGGTTGCCGGTGATGACCGGCAGGGCGCTGTCGAGCGTCAGCACCTGCCCGGCCAGGCTGGCATCGAACAGGATCTCGTCGGCGATCGGGCTACCGGCAAAACAGTCGGCCGATCCGGACTGATCGTCGTTGTTGGCATTGACGATCGCCTCGCGCAGCGAACACTGGCCGTCGGCGACCACCTCGTCGGCCATGGTGGTGACGACAATGCCGGTGCCGGCGTGCAGGGCGCCGAAACCAAGCAGGCCGATCAGCGCGAAGGCGGGAAATATCAGGCGAAGTGCGGTGTCCATCGACGCTCTCGAACGGGGTTCAAGACAGACCTGCGCTGTTGAACCCGATTCAGTGCCTCGATCGAATCACCACAGCACCAGACGCCGGGCGTCCGCCCCGGTTCCGGCCTGCGCTCAGTGCCTCATTTCGAGTCGCCGTTCGCGCCTTCCGGGTAGAGCTGCTGCCACCACTGCGGCTCGTCCTTGAGCCAGCGGTCGAACCAGGCCAGGATCGTGTCCCACCAGACATAGCGCTTCTCGCGGTCGATGATCCAGTGATCCTCGCCCGGAAACTCGACCAGTTCCACTTCGCGCCCGAGCAGCTTGAGCGCGGTGAACATGGTGTGGCTTTCGCCCGGCGGTACGTTGGTGTCGGAATCACCGTGCAGCAACAGCAGTGGCGTATTGATCCGGTCGGCGTGGTAGACCGGGCTGTGCTCGACGTAAAGCTCACGGTTGTTCCAGGGGAAGGAGTCGCGGCTGGCGATGCCGGAATAGGCATAGCCCCACCAGCCCTCGCCCCAGTAGCTGGTCAGCGCGCTGATGCCGGCGTGCGAGATCGAGGCGGCGAACCGGTCGGTCCGGGTGGCCAGGTACATGGTCATGAAGCCGCCGTAGCTGGCACCGATGTTGCCGATGCGCTCGGCGTCGACAAAGTCGTGCGCGGCGACGAACTGCTCTGTGCCCTCGATGATGTCGTCGGCGGTGTACTCGCCCCAGGCATTGACATGGGCGGCCGAGAACTCCTGGCCGTAGCCGATGGTGCCGCGCGGCTGCAGCACGTAGACAACATAACCGTTGGCCGCCCACAGGTTGAACGGGTAGCGGCCGGTGAACTGGCGATTGACCGGCATCGTGCCGCCGTAGTAGTAGACGATCAGGGGATAGCGCCTGTCGGCATCGAAATCCGGCGGCAGGTAGTAGCGCCCCTCGATCCGATCGCCGGAGGAATTCTCGAACGACCACTCGCGCACCTCGCCCAACCGCACGTCGGCGTATGCCCCGGGGCGGGAGTCGACCAGCACTTCGTGGCGGCCGTCCAGGCCGACCCGGTGCACGCGCTGCGGTGCGGCGGCATCGCTGCCGCGCGCGACCACGGTCGGCGGCGAGGTGCGCGAGGCGACAAAGGACTCGATCACTTCCAGTCCGGTCCCGAGGCGGGTGAAACGCTCGCCCGCGGTATCGAAATGGACCAGGGCGGAACGCTCGCCGTCGACGGCCGACAGCAGCAGATTGCCGTCGGCCAGGCGCTCGATGCCGCTGAAGGCCGGGTCGAATTCCCGGCTGACACTGAGCGCCGACTTGCCGTCGCCGGCCAGACGATAGAGCTGGGTGTCGTACTCGTTCGGCGTGGCCTCGTCGCTGGTGGCATCGCCGTTGCCGAGCGGCAGACCCGGACCGGCCAGCAGCCAGTAGCCGTCCTCGGCAAAGCGGATGTCGTCGAACTGGCGCAAGCGGGCGATCTCGCGCTGCTCGAGCCCGTCGATCTCGAGCTCGAACAGGCGGTGCAGTGCGTGCGGCGGCTCGGCATAGTCGATGACGCGCTGCGACAGCAGCAGGCGACCGTCGAGGGCGTCGTGCAGGGTCACCGAGCCGGATTCGGCGGTCAGCGGGCGCTTCAGGCCGGTGGCGATGTCGAGCTGGAAGATCTGGCTGCGGTCGCGGAAGCCGGCCCAGCGATCTTCCAGGGCGCGCAGGCGACGACGCGTTTCGGTATCGCTGTCGTCCTTCCTGACCCAGGCAAACAGGATCGAGGCCGAATCCGGGTGCCAGCGCCAGCTGCCCAGGTCGTCGAGCTCGAGCAGCAGGGCGCGTGCCTGCCCGGAGTCGCGCCGGTGCAGCCACAGGCTCTTGCCGGTCTGCACGGCCAGCATCGATCCGTCCGGGCTCCAGGCCAGGCGGGACGGATGGTCGCCGGTCCACTGGTGCCGCACCCGGCCGGTCTGCAGATCGCGGACTTCGAGGCGCCGAAGGTCGGCGTCGGCCAGCTCGTCGCGCCGTTCGAAAGCGAGCGCCAGGTAGCGCCCGTCGGGCGAAATCGCCATCTCGCCCACGGTTTCGGCGTTGGTCAGCCGCCGGGCCGAGACGCGCCGCTCGGGGCGGGTGTGCGCAACCGCCCGATCAATTTCCGAACGCCCCTGCCAGGCCAGCGAGGGCGCTGATTCTTCGGCCCGGCCCTCGTGCACGATCCAGACCGAATGGCTGCCGTTGGGCAGATCGAGCGCATGCCCGTCGCTGCCGTCGTCGACCTTGCGGCCATCGACAAAGACGGCCGGGTTGCGCAACCCCTCGACCTCGAGGTGGCCGCGCACGAAGCGCTGCGCCTCGAGCTGGAACCACCACAGCCACAGCCGCCGTTCGGGACCCGGGTCGCGGGGCGAAGCGACAGCCCATTCGATGCGCTGGCCGAATGCTTCGAGCGGCTGCCCGGAACGAGGCAAGCCGCCCTGGCCGAGCTGGCCGACCAGGGCCCGCCGCAGCGCGTCGGCCTGACCGGTCTCGTCCATCCGTTCGGCATCGATCGGCAGCGGCCCCAGCGCCAGCACTTCGTCAATCGCGACTGCTGCAGGCGATTCCGTCTCGGCCGCGGCAATCGGGACCGACACGAGAAACAGCAGAGTGGACAGGCAGCAGATTCGAATCACGGGCAGAATCCTCTCTCGAGCGTGGACGGGTCAGCGCCAGAATCTACCAGATCTGGAAGCAACCATCGCGGCCCGGGAGTTCCGCTGCGGCCGGACTCCGCGACAGCCCCCTGGCGCGCGGCGCGACTCGTGGTCCGTGCAGCACCGCCCTTTTTGACGATGGTCAAGTCACCCCGCCTGCATCGGTACTAGTCTGGTCGCCTGGTTCAACAAAGCGATTGCGGCCGAGTCAACATGTCCGAACTGATGCGTCCAACATTCGATGCCGAGCTGATCGAAAGGTACGGCGGCGAGGGTCCGCGCTACACCTCCTATCCCACGGCGGTGCAGTTCAGCGAGGACTTCGGGCCGGCCGAGTACGACGCGGCGATCGCCGAAAGCAATCGCCTGCCGATTCCGGCCGACCTGTCGCTCTACGTTCACGTACCGTTCTGCGCCAGTCCCTGCTTCTATTGCGCCTGCAACCGGGTCATCACGCGCTCGACCAGCGCCGGCCAGGAGTTCCTGGTCAGCCTGGAGAAGGAACTCCGGCTGGTGGCGCCGCGCTTCGACCGCGACCGTCCTGTGCGCCAACTGCACCTCGGCGGCGGCACTCCGACCTTTCTGAGCACCGATCAGATCCGCCAGCTGATGGCCCTGCTGCGCACCCACTATCATCTTGCGCCCGATGCCGAGCTCGGCCTGGAGATCGATCCGCGCACGATCGACCCGGCCGGCATCCGGGAACTGAGAAAGATCGGCTTCAACCGCATCTCGGTCGGTGTTCAGGATCTGGATCCCGACGTCCAGCGTGCGGTCAACCGCGTGCACGACACCGCCATGGTCGGGTCGGTCATCGGGGCGGCGCGGGGGGTCGGATTCGAATCGATCAGCGTCGACCTGATCTATGGCCTGCCGCTGCAGACCACCGCCGGCTTTTCGAAAACGGTCGAGTCGATCATTTCCATGGGCCCGGACCGGATCTCGCTGTTCAACTACGCCCACCTGCCGCACCTGTTCAAGGCACAGCGCCAGATCGAGGACGAAACCCTGCCCAGCCCCGCGACCAAGCTGGCGATCTTCCGCAACACCCTCGCCCGCCTGCTCGATGCCGGCTACGAGTTCATCGGCATGGACCACTTCGCCCGACCCGAGGATTCCCTGGTCAGGGCCAAGCGCAACGGCACCATGGTGCGCAACTTCCAGGGATACTCGACCCACGGCGGACTCGATCTGGTCAGCTTCGGTCCCAGCGCCATCAGCCAGGTCGGCGACAGCTTTGCCCAGAACCATCGCAAGCTGCAGGACTGGACGGTGTCGCTGATCGAAGGCCGCCTGCCGACCGCGCGCGGCCTGACGCGTACCACCGACGATCGAATCCGGGCCGATATCATCGATCGGATCATGTGCAACGGCAAGCTGATCTACCGCGCGATCGAACGCGACTACCAGCTCGTCTTCAGGCGCTACTTCACCAGCGAGCTCGAGCGGCTCGGGGCGCTGGCCTGCGACGGTCTGATCGAACTCGGCCAGGACGGCTTCGCCGTCACGCCCAACGGACTTCTGTTCCTGCGCGCCATCGCCAAGACCTTCGACGCTCACCTGGCCCCGGCCGGGCAGGCACACCGGCGCTTCTCGCGCATCGTCTAGGGCGGCGATCATGCCCAGGCCTCCGGACGTTCCCGCCCTCGGTGCAGGCGAACAGTCGTGCAGCGACTGCGTGCTGTTCAGCCTGTGCTTTGCCCAGGACATCGATGCCGACGCGCGCGAACGGCTCGACGGCGTGATCCGCCGCCGCCAGGGCGTCGAGCGCAGCGGACACCTGCACCACGGCGGCCAGTCACTGCGCCAGCTGGCCGTACTGCGGTCGGGCTCGATCAAGGCCTACCAGGTCTCGCGCGAGGGCGACGAACTGGTCACCGGCTTCTACCTGCCCGGTGACATCATCGGCCTCGATGCCCTGCCGGTCGGCGAACACGGCGGTTCGGCGGTGGCCCTCGAAGACTGCAGACTGTGCGAAATCCCGGTGGCCGACTTCCAGAAGATCCTGGGCGAGAGTCCGCGCCTGAACCAGGTCATGCTGCGCCTGCTGGCCGAAGAGATGGTCGAAACCCGCAAGCTTTTGCTGGTGGTCGGACGACTCGACGCCCGCACCCGCGTGGCGCTGTTTCTGCTCAGTCTGTCCAGGCGGCTGGAGCGCCGCCAGCTCGATCCAGACCTGTTTCGCCTGAGCATGGACCGTCGCGATATCGCCAACTACCTCGGCCTGACCATCGAAACCGTCTCGCGCACGCTCTCGTCGCTGCAGCGCGACGGCGTCATCCAGGTGCGCGGCAAGCTGATGCGCATCGTCGACCGCCGCGCGCTGGCCGAGCTGGCCAACGAGGACATCGTCACCACGTCCGAACGCGCCGCGGTCTGAGTCTAGTCCGGCAGCCGGGTCGGCGAAACCAGCTGGCTGAAGAACAGGGCGTTGGCGAACAGTTTTTCACCGCCGCGCCAGTAGCCGCGGAACAGGGGTTCGTCGGCGATGCGGATCACCGTGCCGCTGCCGTGGCGGCTGACGCTGACCGCCGCGGTGCCGGCCAGGCGCTCGCGGTTCTTCTCCGACAGGTAGCCGGCGGCCAGGGGTTGGTCGGCGTAGACCGCGACCTGGGCGTAGGGGTTGTCGACCGCCTTGAGTGCGTGCCGGCCCTGGCGGAACAGCACCAGTTCGTCGTCGGCGTAGCCCCAGCCCAGCGGGTGGCTGCGGTCGAGATCGACGCGCAGGGCGCTGCCGCCGATCAGTTCGCGGGCAAAGTCCTGGCGGTAGTCGCCGTAGGGGCGGCGTTCCGGTTTCTGTTCCTGTTCGCCCTTGTCCCCGCGCTTGTCTCCCTCGTCATCGACCAGGGACCAGTCCAGGTCGAGTGATTCGACCGTCTCGGCCGCGCCGCCGAAGGCCAGCAGGGTGCCGCCGCCGTTGACGTAGCGTTTGAGTGCCTGGCCCAGCTCGCTTTCGGCCGAGCCGTACCAGCCCGGCGGCACGATCAGGTGGCTGTAGTCGGACAGGTCGGTGCGGCCGATGTCGCTGGTGTCGATCTGCGCGACCGGCTGGCCCAGGCGGGTGTCGAACCAGTGCCAGGTGGCACCGGCGGCGTAGGGGCTGACACCGCTGCCGGTGAGCAGGGCCGGGCGGATCGGCTCGAGCACCGGCGCCGACGGCGAACCCAGATCGATGCCCGAACGCGCCAGTCCCGAACCGACCGCCACGATCTCGACGCCGTGCGCGGCCGACAGCTCGGCCAGGCGCTCGGCAATCGGATCGCTGTCTTCGGGCTGCATGCCGGAATGGACGATGAGCGAGCCGCGCTCGAAGTCGCGCTCACCGCGCGCGGTGGCCGCCGTGGTCGGCTCGGAGATGGCCTGGACGCGATAGCCTTGGTCGAGCAGCTCGGCCAGCACGGCGTCGGCGCGGTACTGGTTCCAGTCGATCATCCAGGCAACCGCCTCGGCCTCGGGCGCCGGCACGGCGTGCTCGGGCAGCTCGCCCAGGGCGGCGCCGGCGGCCGGCAGGCGGCGCACCGGCTCGAGCGGCAGGTCGTGCGCGAAGTGCATCGGCCAGGCCGAGACGTCGTAGAAGGTCTCGACCTCCATTTCGGTGACCGGCTCGAAAATGGATCTGAGCATCAGGAAGTGGTCCTGGTCGGCCGGGATGACCCAGGCCGAACCCGCCGCGTGGCGGCGATCGTCGATGGTGACGGCCTCCTCGACCGGGCGGATGTCGACGCCGTGGACGAGCAGCATGTCGATCAGGGCGCGCGCACGCGCCGGGTCGCCGCCGTCGCCGAGCAGCCAGCCGGCCTGGCCCCAGCCGTCGGCCTGATCACGAACGTCGGCGAAGAAGTCGCGCTGGTAGGCGACCAGCTCGTCGGCGTGTTCGACCGACGCGTCCAGGGTCGACAGGCTGGTGCGCACCTGGTTGGCGACGGTGTCGGCGAAGCGCTTTATGCCGTAGTCGCTGTCCTGGATCACGCCGCGGCTCGAGCTCTGCTCGAACAGGATGCCGATGCCGCCGGTCACGTCCGGGTAGGTCGAGCCCTTGCCGATGTAGAAGTCGTCGAAGGACTCGCGCGCGTAGTAGGCTTCGCCGGCGGCGTCGAGCTCGGCGCCGTGGAACTCGGCGATGTCGGCCGTCAGCGCCTGGTTGGCATCGGGAATGAGCGGGTTGGCGCGCTCGGGAATGCCCGGCTGGAAGAAGAAGGTGCTGTTGCGGCCCATTTCGTGGTGATCGGTGATCACGTGCGGACGCCAGCTGCGGTAGTGGCCGATGCGGTTGCGCGATTCCGGATGCACCAGCGGCAGCCAGTCGCGGTTGAGGTCGAACCAGTAGTAGTTGGTGCGGCCGTTGGGCCAGCCTTCGGCGTGCTCGCGATCGTTGGGATCCGACGAGGGGTGATTGCCGCGGTGCATGTTGACCCAGTGGGCGAAGCGGTCGATGCCGTCGGGGTTGATGGCCGGCTCCATCACGATCACCAGCTCGTCGAGCCAGCGCTGGACGCGCTCGTCCTGACCGGCGGCCAGGTACCAGGCCATGACCAGGGCGGCGCTGACGCCGGAAGCCTCGTTGCCGTGCACCGAGTAGCCCATCCAGACCACCGGCGGGCCGTCGCCGGCGCGGGCGGCGTCGCTGCGAGCCGCACGAATCTCGTCGATGCGGGCGATACGTCCGGGACTGGCAATGGTCAGCAGGAGCTGCGGGCGGCCGCCATGCGTGGTGCCGATCTCCTCGATCACGACCCGATCGGAGGCCTCGGCCAGATGGCGCAGGTAGGTCACGACCTGATCATGGCGCGGGTGACGCTCACCGGGCTCGAAACCCAGGACCTGCGACGGTGCGGGAACCGACGGGTCCACTTCGAGTTGCCCGGGCAATCCGGGAAGGGCCAGGCCGGTCACCGGGACAAGCAATACGGCAAGGATCAGGGGGATTCTCGTCATGGCTCGGACAGAACGGGGTTGAGGTGAGGCTGGTAAGCTTAAACGACTGGCGTTTTCGATACCGAGAAGGAGTTCACATGAAGCTCGAATCCAAGGATCTGACCGAGGGAGCCCCGATCAATCCGCGTCTGGCATTCGGCAAACCCGACCCGGACGAACACATGGCCCTGTCGGACAACCTGAGTCCGCACCTGGCCTGGTCCGACGCACCGCGGAGTGCGCGCTCCTACGTCATCCTGTGCATGGATCCGGACGTGCCGTCCGTGGCCGACGACGTCAACCAGGAAGGCCGCACCCTGCCGGCCGACATGCCGCGGGTGGACTTCTGCCACTGGGCCATGGTCGACATCCCGACCTCGGTCGGCGAACTGCCGACCGGCGCCTGCAGCGACGGCGTGACGGTCAAGGGCAAGCGCAACCCACCGGGCCCGGCCGGGGCCCGCCAGGGACTCAACGACTACACCCGGTTCATGGCCGGCTCGGACGACATGGCCGGGCAGTACTTCGGCTACGACGGACCCTGCCCACCGTGGAACGATGAACGTCTGCATCACTACGTGTTCACCGTCTACGCGCTCGATACCGAGCGGCTCGACCTGCCCGAGCCCTTTACCGGCCATGATGTACTCGAGGCGATCGAGGGACACGTGATCGACCAGGCGAACATCACCGGCACCTACACGCTCAATCCTTCACTGGTGGACTGAGCCGGGAAGAGTGCTCAATATTCAGGCAACACCCTCAACCCGCCGCTCAGATCATGAGCGCTGCGGACTGCCCTCCCGTTCAATTCAGGGCACCCGACACTGGCACGATGCATGCATCAGGTTGCGTGATCGATTCACCAAACTTTCATTCACACCGAGGTAACACGCCGACATGGCCGCAAAGGACATCATCAAGCGAATCGCCGACGAAGAAATCCAGTTCGTCGATCTGCGTTTTTCCGACACCCTGGGCAAGGAGCAGCATGTCACCATTCCGGCCCACGCCGTCGACGAGGAAATGTTCGAGGAAGGCAAGATGTTCGACGGCTCGTCGATCATCGGCTGGAAGGGCATCAGCGAGTCCGATATGGTGCTGATGCCCGACACCGACGCGGTCTACGTCGATCCGTTCGCCGAGTATCCGACCCTCAACATCACCTGCGACATTCTCGAGCCCGATACCATGCAGGGCTACATCCGTTGCCCGCGTTCGCTGGCCAAGCGGGCCGAGGCCTTTCTGCAGTCGAGCGGCATCGCCGACAAGGCCTTCTTTGGTCCCGAGCCCGAGTTCTTCGTGTTCGACGATGTTCGCTGGAAGAACGACATGTCCGGCTCTTCGTTCTCGATCGATTCCGAGGAAGCCGCCTGGAATACCCACAAGGAATACGAGGACGGCAACTACGGCCACCGTCCGCGCGTCAAGGGCGGCTATTTTCCGGTGCCGCCGGTCGACGGTCTGTCTGACCTCAGAAGCCTGATGTGCCTGACCCTGGAGGCCTGCGGCATCCCGGTCGAGGTGCACCACCACGAAGTCGGCACCGCCGGTCAGTGCGAGATCGGCACGCGCTTCAATACCCTGGTGCGCAAGGCCGACGAAATGCTGGTGACCAAGTACGTCATCCACAATGTCGCCCATCGTCATGGCCGTACCGCTACCTTCATGCCCAAGCCCCTGGTCGGCGACAATGGCTCGGGGATGCATGTGCACCAGTCACTGGCCCGGGACGGCAGGAACCTGTTCGCCGGCGACGGCTACGGGGGACTGAGCGAAACCGCGTTGCACTACATCGGCGGTATCTTCAGGCACGCGCGTGCCATCAACGCCTTCGCCAACTCGACCACCAACAGCTACAAGCGACTGGTGCCGGGATTCGAGGCGCCGGTGCTGCTGGCCTACTCGGCCCGCAACCGCTCGGCTTCCTGCCGCGTGCCCTGGGTCGGCACCGACAAGGCGCGGCGCATCGAGATCCGCTTCGGCGATGCCGCCGGCAACCCCTACCTGACCTTCGCCGCCATGCTGATGGCCGGTCTCGACGGGGTGATCAACAAGATCGATCCGGGCGCGCCGATGGACAAGGACCTGTATGACCTGCCGCCGGAAGAAGAACGCGACATTCCGCGCGTCTGCCACGCCCTCGACCAGGCACTGGAAGCGCTCGATGCCGACCGCGACTTTCTCAAGGCCGGCGACGTGTTCTCCGACGACCTGATCGACGGCTACATCGACCTGAAGATGCGCGAGGTCACGCGCTTCAGGATGTCGACGCATCCGGTCGAGTTCGACATGTACTACTCGAGCTGAGAAATCGCCGAAACTGCTGCGCGGGCGCCTGACGGCCACCGTCAGGC
>SR_TP_S13solDRAFT_1000726_pt1 | contig 12144 bp, 7 predicted proteins | sample SodReaTP_S13sol_FD_11159 | JGI IMG/M metagenome (IMG submission 11159) | reverse complement strand
CCCCTCCTCGTGGCGGGCCCAGCGGGAGAGCGTCTCGTCGCTGGCCAGCCACAGACCGTCGTCGTGCCAGACGGCAGCAGCGAATGCGCCGTCCTGAAACCGAAGCCGTGGCTCGAAGCCGCCCGCGTCGGTCCATTGGTAGACAGTGTGCTCGCCGACCAGCCACAGATGCCCGTCGGCATCCTCCAGCAGCACCCTGGGCGCGGTTTCGGGCAGGTGGTATTGCCCGCTGGCCCCAGGGTGAAAGTGTTCGCGCAGACCCGTTTCCTCGTCGTAGCGAAACAGTCCGACGTCGTGCGTGGCGATCCAGAGCTGCCTGCCTCCGACGGGCAGAACGGCGCGGAACGTGCCCTGATCGACCTGCTCACGGCGCATCAATTGTTCGAGCTGCGCGTCCTGCTGCAGTCGGACACGCCACAGCTGGGTCTGGGTAGCGAGGTAGAGGCGGTCGTCTCGCGACCGGATCGAGATCACGTTTCGACTCATCTCCTCGCGCATGCGGTCAACGATGCCGGCGTGCAGTAAGGAGTCCTCGGACAGATCGAGGGCCGAAAGCTGTCCGGACAATCCGCCGACCAGAAAGCTCTGCTCCGGTTCGTTCCAGAACAGAGACATCACCGGGTCGATCTCGAGGGGCGAGGCGTCGGGAATGCCCGGCAGGGACTGGTAGCGCTGAAACGCGCCGGTGCCGGGTGGGAGGTAGGCGACGCCGTGGCGGACCAGTCGCAGCCAGAGTCCGCCCTCGCGATCGACGAGCGCACCATAGACGCGCGCCGTCGGCAGGCCATCGGCCAGCCCCGGCGCAGGCCGGATGTGCTCGGGTTTGTGGTCCGTGTCCGGATCCCAGCGAAACACTCCGTTGAGCGAGGTAATCACCAGCTGGCCAGTGGCCGGAACGTAGGCAATGCCGGTCAGCGTGCCATCCAGTTCACGCAGTGCCTTGATGGTGGCAGTCGGTGCATCGGCTACCGGACCGAGTGTGAGCACACGCTTGTCCTCGAGCGCATAGAGGTGACCGTCGGCTTCGGCCACATCCATCATGAAGGCTCCGCTGCCCGGCTCGTGGATTGCCTTGAAGCGCTCGCTCCCCGGCAGCAGAACGCTCAGACGGCCGCTCTGCGCCAGCCAGACCCGGCAGGCCGAATCGACCTCGACCTGCATCTGGAAGCCCTCGGATGAAAGTCCATACTGCTCCTGTTGCGGATAGAGCGTCAGGTCGTCGTTGCTGGCATCGTAGGCCGCCACGCCGCCGCGCATGAAAGCGAGCCAGATGCGCCCCTGGCAGTCCTCGGCCATCGACCAGATCGTGCCAGCCGGCAAGCGGCCGTCCGCCTCCCCCTCGGGCCGCAGGTGGCGCTGCCGGTTCAGGTCGGGTCCGATCTGAACGGCGCCGCGGTTCTCCACTCCGGCCCAAAGCGAGCCGTCGGCAGCAGCCAGCAGCGCGGTGATATTGCGGCCGGGCAGCGGGTCGGGCCGGCCCGGTGCGCTGCCGACCACGCGCAGGGTCTTGCCCTCGTGCCGGACCAGGCCGCTCTGGGTGCCGATCCAGACATAACCGCGGGTATCCTGCACGACAGCCTCGACCCGACTGTCGGGGAGGCCGTCGGCAAGTCCGATCGTCCTGAAAACCGGACCCAGCTCGGCAGCGGACACTGCAACGCAGTGCAACAGGGCCATTCCTGCCACGGCGAACCACCCGCGAACGGGTTGTCGCGGGCGACATCCGGTGTCTTGACCAACCTTGTTCGAGCGCAAACGCGGTCCCCGGCCCAATCAGGGCTTCATGGTGGCAAGATGTGGCTGACAGTTCAAGCTGCGGCGCGTGGGCCCTCGAGCGGCAGAGCTGTATAATCCTCTCCTGAATCCTAAGGCCAGCTGGCGCGATGAACGATAATCCAACCACCGCAGCCGAAATCAAATCCGTCTTTTCGGTGCCTCTGGCCTTTGCCCACCACCCTGCACCCGATGGCATGAACCGCAACTTGCGCGAACTGTTCGTGCGTTGTACCGAAGAGGGTGACAGGTATCGAAACCCCGATGAGTTCGTCTACCGCAACAAGGCACTGTACGAAAGCAACTTCAGCCTGTTCGAGTGGCCTGAGCCACCCGTGCAGGAGCTCAAGCAGTTCTGTCTGACCCAGCTCTACCAGTTGATCGCGGAGATCAACGGCTACCCGCAGGAAACGCTGCAGCGGATGCACTACCGCATCGAATCCTGGTTTCATGTCACGCGCAAGGGTGGATTTTTCGGCGCACACAACCACCCCAATCACTCATGGTCGGGCGTGTACTGTGTCGCTCACGACGGTGACGACCCCGAATCGGACAGCGGCAAGCTGGTATTCATGAATCCGCACAGTACCTCGACGATGTATATCGACTGGGCAACCGGCAGTCTCAAGTTTCCGTTTTCACGCGCGCCGGTCATGCTGCGGCTCAAACCCGGCCAGCTGGTGCTGTTTCCGTCCTGGCTGCAGCACGAGGTGCTGCCCTACGAGGGAGATGACCTGCGCATCACGGTAGCGTTCAATGCCCGTTTCAAGTACACCGGAGAGGAAGCAAGACCCCACCGCGTTGGCTGAATGCGCAAGTCAGTCGGAAACCAGTACGCGGCCGCGGCCGAGCTGGTGGTGTTCGTTGTAGTGCAGCGGCTCATCGGTCTCAAGCCGGAGACCGGCATCGATGAATACCTGAATCCAGTCCGGCCGCGCTGCAATTGCCTCATTGACCTGCAGCATGTTGGCGGTGCGCTCGGCCCCGGCCTGGAGCGCTTCGATCCAGTCGCCGAGCGACTGGCGTCGTTCGGCCAGTTCGGAAGCGGAAGCATGGCGAACAGCCGCAACCGTATTCCAGGCCTGCTCCAGAAGGGGCGACGCGGTCTGCTGGAATCCACGTCGAATCATCACCTCGGGCTTGCGCAGGCGGTCGCGCAGGTCTGACAGCGACAGGCTGCCGGTCAGCCACCTTCCGACCAGCGCAAAGGCGCCGCTTTCCTTGAGCAGGCGAAAATGCGCGCGTTCTGCTCGCATGGTTTCGAGCATGCCGCTGTCCGGGCTGTGGTTGACCATGGCCAGGCGGCCGTGCTGCGCGAGCAGTTCCGCCACTCGGTCCGCGGCGGCCTGCCAGTGGCAGTACTCGATCCCGTACTGACTGACGATCAGGTCGTAGCCCCGCTCCGGCACCGGGAAGGTCTCAAAGGCCTGTCCGGAGTGGAAGGTGATGTCGGACAGGAACTGTGCACGCTCACCCCAGATCGTGGCCAGCCGGTCGGTATCGATGTTGGCGGCATCGACTGCCTCAACCTGCCAGTCCGCTCCACGTTGGCGAGACTGCTGCGCAAACAGCAGGGCCACTGCGCCATTGCCGGTGCATACATCGAGGATTCGCGAGCCGGGATTCAGACCCTCCCCGACCGAGCGCCAGAAGTCGGCAATCGCGCCATCGTAGTTGGCAGGAAAATCCTGCGGCAAGGATGTCAGCGCGCCGCTGGACCAGTAGCTCGTCCAGGCCGATCGGTAGCGGGTTGAAGTCGTCTCCTGCATGGTCATGCAATCCTGCTGTCGTTTCGAAGGTTCTGAGGCGGACAAAAAAAAGCATGGCCCGGAGTCCGGGCCATGCTCTCGTACACGGAAGTTACGTGCAGAACTTAGAAGTTCTGGGTGTAACGGACGTACGGTACGCGGCCATAGGCGTTGTACAGGCTCCAGTTGAAGCCACGCGAGTAGCCGGGATCCAGCGGCGGCATCTTGTTGCCGACGTTCACGACACCCAGGGTGATGCGGCCGTTCCACGGCGCGAACCAGTTGGCCTGGAGGTCATGCGTGGTCCACGACGGGGTGCTGACGTCCGGGCTGGCAGCGGTGTCGTCCTGGCCATCGATGTACTTGATGTTCCAGGCCACGGCGAAGTCACCCATCGTCCAGCGGTTGTTCAGCTGGGCGCGGATTTCCGGCAGGCCGTACTCGCCGATGATGTTGCCGCTGTCGTTGACCTCGTAGCTCAGCACGTAGCCGACCTGCAGTTCGTTCTCCAGACGCCCGCCGGCGCCGAAGTCGAAGTTGGTGCGCAGGTTGGCGTCGATGCCGTCGGTGTCCACGGTGCCGCGGTTGGCAAAGCCGGTCTGGCCCCAGACGATGTTGCCGGCGGGACCGAAGGCCATGCCCAGACCCAGCGACTCATCCGGGAAGGACTGCGCCGGATCGAACATGCTCAGGCCCGGCGGGCAGTTGGTCGTGGTGCCTTCCAGGCAGTTGACGATGGTCTGCGCCGAGATGCTGGCGATGGTGTTCTCGAGGCTGATGTTGTAGTAGTCCAGCGAGAAGTTCAGCCAATCCAGCGGCTCGTAGGCGACACCCAGGGAGAACTGCTCGGACTGCTCGGACTCGAGGTTCGGGTTGGCAATCGAGTAGGTCTGGATCTGGACGTTCTCACCCGGGGTGCCGAGGAACTCGGCGGTCGGCTCGTGGAACACGCCAGCGGCCGAGAACGACGGACGCTGCGTCAGGATGTCCAGCGATGGGGCCGAGAAGCCCTCGCCGTAGGAAGCACGCAGGGTCAGGTTGTCCATCGGCTGGTAGCGGAACGAGATCTTCGGCGAGAAGTCCGAACCGTAGTCGCTGTAATCGTCATAACGACCGGCCAGGTTGATCTCGAGGTTGTCGAGAACCGGGAACAGGAACTCGAAGAAGCCGGCGGTGACGTCACGCGAACCGGCAGCGGAGTTGCCGGCCGAACCGACGATCTGGCCACCCTCGGAGAGGTGGTCGTAGAGGTCGGAGTAGATCTCGTCGCGGTACTCGACACCAAAGGCGAAGCCGACCGGGCCACCACTCATTTCCCACAGGTCCGTCGAGGCCTGGGCGTAGAGTTCGCGGTACTTGAACTCGGAACGGCGGTTGATGACCGAGATCATCGAATTGGCGACATCGTCGGTCACGCTGAACGGGTCGTAGATGTTGTAGTCGCCGTTGCTGATTGCCGTCTGGGCCAGACCGCCGACCACGTAGTTCTCACCGAAGTCGTAGAACTTCGATTCGGCGTGGCGGAAACCGGCATTCAGGTCCCAGTTGCCGATGCGGCCGTTGACGCCGGCATCGACGTCGTAGACGTTGTTGTCGATGTAGGCATCACGCGGGCCGAGAGCGGCAAAGCGGTGCAGGAACCACAGGTCCTGGCCGGCCACATCCTGGAAGTCTTCCCACACCGGGTTCAGGCCGCCTTCGCTCGGCGGAGTCGCCGGATGGTTCGGGCTGCCAGCCGGCAGGTACGGCGCACCGCCCGGCCACGGGCTCGACGGAACCGGCGCATAACGGCCGAAGGACTTGACGCGGCTGACGCTGGCGTTCAGGTAGGTCTGCCAGTCGCGGTTGATGTCGTAGCTGGCGCGGGCGAAGAACGAGCGGTTCTTGATCTCGGCTTCGTCGGCAGCCTGCGAGGTGAAGTCGTAGAAGCAGGCACCACCGTCGACAAAGAAGCTGGGGCCGGTGCAGCCGTCACCCGGAACGGCCAGGCCGTGGGTCGGGTTGATGTACCAGTCGCCCAGGACCGGGGACTGCTGGTAGTTGTTGGAGAACACCGAGGCACCACCGGTCGACCACGGACGGTCGCGCTGGAAGATGATGTCGCGGTCGTTCATGCCGACACCGGCCATGATGCGGCCACGGTCGCCGGCAATACCCAGCACGGCAGACGCCTCGCGGGTGTCGCCGCCCGGCTCTTCCGGATCGCTGAAGCCGTACATGAACTCGGCACCGGAGAAGTCCTGGCGGGTCACGATGTTGACCACACCACCGATGGCGTCGGTACCGTAGATGGCCGAGGCGCCGTCGGACAGGATTTCGATGCGCTCGACGGCGGCGATCGGAATGGCGTTGAGGTCCTGGGCGGAGCCGACGTTCGGCGCCATCGGCGCACGACGGCCGTCGATCAGGATCAGGGTGCGGCCTTCGCCCAGACCACGCAGGCTCAGACCGGCAAAGCTCTGGGCCGAGGAGCCGGACTGCGGACGGAAGGAGCCGAAGCTGTTGAACGTGGTTTCACGCAGCAGGTCGGCAACCGAAGTCTGGCCGGAAAACTCGATCGACTCGCGATCGATCACGGTCACGGGCAGGGCACCTTCGATATCGGCGCGGGAAATACGCGAACCGGTGACCTGGACGCGGTCGAGGTCGGCGGCCTCTTCCTGCGCGGAGACCGGCGAGGCGGTCATTGCCAGGCCAGCGACCATCCCCGCCCCGAGGGCGTAGTTGATTGCCTTGGCAAGTGGGTTACGGTTGTGCTTCATCAGACTCTCCATTGTGTCTTTTGATTTCTGGTTTCAGCATTCGATACTAGTATCGACAGCATTGTGTCGGAGCGGATTCACCGGGCTCTTCGGCACGCGCGCGAGCACCGCCGGAACGGCTCGGCCCTCCAACTCATCGCCGATACTAGCACCTTCGCGGAACGATGAAAAGGGGTTTGTTAAACGAATGTAAATCGAATTTTCGCCCCCGCTGAACCTCCAAGTCATTGTTTTTGCTTGATCTGCCCGAACCCCGCCGATTTCATCGCCAAACGGGGCATTCAACCAAGCTCCGACCGAACCCGGCCCAGCTCGCGCCGCAGCGCTTCCGGCACGCGCTCGCCGAAGGCCTCGAGATGACGACCGACAGCCTCGAGCTCTTCGCGCCACTCGGCCGGGTCGACCGCCAGCAGCGACGCCATATCGGGGCGCTCGGCCAGGCCGTCGAGATTGATCGCCGCGGCCTCGGGCAGGCTGCCGATCGGGGTTTCGGCGGCCGCCGCCTCACCGCGGCAGCGCGCCAGGATCCACTCGAGCACGCGCATGTTGTCGCCGAACCCGGGCCAGATGAAGCGGCCTTCGTCGTCGCGACGGAACCAGTTGACCTGGAAGACCTTCGGCGGTTTGCTCAACCTGCCGCCCACATCCAGCCAGTGCCCCCAGTAATCGCCGAAGTGATAACCGCAGAACGGCTTCATCGCCATCGGGTCGCGTCGCACGACACCGACCTGGCCGGTTGCCGCCGCCGTGGTTTCGGAGGCCATGCCGGCGCCGATCAGCACACCGTGGGTCCAGTCGCGCGCCTCCATGACCAGCGGCGCCAGGCGCGCCCGGCGCCCGCCGAAGACGATCGCGTCGATCGGCACGCCATTGGCGTTCTCGGCCTGGTCGGAGTAGCTCGGGCAGCGTTTGATCGACACGGTGAAGCGCGAATTCGGATGCGCGGCAGGACCGTGCTTGGGATCGTAGGCGCGTCCGCGCCAGTCCCTGGCGGGCCGACCTTCGCCCAGACCCTCCCACCAGGGCCGATTGTCCCCGGTGACGGCCACATTGGTGAAGATGGTGTCCCGGTCGAGCATGGCCAGGGCGTTGGGGTTGGTCTTGTCGCTCGTGCCGGGCGCCACGCCGAAAAAGCCGGCTTCCGGGTTGATCGCCCACAGCCGGCCGTCCTCACCCGGATGCAGCCAGCAGATGTCGTCACCCACGGTCCAGACCTTCCAGCCAGCCTCGCGATAGGCCTCGGGCGGAATCAGCATGGCCAGGTTGGTCTTGCCGCAGGCCGACGGGAAGGCGCCGGCGATGTAGCGCACTTCGCCGGCGGGGTTCTCGATGCCGACGATCAGCATGTGCTCGGCCAGCCAGCCCTCGGTGCGGGCCTGGTAACTGGCGATGCGAAGGGCATGACACTTCTTGCCCAGCAGCGCATTGCCGCCGTAGCCCGAACCGAAGCTCTGGATCGACAGCTCCTCGGGAAAGTGGACGATGTAGCGCCGGTCCGGATCGAGATCACCGGTCGAATGCAAGCCCTTGACGAACCCGCCCTCGCGCTCGATCCGCGCCAGCGCCTGGCTGCCCATGCGCGTCATCAGGCGCATGTTGACGACCACGTAGGGGCTGTCGGTGATCTCGACCCCGCAGCGCGACAGCGGCGAGTCGATCGGCCCCATGCAATAAGGCACGACATACAGCGTTCGCCCTTCCATGCAGCCGGCAAACAGCCCGTTCATCAGGGCATGTGCCTCGGCCGGCGCCATCCAGTTGTTGTTGGGGCCGGCATCTTCCTCGCGCTCGGTGCACACGTAGGTCAGGTGCTCGACGCGCGCCACGTCGGCCGGGTCGGAACGGTGCAGATAGCAGTCCGGGTGGGTATCGGGATTGAGCTGCTCGAGATCTCCGCTCTCGAGCATGGCAGCGATCAGGCTTTCGTTTTCGGCCTCGGAACCGTCGCACCAGTGCACGCGCGATGCGCGCGTCTGGGACGCAACCTGGTCGACCCACTCGTTGAGGGCTTGCAGTTTGGAAGACATTTGAAAGGGCGTGAACTCGGATGAACAGGAACAGGGCAGATTAGCGCCTTGCGGTGCCGGATTCAATGCAACCGGATCGGAATTTCCAATCCTTTTCGGTCGCCGCCCCGATCCAATCAATACTCGATGAGTCCGATGGCGATGCGGCGTGCCTTCAGCCGGCCGATCCGTCCTCGCCGTGCACGAACGGGGCCAGGCTGCGCTTCTCGTAGGCAAAGCGCGGTCGAACGTATTTCGGCAGGCCATGGCGATCGTATTCGGGGTAGGCCTCGCCCCGGATCAGGGGCTCGAGGTAGGTTCGGCAGCTCGGCGTGATGCCGAAGCCGTCGGCGGCGATGAACTTCTTCGGCAGCTTCTTCTCGCGATTGGCGATGCGCGACAGCGGCGCCGCCTCGATCTTCCAGCGGTAGGGCCTGTCGGAGATGCGCCGGATGACCGGCATCACACCGGACTGGCCGGCCAGGGCCATTTCGACCGCCGCCCGCCCCACCGCCCGGGCATGCTCGAGATCGGTCTGCGAGGCGATGTGCCGGGCCGAGCGCTGCAGGTAATCGCTGACCGCCCAGTGACACTTGTAGCCGAGCGCTTCCTTGACGATCCCGGCCACCACCGGCGCCACGCCGCCGAGCTGCCGGTGGCCGAACGCGTCGGCCGTTCCGGCATCGGCCAGAAACTGTCCGTCTGGCGTGCGCGCGCCCTCGGAAACCACGACCGAGCAGTAGCCGCTGCCTTCGACCGACCGCCGGACCGCCCGGCAGAACCGGTCACGATCGAACGGCACTTCGGGGAACAGGATGACCTGCGGCGGATCGCCCTTTGCGCGCTGCGCCAGACCGCCGGCCGCGGCGATCCAGCCGGCGTGGCGCCCCATCACTTCCATGATGAACACCCTGGTCGAGCTCGAGGCCATGGCCATGACGTCGAGACTGGCCTCCATGATCGAGACCGCCACGTACTTGGCCACCGAACCGAAGCCGGGACAGTTGTCGGTGACCGCCAGGTCGTTGTCGATGGTCTTCGGGATGCCGATGCACTGAACCGGGAACCCCAGGCGCTCGCCGATCTGCGAGATCTTCCAGGCGGTGTCGGCCGAGTCGTTGCCGCCGTTGTAGAAGAAGCAGCCGATATCGTGGGCCCGGAAGACCTCGATCAGACGTTCGTACTCGCGCAGATTGTCATCGAGCGAGCGCAGCTTGTGGCGGCAGGAACCGAACACCCCGCCGGGCGTGTAATACAGGGCGGCCAGCTCGGCCTTCTTCAGCTTGCCGGTATCGATCAGGCGCTCCTCGAGCGCGCCGATGATCCCGTCCTCGGCCGCCAGCACCTTGCCGAAGCGGCCCCGATGGCCCCGCGCCGTTTCGATGACCGATGCCGCGGTGGCATTGATCACCGGGGTCACGCCGCCGGACTGGGCGTAGAGAATGTTCTTCCTGGCCATGCCTTCTGCTCCCTGGCGTCTGCCAATGGGTGAAGCATAGCGAAATGGTGCCGGTTTCGCTGCCTGGCTGGCCAGGTCGATCGTCGCGGCCCTTCCGGTCGCGCGAAGTGGCCGCTGCTGCGCACTGTCGGATGCCCCGGCCAGACAGGGCGCAATTTGACACCCTGCGTCAAGACGGTTAATTTTGGCGGCTTGTTTTCATTCCGCTCTGATGCACTCGCAAACCACCATGCGTATCGTTCTGCTCGGCCCGCCCGGCTCCGGCAAGGGCACCCAGGCCGCCCTGCTCCGGGAACGTCTCGGCGTCCCCCACATTTCCACCGGTGAACTGCTTCGTGCGGCCGTGGCCGACGGAAGCGAACTCGGCCGGCAGGCGAAGGCCGCCATGGATGCCGGGGAACTGGTTTCCGACGAGCTCATGCTCGGCCTGATCGAGGAAAAGCTCGGCCAGGAGGAAGTCGAGCCCGGATTCATTCTCGACGGCTACCCGCGCAATCTGGCCCAGGCGCGTGCGCTCGACGCCCTGCTCGATCGCCTCGGGCAACCGATCGATCGCGCGCTGGAACTGGTGGTCGACGAAGAACAGATCGTGCAGCGCCTTGCACTCCGGGCGTCGGAGGAAGGGCGCTCGGACGACAACGAAGCGGTGGTCAGAAACCGCCTGGCGGTCTACCGCGAGCAGACGGCACCGGTCTCGAATCACTACGCCGGGAAGGGCCTGCTGGTGCGCGTCAACGGCATCGGCGAGATCGAAGACATCAATCAGCGTCTGGCCTCGGCGCTGGCCTGACCCGGATCCTGACCCGCAGCTCGTCCGCCCGGGTCTCGGCGTGAACCAGTTCGTGACCCATTCGCTGGCAGAATATCGCCAGGTCGAGCTCGGCCATGGGATCGGTGGCCAGCACGTCGATCAATTCGCCGGGGGCCATGGTGGCAATCGCCTGACGCGTTCGCCAGACCGGCTCCGGGCAGTGCAGCCCCCGACAATCGAGTTCCTCAATGCCTTCGTCACGTCCGCTCATGTCTGAACTCGTCTCCCGCCTGGTGGGCATCGTGCTGCTCCGCGACGGTCCGCAGGACCTGCCGGCCGGCTCTGCCGCGCTGTCGGCGGCCATGATGCTCTATGTCGCTGCCAGCGCGACCAGCCTGGCGGCCGGGCAGACACCCGACCACCCGTTCGGCATCCTGCTGCTGGCCGTGCTCCTGCCGCTGGTTCTGTGCCGCATTGTACTGTCGCTGCGCGGCCGGTCGGCGCGCTGGGAACAGACGCTCACGGCACTGTTCGGCACCGGCGCCCTGCTGTCGCTGATTTCGCTGCCACTGAGCCTGGGCGGCGGAGCGGAGCCGGCCGCGCCCATGGTCGTCGCCAGCCTGGTGCTGTTCATCTGGTCGTTCGCGGTCGACGCGCACATCTGGCGCCACGCACTCGATGCCAGCTACGCGGTCGGACTGGCCGTGGCGGTGGTACTGTTTGCAGTTTCCATGTTCGTCATCACATCCCTGGCAGGACCGTTGTGAAAATCCATATCCTTGGCATTTGCGGCACTTTCATGGGCGGCCTGGCGGCACTGGCCCGGTCCGACGGTCACGAAGTCAGCGGTTCCGACCAGAACGTCTATCCGCCGATGAGCACCCAGCTCGAAGCCCTGGGCATCGACCTGCAGGAGGGTTACGACCCGGCCCGCATTCCTGAGGATGTGGACCTGGTGATCATCGGCAACGCGCTGAGCCGCGGCAATCCGGCCGTGGAACACATCCTGGCGCAGAACATTCCCTACACCTCTGGACCGCGCTGGCTGGGTGAGACCTATCTGCGCCGCCGCACCGTGCTGGCGGTCGCGGGCACGCACGGCAAGACCACTACCGCGAGCATGCTGGCCTGGATTCTCGAACATGCCGGACGCGAGCCCGGCTTCCTGATCGGCGGCATTCCGGTCAATTTCGAAGTCTCGGCGCGCACCGGCAGCGATCTGTTCGTGGTCGAGGCGGACGAATACGACACGGCCTTTTTCGACAAGCGGGCCAAGTTCGTCCATTACCGCCCGCGCATCGCCGTACTCAACAATCTCGAGTTCGATCACGCCGACATCTATCCCGATCTCGCCTCGATCCAGACCCAGTTCCATCACCTCATCCGGACCATTCCCGGCAACGGCCGGCTGATCGTCAATGCCGGCGATCACAACCTGCAGGCGGTCGTGGAGCGCGGCTGCTGGACACCGATCGAGGGCTTCGGCCTGAGTGAACAGCAGTCCGGCGAGTGGCAGGTCCGGCTGGATGAGCCGGCCGGGCGCCGGCTGACCCTGTTGCACCAAGGCAGCGAGGCCGGCTCGCTGGAATGGTCCCTGACCGGCCGTCACAACGCGCTCAACGCCGTGGCGGCCGTCGCCGCCGCC
>SR_TP_S13solDRAFT_1000725_pt1 | contig 12145 bp, 13 predicted proteins | sample SodReaTP_S13sol_FD_11159 | JGI IMG/M metagenome (IMG submission 11159) | reverse complement strand
ACCAGGCGCAGCGCATCGGCCCGCCGGAATGCTTCGGGATTGAGATTGCCGCGACGCAGTTGCCGATCGGCATAGGACCTCTCACCCAGTACGTAGCCGGCCGTATCCTGGTCGAGGCGGGCCGCACTCAGCAGGGTGTGCCATCGGCCGCCCGCAGCGAGCGGCTGCTCGTGCTGCAGCGTGATCAGCTGATGCTCGTAAGCCTCGTCCTGGCGAAAGCTGCCGGAGTCCACGACCGTGAGATCGGCGGCCAGTGCGCCGGCTCCGGCCTCGGCGGTGAGCGATGCGGCAAGCCGGGCGTAGTCGTCGCTGCCGGCCTCGACGCCGATCCGGTTGACCGCGCGCAGCATTGGCGAGCGCGGCGCGATGTCGATGACGCCGTGCAGACCGCCCGATGCATGACCGATGCCGCCCGGTCCGCGCAGCACGCTGACCCGCTCCGCCTGGGCCAGGTTGACCTCGAACAGGTTGTTGACGTTGCACAACCCCGGCGGCCGCAAGGGAATGCCGGCTTCGAGAATCAGCAGCGCACCGCAACCGCCGGCACCGGAAAGAATGGGCGAACGGATCGCGCTCAGGTGCTCCTGGCCGCTGCCGCGCGTCACCCAGCTGCCCGGCAGTCTCGAAAACAGCTCGGCCGGATGAGTCGGCCGAACCCGCTCGATCTCTTCGCGCTCGAGCGTGGCCGTCGCCTGCATGGCGGCAGGCGTGATATCTCGGCCGCGAACTTCGAGCCGTGGCAGATCACCCGATTCGAGCGCGACGGCCAGGGCCATGAGCGACTCGATCATCACGGCACCGCCAGCTCCCTGCGGCGCAGGCGGGCCAGCACGACGAAGGTCACGGCACCACCCAGGGTGAGCATGAACGGAAACAGCAGCACGTAGCGTCCGGTGCCCGGCCCCGTCGACTCGAGCAGCTGGTAGACGATCACGCCCAGCAGGGGCGCCAGCAGCCCGCGCACACCGGTCAGGGTGACGTGAATGCCCATGTAGAGCGTCGACTTGTCGTCGCTGGCGAAATCGTTGTGGCCGAGGTTCCAGCCCAGCTTGCCGCCGGCGAACGAGGCACCCAGGGACAGGGCGCCGATCCAGAACATCAGCTCAAGGCCGGTCACCGATGCGGCCATGAACAGCAGCATGGTCAACACGAACATCCACGCCTGCCTGGCGCGGTAATCGAGAATGTGCACGGCATCCAGCCGCCGCGCCCAGATCGGCGTGAAGATCGACAGCGTCACCAGCGGCAGCGCGGTGGTGATGAGCACCTGCTCGAATCGGGCGAAACCGAACTGCTCGTTGAGCAGGACCACCAGCAGGGCGATGACCATCAGGTTACCGCTGCCGAAAGCGAACATGGTGAGCATGTAACGCCGGTACCAGCGGTCGTCCCGCAGGATTTCGAGAGCCGCCCGGAGCTGGCCGCCCCGTCGGCGGTGGCGCTGAGCGAGTTCCTCGCTCTGCAGACGTCGCCCCTGCCGCACACGCGTGGCCAGATAGCGCCAGGCTGCGACCAGACCGGCGAGGCCGGCTGCCGGGAAGGCCAGGCGCCAGATCTCGGGCCACCAGCTCATCAGCAGTCCGATGATGGCAGCGGTGGCGGCAATGGTCAGCGAGTAGATGATGGTGATCCAGCCGGTGATGCGGGCACGGACCTGGCGCGGAAAATTGGCTCGCCAGATGGCGGCGCGCAGGGTGATGACGCCGGCCCAGGACAGGCGGGCGCAGATCATCGCCAGCGTGATCAGGACCAGTCCGGCCGGGCTGGTGGGCGCCAACGCCATCAGCATCAGGAACACGCTGGTCACGGCCATCATCGCCGCGACCCAGGCCGGCTTGTTCTGCCCTTCGGCCAGGCCCGAAATCCACAGGCTGACGACGTTGGCAAAAGCCGGCGCGCCGGCGACCAGGGCAACCGCCAGGTTCACCCAGGCAGCCTCGGTCACCGCGGCGAACTGCGTCTTGACCACGACACCGACCAGGCCGCCTTCGAGCGCCCCGAGCGCCACGGCCATGGCCCCGTTGGCGCGCACCTCGCGCGGCATCAGGGTGCGGGCGACCCAGGGTAGCGCGGCGGAATCACGAGCGGCGGGCGGCATGAAGGTATTTTACGGGATCGGATGACGGGTTACGGTTTACGGATTGCGGGTCAGGTCCCGCGCTCCGTCCGCCATCGCGGACGATAGAATGCAGCCATGAATCCCGAAATCGACGAAGCCGGCTGGCTGGAAAGAACCCTGACAACGGCGATTCCCCTGGGCGGGGCGATGGCGCTGACCGTCAGCCGACTCGACCAGACCGGCATCGAGCTGTCGCTGCCGCTGTCGCCGAACGTCAACGACAAGGGCACGGCATTCGGCGGCGCGCTGGCCAGCGCCATGATTCTCGCCGGGTGGTCGCTGCCGAGGCTGCTGCTGCGGCGTGCCGGCGTCGACGCGCAACTGGTCATCGGGCGATGCGAGATTCGTTTCCTGGCGCCCGTCGGCGGGGCGTTTCGGGCCGCCTGCGCCTGGCCCGAGCACAGCTTGCAGCAGGAGTTCATGCAACGCCTGGCCCGGCGCGGCCGCGCCAGCCTGATGCTGGAGCCGGTGCTGATGGTCGACGACAAGGTGGCAGCGACGCTCTCGGCCAAGTATGCTGCACTGATGAGCCACCCGGAGGGAGCGAACGATGCGTAGCCTGCTCTTGCTGCTGGCCACGGCCGTGATCCTGGCCGCCTGCGCCGGCACCGGCCAGGCCGAGCGCGAACGCCAGCAGGCCATGGACCGCTGGGAGTCGCTCATCCGCTGGAACGAACATGACGCGCTGGTCGACATGATCCACCCGGACTGGCTGGCCGAAAACCCCATTCCCGCGCTCGATCTGGAGCGCCTGCGGCAATTCCGGGTGACCCAGTACCGCGTACGCCAGGTGGTCGCCGACCCCGACGGGCTGGGCGTCGAGCGGCAGGTCGAAATTCGCCTGTATCATGTACACAGCGCCCGCGAGCGAGTCATCCGACATCATGAGCAGTGGCGCTACGACGAGGACCGGGGGCGCTGGTTCATGCATTCCGGCCTGCCCGATCCCCGTCGGAACTGACGAGGAGTCGCACCAACGGGCTTGATCCGACACGGAGGGCAGAGCATGCGAACGATCGCCATCGTCAACGCCAAGGGGGGGTGTGGCAAGACCACGATTGCCACCGGACTGGCCGCCGCACTGGCCTGGGAGGGACACGCCGTCGCACTCGGCGACATGGATCCGCAGCAGTCGGCCACGGACTGGCTGGAGCAGCGCCCGGAAGACTATCCCGCCATCATCGCAGCCACGCCGCATCGTGGCCAGCTCAGGGCGCCGGCCGAGGCCGATACCCTGGTGCTCGACACGCCCGCGGCCGTCCATGGCCACGAACTGGGCAACATCGTGCGGCGTTCGCAGACCATCCTGGTGCCGGTGCTGCCTTCGCCGGTCGACATGCGAGCGGCCTGGCGATTTCTCAATCATCTGCTCGAGCTCAAGCCGGTCAAGCAGCACGAGGTGCGGGTCGGCCTGGTCGCCAACCGGGTCAGGCCGCATACCATCATCTACCGGGAACTGACCGGCTTCCTCGATGATTTCCGCGTCCCGGTGGTGGGCCAGCTCAGGGATTCGATGAACTACGTTCGCGCCTTCGAACGCGGGTTGTCGGTTTCCGACCTGCCTCCCTATCTTGCCTGGCAGGACTGGGAGCAGTGGGAGGTTCTGATGAACTGGATCCGGAGCAGGAAGTCGCTGGGGAGCGGATAGGGTTACGGTTTTCCGACCACCGTCTCGCCCTCACGCATCAGCCGCCGCGGGCACCGGAATGTTGTCGATCAGCCGGGCCCTGCCCAGCCAGGCGGCACCGAATACCCGGCTTGGCACGCCGGCTTGTGGCTGACCCAGATCGCTTTCCGAACGCCACTCCAGGTAGTCGGGGCGAAAACCCGCCTGCTCGAGAACCCTGAGTGCCTCGGACCTGAGGCGATCGAAACCCTCACCCGCGACCAGACCGCGAGCGACGGTCGAAAGGACCCGTTGGAGAGTCGGTGCGACGGCGCGCTGGTGCTCATCGAGGTAGCCGTTGCGTGAACTCATGGCCAGGCCGTCGGTCTCGCGAATGGTCGGTGCCGCAACCATTTCGACCGGCAGCGCGAAGTCTCGCGCCATCTGCCGCAGGATCAGCAGTTGCTGGAAATCCTTTTCCCCGAACACGGCCACATCCGGTCCCACCTGGTTGAGCAGGCGAAGCACCACACTGGCCACGCCGTCGAAATGCCCGGGGCGGGAGCGGCCGCACAGACAGTTGGAGAGGTGTTCGGGCACGCTCACCATGAACGGCGCCTCGAGCGGATACATTTCGTCCACCGAAGGCGCCCAGACGAGGTCGCAGCCGACCGAAGCCAGCGCATCGAGGTCCGCTTGGAACGTGCGCGGATAGGAGGCAAAATCCTCGCCGGGCCCGAACTGGGTCGGGTTGACGAAGATCGAGGCGACCAGGGTGTCCGAGCGCCGGCCGGCCTCGCGCAGAAGGCTGGTGTGTCCCTCGTGCAGGTTGCCCATGGTCGGCACGAGGCCGATCCGTCGTTCCGCCTGGCGGTGCCGGCCGACGGCCTCGCGCAGGGCGGCCAGGCTGTCGACGACAGCGGGCATCATTGCCAGGCGTGTTCGTCCGCCGGGAACCGCCGCTCACGCACGTCCCGGACATAGGTTTCCAGCGCACCGGCCACACTGCCGGCTCCTTGCATGAAGTCGCGCACGAACTTCGGTGCCCGCCCGGGCGAGATGCCAAGCAGGTCATAGATCACCAGCACCTGGCCGTCGACCTGCCCTCCGGCCCCGATGCCGATGACCGGAATGGCAAGCGACTGCGTCACCTCCCGCGCCAGCGGGGCGGGCACGCATTCGAGCACCAGCATGGCTGCCCCGGCCGCCTCGAGCCTTGCGGCATCGGCAAGCAGCTCGCGCGCCGGTCCCTCGTCGCGGCCCTGCACCCGGTAGCCTCCCAGGCGGTGGACGTGCTGGGGTGTAAGACCGAGATGCGCGCAGACCGGTACGCCGTTGCCAACCAGTTCCTCGACGATCGGCGCCAGTCGGGCACCGCCTTCGAGCTTGACCATCCGGGCGCCGGCACGCATCAGCGCCGCCGCCGATTCGAGTGCCGAACTGCGATCGTGGTAACTCATGAACGGCAGGTCGGCAATCAGCAGGGCACGCTGAAGTCCGCGCCGCACCGCGCGGGTGTGGTAGACCATGTCTTCGACCGTGACCGGCAGGGTTGAATCACGCCCCTGCACCACGTTGCCCAGAGAATCGCCGACCAGTACGCAGTCGACTCCGGCGGCGTCGACCATGCGCGCAAAACTGGCGTCGTATGCAGTCAGCATGGCCACGGGCTGGCCTTCGACCTTCATGGCGCGAAGGGACGGAACGGTCACGGGGCGGGTCGCTGTCATCTCAATGCTGCTTCCTGCTGCGTTGCGCGGGCTTGAATCCGGGCTTCGGGCCGGGCCGGATGCCGGATCGCTCATTATCGCCGAGAGCGGCCAGCAATTCAGCCGCACGGCCCTGTCCGGGCACCACGATCTCGGGTGAAATCTCGACCAGGGGAACGAGCACGAAGGCGCGTTCGCGCATGCGCGGATGGGGCACGGTCAGGTCGGGCGAGACGATGATCTGTTGGCCGTAGAGCAACAGGTCGAGGTCGATGGCACGCGGTCCCCAGCGGCGACTGCCGCGCACGCGCCCGCGCTCGCACTCGATGGCCAGCAGGGCGGCCAGCAGCTCACTCGCCGCCAGGCCGGTCTCGATCACGGCCACGGCATTGGTGAACTCGGGCTGGTCGGTATCGCCCCAGGGCGGCGTCAGGTAGTAGCCCGAGGTCGCCAGGACGCGGGTGTCGGGCAGGTGGTCGATGGCCGCAAGGGCGGCGTCCAGGGTAGCGGCAGGGTCGCCCAGATTGGCGCCCAGGCCGACCCAGGCGCGAATCAAGAAACCGCCTTGCGCCGGCGAGGTCGGCGCCGACCCTTGCCCCGTCCCTTGCCCGGCGCCGACTGCACCATCTGCCAGCGCTCATCGCCATCCACTTCCTGGATGGTCGTCCACCAGTCGGCCAACTCCTGCAGTTCGGGATTCTCGATCGCCCGCAGCAGCAGGAAATCGTAAGCGGCCCGGAACCGGCGCTCGCCCATGAGTCGCAGGGCGCGTTTGCCGCGTCGCTTCTCGAAGCGCGGTTGCAGGCACCAGATCTCCTTGGCCATGCTCGAGAAGCGGCGGTGAATGGCCACCCGCTCGGCCTGGGCCGAAAAGGCCTCCTCGCCAGCGGCAGCCAGTGCCTCGACCGCTGGCAGCCCCTCATCGGCCATGAGCGACTCGGCCCGCTGTTGCGCGCGCTGCCAGAGGAACGCAGCGAACAGGAACGCCGGCGTCACCGGCAAGCCATCGGCAACCCGCTGGTCGGTATTGCGCAGGGCCTGCTCGACCAGGGGTGGCGGATTCGACGGATCTTCGAACAGTCCGGGGAACAGGGGCTCCCACAGCCTGAAGCGCACCAGGGCCTGAAACGTGGGCCAGGCCCGCCCGCCCATGAACAGCTTGATGATCTCGTCGAACAGCCGTGCCGGCGGAATGTCGTGGAGCAACCCGGCCATTTCCGGAATCGGTCCGGCCGTGGGCGGATCGATCTCGAGGTCGAGCTTGACCTTGAAGCGAACCGCGCGCAGCAGGCGAACCGGGTCCTCGCGATAGCGCGTGAGCGGGTCTCCGATCAGGCGCAGACGGCGCTTGAGCAGATCGTCGTAGCCGCCGACGTAATCACGGATGGTCGCCGATTCCGGGTCGTACATCAGCGCATTGATGGTGAAATCGCGCCGCCGCGCGTCTTCGGCTTCGCTGCCCCAGACATTGTCCCGGACCAGGCGGCCCTGCTCGAGCTCGCGGTGCTCCTCTTCCTCGCCTTCACCACCGCCGCGAAAGGTCGCCACCTCGATGATTTCACGCCCGAATCGTACGTGCGCCAGACGGAACCGCCGGCCGATCAGGCGCGCATTGCGGAACACTTCAGAGACCTGTTCGGGCGTGGCGTCCGTGGCGACATCGAAATCCTTGGGGTGCTGGCCGAGCACGAGATCGCGGATGCTGCCGCCGACGACATACGCCAGGTAACCGGCTTCCTGCAGGCGCTCGATGACCTTTCTCGCGCTGCTGCTGATGTGGTCCGGGTGAATGCCGTGACGCTGCTCGGGGATGATGCTTGCCTTTTCAGACAATGTCGAAGTTTCCGTTGGGGTTCTGGTTGTTGGCGTTGTGCGCGGGCGAAAACCCGGCGTCACAACTGGTAAAATGCCCGACTAGTTTAGCACCTGCCCCGCTCCGGGCATCTCCACGACGATGAGCGCGAGCGGACAGGCGAAGCAACATGACCGGAAACCTGCCGATATGACCTTCGTCGTTGTCGAAAACTGCATCAAGTGCAAATACACCGATTGCGTGGAAGTCTGCCCCGTCGACTGCTTTCACGAGGGCCCCAACTTTCTCGTGATCGACCCGGAAGAGTGCATCGACTGCACCCTGTGCGAACCGGAATGCCCGATTCAGGCGATCTACCCCGAAGACGACCTGCCCGAGGATCAGCGCAAGTTTCTGGAAATCAATGCCGAACTTTCGCGCGAATGGCCGGTGATCACCGAGATGAAGCCCGCGCCGGACGACGCCAAGGAATGGGAAGACGTCCCCGGCAAGCTTCAGTACCTCGAGCGCTGATCAGCCGAGTCGTTCCCGCAACCTGGCCAGAACGAACTCGGCGCGATCCATGTCGACCACCTTGCCGTCGGCATCGAACAGTTCCACGCGGGTGACCCCTTCGTTCTGCTCCTCGCCCACGCGGGCGATGTAGCTGCCGCTGTAGTCGATCGCCTCGGGGCTGCGCCAGAACGCCAGCCTCGAGAGTCCGGTCTTCTCCGGCCGGATCGGCTGGTGACTGAAGCGGAACACGTACCTGCGGTCCGCCTCATCGACCTGACGCACCTGCATGTTGCCGCGATTGAGGCTGAAACCCAGTCGCCGCCAGACACTGTCGGGTTCGTCATCCACGGCCAGGTAAAGACCGGAGGGCCCGAAACGGATGTGCGAACGCGAGCGTTCGGCCTGCGCACTGGGCAGGACCTCGGGCGGGCGCTCCTGCTCGCCCTGGGCGGCCAGTTCGGGCAGGGAGTAGCCGGGCACCTCGAAGGTCGATCGAGTGGTCGGCTGGTCCAGGCCCGGCGGCGCCTCGATCGGCCGGACTTCCTCGCTGCTCGCGTAGACAGGCTGACGATCGCGATTGAAGCAGCCTGCCAGCAGCAGGGCCGTCAGAACGAGAATGAATACGGTACGGGTTCGAGTCATACCCCTTGGATCCGGTTTGAGAATGTGAAGATCGGCGTCGAGCGGTCCGGGCGCCCTCGAAGGTCGCGCTTCCGGCGCATGCAGTGCCCGACCGGGAAACAGCCACGCAGTTTAGGCAACATCAGGCCTGCCGTCCAGCCGTCCATGGCCGATTCGCCGGGGTGACGACCCGGCCCGTGCAGTCATCGCGCACGGCCCCGGCGTCGGTGATTCCTGCCGCCATGACAGCTCCAGAACATGTTCGCTCCTCAGGGTGTCTTGCCCGGCTTGCGGACCTGAAGGCGCGCAAGTATGCTGGCTTTCAACCGCATTGTAACCGATCGGCCCCGCACAACGGGGCCGCGTATACACCCAAATCACTGATTAAACGAATATTTTACTTTTAATGAGCGCGACCGAGATCAAGCTTTCTTCTCAGCCACTGGAAGCCACCGGCGGCCGTCCCATTCGACTCGACGACCTGCTTGGCAAGCCTGTCGTCATTTATTTCTACCCGCGCGACAACACGCCCGGCTGCACCCGGGAAGGCGAAGGCTTTCGCGACCACTACGAAGCGTTCAGCGAACACGACTGCCAGATCGTCGGCGTATCCCGCGATTCGCTTGCCAGCCACCGGAAGTTCGCCGACAAGTACCGCTTCCCCTTTCCGCTGATCGCCGACCCGGACGAAGTCCTGTGCCGGCAGTTCGACGTCATCCGGGAGAAGAACATGTACGGGCGCAAGGTCCTGGGCATCGAACGCAGCACCTTCCTGTTCGACGCTGCCGGCAGGCTGGTACAGGAATGGCGGAAAGTGCGCGTCCCCGGCCATGTCGAGGATGTGCTCGAAGCCGTGCGCGGCCTGTCCTGACCCCCTTACCTGCCACAAGGAGAAACGCTCGCCATGGCGGAACGCCCCCGTCTCTACATCCTTGATACCAACGTGCTGATGCACGACCCGACCGCGCTGTTCCGCTTTGCCGAGCACGACATCTTCCTGCCCATGGTCGTGCTCGAAGAGCTCGACCGCTCGAAGAAGGGTGTCTCGGAGGTGGCTCGCAACGTACGCCAGGTCAGCCGCTTCATCGGCCAGATGATGGGCAGCGACCAGGATCTCGAACAGGGCGTGGCGCTCACCGAGCCCGAAGGACTGCAACTGAAGGTCGGCACCGGTCGTCTGTTTTTCCAGACCCGGCCGTTCGACAACGGCGCGGAGCTGATCGGTGACCGCGGCCTGGCCGACAACGAGATCCTGCTGGCGGCGCTCAATCTCAAGCACCGCCACGAGGACCACCGGGTTGTCCTGGTGTCGAAGGACATCAATCTGCGCATCAAGGCGGCCATTCACGGCATCACGGCCGAGGACTACCACAATGATCGGGCGCTCGACGACCTGAGCCTGCTCTACTCGGGCATCCGCGAGCTCGACAACCGTTTCTGGCAGGAACGGGAAACGCGCGACTCCTGGACCGACAACGGGCGTACCTACTACCGCATCGAGCGCGGCGACGACGACTGGTACCCGAATCAGTGCCTGCGCCTCAACGACGACAATGGCCTGGAGGCGGTGGTTCGACAGGTCGAGAACGACAGCGTCGTGCTGGAGGTCGCGCGCGACTACCGCCGCTCCCATCACGGGGTGTGGGGCATTCACGCGCGCAACCCGGAGCAGAACTTCGCGCTCAACCTGCTGATGGACCCGGAAATCGATTTCGTCACGCTGCTCGGCACGGCCGGAACCGGAAAGACCCTGCTGACCCTGGCGGCGGGCCTGTCGCAGACTCTCGACGACAAGATCTATCGGGAGATCATCATGACCCGCGCGACGGTTTCGGTCGGCGAGGAAATCGGTTACCTGCCGGGTACCGAGGAAGAAAAGATGACGCCCTGGATGGGTGCGCTGACCGACAATCTCGAAGTGCTGACCGAGAGCGACGAGGGCGGCAGCGACTGGGGACGGGCGGTGACCAACGAACTGGTCGCCTCCAGGATCAAGATCCGTTCGCTCAATTTCATGCGCGGACGCACCTTCCTCAACCGCTACCTGATCATCGACGAAGCGCAGAACGTCACGCCCAAGCAGATGAAGACCCTGATCACCCGCGCCGGGCCCGGCACCAAGATCGTCTGCCTGGGCAATGTCGAGCAGATCGACACGCCCTACCTGACCGAGACCACCTCGGGGCTGACCTTCGCGGTCGACCGGTTCAAGCACTGGCAGCACGCAGGGCACATCACGCTCAAGCGCGGTGAACGTTCGCGCCTGGCCGACTTTGCTTCCGAAGCCCTCTGAGCCTGCACGGACGCGGCCCACAGGACAGTGATGCAATTCACGGTATTTGCGGTAGCATAGATTGCAGAGGGTTCCTGGCTGTTGCCGCACACCGTGGCAACGCAAACAGAGGGAGAATTGCCATGATGCCTGTACCCCGCTACCTGAAACCAGGCTGCCTTTTGCTGTCGCTCGCCGTTCTCGCAGTCCTGAGCACGCCGGCTCTGGCCGAGAACGATGATGGTCAGTGGCAGGTCGATCTGGGCATTGAAGCCAAGGCTCACTATCGCTACAGCGAGCGCAATCGATTCGCGGTGCCCTTTCCGTTCACTCCCGACATGCTGCCGCCGGGTGAGGAACAGGGCTTCATGGAAACGGTCGAGCCGGGCGGACATTTCGAGGTCTCCGTCGTCAGCCTGATCGCCAGCATCGCACGCGGCGAGCACTTTGCCGCCCACACGCGCATCGACTTCATCGACCGGCACGATCGCAATCCGACCTCCGGCGACCGGCGGGTCGACATCGACCAGCTGTGGCTGCGCTGGGGGCGCGAGTTCGTTCCGGCCCAGCCGGCCGATGGCTTCGGCGGTTACCTTAAGGTCGGCAAGTTCGGCAAGTTCGAGCGCCAGGACGACCGCCACCTGGAGAGCTACGGCCTGGTCTCGACCGCCTTCAACCGCTTCGAGGACCTGGGCCTGGAATTCGGTGCCGACCTCGGGCCCGGCTTCTACCTGAAAGGCTCGGTGACGCAGGGCAACCCCCTTTTCATGCGCGACCCCAATGCGCTCGCCGGCGACAACGGAACCGATGTCCTGCTGCGACCGAATCCTCAGCCGGAACTCAACACCGGCATTCCCATTCTCTACGATGCCGAAATCGAGGGCCTGGACTTCGACGGCGAGCCCGAATACGGCGCCGCCGCCGGTTTCCGCCATGCCGACCGTTCCGGCCGGCGCGCTTTCGACGTCATGCTGTTCGGCTACCGCGGCGAGCTCGAGGAAACCGTCTCGCTCAAGGGCACCTTCTACGGCGGCGACCTCGACCTGCTGCGCGGCCCGGCCAACGCCTTCCCCTACCCGGCGCTTTCCGGCAACAACCGCAGGGAGTACGGCGTCAACCTGCGGGCCTACCTCGATGACTTTTCCGTGTTTGCCCAGTACGTCGACCAGAAAATCGCCTCACTGCCGCGAAGCGGACTGGAAGTGGAAGCGGCCTGGACCTTCGAACTGCCCCTCGTGTGGGCTTTCAGGGGCCGGCAGCTGTTCTCGCACGTTCAGCCGGCTGTGCGCTATTCGCGCCTCGACAACGACTTTGCCAACCCCGAGATCACGCCGTTTCCCGCCGGCGCCTGGGACTGGGAGAAGATCGACATCGGCCTGCGCCTGACCATCCTGCCGGGCCTGGACCTGACCGCCGAGTATGCCGACAACAGCTTCGTCACCGCCGGCGGCACCGGCCGCAACGATGAGTGGCTCGTCACCCTCAGGTGGCGCCCGTGATTCGCCTTGTA
>SR_TP_S13solDRAFT_1000724_pt1 | contig 12147 bp, 16 predicted proteins | sample SodReaTP_S13sol_FD_11159 | JGI IMG/M metagenome (IMG submission 11159) | reverse complement strand
GCCAGGTGCTGCTGGAGACCAGCCTGCCCCTGGTGGAGGGCATGGACCACCTGCCGGAGGTGTTCGCCGCGCGCCTGGGAGAGGCGGGCCAGGGCAGCCTGGACCTGGCGGCGGGGGAGTCCACCATCCTCTACCTGCTGCCCGAGTACGTGAAGCGTTTCAGCGAGCGTTACCCGGCGGTGAAGCTGCACCTGCACAACGTCACCGGCCGGGACGGCCTGAAGATGCTGCGCGCGGGCGAGGTGGACTTCGCCGTGGGCTCCATGATCGACGTGCCCGAGGACATGCACTACCACCCCATCTTCACCTACGAGCCCATGCTCATCACCGCCCTTAACCATCCCCTGGCGAAGAAGAAGAAGGTGAGCCTGGAGGACGTCACCCCCTGCGGGCTGATTCTGCCGCCGCGGCATCTCTCCACCTGGTCGATCGTGGACCTGGTGTTTCATCAGCACGGCCTGGATTACCACGTGGTGCTGGAGGCCGGCGGCTGGGAGGTGATCAAGAAGTTCGTGGAACTGGACATGGGCGTGTCCATCGTCACCAGCATCTGCCTGACCGGCGAGGAGAAGCTGGCCGCCATTCCGCTGAGCGACTACTTCCCCAGGCGCACCTACGGCGTGGTGATGCGCAAGGGCAAGTTCCTGTCACCCCAGGCCTGCTCCTTCCTGGAGCTCATGGACCCGGACTTCACCCGCTGCCGGCACGCCGACCAGATGCGCATGCTGGGCACGGGCCGCGTCGCGGACATGGTGGAGCAGAGTGTCGATTTCACCGGCCACGACCGCTCCTACCCCTGAAAAGATGTCAGAATGATGAACGCATTCATGCGCCCCTGGATCCGCCCATGATGAAACTGCATATACACCACAAGGACAGCCTGATCGCCGTGCACGAGCTCGCCCCGGGCACGACCCGCATCGGGCGCAAGGAAGACAATGACATCGTGCTGCCCGACCGGACCGTGAGCGGTCACCACGCGCGCATTCACCACGCCTACGGCCTGGCGGTGCTCGAGGACCTGGGCAGCACCAACGGCAGCTCCGTCAACGGCAAGCGCGTCACCCGCCGTGCCCTGGAGAACGGCGACATCATCGTGATCGGCAATTGCCAGTTGCGCTTCGAGACCGATGAGCAGGTGGGCACCGACGAGCCGGAGACCCAGGACAGCGGGCCGCCCACCCAGATCCTGCGCGTGAACACGCCCGGGATGCCCCCCGGCCCCGTGGGCGGGAAGGCCACCCAGCACATCCGCAAGCTGCGTGCCGGTGTCCCGTCCAATCCGGCGGAACTCTCCCTGCGCCTGCGCTTCATGAGCGGCCGCAATCAGGGCCGGCATCTCGATCTCATCAACACCGTCACTGCCCTCGGCCAGCCGGGGCAGGAGGTGGTGGCGCTGGTGCGCGAGGCTGGCGGACTGATGCTTCGGGTCATCGAGGTCAACGACGGCCTGGTGCTGGTCAACGGCGAGGCCGTGGCCGAGGGCACGCGCGCGCTCAAGCATCACGACATCATCCAGCTGGGCGAGGTGCGCATGATGGTGCTCTTCGAGCATCCCATCGCCGCCATGGAAAAGGGCACCGAGGACTGGTCCCTGGAATAAGCCACCTGTACCACGCCGTGCCTCGTCATGGTGCGTCCTGCGCGCTGATCGGGCATGTCAGCCACGCGTTTGTGTGTTCGCCAATACCCAAAAGACGCAATGGAAACCGGCATCAATCCAGTTGTCGGAACCGGTTCTAGCGCCTTCGTACTGAATCACCTGTTGCAGCATGGCGTCCTCCCGGCCTGTCACGCCGGTCTGCCTGCGTGCTTGTGGGTCGGGCTTCAGCCCGACATGCGGTGTCTGACCGGGCAGCGGCTGTCGGCCTGAAGGCCGACCTGCGGTTGTGCTGCCCCTGGAAGACAACGGCGTGGGACAGGTTTGCGAGACCCGCATCTCTTGAAGCGCATGTCCAGCCCTGCCGGTTGCGATTCCCCTAAAAAAATACTGGTTCGGTTCTTGCTTTGCTGATGGGCTGTGATGCCGGTGCCCGGCATCCTCACCCGGATTCCAACCGCACAGGGCCAGACCAGACCATGACCGACCTGCACCTCTCCCCCGAAGCCATGCGACTCATGATCCAGCTGCGGCGCCTGCTGGCCTCGGATCACGATGTGCACGTGGACATGGCGGCAGAGCAGCCCTGGGTGCAACTGCTGGACGCCACCCGTGAATGTCGAGATCGCAAGGCAGACATGATGGCCGAGGCGGTCTGCGAGGCGCTCAGTCGCAGCAACCCGGACTCGCTGGTGGACGCGCTGCGCGCGCGCCTGCGACCCGGCTTCAGCCCGCCCCTGCACGAGCGGCAGGTGGGCTTTCGTCCCGGCAAGGTCTACCGGGGGCTGCGGGTACGCGACGAGCAGCCGGCGGCGCCGTCACCCGAGGCCGCCCCTGTCGCGCCTGGGCCTGAGCAGGCGCAGCCGGATGCCCCTCCGCGCCGCGTACTGGTCTACCGGGGGCAGAAGCGGGTGGTGTGATCCGTGCCGGGACAGTGACCGTGCGTGGCTGAAGCGCCCGTCACCCGACGGGTCAGGTCATTGGGCTCACGGGTGACAGCCCATGCGCGCGGTTATACTCAGGTAGTCATGGGCTGCCGGGGTTATTCATGGACTGTTTCAACCGGGCTTCTCGCGCGCTCGTCGCCTTGCTGCTGACTTCGCTGCTGCCGGGCGTGGCAGCAGCGGCCGATGAGGGTCGTTTCCAGAGCTTGGAGGATACCGTCGTGATCGATCACCAGACGGGGCTGATGTGGATGCGATGCAGTCTGGGCCAGCGCTGGGAGAACGGGCGCTGTGCCGGCGCCCTCGGCGAGTACGGCTGGGACGCGGCCCGTGTCGCGGGCGAGGACCTCAGCCACGCCGGTTTTGATGACTGGCGTCTGCCGGAGATCGACGAGTTGCGCAGTCTGATCCATTGTTCCGAGGGCATGGAAGGCGAGGGCCGGGAGGCGCGCTGCCGTGCAGGTTCTGCCAAGCCCACCATCGATACGGATCTCTTTCCCGATACCCCGGACGGCTACTACTGGTCCGCCACGCCGTTTCGCGGCGACCCGCGTCATGCCTGGATCGTGCTGTTCCGCGACGGCGGCGCCTATGACGGCTACGACCGGGACTGGGATCATCATGTGCGGCTGGTGCGCGGCGGGCGCTGAAGTCAACAGCCTGTTCTCTCGCGGAGGCGCAGAGGCGCTGATCAAACAAAGCGATCTTTCGCCAAGACGCGAAGAAATTATTTTGAATGGTTCTCCCCGTGACCCCGTGCCTCCGTGAGAGAAAATTGGTTTTCTCCCGGATCAAATCAAAACCGCGTCCTCTCACGGAGCCACGGGGACACGGAGGAAAAATTCATAGTGCCTTTCCCTGCGCCTCCGCGCCTCCGCGAGAGAATCATCCTTTCAACGTTCAAGATAGATGACGAACGCGCGCCGATGCCGTAGGCTCGACCCATGCGCGGACTTGTCCCTCCCGATCCCGAAACCGGCGTCTCCACGCCCCGCTACGCGGTGGTGTACATGCCGGCCCGTGCGCGCAAGCGCTTCCCGGCCGGTTGCGTGCAACTGATGGAGTCCGCCGAGGCGGCCCTCAATGCCGCCGACCCCGCCGCCCGGCAGTTCGCCGCTCAGGTGCTCGGACCCTCCAAGTCCTCGGAGGGGCAGTATCTCTACTACCTGCTGGAATGGCTCGATCCGGCTGTGCCCTGATCCGGAAAGGCTCTTCTCTCGCGGAGGCGCAGAGGCGCTGAGAAAAACAATGCGATCTCTCGCCAAGACGCCAAGACGCGAAGAAATTATTTTGAATGGCTCTCTCCCTGTCCCCGTGGCTCCGTGAGAGAAAATTGGTTTTCTCCCGGATCAAGTCAAAACCCCGTCCTCTCACGGAGCCACGGGGACACGGAGGAAAAATTCAAAGCGCTTTTCCCCGCGCCTCTGCGCCTCCGCGAGAGCACAGGCTCTTGCACTCATCGCAGGGGCTCCCGCACGGTCCCGGTTTCGCTATAGTGCCGCTCAGGTCAGAGCACAGGATCAACACCATGAATACACTGCCCTGGTATGCGGCCGGTCTCGGCGCGGCCCTGTTGTGGGGTATCCACTATCCCCTGCTGGAACATGCGCTCAAGCGCGTGTCCCTGGTCACGGTGCTGGTGCTGACGGTCCTGCCGGTGCTGGTGGTGGCCCTGGTGTTTCGCGACACCCTGTGGCGGGATGCCCTGGTGCTGGCCTCCATGGACTGGCCGGACCGGGCGCGCATTCTGCTCCTGTCGGTCACCAGCCTGGCCGCCACGGTGATGCTGTTCCTGGCCATCGGCGGCCACAACGCGACGCTCGCCAGCCTGATCGAGATCACCTACCCCTGTTCGTGGTGCTGTTCACCTGGCTCCTGTTTCGCCAGGTGCATGTCACGCCCAGCGCCGCCATCGGCGGCGTGCTGGTGATGGCGGGTGCGACGCTGATCATCTGGAATCATCCCTGAGTCAGGGCAACGGCGGGTTTCCAGGGCGGCCCCGGTCCGGGATAATCGCCCCGGACATTCAATCAATAGAGGACAGACATATGGCCATGGCAAGCGCCCGCCACCTGCTGGTGGACTCCGAGGAACTCTGCAATGAACTGAAGGCCCGCATCGAGGCCGGCGAGGATTTCGCCGCCCTGGCCAAGGAATACTCCTCCTGCCCCTCCGGGCAGCAGGGCGGTGAGCTGGGCCGTTTCGGCCGCGGCCAGATGGTGCCGGAGTTCGACCGGGTGGTGTTCTCCGCGCCGGTTAACACCGTGCAGGGGCCGGTGAAGACCCAGTTCGGCTATCACCTGCTGGAGGTCACCTCCCGCCAGGATTGAGTCGGTAGGACCTGCATGACGAGCCCGGCCGATGCGCATCGGCCGGGCTTTTTTGTGTCTCAGCGCTGGGTCTGATAATCCACTGCCCGTGCCCGGCTCATTGCCCAGATCCCCAGTGCCGGTCCCGGCAGCAGGAGCCACAGCACCAGCAGCTGCCAATCACCCCACAGGTGCATGACCAGCGCGATGGACGGCAGCGTGAGGGCAAAGCCCACGGCGTTCATCATGGCCAGGGCAGCACCCAGGCGGTCCCGGGGCGCGCTCAGGGAGGCGAGGGTGGTGAACTGGGGGGAGTCGGCGATGACCGTGAGGCCCCAGAGGAACAGCAGACCCAGCAGCAGGAGCGGTGCGGCCTCACCGAGCAGCGGATAGATGAGGCACAGGGCACCGGACACGCCGAGGGCGACCCGGGCCACGCGCAGGCTGCCCTGGCTGCGGCTTAGCCGCCCGCCCAGCACGCAACCCAGCGCGCCGATGCCGATGACGCCGAAGGCCAGCCAGGGCATCCACTGCGGGGAAAGGTCCAGACGCCCGAGTTCCCGCAATACCAGCAGCGGCGCCAGGGTCCAGAAGGCATACAACTCCCAGCAATGGCCGAAATAGCCCAGGGCGGCGGCACGGAACGGGCGGCGCCGGAATGCCGCGAGCCCGGACCAGGGCCGTCCGCCGGAGGCGGTGGCGGGCAGGTGCGGGCCATCGCCCAGGGCGCGCACCATCACGGCGGCGAACAGGGCCAGCAGGGAGGCGAGCAGCAGCGGTGCCTGCCAGGGCAGTTCCAGGGTGGCGCCGCGCAACAGGTGGGGCAGGGCGGTGCCCAGGGTGAGCATGCCCACCAGCCAACCCAGGGCCAGGCCCGCGTGCCGGGGTGTCCAGCTCACCACCAGCTTCATGCCCAGGGGGTAGATGCCGGCCAGGCACAGGCCGGTGGCAAAGCGCAGGGCCATCGCGAGGCTGAAGTCGCCGGCGACGGGGATGAAGGCGGCATTGATGACAGCGCCGCTCACGGCAGCCGCGGCGAACAGCCGGCTGGCAGGGAAGCGGTCGGCCAGCCCGGTGATGGCCAGCAGCAGGGTGCCGGTGATGAAACCTGCCTGCACGGCCACGGTGAGCAGACCCAGCCCGGCATCCGTGAGCCCGGTCTCGCGCTCCAGAGACAGGGCCACGCCGTTGACGCTGAACCACAGCGAGGTGCCGAACAGCTGCGCCAGCACGATGACTACCACCGGGTGGCGCAGATACCAGCGCTTGTTGTGCGTGCTCATGGTGTGTTCAGGTGTCGCTGTCTATGATCGTCATGGACCGATGAACGGAGGTGGAATGATGCTGTTGAAAAGAATGGTCTTGTCGCTGGCCGTGCTCCTGCTGCTCGCGGCCTGTGCCCAGATGCAGTCCCAGGGTGGCGAGACCGTCCTGCCCGAGCCTCGCGGCGGGTTCGTCACGGACATGGCCGCCTTCGAGCAGTTCATCGCAACGCGCCCAGGTCCTGAGGACTTCCGCAGGGTCTATCCCGACGTGCTGCTGGTGCTGCCCGGTGACATCGCCACCCGGGAATACCGCATGAACAACAGCCGCTACTTTGCGCATCTGGATGAGGCGGGGCGCATCACCGGGGGGCAGTTCCAGTAGGCGCTCAGCCGCTGCACAACGCCTTGCCTGTGCTGACCCAAGCCGGTGCCCTCGTGTGATGCGATCCGGTCGATAGCTTATCATTGTGCCCCTGCCCGTCCCGTCCCGAAGGGCGCGAGGTTTTATCCGGATGCTCAAGTTCCTCACATTGCTGGCCCTGATCTGGTTTGCCTGGTGGCGCGTCCGGCGCTTCCTGTGGCATCGGCGTCTGCGTCGGGAGGGCCGGGAGATTCCCGTCGAGAAGGGGCCGCGCCCGATCACACTGCTGGCGGGCATGCTGCTGGCGGTCTATGGCGGTTACATGCTCTGGCACCTGTTCAGCCTGAGTGGTTCGGGGGCCTGAGCACCCGCCTGGCCCGGACCATGCACCCAGGCAGCCGCCGGCCTGCCGAGGTGCCTGCGGTCTCACACTCTGTCCCGCTTGCATAGGGCGGCCCGTGGCCGCCTGCTGGCCGAGACCCTGCGGCTGATGGCGGGTACGGCCCGCCCTATGCTGTTCAGGAAGGCTGACAGGGAGAGACAGGCGCTGAGGTCACGATCATCGCGATCCCTGGTGCAATGTCCTGGCCAGGCATGCCGGCGGCGCCGGGAAGGTATAGAATGCCCGGTCCGGCGATTTGCCCCGGGATTCATGCGTATTCACGAAGGTCAGCCATGTTCCTTGCCCCCTTTCACGCCAGCGCCAACGGCCTGGTGACCATCAGTGCCGAGCAGGGCAGTCGCTTTGCCAAGGAGATCGCCGGCGATTTCAATCCCATCCACAACCCGGATGCCAAGCGCTTCGTGGTGCCGGGCGACCTGCTGTTCTCCCTGGTGCTGGACCGCTACGGATTGAACCGGCGCATGGCCTTCAGCTTCACGGGCATGGTGGGGGCCGGGGTGGGTCTGCGTTTTCCGGAGACCGATGCGCCTGCCTTTGCGGTGGAGGACACCAGCGGCAAGGCCTATCTGAACGTGGAGCGGGAAGGCGCCGTGAGCCGCGAACCGGGCCTGGTGGAAGGTTTCACCCGCGCCTACGTGGCGTTCTCCGGCCAGACCTTTCCCGGCGTGCTGGTGCCGCTGATGCGCGAGCACGGCGTGATGATTAACCCGGAGCGCCCCCTGGTGATCTACGAGGGTATGAGCTTTGATCTCAAGCACCTGGACTTTGTCGCCATGCAGCTGGAACTGGTGGATGCCAGTCTGGCGGTGAGTGGCAAACGCGGTGATGTGAGTCTGCGTTTCGGCATCCGCGCCGACGGCGCCCAGGTGGGCACCGGCGCCAAGAAACTGGTGCTCAGCGGCCTGCGGGAGTTTGACGAGGACGACATGGACGCACTGGTGGACCAGTACGCGGGCTGGAAGGTCGCCTACCAGGGCGGGCTGTAACGCCGGTCCGTAGGTCGGGCTGTTTGCCCGACAGCGATGCTTCGGCAGACAACCATGTCGGGCTAAAAGCCCGACCTACGGGCGAGGGCCTCGGGATCAGAAGTTGTCGGTGGAGGTGAACAGGCCGACGCGCAGGTCCTTGGCGGTGTAGATCTCCCGGCCGTCGACGCTGACGCTGCCATCGGCGATGCCCAGGATCAGCTTGCGGGTGATGATTCGCTTCACGTCCACCTGGTAGGTGACCTTCTTCGCCTTGGGCAGCACCTGGCCGGTGAACTTCACCTCGCCCACCCCCAGGGCCCGACCGCGGCCCGGGTTGCCCAGCCAGGCCAGGTAGAAACCCACCAGCTGCCACATGGCGTCAAGGCCCAGGCAGCCGGGCATCACCGGGTCGCCGGGGAAGTGGCATTCGAAGAACCAGAGGTCCGGGTGGATGTCCAGCTCGGCCTTCATCTCGCCCTTGCCGAAGGCTCCGCCCTCGTCGGCGATGCGCGTGATGCGATCCATCATGAGCATGTTGGGCACGGGCAACTGGGCGTTGCCGGGGCCGAACATCTCCCCATGGCCGCATTTCAGGAGCTGGTCACGATCGAAACTTTCTACGCGCATGAAGGCATCCGGTCACAGTCAGAAAGCCGCCTATTGGACCGGATTATGGCCTTGGACACAAGGCACAGAGCGGGTTTCAACTTGCCTCTTGGATCTTGTCTCTTGTCTCTGCGCTTTCATCCATCCCACGGCAGCCGCGCCAGCTCCGCCCGGGTGAAGAAGCGCCCATGGCGCATGAAGCCCGCGATGATGCCTTCCTTGAGCGCAGTGATGCGGCCTTCCTCGTCCCGTTCAACCACCCAGTGATCCGGCAGGCTGTCCAGCAGGTGCACGGCGGACAGGCTGCCGTCCAGGTTCACCGAGAGGTGGGTTTCCTGGCTGTCCAGGTCCCGGAAGGCGGGCAGAAAGCCCAGGATGGCCGCGCCGGCAGTCATCTCCGGGATCTCCCGGTAGGCGGGGCTGGTGATGCGGTCGTGGGTCAGTTCGCTGCTGTGCATGGTCCGGGCTCTCCGTGAGGGCGGTGGTCTGTTCCCCCTGTTATGCTTTACGGCAGCGCGCGGGAATTCTTTAATGGGATCTGTGCGCGAACCGATGGGGCCCCGGTGACGGGGCGGTGGGAGGCCTCTTCCCATGGAACACACAAGAACAAGGAGTCTGCATGTCCGCTGAAGCCCTGCTTGGCCTGTGGGCCGAATCGTTGCCGGTGTCTCTGATCATCTGGCTGGTGCTGCTGGTGGTGGTGCTCTACGCCGGCCGGCGCTGGATCGAGCCCCTGGCCGCGACCGTGCTGGGCGGGGTGGACCGGATGCTGCGCTACAGCGCCCGCTCGGTGCGCGCCGCGGCCCGCTGGATGGACCGCCGCCAGCGCCTGTACCTGCGCTGGCTGGAGCGGGAGCGTCTGGACCAGCGCCTGTACCGGGAGCTGCGCGGCCTGCATGACCGGGTGAACCGGGACCTGGGGGGTTATCCGGTCCTGCAACACAGCCTGCATACCCAGATCCAGCGCCTGGAGCGGGACTATCACGCCACCGAGGACGTGCCTCCGCCGGAACCGGCCTGGCTGCGCACCGTGGCGGACCTGGCCGCCAACCCGCCCCAGGGGGATCCCGCGGTGGCGCGGGTGCTGGAAGACATCCATGACGGTCTGCAGCGGGCCAGTCGCGCCTCCCTGGAGCAATACCAGGCGGCCAGCCGCAAGCGCCTGGAACTGTTGCGGGACATGCTGCCCGCCTGGCGTGCCCTGGGCGAGCGGCTGCGGGGCGTGGAACAGGCCATCCAGGGGGTGACCGCACGCAGCCGTCAGGTGGACGAGGTGCTGTCCCGGGAACGGGCCTTGGCCGATGGCGGCCCGGAGCTGGATGCGGGTCTCGGTGTCGGGGCCATCGGTCGAACCCTGCTGGGCCTGCTGTTGCTGGGTCTCATGGCCGTGGCGGCGGCGACGAGCTTTTATCTGATCCAGCGCCCCATGGCGGAGAGTTTCGGCATGACCGAAACCCTGGGTCCCTGGCCGCTGGCCTCCGTGGCCGCGGGCGTGCTCATCGCCCTGGGCATCGCCGCGGGCCTGCTGATGACCGAGACCCGGCGGATGAGCGGCCTGGTGTCCGCCCTGGGCACCCTGGATCAGCGTGCCCGGGCGCGGTTGTTCTGGGCCGGTCTGCTGGTGCTGGCGGTGGTGGCGAGCCTGCAGGGGGCGCTGGCCTTCTCCCGGGACATGCTCCTGGGCCGTGACCAGTGGCTGGCCCTTATCATGTCCGGCGAGCCGGATCCCGTGATGGCCGCGACCCAGTGGATTCCCACCCTGACCCAGATGGTGATGGGCGTGCTCCTGCCCCTGCTGCTGGCCTTGAGCGCCGTGGTGCTGGACTCCTGCCTGCGCCACGGCCGGGCCGTGCTCGGCATGCTTGCAGCCCTTGCCCTGCACCTGCTGGGGTTTGCCCTGGGCCTGGCGGGCAGGCTGGTGCGCTGGATCGCTGCCCTGGTGGCGGTGATCTACGGGCTGCTGATCTTCGTGCCGGTGAAGCTTGAGGCACTGGTTCGGCAGAAGGCCAACGGTCGGGGGCTGAAGTTGGAAGGCTGAATTGGGAAGTGGGAATGGAAGTACGAAGTGTGAATTGGGAAGTGTGAATTAAACCAACTCCCTCTACTCTCAGGCAGAGGGTTGGGGCGAGCTGAACGGCCTTGATTTATTTCCCACTTCCAAATTCACCCTTCTACCTTCAATCAACACTGCTCCCACGGCAGCCCGTGATAGCGCCAGCCGCCCTTGGTTGAGCGGTGGTGCTGTTCGTCCAGGTCCCCCTCGAAACCCTCGTTCACGTTGAATACCTTCCGGATACCGGCCTCCAGCAGGGCGCGGCCGGCCTCCTTGGAGCGTTTGCCGCTGCGGCAGATGAGCACCACCGGCGCGCAGTCCTCCGGCCCTTCGCACAACACCCCGCCCAGCAGCAGCTTGCGCACCTCGGTGACGAAGTGCGGGTTGATGGTCCAGTCCGGCTCGTCCATCCAGGGGATGTGGATGGCCCCCATCGGATGCCCCACGAACAGGAATTCCATGGTGGAGCGCACGTCCACCAGCAGGGCGCGAGGGTTGTCGTGGACCAGGTCGTGGGCCTCCTGGGGGCTGAGGCCCACGGGGGTGAGAGGGTCAGTCATGGCGCATTCTCCCGGGGTGATCTGCTTCAAGCATAGCGCAGCAGTGCATGGGTCAAGGTTTATCGGCTCGATTCAGGTTTTGCTTATGTTTCTTGATCCCAATCAATTGTTGGTGAACGGGGAAGGGTTAGCGTTAATCCATGCGCACCGCCAAAGACGGTGGCACACGGATTCCAACAACTCCTTCAGAGGGGAGATGCAATCATGAAAAAATGGCAAGCGTTCGCAGCCGCCGGCTGCCTGGCCCTTTCCGCCGCCCCTGCCATGGCCCTGGATCAGGGCGATATGCTGGTGCGCTTCGGGCCGACCTGGGTGATGCCCAATGATGATAGTGGGGCTGTCAGCGCGAACGGCACTGCTATCGCGGGTTCTGGGGTTGAGGTGGATAATGGCGTTGCGCTCGGGATCAGCTTCACCTACATGATGACGCCGAACCTGGGTGTCGAGGTGCTCGCGGCCACCCCGTTTTCCCATGACGTGAAGGGCAAGGGGAGTTTGCAGGGGGAGGGTACTATTGCCACCATCAAGCACCTGCCGCCCACCGTGTCTCTGCAGTATCACTTCTCGGACTTCGGTCAGTGGCGTCCCTATGTGGGTGCGGGCATCAACTACACCACCTTCTTCGACGAAAAAGGCAAAGGTAACTTCGCGGGTGCGGACGTGAGCCTCAAGGACTCCTGGGGCTGGGCCTTGCAGGCAGGGATGGATTTTGATGTGAACGATCGCTGGTTCGTGGGCGCCAGTGCCTACTACATCGCGATCGACACCACCGCGACCATTCGCGCTGGCGCCGATACCGTCAAGGTCGACGTGGACATCGACCCCTGGGTCCTGATGGTCGGCGGCGGTCTGCGCTTCTAAAAGGCCAATTCAACATTCAAAATTCAAGATTCAAAGGGAGGGCAACCACTGTCTCTTCCTTTGAATCTTGAATCTTGAATCTTGAATCTTGAATCTTGAATCTTGAATCTTGAATCTTGAATTTTGAATTCCGAATCGCGCCTCAGCGTGCCCGCTTTTCCCGCACCAGGTTCACCAGCCTGAGCAGCATGCCCAGGTTCTGTTTCTCCACGGCGCT
>SR_TP_S13solDRAFT_1000723_pt1 | contig 12150 bp, 8 predicted proteins | sample SodReaTP_S13sol_FD_11159 | JGI IMG/M metagenome (IMG submission 11159) | reverse complement strand
AAGCGCATGGCAGATCGACGCAAGCCGTTGATCGAGGCAGAAGAAGAAATGTCCGACGGGCGGTGGATGCGCATCTATGAGAAGGGAATGCCCGACGGGGGGCGCGTAACCTTGCGTATGGACGTGACGGAATTGCGCAAGGCACAGCAGCGTCTGGAACTGGTCATCGAGGGGGCGCGCGTTGGCACATGGGAATGGAATCTCGAAAACCGCGTGACGCTTGTGAACAAGATGTGGGGCGAAATGCTGGGCCGTGACATCAAGGACGATACCTTTGGTGTGAAGGAGTTTCTTAGCATCATGCACCCGGATGATGTTCCCGTGGTCGATGCGAATTTCAATGACATTCTGTCGCACGGGGCCAACAAACTGGACCGGAAACTGCGGTTGAAACACGCCGCAGGCAACTGGGTATGGGTGCACCTGCGCGGTAATGTGGTGCTGCGCGCGTCCGACGGGCGGGCTTTGCAGATGTCGGGCATTGCGCTGGATGTCACCGAGGAAGTGGAGCGCGAACAGGTTGTCTTGGCCGCGCGCGATGCGCTTGAAGCTGCGATGAACGCACGTGATATGGCCGAAAAGCGCCTTATTGATATCACCGAAAGCAGCTCGGACTGGTTCTGGGAACAGGACGCAGATGAACGGTTCACATATGTGTCCGGCGGATATTTGCGAACAGTCGGGGAATCGCCCAGCCACATAGGCAAAACCCGCGCTGAATTGAATGCAGACAATCCAGACCCCAAAATTCAGGCCGATCTGGCCGGATTGTCCGCGACCATGACCGCCCAGATACCGTTCAGCAATTTCGTCTACTGGATACGCAAAAGCAACGGCGAGAAAGTCTGGCTGCGCGCAAGCGGCGTGCCCTTCTTCGATGGCAACGGGGTGTTTCAGGGGTATCGCGGTGTCGGGTCGGACATCACGCCACTTATCGCGGCACAGGAACAGGCGCATGCGGCAGAACAGGCCGCACTGGCTGCAAGGGCGCAGCTTTATTCCGCGGTCGAGGCATTGCAGGACGGTTTTGTTCTGTTCGATGTGCAAGACAGGCTGGTTCTGGCCAATTCGCATTTCCGCGAAATCTATCCCTTGTCTGCCCATATCATGGAGGAGGGGGTCTCGTTCCGCGACGTTTTGCGCGCCTCTCTCGATGCGGGAGAGATTGCCGACGCCCTTGGAGATGAGGAGGGCTGGCTTGCGCGGCGGCTGGCCCATGACCGCTGCACCGAGCGTGTCTTTGAACAGCGCCTGACCTGCGGGCGCATTCTGCGCGTTTGCGAAATGCCCACGCGCGACGGCGGCCATGTAAGCCTGCACACCGATGTTACCGAATTGCACAGGGCAAGAGAGGCTGCCGAGGCCGCCAACCGCGCGAAATCGACCTTCCTTGCCAATATGAGCCATGAAATACGCACCCCTATGAATGGCATTCTGGGCATGGCGGAATTATTGTCAGATACCGCATTGTCGAACCAGCAGTCCCATATGCTGGACACAATCCGCACATCCGGCGATGCGCTGTTGACGATCCTGAACGATATACTTGATCTTGCGCGGATTGAGGTTGGCAAGCTTGCGCTTGACCCTGTGGCCTTCGTTCCCCAAAAATTACTGCACCGCATGCAGTCGCTTCATGGTGTGAACGCACATTCCAAAGGGTTGACGATGCAACTGGATCTTGGGGCAGGGCTGGACAGGCCGCGCATCGGGGATGAGCATCGCTTGGGGCAGGTGTTGGGGAATATTCTTGGAAATGCGGTAAAGTTCACCGAAGCGGGGTCGATCCGGCTGACTGCGCACGCGCTTAGTGATCAGGAAGTGTTGTTTTCGATAACCGACACCGGGATTGGCATGACCGAAGACCAGCTGGCCCGCGTGTTTGATGAGTTTGAGCAGGCCGATAATTCCGTAACGCGCCGTTTCGGGGGGTCCGGTCTTGGATTGTCCATCGTGCGCAAACTGGTCCAGATTATGGACGGCCATATGGATATTGCCAGCACGGCGGGGCAGGGCACGCGTATTGATTTGCGCCTGCCATTGCCGCTGGCAGGCGACGGGGTTGGCGAAACAGCAAAGGGGACGAATGTTGCGCCTGATCTGCCGGCTGATCTGCATGTTCTGGTTGCCGAAGACAACAAGACCAACGCGACGATCCTGAAATCCATGCTGCGCAAGGTCGGGGTGCGCGCGGATTTCTGCGAAAACGGGCAACAGGCCTGCGAGGCGTGGAACCCTGGAACATACGACATTTTGCTGCTGGATATCTCGATGCCCGTCATGGACGGGTTTGACGCGCTGACCTGTATCCGGACGCGCGCGGCGCAACTGGGTGCTGCCCCGCCGCTGGCCATTGCTGCGACGGCCAACATCATGCAGGACCAGATCAAGACGTATTTCGACAAGGGCTTCGTTGCGGTGCTGGGCAAACCCTACAAGTCAGCCGAACTTGTCCGTGCCTTGGGTCAGGCTTTGCAGGGCCAGGCCGGAATTTCTGACTAAGCAAGAACGGTGATCTGCCCGCCTATGGCACGGGCTTGGGAAAATCGCCCCCGCCTGCATTGCAAGCCAAGGCACAAGGCGCTAACAGGGCTGCGGTTTCCATCTACACGCGGAGCGCTGCTTATGACATCCCCATTGCGACTTGGAATTGCAGGGCTTGGCACTGTCGGGGTGGGGCTGGTGCGGATAATCCAGCGCAACGCGGATTTGCTGACACAGCGCACAGGCCGCGAGATCGTCATCTCTGCGGTCAGCGCCAAATCCCGAACCCGCAATCGCGGCGTGGACATTTCGATGTATGATTGGGAAGATGACCCTGTCGCACTGGCCCGTCGTGCTGATGTGGATGTGGTCGTCGAATTGATGGGTGGTGAAAACGGCCCCGCCAAAGCCCTGACCGAGGCGGCGCTGGATGCGGGCAAGGACGTCGTGACCGCAAACAAGGCAATGCTGGCGCTGCATGGGCAGGAACTGGCCGAACGCGCAGAAGCGGCCGGCGTTGCGCTGCGTTTTGAGGCGGCGGTCGCCGGCGGGATTCCGGTGATCAAGGCGCTGTGCGAAGGGCTGGCAGGGAACCGTATCACCCGTGTCAAAGGGGTGATGAACGGCACCTGCAACTATATTCTGACCCGCATGGAAGATGCGGGCCTGCCTTATGAAACCGTGTTCGAGGAAGCCAACCAGCTTGGCTATCTGGAAGCGGACCCGACATTGGATGTGGGCGGAATAGATGCCGCGCATAAGCTGACGCTGCTGTCTGCCATTGCCTTCGGGGTGAAACCGGATTTTGACGCCATCCAGACATCCGGGATCGAGCGGATCTCGATCGAGGATATTCGCGCAGCGGCGGATTTGGGCCTGCGCATCAAACTGCTGGGGGTCGCACGCGTCACTGGCCGCGGGTTGGAGCAGTCGATGTCGCCCTGTCTGGTGCCCGCTGACAGCCCGCTGGGTCAGTTGAAGGGGGGCACGAATATGATCGTCATCGAAGGCGACGCTGTCGAGCAGGTCATTCTGCGTGGCCCCGGCGCGGGCGAAGGGCCGACTGCCAGTGCCGTGATCGGGGATGTGGTCGATATTGCGCGCGGCATGCGGCTGCCGGTTTTCGGCCAGCCTGCAACCACGTTGCAAGCGGCCATATCAGCCAAGGCGACAGCGGCGAAACCGTGGTATCTGCGCATGTCGCTTCTGGACAAACCCGGCGCGCTGGCCAAAGTGGCCGAAGCGCTGGGAAATGCGGGTGTGTCCATCAACCGCATGCGCCAGTATGACCACGACGACACCCGCGCGCCTGTTGTGATTATCACGCATAAGACAACGCGCGATGCAATCGACCATGCCTGCACACTGGCTGCTGGGACTGGCGTGCTTGTGGGTGAACCCGTTGCAATGGCGATCGAGGAGGATTGAGCGCGTTATTCGCGCCATTCATCCCCGAGTTGGCGCAACCACGCTACTCAAGGCTTGTGTCAGGCGCAAGGCGGGGTCTAGATAGCGCGAAAGTGCATTTGGCAAAGGAACCCCGCAATGACGACGTCCCCCGAGTTTCATGATCGCATGCTTTCGCTGGGCCTTGCCCGCGTGTCGGAGGCCGCAGCGCTGGCATCGGCCAAACTTGTCGGGCGCGGTGACGAAAAGGCCGCCGATCAGGCCGCTGTCGATGCCATGCGCACGCAGTTGAACATGCTGGATATTGCGGGCCGTGTCGTCATTGGCGAAGGCGAACGTGACGAGGCGCCCATGCTCTATATCGGCGAGAAGGTCGGCAACGGAAATGGTCCCGAAGTGGATATTGCGCTGGACCCGCTGGAAGGCACAACCCTGACGGCCAAGGATTTCCCGAATGCGCTGACAGTCATCGCCATGGCCCCGCGCGGCACAATGCTGCACGCACCCGATGTGTATATGGACAAACTGGCAATTGGTCCGGGCTATGCGCAGGACACCGTGACGATGGATATGTCCCCGTCAGAACGTGTGCGCGCATTGGCCAAGGCCAAAGGCTGCGCGCCGTCGGATATTTCCGTATGTGTGCTGGAACGCCCGCGCCACGAAGATATGATTGCCGATTTGCGGTCTACGGGTGCGGCGATCCGGTTGATCATGGACGGGGATGTGGCCGGTGTGATCCATTGCGCCGAAACCCAGATCACAGGGATCGATATGTATATGGGATCTGGTGGCGCCCCCGAGGGTGTGCTGGCGGCTGCGGCGCTGAAATGCATGGGCGGGCAGATCTATGGCAGGCTGTTGTTCCGCAACGAGGATGAAACCGCCCGTGCGCGCCGCGCAGGCATCGAGGATCTGGACAAGGTCTATACCCGCGATGAAATGGTGACGGGTGATGTTATCTTTGCGGCAACGGGTGTGACCGACGGGTCCATCGTCAAAGGCATCCGCACCGAACCGGGTTGGGTGACCACCGACACGCTGCTGATGCGTTCGAAAACAGGATCGGTGCGGCGCATGAGCTACCGCACGCCGATCTGAACCAGACAGGGTGGGGGCGCTGCCCCCACACCCCCGGAGTATTTTTGGCAAGATGAAACCAGACCAGAACACGGCCTTGTTGTTGATCGATTTCCAGAACGGGTTTCGCGCGCCCGTTTGGGGGGCGCGGAACAACCCGGACGCCGAGGCGCGTGCAAGCCGCCTGCTGGGTGCCTGGCGCGAGGCGGGCGCGCCTGTTGTTCATGTCCGGCATCTGAGCCTTCAGCCCGCAAGCCCGTTGACAGGGGATGGTGCTGAATGGATCGCAGACCTGGCCCCGCGCCAGCACGAAGCCTTCTTTGAAAAACACGTCAATTCGGCTTTTATCGGGACAGGGTTAGAGGACTGGCTGCACCACCATGAAATCCGCGCACTTGTTGTTGCGGGGCTGACGACGCCGCATTGCGTGTCCACAAGCTGCCGGATGGCGGCCAATCTGGGGGTTCAGGTGACCTTGGCGCATGATGCCTGCGCGGCGTTTGACAGCAACGCAGATACCAGTTGGTGCCCTGATGCGCCTGTCCTTGATGCGCAGCAGGTGCATGACATGGCCGTTTCCCATTTGCACGGCGAGTTTGTGACAGCAAGATCCGTGCGCGCGATCCTGAATAATGACTGATGCGCCTGCATTCCTGGGCGTCGGGCGTTCGGCCACGGGGCGGCGCTGGGTCGGACCGGATGCCGCCTGTGACCGGCTGGCAGAAACGATCGCCCAAGGCAGCGGCCTGCCGCGCGCGGTCTGTGCGGTCCTTGCACGGGCCGGTGTGTTGCCGGATCAGGCCGAGAGTTATCTGACCCCCACGCTGCGCGAGCATTTGCCCGACCCGCGCAGTCTGCTGGATATGGAACCTGCCGCTGCGCGGTTCCTGCAAGCGGTTCGGGCGCGCGAACGCATCGCCATTTTTGCCGATTACGATGTTGATGGCGGGGCATCGGCGGCGTTGCTGATTTGCTGGCTACGCGATATGGGCCACCGCGCGACACTTTATATTCCCGACCGCATTGATGAAGGCTATGGCCCGAACGAGGCTGCAATGGCCGACCTGGCAGCGGGGCATGACCTGATTATATGCGTGGATTGCGGCACGCTGAGTCATGGCCCCATTGCGGCTGCAAAGGGCGCAGATGTCATTGTGCTGGACCACCATCTGGGGGACGAAACACTGCCGCCTGCTGTGGCCGTCGTGAACCCCAACCGGCAGGATGAAACAGCTGATCTGGGCCATCTTTGTGCGGCTGCGGTGGTGTTCCTGATGCTGGTTGAGTGCAACCGGCACCTGCGCGAAGGGGGCAAGGCTGGTCCCGACCTTATGGGAATGCTGGATCTGGTCGCACTGGCCACGGTGGCCGATGTGGCCCCCCTGATCGGGGTGAACCGGGCCTTCGTGCGGCAGGGGTTGCGTGTCATGGCAGATCGCACGCGTGCAGGGCTGCGGGCCTTGTCTGACATCGCGCGGCTGGACACAGCGCCAAAGGCCTATCATCTGGGGTTTGTCCTGGGGCCGCGCGTCAATGCGGGCGGGCGGATCGGCGCGGCGGATCTGGGGGCACGGCTTCTGGCCACGGATGACCCGCATGAAGCGACCGCCTTGGCCGAGAAGCTGGAAACCCTGAACACCGAGAGGCGAGAGATCGAAGCACAGGTGCGCGCCGCCGCATTGGCACAGGCCGAATCGCGCGGGCTGGACGGACCGCTTGTCTGGGCGGCGCAGGAAGGCTGGCACCCCGGCGTGATCGGCATTGCCGCCGCGCGCCTGAAAGAGGCCACAGACCGGCCCGCCATTGTCATCGCTTTGGATGGCGAGATCGGAAAGGGGTCGGGCCGGTCCGTTCCGGGCATTGATCTGGGCGCGGCGATCCAGCGGCTGGCGCATGAGGGGCTGTTGCTGAAGGGGGGCGGGCATAAAATGGCCGCTGGCCTGACAGTGGCGCGCGCCAATCTGGATCAGGCGATGATGCGACTGGCAGAATTGCTGGCGCGGCAGGGTGCCGCCGACAGGCCTGTTTCAGGTCTGAAACTGGATGGTTTGATGATGCCGGGGGCAGTTACGCCCGAACTGATCGAGCAACTGGACAGGGCAGGGCCGTTTGGTGCCAGTATGCGTGCACCACGGTTTGCCTTTGCAAATATGACCATAAGATCCACGCGCCCGATGGGTGAGTCGCATCTGCGGCTACGCTTCGGCGGGGATCAGGGCCCCGCACTGGACGCTGTCGCATTTCGTGCATTTGAAACAGATCTGGGTGCGGTTTTGATGCAATCGCAGGGGCGTAGCCTGCATCTGGCAGGGCAGATTGAGATTAACCACTGGGGCGGACGCCAGACCCCCCAACTGCGTCTGGAAGATGCCGCAATACCGGATTCTGGGTCGAACTGAAAAACTGATCGTTTCATGTCTGATTCTGTAAGAAAACCACTTGCGCTATCCGCGCGCTTTGCCTAAACAGCGCCTCACCACCCAGTGGCCCGTTCGTCTATCGGTTAGGACGCCAGGTTTTCAACCTGGAAAGAGGGGTTCGATTCCCCTACGGGCTGCCACTTTTCCTTAAAAGATCATATAATTCATGTGCTTAAGGGCGTCATTTGACCAACCTTTTGGAAAGGTTAGTCAAATAAGGTCACCTTTTGCACTGCGGCAGTTCGCCCATTCCACGATCCGCGAGCTTTCCACGATTTGCTTTACGGACATAAATAGCCGCCATTTTCGTGTCCTTATGGGCTAGGTAGCTGGCAATCTCCCATTCTGTTGCTCCTGCTTCTGCCAAGCGTGTTGCCCCTGCCTTTCGAAGACCATGTGCCGCACATCGCCGCAGTTGCGATGCCGGGCCCACGGCAGGTTGGAAAAACCACGCTGGCCCAAGAGCTTGGCAAGTCGCCCCGCATCTATCTCCGCGATACCGGCATTTTTCATGCGCTTCTGGGGCTGCAAACGCTGGAAGATGTGTTGGGGCACCCTGTCGCCGGGGCGGGCTGGAGGGGGGGGCTGGTGATAGAGACCGCGCATGCCCCAATGCCGGACGGTACGCGGGCACAGTTTTACCGCAGCGGGGCGGGGGCCGAGGTTGATCTGGTGCTGATATTGCCCGGAGGTGCGCGGTGAGCCATCGGGATCAAGCGCAGCCGGTCACCCAAGGTCGCGTGCGGCTTTTATCACGCCTGCGAGGATCTGGAGCCAAAGCGGCGCATCGTTGTCTATCCGGGGGGCGATCCCTTCCCGCTGCCTATCGGGATCGGGGTCATTTCTGCCCTTTAATTGCGACGACTGTTCGAAACACCGGGGCTTGAACGTAACTCCAGTTCTTCCAGCCCTTGTTTTCGTCCTTGCTGCGCCACTCGGCTGACCCGGGTAAAACAACTGAAGCTCGCCGCCAGAGGCAGCGGCAGGGGGCTGTATTCAGGAACGACCGACACCCTCTTGTGAAGCAGGCAGGTCACCGCGGGGGCGGGCGCTGCGCTAAGCTTCCCAACCACGACACCACCTGTGACACCGTGCTTTGCTTTCGTCCCGCATTCGACAGGGTATAAAAATAACAGGCATCTGCATCGATCGCTGTTCGGGACAGTGCAATCAGGCGGCCATCGCGCAAATAATTTGAAATCAGGGCTTCGCGGCAAATGGCCACCCCCTGTCCGGCAAGGGCTGCATCCGTCAACAGGTTGGACCCCGCCAGATACAGCAGCCCTTTGGTTGGCGGTTCAGGTGCAGCACATCGCGCAGCTTTCGCCCAGTCGGACCACATGCGCGAATCCTCATCCTGCAGCAGGCGCGCAGTCAGAATGTCAGCGTCACTTTGCATCGGATGCCGCGCCAAATAGTCCGGCGCGCAAGCGGGAATTGCCCTGCCATTAACCAGGGGTTTTGCGCCGGCGGGCAAATCGCCACTTAGTGAAAACAGGATCGTGACATCAGGTTCGGGGGTCATGGGCTGGTCGGACTGGATGGTTGCCAGATGCAGCGCCACTTTGGGGTGGCGGTCATGAAACTGTGGCAGGTTCGGCAACAGCCAGTTTTGTGCCACCAGCGGCATGGCGGCCAAAGTCACCGGCAGGCGTTCGCGCATGGTCAGGCGGTCCACTTCATGGCGAATGCCGCTGAAGCCACGATGCACGACCAGCGCCAGACTCTCGCCTGCATCGGTCAGTTGAATCCGCCGCCCTTCGCGGATCATCAGGCGGACGCCTGACCATTCCTCGATCTGGCGCAACTGGTGTCCAATGGCGGATTGCGTAACATTTAGATTTTCTGCCGCCGCCGCAATGGAGCCGTGTTTCCACACCGCTTCCAGAACGCGCATGGCCCGCAACGGGGGGAGTCGATCACGCATGGCGCCTCAATACACAAATAAAACTTGGGTAATCAGACTTTATTGAACTTTTTTATTTCATTCAAGCTTGTTACGTTGATCGCAAGGCCCACCAGACCGCAGCACACCGCCGTCGAAGGAAAGCAGTCACATGACCAGCCCGCCCCCAGTTCACCCGATTGATACGACCCAGCTTCGACTGGCCATGGCGCAAATGACGTCGTCGAACACCCATTCCGAAAATATTGCCGCAGTGCAGGGCATCGCGCGTCAGGCCGCAGATCAAGGCGCGCAGCTTCTGGCGCTGCCCGAAGCGGCTGGCCTTATGAACCGGGACAGGGCATCTGCGCGCCAATCCGTGACGACCACAGGCAACGACCCCTTTCTGGCGGCCTGCCGCGATACCGCGCGCGCGTATCGGATCTGGGTACAAACCGGGTCCACCCCTGTTCTGGACCCGCCGGATGAACGCTTTCGCAATCGGGGCCATATGATTGCCCCTGACGGCAGCATTGTCGCGCAGTATGACAAAATCCATCTGTTTGACGTCAATCTGCCCGGCGAGCCGCCACGCCGCGAATCCGACCGGTATGCCCCTGGGGAACAGGCGGCGCTGGCGGCAACGCCCTGGGGTCTGTTTGGCTTGTCCATATGTTACGACCTTAGATTTCCGCATCTTTACCGAGAGTATGCGCAGGCAGGTGCGACGGTGCTGTTCGTGCCATCTGCCTTCGCGATGAGCACGGGAAAAGCGCATTGGGAAATTCTGCTGCGCGCGCGGGCCATTGAAAACGGGTGCTATGTTGTGGCGGCGGCGCAAAACGGGCACCATGCCGATGGCCGCCAGACATGGGGCCATTCACTGGTGATTGACCCGTGGGGTGAAATACTGGTGGATATGAAACAGGAAAACGGCGTTGCAGTCATGGATATGGACATGAACGCGGTCACCCGCGCCAGACAAATGATCCCCGCGCTACAAAACACGCGCCCCTATGCGAAACCCGAACTGCCGCATTCGGATGCGCTGACCAACCAATAACAACAATAAAAACCAACATCCCCCAACCTGACAGGAAGGACCTGAACATGCTGTTCAAAAGATTTTGCTTCGCTTCCGCGCTGGCGCTAAGCGTCAGCATCCCCGCATTGGTTGCAGCCCAAGACCGCCCGACGCTGAATTTCGCGGTCGACAACCTGTGGCCCACGATGGACCCCGTGATAGGTATTTCCACCACGGGCGGGCGCGTGCATTCCAATATCTTCGAGACATTGGTGCAACGCAACTATTTCGAGGACCCTGACGGGAATGAGTTGATCCCCGGACTGGCCACGTCATGGGAACGCACATCTGACACCGTGTGGACATTGACGATCCGCGAAGGGGTGACGTTTCACAATGGTGATCCTATGACCGCCGCAGATGTCGCGTTTTCGCTGTCGGCAGAACGCCTGTGGGGGGATTCGCCCATGGCACCGCGCGGCGCAAGTTTTGCCAGCGGGCTGGTGCGCGTGGAAGCCGTTGATGATTACACGGTCGAGTTGGAAACCGAATTCCCAGACGCAACCTTCATTGCGCGGCTGACAACCCCCATCGGGTTTGTGCTGCCACAGGGGTATTACGAATCCGTAGGCACCGAAGATTTTGGCCAGAACCCGATTGGCACTGGCCCGTACCGCGTGGTTGATTTCGACCCTTCGACACGCCTGACCGCCGAAGCCTTTGACGGGTATTGGGGCAGCGATCCCATGTTCAGCGCGATCAGCTGGAATGTTATCTCGGAATATTCCACGCGCTATGCAGGGCTTGTCTCCGGCGAATTCGATCTGATTGTCAGCATCCCGACCGACCAGTTCAGCGTTGTCGAAAATACCGACGGCGTTAACCTGCTGGTGTCACAGGTGGGCAATTACCCGATGTTCGCGTTCAACACGCTGGATATTGACGGGATGGACGACAACCCCATGATGGATGCCGATTTGCGCAAGGCTATGGTCATGGCCGTGGATATGGACACATTGGCGCGCGCGCTGTGGGATGATGCCACCTATGCGCCCACACCCTTCAACTTTCCCGAATATGGCGATTATCACGACCCCGACCGTCAGGCGACCTATGGCTATGACCCCGAACGCGCTGCCGAATATCTGGCGCGCAGTGGCTATGACGGGGAAACGCTGCGCTGGCATATCGTGCGCGGGTTCTTCCCCAATTATGAAACCGCCGCCGAATTCATGGTCGAGGAATGGGCCGATCTGGGCATAAACGTGGAAATCCGCATTCTGGACAATTTTGCGCTGGCCTATGAACGCCCGTTCCACCTGCTGAATATGTCGATGTCGTCGGAATTCACGGGCGACCCGCATCGTCCGCTGTGGCTGGATTGGGGTCCGGGGTCCAACCGTGTGATTGCCAGCCACCGCACATGGGAACCGACCGAAGGGTTCCTTGACGCAGGCCAGCGTTTTGCGCGCGCGCAGGAATTTGACGAACGCTATGCGGCCTACAGGGATCTGCTGGCCGAATGGGAAGATGTGATGCCCGCGATGTATCTGTGGCGCAATGTCCAGACATTTGCCATGCGCGACGGGCTGGAATTCGACCCCGGCAGCACACAGGTTACTGTGTTCGACGAACGCTACGTCACCCTGACCGAGTGATCGATGACACAGGCAGGGCACCCCGTCCTTGGGCTGCGCGATCTTAGCATCGCGCTGCCCCATGGCAGTGACCGCGATTTTGCGGTGCAGGACATTTCGCTGACAGTGCAGGCGGGCGAATGTGTCTGTCTGGTGGGCGAAAGCGGGTCTGGCAAGTCAATCACGGGTCAGGCCATCATGGGCATGATCCCG
>SR_TP_S13solDRAFT_1000722_pt1 | contig 12172 bp, 12 predicted proteins | sample SodReaTP_S13sol_FD_11159 | JGI IMG/M metagenome (IMG submission 11159) | reverse complement strand
GCACTCCCGTCCGGCCCATCCTCGCCCCCCTCTTTGGAGCGATTCTCAAACCGGACAGGTCACTTGCTACAAAATCCGGACAGTCCTCATGTTAGCGACACTTTCGGGAAAGCGGGTTGCCGCGCCGCGCAGGCTCTGGAACCATGGCCCCCACGAGAGGCTGCCCGGGAGCGCGACCGGGCCTCGCCGCCTTCCCGCGCCCCCGGTGCGGCTCCCGATCACGGGACCCGCGACAGACGGGCACGACCAGAGGGGAGGAGACTATGGCCGATGCGGTATCCACGACCCGTTGCGCCGTCCTGGTGGGACCCTACACGAGCGGCAAGACCACGCTGCTGGAAGCGATGCTCCTTGCCGCCGGGAAGCTGCCGCGCAAGGTGAAGGTGACCGAGGGCGGCAGCTTCGGTGACGGCTCGGCCGAGGCGCGGGGCCGGGGAATGAGCACCGAGCCCAACATCGCCTGCTTCGACTACCTGGGCGAGCCCTGGGCCGTGATCGACTGCCCCGGGTCGGTGGAGCTGGCCCAGGACGCCGTCAACGCGCTGATGGCCGCCGACGTCGCCGTGGTGGTGGCCGAGGCCGAGGCGGCCAAGGCCGTCACGCTGGCGCCGCTGCTCAAGTTCCTCGACGACCACCAGATCCCGCATCTGATCTTCGTCAACAAGATGGATCGGGCCAGCGAGCGGGTGCGCGACCTGCTGTCGGCCCTGCAGGCCGTCTCCAGCCGGCCGCTGCTGCTGCGCCAGGTGCCGATCCGCGAGGGCGAGGAGATCGTCGGCTTCGTCGACCTGGTGAGCGAGCGCGCCTGGCGCTATCAGCCGAACCAGCCCTCGGCCCTGATCGAGATGCCGGATCAGGTGCGCGAGCGCGAGGAGGAGGCGCGGCGCGAGCTGATGGAGAGTCTCGCCGACTTCGACGACGCGCTGCTGGAGCAGCTGCTGGAAGACAAGGTGCCGCCGCCGGAGGCGCTCTACGCGGAGCTGGCCAAGGATCTGCAGCAGGACCTGATCGTGCCGGTCCTCTTCGGAGCCGCCGAGAGCGACAACGGCGTGCGCCGCCTGATGAAGGCGCTGCGGCACGAGACCGCGACCCACGAGCGGGCGGCGGCGCGCCTGGGCGTGCCGGCCGCGGCCGCCGGCTTCGCCGCGACCGTGGTCAAGACCTTCCACCTGCCGCACACCGGCAAGGTCAGTCTCGCCCGCCTCTGGCAGGGCTCGATCAAGGAGAACGCCTCGATCGGCGGCGAGCGCCTTTCCGGCCTGGTGCGGCTGCAGGGCAGCGGCCAGGAGAAGCTGGCCGAGGCACGGGCCGGCGACCTGATCGGCCTGGCGCGCATGGACGCGCTGCAGACCGGCCAGCTGGTCACCGAGAAGGGCCCGGTGGCCGACCCCGGCCTGCTCTGGCCGGAGCCGCTGGCGCCGGTCTACCGCCTGGCGCTGCAGCCCGAGAACCGCCAGGACGAGGTGAAGCTGACCGCCTCGCTGGCAAAGCTCTGCGAGGAGGATCCCTCGCTGTCGCTGCAGCACGACCCCGATACCCACGAACTGGTGCTCGCCGGGCAGGGCGACATCCACCTGCAGATCGCCCTGGACCGGCTGAAGAACCGCTTCAACGTCGCCGTGACCTCGTCGCTGCCCAGCCCGGCCTACAAGGAGACCATCCGCAAGGGCATCGACCAGCACGCGCGGCACAAGCGCCAGACCGGCGGCCATGGCCAGTTCGCCGACATCAAGGTGCGCATCGACCCGCTGCCGCGCGGCGCGGGCTTCCGCTTCCACGACAAGGTGGTCGGTGGCGCGGTGCCCCGCAACTACATCCCGGCGGTCGAGGCCGGCATCCGCGACTACCTGGTCCGTGGCCCGCTCGGCTTTCCCGTGGTCGACCTCGAGGTGACGCTGCTCGACGGCCAGCACCATGCGGTCGACAGCTCCGACATGGCCTTCAAGACGGCTGGCCGCCTGGCCATGAGCGAGGCCCTGCCGGACTGCGAGCCGGTGCTGCTGGAGCCGATCTGCCGGGTCTCGATCTACGTGCCGCAGGAGCACACCAGCAAGGTGCACGGCCTGATCTCGGGCCGCCGCGGCCAGATCCTCGGCTTCGACGCGCGGCCCGGCTGGACCGGCTGGGACGAGGTGCAGGCGCACATGCCGCAGTCCGAGTTGCGCGACCTCATCATCGACCTGCGCTCGCTCAGCCTCGGCGTCGGCTCCTTCTCGGCGAGCTTCGACCACCTGCAGGAACTGCACGGCCGCGAGGCCGACAAGGTGATCGGCGCCCGGCAGAAGGAGCCGGCGTAGAGGGCCCTCTCTCCAACCTCATCCCTGGCACCCCGTCATCCTGAGCGAGAGCGAAGGATCTCGGGCCGACCGAGCTCCGAAGGATCGAGATCCTTCGGCCTTCGGCCTCAGGATGACGGCTGGGAGCTATGGCCTCGGGACGAGGCGGGGCGGCCTCAGGATGACGGAGAGGAAGGCCCTACACCTCTGTGTCGATCCGCTCGCCCGGGGTCGCCGTGCCGCCCTTGGCGACGGCGACGCGGGCCGGGCGCAGCAGGCGCTCGTGCAGCACGTAGCCGACTTCCAACACCTGGGCCACGCTGCCGGGGGGCTTGGAGGGGTCGTGCACCTCCATCATGGCCTCGTGGCGGTGCGGGTCGAGCCGCTCGCCGAGCGGCTCGATGCGCGCGACGCCGTGCTTCGCCAGGGCCTCCAGCAGGCTCCTTTCGGTCATCTCCACGCCGACCAGCAGGTTCTTGAGCCTCGCGTCGGCCTCGGCGGCCTCGGCCGGCACCGACTCGATGGCCCGGCGCAGGTTGTCGGCCACCGGCAGCAGGTCCTTGGCCAGCGGCGCCGCGGCATGGCGCAGCGTCTCCTCGCGCTCGCGCCGCGCGCGGTTGCGCACGTTCTCGGCCTCGGCCAGCGCGCGCAGCAGCTGGTCCTTGAGCTCGGCGACCTCGGCGCGCAGCGCCTCCGCCTCGTCGCGCAGCACCTCCAGCGGGTCGCCCTCCGCCTGCTCGGCCGCGGCCGCCTCGGCGCGCCGGGCGGTCTCGGCGGCGGCCTGCGCCGCGGCCTGCTCCGGGCCGGGGTTCTCCGCTCCGCTCTCCTGCTCGGGCGCATCCCACTTGCCGCCCTGCGGCCTGCTCTGACTCACCATGAAATCCCTTCCGATGCTCTGCCTGGGCTGTTCCCGCCTATCCCAGCAGACGGCCGATCACCTTCGCGGTGTAGTCGACCATGGGGATGATGCGGGCGTAGTCGATACGGGTCGGGCCGATCACGCCGATGGCGCCGACCAGCTGCTGTTGCTGGTTGTGGTAGGGGGCGATCACCATGGAACAGCCGGTCAGTCCGAAGAGCTTGTTCTCGGCGCCGATGTAGATCTGCACCCCCTCGGCGTTCTCGGTCAGCGCCAGCATGCGCAGCAGCGCCTCCTTCTGCTCCAGCGCCGTGAAGAGGTGGCGGATGCGCTCCAGGTCCTCGATCGCCTGGATGTCGCTCAGCAGCTGCGCCTGGCCGCGCACGATGAGCGCGCCGCCACGCTCGCCGCCGGCCCAGGTCGCCAGGCCGGCCTGCACCACCCTGCCGGTCAGCTCGTCCAGCTGCGCGCGGTGGCTCTCGATCTCCTCGGCGATGGCGGTCTGGGCCTCTGCCAGCGAGCGGCCCTTCAGGCGGGCCGAGAGGAAGTTGCCGGCCTCGACCAGCGAGGAGGGCGGCAGGCCCATGGGCACGTCGATGATGCGGTTCTCGACGTTGCCGGAGTCCGTGACGATCACCACCAGCGCCCGGCCCGGCCCCAGCGCCACGAATTCGATGTGCTTGAGGGGCTCTTCCTGCTTCGGCGCCAGCACCAGGCCGGCGCAGCGCGAGAGGTCGGCGAGCAGGCGCGAGGCCTCCTCCAGCACCTCCGGGACGGAGCGGCCGAGGGCCGCGCACTGGCCGTCGATCATCTCCTGCTCGGTGCGGCCCAGGTTGCCACGCTCCAGCAGGCCGTCGACGTAGAGGCGCAGGCCGCTGTCGGTCGGCAGGCGGCCGGCCGAGGTGTGGGGGGCCTTCAGCAGGCCCAGATCCTCGAGATCGGCCATGACGTTGCGGATCGTCGCCGGCGAGAGGTCCAGGCCCATCTTGCGCGCGAGGGTGCGCGAGCCCACCGGCGCCCCGGTTTCCACGTAGGCGTCGACGACCAGGCGCAGGATGTCGCGCGAGCGGGCGTTCAGCACGGTACTCTGGGTGGGGCGGAGGGGGGCGTTCATGCCTCTGCTGCGTTCAGGATTTCTCTGCCATCCCGGGATTTTGGCGGTGCAGAGGCATTTAATCCACGGCCTTCTGCGTTTCAACCGGCGGTGCGCTCCAGAGCCCGGCCAGAACCCGGCCCGAGCCGGGTCCGATCCCGGCCCGATCCCGGGCAAGCGGCCCTGGACGGGGCCGGCCGCCGCGGTTAGGGTCGCCGCTCTCGTGGAAGTGGGGAGAGTGCCGATGTCGCCGAGCGGGCGTCCCAGTGGCCGTGCGGCCGATGCCTTGCGTGCCGTCACCTTCGAGGTCGACGTCAACAAGTATGCCGAGGGCTCCTGCCTGGTCTCCTTCGGGGACACGCGGGTGATCTGCACCGCCACGGTGGAGCAGAGCGTGCCGGGCTGGCTTCGCAACAGCGGCCGCGGCTGGGTGACCGCCGAATACGGCATGCTGCCGCGGGCCACCGACACCCGTACCGACCGCGAGGCGGCGCGGGGCAAGCAGAGCGGCCGCACCCAGGAGATCCAGCGGCTGATCGGCCGCTCGCTGCGCGCGGTCACCGACCTCGAGGGCTTCGGCGAGCGCCAGCTGCGGGTCGACTGCGACGTGCTGCAGGCCGACGGCGGCACCCGCACCGCCGCGATCACCGGCGGCTGGGTGGCGCTGCATCTGGCCTTCGAGCATCTTCGCCGGATCGGTGCCGTGCCGAGCGTGCCGCTGCTGGAGCCGGTCGCGGCGATCTCCTGCGGTCTCTGGCAGGGTAAGCCGGTGCTGGATCTCGACTATGCGGAGGATTCCCAGGCGGAGGCCGACGCCAACTTCGTGCTGACCGGTGCCGGCCGGCTGGTCGAGGTCCAGGCCACGGCGGAGCGGCGCGCCTTCGAGCGGGCCGAGCTCGACGCCCTGCTCGACCTGGCCCAGAGCGGCGTCGCGGAGCTGGTGCGGTTGCAGCGCGCTGCGCTCGGCCTCACCGACAGCCCTTGAACGATCCGGTCATCCGAGCGACATCACAAGCCATGAGGCGTGAACTCTTCGGCGCTCGGCTGGTGATCGCCAGCCACAACGCCGGCAAGGTGCGCGAGATCGCGGAGCTGCTCTCGCCCTTTTCCCTGGAGGTGGTCTCGGCCGCCGAGCTCGGGCTGCCCGAGCCGGCCGAGACCGGAACGACCTTCGCCGCCAACGCGGAGATCAAGGCACTGGCCGCGGCCATCGGCAGCGGCCAGCCGTCGCTGGCCGACGACAGCGGCCTGGCCGTGGCGGCGCTGGACGGCGAGCCCGGCATCTACTCGGCGCGCTGGGCCGGGCCGGACAAGGACTTCGGCCTCGCCATGCGGCTGGTGCAGGAACGCCTCGACGGCAACCCGGACCGCCGCGCCGCCTTCGTCTGCGCCCTGGCCCTGGCCTGGCCCGACGGCGAGGTCGAGGTCTTCGAGGGCCGGGTGGAGGGCGAGGTGGTCTGGCCGCCGCGCGGCGAGCGGGGCTTCGGCTACGACCCCATCTTCATGCCCGCCGGCGACAGCCGAACCTTCGGCGAGATGCCGCCCGCGGAGAAGCACGCCGTCAGCCACCGCGCCCGCGCCTTCGCGCAGCTGGTCGCGCGGCTGCAGCGGGAGTGAGACCGTGGCCAGCGCGGCGCCGGATCCGGGCTTCGGCCTCTACGTCCACTGGCCCTTCTGCCTGGCCAAGTGCCCCTACTGCGACTTCAACAGCCACGTGCGCGCCGGCGTCGACCAGGAGCGCTGGCGCCGCGCCCTGCTGGCCGAGCTCGACCACTACGGGCGGCGCACGGCCGGGCGGCGGCTGACCTCGGTCTTCTTCGGCGGCGGTACGCCCTCGCTGATGCCGCCGGAGACCGTCGCGGCGGTGCTGGAGCGGCTGTCGCACCACTGGCTGGTGGATCCGGGCCTGGAGGTGACGCTGGAGGCCAATCCCACCTCGGCCGAGGCGGAGCGCTTCGCCGGCTTCGCCGCCGCCGGGGTGAACCGCCTCTCGATCGGGGTGCAGGCGCTGGACGACACGGCGCTGGCCTTCCTCGGCCGCCGGCACTCCGTGGCCGAGGCGCTGCAGGCGGTGGAGCTGGCGCGCCGCTCGGTGCCCCGCTTCTCCTTCGACCTGATCTATGCGCGGGCCGGGCAGAGGCCGGAGGCCTGGCAGGCGGAGCTGGCGCAGGCCCTGGAACTCGGGCCGGAGCATCTCTCGCTCTACCAGCTCACCATCGAGCCGGGGACGGCTTTCCACGCCGCCGCGCGGCGCGGCGAGCTGCCGCTGCTGGAGGAGGAGGCCCAGGCCGAGCTCTTCGAGGCCACCGGCGAGACCCTGCGGGCCGCCGGCCTGCCGGCCTACGAGGTCTCCAACCACGCCCGGCCCGGCGCCGAGTGCCGGCACAACCTGACCTACTGGCGCTACGGCGACTACGTCGGCGTCGGCCCCGGGGCGCACGGCCGCCTGACGCTGGCCGGGGTCAAGCGCGCGACGCGCCAGCACCGGGCGCCGGAAGCCTGGCTGCAGCGGGTCGAGGCGCTCGGCCACGCCACCCGCACCGACGAGACCCTGCCGCGCGGCGAGCGGCTGGCCGAGTTGGTGATGATGGGTCTGCGCCTGGAGGAGGGGGTCGCGCGCGGCGCCTTCCTGCGCGAGGCCGGGGCGGAGCCCGAGGCACTCTTCGACGCCGCACGCCTGGAGCGGGCGCGCGAGGCGGGCTACCTGGTGCTGGACGCGGCGGCCCTGCGTGCCGGGGCCGAGGGCCGGCAGCGCCTCGACGCCCTGCTGCCCTGGCTGCTGGAGGGGGTTCGGGTCCCGGGCTGAGGCGGAACAGGTACCCTCACCCCGGCCCTCTCCCAGGGGGAGAGGGGTCGGGTCGAGGCTGTTTCCGCCGGGTCGCCGCCTCAGCCGGCGCGGCGGCGGTCGCGCAGGAAGCCGACGCCGCCGAGCTCGCCGCCCCGGCCTGCGTCACGGCCCCCGTCACGGCCAGCATCACGGCGGGAGTCGCGGCCGCCGGCCTGCTGCGGCCGGCCATGGCCGTGGGGCTTCTGGCCCTGGCGCTTGCCCGGGCCGCCCTTGTTCCAGCCGGCGTCGTTGTTGGCCGGACGCGGACCGCGGCCGGCCTGCTGCGGCCGGCCGGCGCCGCGGCCGCCCTGCTTCGGCTTCGGCATGAACTCCGGCTCGTTGCCGCGGCGGCGGTCCTCGGCGGGGATCTGCTGCCGGATCAGCTTCTCGATGTCGCGCAGGTAGGCGCGCTCCTCGGCGTTGCAGAAGGAGATGGCCTCGCCGTCGGCGCCGGCGCGCGCGGTGCGGCCGATGCGGTGGACGTAGCTCTCCGGCACGTTCGGCAGCTCGTAGTTGACCACATGGGTGACGCCGTCCACGTCGATGCCGCGCGCGGCGATGTCGGTGGCGATCAGCACCCGCACCCGGCCGGCGCGGAAGGCGCCGAGCGTGCGCTCGCGCTGGCCCTGCGACTTGTTGCCGTGGATCGCCTCGGCGGCGATGCCGTCGGCGGTCAGGTTACGGGCGATCTTGTCGGCGCCGTGCTTGGTGCGGGCGAAGACCAGGGCGCGGTTGACGGCGACGTTGCCCAGCACCTCGGCCAGCATCGCGCGCTTGTCCACGGCGTCGACCAGGATGACGCGCTGCGACACCCGCTCGGCGGTGGTGGCGACCGGCGTCACCTCGACCCGCAGCGGGTCGTGCAGCAGCTCGGCGGCCAGCTTGGCGATGTCGGCCGGCATGGTGGCGGAGAAGAAGAGGTTCTGCCGGCGGCGCGGCAGCTGCGCCACGATCTTCCGGATCGGCAGGATGAAGCCCATGTCGAGCATCTGGTCGGCCTCGTCCAGCACCAGCATCTCGACGGCCGAGAGGTCCAGCGCGTTCTGCTGGGTCAGGTCGAGCAGGCGGCCCGGGGTGGCGACCAGCACGTCGACGCCGCCCTGCAGCGCGCGGATCTGCTTGCCGATCGGCACGCCGCCGAAGACCACGGTCGAGGTCAGCGGCAGGTGACGGCCGTAGGCGCGGAAGGAATCACGGATCTGGCTGGCCAGCTCGCGGGTCGGGCTCAGCACCAGCACGCGGCAGCCCTTGCGGCGCGGCCGTCCGCCGATCTCGGTGAGGCGGTGCAGCAGCGGCAGCGCGAAGGCCGCGGTCTTGCCGGTGCCGGTCTGGGCCACGCCCAGCAGGTCGCGGCCGGCGGCGACGCCGGGGATGGCCTGGACCTGGATCGGGGTGGGGGTGGTGTAGCCCTCGTCGGCCAGAGCGCGCAGGAGCGGCTCGGCGAGGCCGAGGTCGGTAAACTTGGTCAAGATGGAGTCTCTCTTTCGTCAGGAATCGCGTGCGCGTCACGGGCCTGGGGCGTTCTTCGCCGGCGGCCGTCGCGCGCGAAACGCGGGGGTTGGTCGAATGACGCCCCGCGTGACTGGGCTGTCTGTATGGGGAAGGGCGAGCGGCGAGACGACGATCCGGGAGGATCACGTTCACGCGGCCGCAACGCCGAGCACCGCGTTGTGCGGTGCAACAGACATGCCCGCATCCGCGACGCGATGCAAGAAGAATCTTGCGCGGGGCGGGGAGGGGCGCCGCTTGCCATTTTTTGCCATCGGCGCCAAACTCCACATCATGAAGACGATGAACATCTCACTTCCGGCCGGCTTGAAGTCCTACGTGGACGAGCAGGTGGGCGCCCGCGGCTTCGGCACCAGCAGCGAGTATGTGCGCACGCTGATCCGACAGGACCGGGATCGGCAGCAGCTGCGCGGCCTGTTGCTGGAAGGGGCGGAGTCGGCACCCGGCGCACCGGCCGACGAGGCTTACTTCCGGCGGTTGCGCGAGCGCGCTGGCGGGCCCGGCAGCGGGTGAAGCCCAAGCCGGTCGTTCCGCGCGCGCAGGCCGACCGGGACGTCGAGGCGGCAATCGACCACCTGCTGAGCGAAGCGGGGGAGAGCGTGGCGCTCGGTTTCGTCGGCGCCCTGGAGGAGGCCTACCGGCACCTCGGCCGCCACCCCGAGACTGCCTCGCGCCGCTACGGCCATGAACTCGGCCTGCCGGGCCTGCGATCCTGGCCGCTCAGGCGCTACCCCTACCTGGTCTTCTTCGTGGAGCGCGAGGATCACCTCGACGTCTGGCGCGTCCTGCATGGCAAGCGCGACATTCCGGCCTGGATGCGAGATCCCGGGGAGCGGTGACGACATCCTAAAGCGCCAGCCGCAGCTGCGGCGTCTCGGTCTCCGCGCCGGCCGCCTCGGCCTCCTCGCCGGTCAGGGCGGAGAGGGTGACGCCGAGCAGGCGGATGCCCTTTTCCGGCGGCAGCAGCGGCGCCAGCAGGGCCAGGCTCGTCTCCTCCAGCTCGGCGCGGCTCGCCACCGGGCGCGGCAGGGAGCGGCTGCGGGTGATCTGGCGGAAGTCGGCGTACTTGACCTTCAGCGTCACGGTGCGCCCGCTCGTCTCGGCGCTCTCGCAGTGGCGCCAGAGCTTCTCGAGGATCGGCAGCAGCGCCGCGCGCAGGGCGGCGAAGTCGCTCAGGTCCTCGAAGAAGGTGTTCTCGGCGCCGATCGACTTGCGGATGCGGTCGGGCCTGACCGGCCGCTCGTCGACGCCGCGGGCGATCCAGTAGTAGAAGCGGCCGGCCTTGCCGAAGTGCTGCTGCAGGAAGGCGAGGCTCTGCGCCCGGAGGCCGCTGCCGGTCTCGATCCCGAGGCGGTTCATCTTCGCCGCCGTGGCCGGGCCGACGCCGTGGAAGCGGCCCACCGGCAGCGCCTCGACGAAGGCGGGGCCCATGGCCGGGGTGACGACGAAGAGCCCGTCGGGCTTGCGCTGATCGGAGGCGAGCTTGGCCAGGAACTTGTTGTAGGAAACCCCGGCCGAGGCGGTCAGCCCGGTCTCGGCGCGGATGCGCGCGCGAATCGCCTCGGCGATCCGCGTCGCCGAGGGCTCGCCCGCCAGGTTCTCGGTGACGTCGAGATAGGCCTCGTCGAGCGACAGCGGCTCGATCAGCGGCGTGTAGTCGGCGAAGATGGCGCGGATCTGCTGCGAGACGGCGCGATAGACCTCGAAGCGCGGCTTGACGAAGACCAGCTCCGGGCACTTGCGCCGCGCCGTGACCGAGGGCATGGCCGAGCGCACGCCGAACTTGCGGGCCTCGTAGCTGGCGGCCGCCACCACGCCGCGCTCGCGCGCGCCGCCGACCGCCACGGGCCGCCCGCGCAGCGCCGGGTCGTCGCGCTGCTCCACCGAGGCGTAGAAGGCGTCCATGTCAACATGGATGACCTTGCGCGGGCGCTCGCCCGCCTCGGCCTCGGGCTCCTCCGGTGCCTCGGCGTCGGGCCGGGGCATGCTGCCGCTCCTCTTCAGCCGGCGCTGGCGCTACTGAACACCTTTCACCTTTTGTTCGCAAGCCTGCGGCCGGCTGCCGTCACCGCAAAGCCGCCGTGCCTCAGCCCAGGGAACGGAGGATCTCGCGGCTGGCCGCCTCGGGGAAGGCCTTGAGCGTGCGGGTGCGGACATTGCCCTGAGCGCTCAGCAGCAGGGCGAAGCGGGCGGCGACGGCGTCGTCCGGCGCCTCGACCACGGCGACGAAGTCGTGCGCGCCCAGGGTCATGTAGAGCTCCCGGAAGGTGCCGCCCATCTCCTCGAGCATCGCCCGCGCGGCATCGATGCGGCCGGGCGAGTCCTTGGCGCCGCGGAGGCCCTGGTCGGTCCAGTCGATCAGCATGATGTAGGTGGTCATGGCTCGGCTCCTCCAGCTCGGCCGGCCCCGCTTCTCCCTATGCCGGCCGTCGATGCAGGTGGACGTCGCGCGCGCCGTGGCGCAGCAGGATCTCGCGGGCCCGCGCCTCGGCGGCGGCGTCGGCGCAGGCGACCCAGAGCAGTACCGCCCCCTGTTCCAGTGCCCGGGCGAAGGCCTCGCTCTGCGGCGTCGCCTCCACCTGTTCCAGGGCCTCGCGCAGCGCGAAGGCGGCGACTCCGGCGCCGACCGCGGCCGAGATGGCGACGCCGACCGGACCGGTGGCGATGGCGATGAAGCCGGCGGTGGTCAGCGGGCCGATGTACTTCACCTCGCCCACCAGCCCGACCAGGCGCTCGTGCCAGGGCTCCTGCTCCGAGGACGCCAGGGCCTCGTGGCTGTCCAGCACCGAGAGGTCCGCGTGCTCGAAGCCGGCCTCGCGCAGGGCCTGCACGGCCGCCTCGAAGTCCTCGCGCCGGCCGAACTGGCCGACGATCTCGGGCAGCGGCGCGGCGGTCTCGGGCTGCGGGGACTGCTCGCTCACAGGGGCATCTCCTTCGTCGCTTCCGTTCTTCGTCCACAGGGTGCGGCGCTGCCACCTCCCGCTCGCTTATGCTAGGGTCGCGCGCCTTCGATCACCAGTGCGAACGAGTCCGACTCCCCGTGCCCGACGAGCAGCGTCCCGAGACGAACGGCAGCGCCGCGGCGCCTGCGCCCACGCCGATGATGGCGCAGTACCTGGAGATCAAGCGGGCGCATCCCGACTGCCTGCTGTTCTACCGCATGGGCGACTTCTACGAGCTCTTCTTCGAGGACGCCGTCACGGCCGCGGCCGCGCTGGACATCACCCTGACCAAGCGCGGCCAGCACGAGGGTGCCGAGATCCCCATGTGCGGCGTGCCGGTGCACGCCCACGAGGCCTATCTCTCGCGGCTGATCCGCAAGGGCTTCCGCGTCGCCGTCTGCGAGCAGCTGGAGGACCCGGCCGAGGCCCGCAAGCGCGCCGGCTACAAGGCCGTGGTGCGCCGCGACGTGGTCCGCATCGTCACCCCCGGCACGCTGACCGAGGAGGAGCTGCTCGACGCCCGGAGCAACAACTACCTCGCCGCCCTGGCCGAGGCCGGCGGCGCCCTGGGGCTGGCCTGGCTCGACGTCTCCACCGGCGTCTTCCTGGCCGAGCCGGTGGCCCCGGCCGGGCTGGCGGCGGCGCTGGGGCGGATCGAGCCGAGCG
>SR_TP_S13solDRAFT_1000721_pt1 | contig 12179 bp, 8 predicted proteins | sample SodReaTP_S13sol_FD_11159 | JGI IMG/M metagenome (IMG submission 11159) | reverse complement strand
GCGGTTTTCTGGCTGCCGCGCTTGCGGTTGTTCTTTTGGCCTGTGATATGCCTGCGGGTCCCATGGCGGGGGGGCCTTCTGTCGATACGCGCCGCCCTGTGACGGTTGCGCTGCTGGTGCCGGGCGGGTCGAATGATCAGGGTCGGCAGGTGCTTGCACAAAGTCTGGAAAATGCGGCCCGTCTGGCGGTGGCCGACTTGCAGGGTGTGCAGCTTGATCTGCGCGTTTACCAGACGGGCGGAAATGCGGACCGCGCAGCGCAGGTCGCGGCGCAGGCGGTCAATGACGGTGCCGGTATCATTGTCGGCCCGCTATTTGCCGATTCGGCCACAGCGGTGGGGCGCACTGTCGCGTCATCCGGCGTCAATGTGCTCAGTTTCTCGAATAATCCGGCGGCAGCCGGGCGCAATGTGTTCCTGCTTGGCCCGACATTTGAAAACACTGCCACGCGGTTGATGTCTTATGCGGCCGAACAGGGCAAGGGCCGCGTCATGCTGATCTCCGAGCAGAACGAATCAGGCCAGGTTGCTGAAGCTGCGGTGCGCGCGGCAGCTTCGCGGACGGGTGCCGAATTGGTGGCAACGCAATCCTATGCGTTTTCGCAGCAGGGCGTTGTTGACGCGTTGCCGCGCATCTCGTCCTCGGCGCGGTCATCGGGCGCTGAAACTGTCCTTTTGACTGCGGGGTCTGAAGGGGCGCTGCCAATTTTGGCAGAGTTGTTGCCGCAAAACGGCCTGTCACGCCAGCAATTCCAGTATATGGGCATGACGCGCTGGGACATTCCGCCCGCGACGCTACAGCTTAGCGGTATTCAAGGGGGGTGGTTCGCCCTTCCGGACCCATCGCTTAGCAGCCGGTTTGAAGCGCGCTATGCCGCAGCTTACGGCGATGCGCCACACCCCGTTGCCAGCCTTGCCTATGATGGGATTGCCGCGGTCGGGGCGCTGTTGCGGCAGGGCGGCGCCGACGCCCTGAGTGCGTCACGCCTGACACAGGGGCAGGGCTTTGTTGGCGTCAGCGGTGTGTTCCGCCTGCGCCCTGACGGTATGAACGAACGCGGACTTGCCATCGGCGAGGTGCGTGACCAGCGCACTGTGATCGTCAGCCCCGCGCCGCGCAGCTTCGTCGGGGGTGGGTTCTGAGCAGAGCACACGTCACCGAAGGACATCCGGCCTTGGACCAATCTGTTTCCTTGCCCGTATTGACCGAGGAAGGCGCACGCCTTTTCCCGACAGCGCAGGTACTGGATAGTGCCGCGCTGGAGCAGGGGATCGAGACGGCCCTTGCCGCGCAGCAGGGGGCTGACAAGCGCGATCTGCGCGCGGTGATTGTCGCGCAGATCAGACCCGCCTTGCGCGAGAGTAGCGCGCAGCTTCAGCGTATGTTCGAGCAGCACCCACGCGATGCGCGGGATTTCGTCTCGGTGAATTCGTGGCTGACTGACCAGATCATGACGCTTGTGCTGCGGCTGGTTCAGGAACGTCTGCACCCGAACCCCAACCCGTCCGAGGGGGAACGCATCGCGATTCTGGCGGTGGGCGGATATGGCCGCGCGGAAATGGCCCCGCATTCCGACATTGACCTGTTGTTTCTGGTGCCATGGAAGGTGACAGGCTGGGTCGAACAGGTGATCGAATCCACCTTGTATATCCTGTGGGATTTGCGGCTGAAGGTCGGGCATGCCAGCCGCACGGTCGATGAATGCCTGCGCCTTGGCAAGGATGATGTGACCATCCGCACAGCGTTGCTGGAACACAGGTATCTGTTCGGCAATGAACAGCTTGCGCAGACTTTACGTATGCGGCTGTGGTCAGAATTGTTTGCCCGCACGCATGCCGATTTCATCGAGGCCAAACTGGCCGAGCGTGCGGACCGCCACGCCAAAATCGGCAATATGCGCTATATGCTGGAACCCAATGTCAAGGAAGGCAAGGGCGGCCTGCGTGATCTGCAAACGCTGTATTGGATTGCAAAATACATCCACGAAGTCGATCAGGCGCAGGAACTTGTCGCGCTGGGGTTCTTCCGTCCGGAAGAATACGATTCCTTTCGGGCGGCCGAAACGTTTCTATGGGCGGTGCGGTGTCATATGCACCATTTGTCCGGGCGTCCGGTTGAACAACTGACCTTTGACCTACAGGTCGGTGTGGCCGAACTGATGGGCTATGCCGATCATGGCGGGCGGCGCGGGGTCGAGCATTTTATGCAGGATTACTTCCGCCATGCGACCCGCGTGGGCGAATTGACACGCATTTTCCTGACCGAGCTGGAAGCGCGGCATGTCAAGCGCGAGCCCATTTTGCGGAACTTCCTGAACCGGCGCAAGAAAATGCGCTTTGGTCTGCGTGTGGTGCAAAACCGGCTGGATGTGGAGCATCCTGAGAGTTTTCTTGCCGATCCGCTGAACTTGCTGCGTATATTTGAAGAAGCGCTGGTGACGGGGCATTTGTTGCACCCCAACGCCATGCGGTTGCTGGCGGCCAATCTGGACCTGATCGACGCCGAAACCCGCGACGATCCCGAAGCGCAGAAGATTTTCATGCGCCTGATGCTGAAACACGGCAATCCCGAACGCGCCTTGCGCCGGATGAACGAACTGGGCGTCCTTGGGGCGTTCTTGCCAGAGTTTGAGGCCATCGTGGCGATGATGCAGTTCAACGTCTATCATCACTACACGGTGGACGAGCATACGATTCAGGTTGTCAGCACCCTTGCGCAAATCGAACGCGGCGAGTTGGTCGAGGAATTGCCGGTCGCGTCGAAAATTCTGCAAGAAGGCGTCAACCGCAAGGTCATCTACGTGGCCCTGCTGCTGCATGATATCGGCAAGGGCCGGCCAGAGGATCATTCGGTCCTTGGCGCGCAGATTACCCGCAAGGTGGCCCCGCGTCTGGGCCTGAAAAAGGCGGAATGTGAAACGGTGGAATGGTTGGTGCGGTATCATTTGCTGATGGCGGACACGGCCCAGAAGCGTGATATTTCCGACCCGCGCACAGTGCGCGATTTTGCCAAGCTGGTCAAAACCCGCGAACGGCTGGACCTGCTGACTGTGCTGACAGTGTGCGATATTCGCGGTGTCGGTCCGGGGACGTGGAACAACTGGAAGGCCATGTTGCTGCGCCAGCTTTATCGTGAAACGGCGAATGCGCTGGAAAACGGGCTGGAGGAGTTGAACCGCGAAAACCGCTCGGACGAGGCAAAGCGCGCGCTTCGCGCCGCACTGGAGGACTGGCCCCGCGCCGAGTTGCGTCAGGAAGTGGGGCGGCATTACGACCCGTATTGGCAAGGCTTGCCCACGGCCACGCATATGGTTTTCGCGCGCATGTTGCGTGATATCAAGACTGATGCCATCAGCATTGACCTGCACCCCGAACCCGAACGCGATGCCACGCGCGCGTGTTTCGTGCTGTCCGATCATCCCGGTATTTTTTCGCGCTTTGCGGGTGCACTGGCGCTGGTCGGCGCAAATATTGTCGATGCGCGCACCTATACCACCAAGGACGGCTATGCCACAGCGGCCTTCTGGATACAGGATGCCGAAGGCCACCCCTATGAGGTTGAACGCCTGCCGCGTCTGCGCAAGATGATCGAACGCACCTTCGCGGGCGAAGTGGTGGCAGCGCGCGAACTGGCCGGACGCGATAAGGTCAAGAAGCGTGACCGCGCGTTTCAGGTGCCCACGCATATCAGTTTCGACAATGAAGGGTCGGAAATTTATACCATTATCGAAGTGGACACCCGTGACCGCCCCGGCCTGCTGCATGACCTGACGCGCAGTCTGGCGGATGCGAATATCACGATTGCCAGCGCCGTAATTGCCACATTCGGGGTGCAGGTGGTCGATACCTTCTATGTCAAGGATATGTTCGGGTTGAAGCTGCACACGAAATCCCGTCAGGAAGCGCTGGAACGCAAGCTGCGCGCCGCAATCGCGGCGGGTGCGGAACGGGCGGCGGGCTGATGGCACGGCCACGCGTGGCGATGCCGCAAGATGTTGCAGACGCATTGCAATCAAGCGGGCTTTGTGCTGCCTATGACGCGCGGCCCCCTTATCAGCGCAATGACTGGCTGATCTGGATAGATGGCGCGAAACGCCCTGAAACGCGGGCCAGACGGTTGGCGGCCATGCTGGCCGAATTGCGCGCAGGGCAGGGATATATGGGCATGCCGTGGCACCCGCGCGGCACAAGAAAGCAGGATTGATGGCGCGTATTCGTCTGGTGGCGGGTTTCCTGACAGTGGGTTTGTGGACATTGCTAAGCCGCGTGTTTGGTTTCGCACGCGATGTCATGATGGCGGCCTATTTGGGGGCGGGGCCGGTCACGGACGCGTTTTTCGTGGCATTTTCACTGCCCAACATGTTCCGCCGCTTCTTTGCCGAAGGGGCGTTCAATTTCGCCTTTGTGCCGATGTTCGCCAAGAAACACGAAGCGGGCGAAGATGCGGAAGGCTTCGCGCGCGATGCGTTCTGGGGCATGGCCGCGCTGTTGTTGATATTTTCGACACTGGCGGTCATTGCCATGCCGTTTCTGGTCTGGGCTATGGCGGCGGGTTTCGCGCAGGATGACCGTTTTGACATGGCGGTGTTGTTCGGGCGTGTGGCGTTTCCGTATATTTTCTTCATCTCGCTGGTTGCGCTGCTGTCGGGTATGCTGAACGCGGTCGGGCGGTTCACGGCAGCGGCGGCGGCGCCGGTGCTGTTGAATGTGGTGTTTGTGGGGGCCATGCTGCTGGCCGATCGCGCGGGCTGGCCCATGGGGTTGGCGCTGTCATGGGCGGTGCCTGTGGCGGGGGTAGTGCAACTTGCGGCCCTTTGGGTTGCCGTGCGGCGCGCGGGGTTTCAGATGCAGTTCCGCATGCCGCGCCTGACACCGGAACTGAAGCGCCTTGCCATTATTGCCGCGCCTGCCGTTCTGGCGGGGGGGGTGGTGCAGATCAACCTGATTGTGGGGCGACAGGTGGCCAGTTTTACCGAAAACGCAGTGTCGTGGCTGTCCTATGCCGACCGTCTGTATCAACTGCCGCTGGGGGTTGTGGGCATTGCGGTTGGCGTGGTGCTTCTGCCCGAACTGTCGCGCCGCCTGCGCGCAGGTGATGAGGGGGCAGGCCAGCACAGTTTCAACCGCGGGCTTGAATTTTCGCTGTTTCTTACCCTGCCATCGGCCGTGGCGCTGGTGGTGATCGCAACACCGATTGTCGCGGTATTGTTCGGGCGCGGCGCGTGGGCTGCATCCGACACACAGGCCACGGCGCTGGCGCTGGCGGTCTATGCTGTTGGTTTGCCCGCATTTGTGCTGCACAAGGTGTTGCAGCCTCTGTATTACGCCCGCCACGACACACGCCGCCCGTTTCGCTATGCGCTGGTGTCGATGGTGGTGAATGCGCTTGTGGCGATTGGTCTGATGCCGTTCATCGGGTTTGTGGCGGCCGCGCTGGCCACCAGTCTGGCCGCATGGGTCATGGTGTGGCAGTTGTGGCGCGGGTCGCGCAATATGGGGCGGGCAGCGCAGCTTGATGCGCAGATGAAGGCGCGGATGTGGCGGATCGTGCTGGCTTCAGTGGTGATGGGCGTCGTGTTGTATGGGTTGCATCTGGCGCTGGCGCCATGGCTGGATCAGTCCGGTTTGCGCTATCTGGCGTTGCTGGCCATGGTGCTGGGGGGAAGTGCGGCATATTTCGCGGTGGGGCAGATGATCGGCGCGTTCAACCTGGCGGAATTGCGCGCGTCTTTGCGCCGCTCGCGCGGATCAGCGCCTGCGCAGCCGGATCAGTAAGCCCGGACGCAATGCGCGTGTCAGCGCGAACCCCGCCGCGCAGGCCACCACATCCGCGATCCAGTCCATACCGCCCATGATGGCCGCCAATAACAGGCGCGCCCCCAACAAGACCAGCGGCAAGGCCAGCGCCAGCATCAGTGCCCGCCTGTCAGGGGCCGTGTCGCACACAAGGGCCGCATAGCCCCCCGCCAGCGCAAATATTATCGGATAGCCGCCCACCAGCCACGCGCCCGCATCGCCTGCCATGCCAAATGCCGCGCCGCCCGCCGCCTGTGCCAGCGCAAGGATTAGCAACAAACGCGCAGATCCCAGCCTTTCGGCGCAGTATTTTCCCAAGGCTGCGGTAATAACCACCACCAGCATGGCCTGAACCGGCCCCATATGCACGAACCCGAACATCACGTAACGCAACACATGCCGCGCGGGGGCCTGCGTGCTGTCGATCATCCAGCCCTGTAGTGCGGGGTTGACGCCCGCAAACGCCAATGCCTGCGCGCGCCAACCCGCCGCACCTGCGGCATTCACCAACCCGTGCGCGCCAGCCCAAAGCACCAGTTCCACACTTGCCACCGCAAGAACCAGCAACCACACACCCCATGGCAACGGCGACAGAGTCGGGGGCGACAGGATCGGGGCAGGGGGGGTGTTCATGTTCTACAGCGCCTTGATGTGCAGGGCCTTGGTTGACCTTCGCCAAGCCGAAGGCTAATCCAAGCGCAGCAACTTTTCCAGTATGGAGCCATCACATGTCCGACGCCCCGGCCAAGGTCTTTCCGAAGCGGATATTTTCCGGAATCCAGCCGTCTGGCGGGCTGACACTGGGCAATTATCTGGGCGCGTTGAAGCGCTTTGCGGTGGCGCAGGATGAAGGGATCGAGACGGTCTATTGTCTGGTTGACCTGCATGCCATCACTGTCTGGCAAGACCCTGCCAGCCTGCGCAATGCCACGCGCGCATTGGCGGCGGGGTTCATTGCATCGGGGGTCGACCCTGCGCGGTCCATTCTGTTCAACCAGTCTCAGGTACCCGCGCATGCCGAACTGGCGTGGATTTTCAACTGCGTGGCGCGCATGGGCTGGTTGCGGCGCATGACGCAGTTCAAGGACAAGGCCGGCAAACATGCCGAAGAAGCCAGCGTCGGGCTGTTCGCCTATCCCAGCCTGATGGCGGCAGATATCATGGCCTATCATGCGACCCATGTCCCTGTGGGTGAGGATCAGAAACAGCATCTGGAACTGACGCGCGACATCGCCATCAAGTTCAACCATGATTATGGCGTGGATTTCTTTCCCATCGTGGAACCGGTGATCGAAGGGGCGGCAACCCGCGTCATGTCCTTGCGCGATGGCACGAAGAAAATGTCCAAATCCGACCCGTCCGACCAGTCGCGCATCAATCTGACCGATGATGCCGATACGATTGCGCAGAAATTCCGCAAGGCGCGCACTGACCCCGAACCGCTGCCAGAGACGCTGGACGGGCTGGAGGGGCGTGCAGAGGCGCGCAATCTGGTGAATATCTACGCAGCGCTTGCCGATATCACACCTGTGCAGGTTTTGGCCCAGTTTGGCGGGCAGGGGTTTGGTGCATTCAAGCCCGCATTGGCCGATCTGGCTGTGGCCAAACTGTCGCCCATCAACGCCGAAATGTCCCGCCTTATGCAGGACGTGGCCGAGATTGACCGCATTCTTGGCGACGGGGCCGAGCGCGCGCATGCCATTGCAGAACCCATTCTGCAGCAGACCCGCGAGATTGTGGGGCTTATCCGGTCGCGCGGGCGCTAACCGCGTTCAATGGGGCAGGCGGCGCGGGTTGAAACTGGCGTGCCGGGGTTGCCCCCATTCCAGCCCGGCGCGCGGCTAGGCCATCAGGTCAACCGCGCGCAAGGTCAGCCACGCAAGCAGGATGTAGCGCACCGTTTTGGCGATGGCGACCAGAATTGTGAACTGCCACAAGGGCGTGCGCATGATGCCCGCAACCAGTGTAAACCACCCCAGCAGCGGCGCCCAGCTTAGCAGCAGGGACCAGACCCCGTAACGGGCAAACCAGCGCTGCGCGCGGTCCAGTTGTGCGGGCTTGGCGGGAAACCAGCGCCGGTCGCGATACTGCTCGACCCGCGCGCCAATGGCGTAATTCACAAAAGACCCCAGCGTATTGCCTATGGATGCGACGACAACCAGCGTTGCAACTGTCGCCATATTCGTGGCTTGCATGGCAATGAATACGGCTTCCGATTGAAACGGGATGATGGTTGCCGCCAGAAAAGCAGCTGCGAACAGGCCCGCCAACGCAAGAAGCAAGGGTGTCATATTTGGTATACCGGCCTGTAGATTCGCAAGGATCGCCCACGTGCCATACCGCCATCAGCGTAAATATGCCAGTTCACGCTACTCTCACTTCGATGTGCGGAACCGTGATCGCCCCCGTGGGTTACAGTGTCAGGGTAAGTCAATTACCTGCAACTTGGGCGTCGCAACTGGCGCCAGCCTACAAATGAATGAGGTAAGAACCATGATCAGGACCTTTGCAACCGCAGCAGTATCCGCAAGCCTTTTGGCTGTGCCCGCTTTCGCACAGACAATGTCCAAAACCGGCGATGCCACAGTGGAACCGCCTGTGGCGCAGCCCGCACCGCCCATGCAACCCGCACCACGCTTCAGCTGGACTGGCGGTTATGCTGGCGCGCAACTGGGCTATGGCCAGCTGAACCTTAATAATGCACCCAACCGCAGTGGCGGCACCGCAAGCCTGTTTGGTGGCTACCGTATGGATATGGGCGAGGCCGTTCTGGGCGTCGAAGGTGTTGTAACGCCGGTATATCCGGGCAGCTCTACCTTGCCGGGGGATGACAGCATTCGCGGCAGCGCATCGCTGCTGTTGTCGGCCGGTGTGCCGATGGGCGCTGACCAGCGCACCTTGGCCTATGTGAATGCAGGTCCGACCTTCCTGCGTTCGGGTGGCGGCGGCGTGTCGTCGGAAACCTCGACCGGGGGGACTGTCGGTGTCGGTGTGGATTACATGCTGAATGACAGCACAATGCTGCGCGGCGGTGTGTCGCATACACGGGTGAATTCCGTGGGCGTTGAAAATACGCGCGTGCGCAACACAAGCGCTAACGTTGGTATTGGTTTCAAATTCTAAGACGCGCCGCTAGATGGCCGTGAACTGAACGGGGCCTGCAAGAAATTTGCAGGCCCCTGTTTTATGTGCCGGATCTTGTCATCAGGCCGAACTGCGGACCGCCCGACCATTGCATGCGGGGCGCCTGCCGCAGTATCAGCCGAAGGCGTCAGGTTCAGATGCCTTGCGCCGGTCGATATAGTCTTGCAGCGCTTCGGTGATGGACGGGTCCAGCGCGGGCTGCTGATAATCGCCCAGCATCTTGGATACGCGCACGCTGGCCAGCGCCTGCGTATCGCGCGCGCCTTCTTCGTCCCATGTCTCGAAGGGTTTGTAATCCAGCAGGTCCGACCGCCAGAAAGCGGATTTGAAATTCTCCTGCGTATGGTTGCAGCCCAGAAAATGCCCGCCGGGGCCGACCTCGCGCAGCGCATCCATGGCTTGTCCGTTTTCCGACATGTCGATCCCGCGCGCCAGATGGTGCAGCGCGCCCAGCTGGTCGGCATCCATGACAAATTTTTCATAGGACGACACCAGCCCGCCTTCCAGCCAGCCACAGGAATGCAGCATGAAATTCACGCCTGCCAGCAACGCCATATTCAGGCTGTTTGCCGTTTCATAGGCCGCTTGCGCATCGGGCAGTTTGGACCCGCAGAAGGACCCGCCCGACCGGTAGGGCAACCCCAGCCGCCGCGCCAGTTGCCCCGCGCCATAGGTGATCAGCGCGGCTTCGGGGGTGCCGAATGTGGGCGCGCCGGAATTCATGTCGATGGAGGTGACAAACGCACCCATAATCACTGGCGCGCCGGGGCGCACCAACTGGCTGTAGGCCACACCTGCCAGCACTTCGGCCAGCACCTGTGTCAGTGTGCCAGCCACGGTGGTGGGGGCCATCGCGCCCCCAACGATGAAGGGTGATATGATACAGGCCTGATTTGCGCGCGCATAGATTTCCAGCGCGCCCATCATCACTGAATCAAATGTCAGCGGGCTGTTGATATTGATCAGCGACGTCATGACTGTGTTCTGGTCGACAAAATCCTGACCGAACAGCAGTTTCGCCATTTCCACGGAATCGGCGGCGCGCACAGGTTCGGTGACCGACCCCATGAACGGCTTGTCGGAATACAGCATATGCGCCTGCAACATATCCAGATGGCGCTTGTTCACGGCAATATCAGTGGGTTCGCACACAGTGCCGCCCGAATGGTGCAGCCATTTGGACATATAGCCCAGTTTCACGAAATTGCGGAAATCTTCCATCGTGGCATAGCGCCGACCGTTGGCCGCATCGCGCACGAAGGGCGGGCCATATACTGGGGCCAGCACCAGATTGCGCCCGCCAATATCGACATTGCGTTCGGGGTTGCGCGCGTGTTGGGTGAAACTGGAAGGGGCGGTTGCGCATAGTTGGCGGGCCAGCCCGCGCGGAATACGCACCCGCTCGCCCGACACCTCGGCGCCTGCGGCACGCCAACGGTCTAGCGCTTCGGGGTTGTCCACGAAATTAACACCGATTTCGGCAAGAACTGTTTCGGCATTGGCCTCGATAATGGCCAGCGCCTCTTCGTTCAGGACATCAAGATTGGGAATATTACGACTGATAAAGCGCGCGGTTTCCACGCTGACCGCGCTGCGTGCCGCGCGGCGGGCCGCGCCGCCGCCCCCACGCCCGCGCCGTGCCGCTGCCGCCTGTTCTGCTGCTTGTGTCATCTGTCCGGCACCTCTTGCCCTAGTTGTTCGTCGCACTGGCGCGCACGCCCGACCGACCGGGCCGGTTGCACGCAACGCCTGTTCATGCGCCTTTGATACTGCCGTTCGCTGACGTCCAATCGCCGGTTTGCGGCGCAATAGGGTGCAAAGCGACATTGTACTGCGGTGCTTGTCTGGACAGCGTGGGGTCAAAGGGTTAAGTGCTTTCCCAACGCTATGGGTCAAAGGCAACAGGAGGACGTGCCAAACCCCCGCCATGATGCGCGTCATCTGCACAGGATCAGGCTGGATGGCCTGTTTTTCCTTGATCCGTGTCATCTTGTTACCATATCAACACATCTTGCCCGAACGGGCCGAACGCGACCGGAGCCTTGCCATGCTGGACATGCCTGCCATTCGTCAGGATTTGAACGCGATTTACGATCTGGCGCCAAACGCTGAACTGGCCGCCAGCATGCAGGCAGAATACGCGCGCATGTCGCGGGTTGTCTCGCCTGTCGACTGGGCCATTCACGCGCCCTATGTGGCCGCGATCAACACCCTGAAAAAACAGCGCAATGCGGCGATTCTGGCGCATAATTACATGACGCCCGAAATCTTTCACGGGGTGGCCGATGTGGTGGGCGACAGCCTGCAACTGGCCATTGAGGCCACACGCACCAGCGCAGATGTGATCGTGCAATGCGGCGTGCATTTCATGGCCGAGACTTCGAAAATCCTGAATCCCGCGAAAACAGTGCTGATGCCCGATATGGGCGCGGGCTGTTCGCTGGCCGAAAGCATTACCGCCGAAGGTGTCGCGCAAATGCGCGCGCGTTATCCCGGCGCGCCCGTGGTGACCTATGTGAACACCACCGCCGAAGTGAAGGCCGCGTCCGACATTTGCTGCACATCGTCAAACGCGGTGCAGATTATCCGCGCGCTGGAGGCAGACACCATCATCATGACGCCGGACAAATATCTGGCGCAGAATGTGGCGGCGCAAGTTCCCGAAAAGCGCATTGTGTGGTGGGACGGGTCGTGCATTGTGCATGAACAATATACCGCGCAGGATATTCGCGATTTCCGCGACTGGAACCCCGGCACGCGCATTATCGCCCATCCCGAATGCCCCCCCGATGTGGTGGCCGAGGCTGATTTTTCCGGCTCGACCTCTGGTATTCTGGACTATGTCAGCCGCGAACGCCCCGACCGCGCCATGCTGGTGACGGAATGCTCCATGGCGTCCAACATCTCGGATGCGCATCCGGATGTGGAATTCATCGGCCCCTGCAATATGTGCCCCTATATGAAGATGATAACGCTGGAAAAGGTTCTGTGGTCGCTGCATACCATGACCACCCCGATCGAGGTTGACCCGGCCGTTGCCGACAAGGCGCGTCTGGCGGTGCAGCGCATGATTGACCTTTCCGCGACGAAAGCCTGACGGCGTGGTGCACACGGATCGCGTGGTCATTGTCGGCGCGGGTTTGGGCGGGTTGTATGCGGCGTTGTCACTTGCCCCCCATCCGGTGCTGGTCATTTCCCCCGAAGCCTTGGGCGAAGGGGCATCATCGGCTTGGGCGCAGG
>SR_TP_S13solDRAFT_1000719_pt1 | contig 12225 bp, 11 predicted proteins | sample SodReaTP_S13sol_FD_11159 | JGI IMG/M metagenome (IMG submission 11159) | reverse complement strand
AAAGCAGTGGTCAGACATCATCCAACTCCCCGCTGTTCGGGAGTAGGAATCACATCAGCACCCGAGCCGCATAGCCCTTTTATGGGTCCAGACCCTAGAGCAGATCGCGATCGGATGGAATCATCCGATCGCGTGAATCTGCTCTAGATTCATATGGTTGTGAGCATTTCCCGATCGAAGCCGATCGGGAAATGCTCTAGGGTCGGCGAATCGCTCCTCATTCCGTCAGCAGGCTGTCGAACCACTCCTTCCATGCCGGAACAGAGCTGGCGTAGGTGCCGCGATGACTGGTCTGACCTGCGGAGACGGCCTGCACCTTCTCGTTGCCCGCACCGATGGCGTGCTGATAGGTCGCGGCCAGTTGTCCGATACCCACGCTGATCGCTTCGTCGGCCTCGCCGTAGTAGTTCCTCACCGGTGTCTGGATCACCCAGCGATAGGCGTGGGCGTGTTCGATCACCAGTCGGCCGTAGGCGGAATTGGCGAAGAAGTGCGGGTCGAAGTAGTCCGGGCGCACCAGCGCACTCAGGTCCGATGGCACGTCGGCCGCATCGAAGGGCTCCCGCTCATAGGCCTTGCGCGAGACCTCGTAGTAGTCGTCGTTGATCAGCGAGCGAGCCAGCCCCGGCACCCCATAGTAGTTCTCGAAAGAGAACGACGACAGGATGAAGAGCGACGTCACCCAGTCGGCGTCGTTGGGTCGCGGCAGGACGAGAAAGCCGCTCAGCGCCGCGAAGACGTCGACAGGCGCGCTCGCCGTGGCCGCCGCCTCGACCGCAACGCTCACGCTCTCCAGCTTCTCCAGCATCGCCATGGTCACGAAGCCGCCCTGCGACCAGCCCCCCAGGAAGAGCTGCGGCGCCTCGATCCCCATTGCCGCCAGCACGGCACGGCTCGCCATCAGCATGTCGTAGGTCGCCTGCTGGTGGCTGGCCTTGACCATATAGCCCTCGGGCTCGGTCGAGGTTCCCATGCCGAAGTAGTCGGCTCCGATCACCAGATAGCCCTGGCCGCCGAACTGGGCGAGCGCGAGCTGAGTCTCGGGCGACTGCTCGGGAAAGGAAGGCACCTGCTGCCGCTCGTAGACCGTACCGTGCTGGTACGACAGCATGGGGAATCTGGTGCCGCCCGTATCGGGAACGGCGAGCAGCCCGCTCGCCGTGATCGGCGCATTGCCGCGCTCTGGAATCACCGAGTCGTAGGTGACCCGGTAGAGCCGCAGGCCGTTGGTCGCCGGCGTGTAGGCCACCTCGACGCCGAAGAACTGCGGTGTATCCTCCTCCAGGATGCGATTCAGCCGGTCCGCATCCCAACTGCCGATGTACTCGTAGCTCACGCCGGAAGCCGCTGCGACCGGTCCGTCGTCCTGAGCCCAGGCCGCTCGGTCCGGCAGAGCGCCGCCGAGCAGCAGGGTGGAGAGGGCCAGCAATCCTGCGGAACGGAACATTCGATCCTCCTGGCTGCGGGGGCGTCGGCACCGGTAGCGCCGCAGCTTCCCCCGAGGTTCTGACCTGGGCGGCAGGGAAAGTAACCGCATGGGGAATGGTATTCCGCCGCCGGGCTTGCCGAAAGGTGGAAGCAGGCAACGTTGTCCTCCTCGCGCCATCTATGAGCGGCTGGGTGCTGGCGCGGCCCGGCACCCGCCGCTAGACTCCGCCGTCATGAGCACCGCCATGGACATGACCCGTCGCCAGGCCGAGCTGCGGACGCGCCTTCTCGAGGCCGTCGGTCCGCGCGGCCTCGTCGAAGACCCGCAGGAAATGCTGCCCTATCTGCGCGAACAGCGCGGGCGCTACACCGGCAGCGCACCCTTCGTCGTGCGCCCGGCCGACACCGCGGAGGTCTCCCGCGTGGTGCAGCTCTGCGTCGAGGCCGGCGTGCCGATCGTGCCGCAGGGCGGCAACACCAGCCTGGTCGCCGGCTCGATCCCCTACGAGGCCGGCGAGGAGGTGGTGCTGAGCCTCGGCCGCATGAACCGTGTCCGTGCGCTGGACGCCGAGAACTTCACCATCACGGTGGAGGCCGGCTGCATCCTGCAGCAGGTCCAGGCCGCCGCGGCCGAGGCCGACCGGCTCTTTCCGCTGAGCCTGGGCGCCGAGGGCAGCTGCCAGATCGGCGGCAACCTCTCCACCAACGCCGGCGGCGTGCAGGTGCTGCGCTACGGCAACACCCGCGACCTGGTGCTGGGCCTGGAGGTCGTGCTGCCGGACGGGCAGGTCTGGGACGGGCTGCGCAGCCTGCGCAAGGACAACACCGGCTACGACCTGAAGCAGCTCTTCGTCGGCGCCGAGGGCACGCTGGGCGTCATCACCGCGGCGGTGCTGAAGCTCTATGCCCGCCCGCGCGAGGTGGTCACCGCCTTCGCCGCGGTACGCGACCCGGAGGCCGCGGTGACGCTGCTCGGGCGCTGCCGTGCCGCTTCCGGCGAGAGCGTCACCTCCTTCGAGCTGATCCCGCGCATCGCCCTGGAGTTCTCCTGCCGCCACGTCGAGGGCTGCCAGGACCCCCTGGGCGAGTCCTCCCCCTGGTACGTGCTGCTCGAGCTCTTCGGCGGCCGCGAGAACGGCGGCCTGCGAGAGGGGCTGGAAGAGACGCTGATGGCGGCCTACGAGGAGGGCCTGGTGGGTGATGCCGCCATCGCCGAGAGCGAGACCCAGCGCGCCGCCTTCTGGCGCCTGCGCGAAGGCCTGGTGGAGGCGCAGCGCTTCGAGGGCGGCTCGATCAAGCACGACATCTCGGTACCGGTCTCCAGCGTGCCGCGTTTCATCGCCGAGGCCACGGCCGCCGTCGAGGCCGCCTGCCCCGGCATTCGGCCCGTGCCCTTCGGCCACGTCGGCGACGGCAACGTGCACTTCAACCTGAGCCAGCCCGAAGGCGGCGACACAGCCGCCTTCCTGGCCCGCTGGGACGAGATCAACACCCTGGTCCACGACATCGTCCACGCACTGGGCGGCTCGATCTCCGCCGAGCACGGCATCGGCCGCATGAAGCGCGCGGAGAACGGCCGCTTCAAGTCGCCGCTGGAGCTGGAGATGATGCGGCGGGTCAAGCGCGCCTTCGACCCCCAGGGCCTGATGAACCCCGGCAAGCTGCTGTAGCGGCAGCACTCGCCTGACGCCGACGGCAATAGGAGGCGCCCGCGGAGTCCGTGCGCCCGCAACCTGGGAGGAAGAATGCAGCAGACGCTGAAGCAACGGCTCGCCCGGCCCGAGATCCTAATCGCGCCCGGCATCTTCGACATGATCTCGGCCCGGATCGCCGACTCGATCGGCTTCGAAGCCCTCTACATGACCGGCTACGGCACCGTGGCCTCCAGCCTGGGCCTGCCCGACGCGGGGCTCGCCACCTACAGCGACATGGTGGCGCGGGTCGCCGCCTTCGCCGAGGTCGCCGCGGTGCCGCTGATCGCCGACGGCGACACCGGCTACGGCGGCCTGCTCAATGTCGAGCACACCGTGCGCGGCTACGAGCGCGCCGGCGCTGCGGCGATCCAGCTGGAGGACCAGGAGTTCCCGAAGAAGTGCGGCCACACCCCCGGCCGCCGCGTGGTGCCGGCGCAGGACATGGTGCGCAAGATCCGGGTCGCGGCCGACACCCGCGACAGCGCCGACTTCCTGATCGTCGCCCGCACCGACGCGCGCACCGCCCTGGGCCTGGACGAGGCGCTGCGGCGCGCCGAGGCCTATGCGAAGGCCGGCGCCGACGTGCTCTTCGTCGAGTCCCCCGAGACGCTGGAGGAGATGGAGCGGATCTGCAGCGCCTTCGAGCTGCCGCTGCTGGCCAACATGGTCGAGGGCGGGCGTACCCCGCTGCTGGGCGGCGCCGAGCTGCAGGCCCTGGGCTACAGCCTGGCGATCTTCCCCGGCCTCGGCTTCCTCGCCGCCGGCGCCGCCCTGCGCGAAGCCTACGGCACCCTCGCCGAGACCGGCGACAGCCGCCGCTACCAGGGGCCGCTCTACGACTTCATGGACTTCAGCCGGCTGATGGGCTTCGAGCGGGTCTGGGATTTCGAGCGCCGTTACGCCGAGGAAGAGGAGGCAGATTGATCGCCTGTACGGCGTTCGTGACGGTCGGGCAGGTCATTGCGAGCGCAGCGAAGCAATCCAGGGGCCAGGGGGCAATGGCTCTGGATTGCTTCGCTGCGCTCGCAATGACGCTCTTCCCAGGGGCACTTCGAGCGAGCGCCCTCGAGTGCAGAGCCTTTAACCCGCCGCCCGCCTGCGCCCGGCCAGCGCCGCGGCGGCCTGGTCCAGGTAGTCCTGCTCGCGGGCGCGCAGGGCCGGCAGGCCGACCAGGTCGGTGTAGTCGTCGAAGCGGACCATGCCCTCCTTGGCGGCGGCGGTGGTGCCGTCGCGCCGCAGCGCGGCGTAGAGGCCGCGCAGCGCCTTGACCAGGGTGAGCACGCTGGAGACCGGCCAGACCGCCGTGGCGAAGCCGATATCCTGCAGGCTGGCGGCGTCCAGCTCGGGCGACTGGCCGTATTCGATCATGTTGGCGAGCTGCAGGCCGCCGACCTCGCCGCAGATGCGGCGCATCTCCGCCTCGCTGCGCGGGCTCTCGACAAAGAGCAGGTCGGCGCCGGCCTCGCGGAAGAGGTGCGCGCGCTCCAGCGCCTCCTCGATCCCCAGCACCGCCAGCGCATCGGTGCGGGCCATGATGACCAGGTCCGGGTCCGTGCGGGCGTCGAGCGCGGCCTTGAGCTTGCCCAGGAAGTCCTCCACCGGCACCACCCCCTTGCCCGGGGTGTGGCCGCAGCGCTTGGGGAAGATCTGGTCCTCGATGAAGAGGCCGGCGACGCCGGCGCGCTCGTAGGCGCGCACGGCCCGGCGCACGTTGGTGACGTTGCCGAAGCCGGTATCGGCGTCGGAGAAGACCGGGACGCCGGCGGCATCGACCACCCGCGCGTAGTGGTCCGCGAGCTCCTGCAGGCCGAGCTGCGAGGAGTCGGGTTCGCCCAGCAGCGACCCGGTGGCGGCGAAGCCGCCCATGGTCACGGCCTCGAAGCCGGCCTCCACGGCCAGGCGGGCCGAGAGCCCGTCGTGCACCCCCGGCATGACCAGGATTTCGGGGGCCTCGAGCAGGCGGCGGAAACGGGTGGTGTGGCGCATATCCTAGGGGCTCCGGCAGGGGGTCAGAGGCGGCGGTGCAGGCGGCGGTCGAGCAGCAGCAGCAGCCAGCTGGTCAGGGTGGCGAAGACGAAGAGCAGCAGCGCCACCGCCAGCAGGGTCGGCACGTCGTGGCGCTCCATTGAGCGGATGATGAGGAAACCGAGCCCGCGCTGCGAGGCGAAAAGCTCGCCGATCAGCGTACCGAGCAGGGTGAGCGCGAAGCCGATGCGGAAGCCGGAGACGATCTCCGGCACCGTGGCGGGCAGCAGCACGCGCCAACCGGTCTCGAGCGGCCCCATGCGCAGGGCGCGCGCGGTGCGCAGGTAGACCGGGGCGATGTTGCGCACGGCGTTCATGGTGAAGATCACTACCGGGATGATGCCGTGGATCGTGCCGAAGGCCACCTTGGCCGACATGCCGAGGCCGAAGAACAGCAGGATCACCGGATAGAGGGTGATCTTGGGGATCGAGTAGAGCGCCACCAGGATCGGCTCAGCGACCTCGCCGGAGAGGCGGTGGCCGCCCAGCACCACGCCGAGGATCAGGCCGCCCAGCAGCGCGTAGAGCAGCGCCAGGCCGAAGGCGCGCAGCGTCTCCCAGACGTTCGGCCAGAAGCGGGGATCGGCCAGCAGCTCCGTCAGGCGCTCCAGCGTGGCCCGGGGCGAGGCGATGGCCACGTCTCCGGCCAGCCAGTGCAGGCCCTGCCAGACCGCCAGGATGGCGACGATCACCAGCAGCGTGTCCAGCAGGGCGCCGCCCCGGCGGGCGGCTGCACCGAACTCTTCGGTCGTGCTCGCCATGGCCCTAGCTCCCGCGGCTGCGGCGGGCGTGCAGCCGCCGCTCCCAGACGTGCAGGGCCATGTTCACCGCCGTCACGAAGACCAGCAGGAAGAGCATCAGGCCGTACATGGTCCGGTTGTCGAAGTTGTTGTAGGCGAAGGCGATCTCGTAGCCCAGCCCGGCGCCGGCCAGGATGAACTCGCCGGCCACCACGCCGATGAAGGAGTAGGCGACGCAGAGCTTCACGCCGGTGAAGAGGTAGGGCGCGGCCGACGGCAGGGTGATCAGCCAGACCTCGGCGGGACGGCTGAGCCGGTGCACCCGGGCCACCTTGAACAGCACCCGCGGCACGCGGTCGAAGCCGTTCAGCGTGTTGATCACCATGGCCACCACCGCGAAGAGGAAGCCGATGGCGATCAGCGGCCAGTTGTTCAGCCCGAAGATGACGATGAAGAGCGGGTAGAAGATGAAGACCGGCACCGCGTAGTAGCTGGCCAGCAGGGGATCCACGGCGCGGCGCAGTCGCGGCAGGCGGTGCAGCACCACGCCGACCAGGAAGCCGACGCTCACCGCCAGCAGGAAGGCGATGCCGACGTTCTGCAGCGTCATCAGGATATCGGCGGTGACGCGGCCGGAGGCCAGAACCTGCCAGGCGTAGACGGCCATGAGGGTCGGCGGCGGCATGGTGTGGCGGTCGATCGAGCCGGTGCGGCAGGCCAGCTCCAGCAGCCCGAAGGCCGCGAGCAGAACCAGCAGCCGGATGAACCAGACCGGCATCACGCCACCCGCCCCGCGCCGCCGAGTGCGGCCAGCGACTCCTCGCGCAGCAGCGACCAGAGCCGGCTGGTGATGCGGCCGAAGGCATCCTCCGAGACGATGCGGCTGTCGCGCTCGCGCGGCCAGCCGGTCTCCAGGATCTCGATGAAGCGGCCCGGCCGCGACGACATCACCCCGACACGGTCGGAGAGCATGGCCGCCTCGTCGAGCGCGTGGGTGATCAGCATGATGGTGGCGCCGGTCTCGCGCCACAGCCGCAGCACCTCGTCGCCCATCAGCAGGCGGGTCTGCTGGTCGAGCGCGCCGAAGGGCTCGTCCAGCAGCAGCAGGCGCGGCTTCAGCACCAGGGTGCGGGCGATGCAGACCCGCTGGCGCATGCCGCCGGACAGCTGCGCCGGATAGGCCCTGGCGAAGTCCTTCAGCCCCATAAAGTCGATGGCGTAGTCCACCCGCGCGGCCAGCTCGCCGCGCGGCAGGCTCTGACGCTTCAGCCCGAAGGCGACGTTGTCGCGCACCGTCAGCCAGGGGAAGGAGGCGTCCTCCTGGAAGACCACGCCGATGCCGTCCGGCACCGAGCCGGCGACCTCGCGCCCCTCGAAACGGATCGAGCCTTCGGATGGCCGGGCGAGACCGGCGACCAGGTCCAGAAGGGTGGACTTGCCGCAGCCGGAGGGACCGACCACGGAAAAGAACTCCCCCTGGCTCAGCGTCAGGTCCAACGGCCCCAGGGCGTGCACCGAGGCGTTGCCCGCCACCGCCGGATAGACCCGGGTCACCCCCTGCACCGAAACGTGCGCGGCCGTCTCTGCCGCCTCGCGGGCCGTCGCCGCTTCAGCCATGCCTCTCCTCCCGGCGGTTCGTCTGAGTAGGGCCCTCCCGGCCGCTGCGAGCGGCCGGGAGGGCGAGGGTCAGCGGTCGCTGCGGAGCTCGTCCGGCAGGAAGCTCTCGTCGATCAGCCCGGACCAGTCGAAGGGGCCGTCGTCGATCGCGTCGACCAGCCGCAGGCCGTCGAGCATGTTGTTCATGGCCTCGATCTCGAAGTCGCCCCGGCTCCAGTACTCGATGGCGGCGACGTTCTCGACCGCGGCGATGGCGACCGCCTCGTCCATCTCGTAGACCCGGGCCAGGATCTCGCCGGCCGCGCGCGGGTCGTTGTAGATGAACTCCACGCCGCGCCGCCGTGCCTCGATGATGCCGCGGATGATGTCGGGGTTCTCGGCGAGATAGTCGCTGCGCACCACGCCGACCGTCTGGGTCATGGGCGGCAGCAGGTCGCCGGAGGAGAAGACCGGCTTGTACTGCTCCTGCATCTGCGTCCAGATCGGCTCCAGGATCGTGGCCGCGTCGACTGCGCCTTCGTTGAGCGCGGTCAGGCCGGAGCCGATGCCGCCGAGCGCGCGCGGATCGTAGCCGTCGGTGGCGATGCCGGCCGCGTCCATCGACATGAAGAGCAGCGACTGCGACACCGAGCGCGGGCTGGTGTAGCCGACGGCGCGCCCTTCGAGGTCCTCGATCGTATTGACGTCGTCGGCGTCGAGGCGCGTGACCCAGAGCACGTCGCCGACGCTGCGCACGCCGGCGTGGACGATGGTCAGTTCCAGCCCCTCCTGCGCCGCCGCGACGACGGCGGCCAGCGCCGTCTCGCCATAGGGCACCTCCGAGGCGAGCGCGTTGCGCAGCGTCGTGCCGCCGCCCTGGGAGGTGATGAAGCCGTCGACCTCGATGCCCTCCTCCGAGAAGTAGCCCTGGTCCCAGGCGACGGCGAAGGGCACGCCGTACATCAGCACGCCCCAGTGGGTGACCGTCAGGTCGACGGCCTTCGCCGGCGCCGACAGCAGCGTCAGCGCGCCGGCGGCCGCCAGCGCGGTCATGGTTCTGGCAAGTCTCATCTCGCGTCCTCCCTGTTCTTTTCGTTCGGGGTCCCGTACCCGGCGGTCACCGCCGTCCAGATCCAGGGGCGCCGGGCACGGTCACGCTCCTGGAAGCTCTCGATGGCCGTCGCCTCGGCCAGCGTGCGGCCGATCTCGTCGAGGCCCTGCAGCAGCCCTTCCCGCCGCGCCGGATCGGTGCGGAAGGCGAAGCTGCGGCCGTCCGGCGCGCTCACCTGCTCCGCCTCGAGGTCGACCAGCGTCTCCTTTCCCGCCCCCTCTCCCTCCGAGGCCGCAACGGCGTCGCGCAGCGCCGCCAGGTCCGGCGGCGCCAGGGTGACGGGCAGCAGTCCGTTGTTGAAGCAGTTGTCGTGGAAGATGTCGCCGAAGCTGGAGGCGATCACCGCGCGGAAGCCCCAGGCCTTGAGCGCCCAGACCGCGTGCTCGCGCGAGGAGCCGCAGCCGAAGTTGTGTCCGGCCACCAGGATGCTGGCGCGGCGGAAGGGCGCGCGGTTCAGCACGAAATCCGGGTTCTCCCGGCTGCGGCCGTCGAGGAAACGCCAGCTCGCGAAGAGGCTGTCGGCATAGTCGATGTCCATCTTCTGGATCCAGGCGGCCGGGAAGATGGCGTCGGTGTCGACGTTGTCGAGCGGCAGCGGCGCGGCGACGCCGCGATGCCGGCGAAAAGGCTCGAAGAGGCTCATCCCGCCGCCTCCCCCTGCGCCAGCCGGCGCACGTCGGTGATCCGGCCGGTCACCGCCGCCGCGGCCGCCATGGCGGGGCTGGCGAGGTGGGTGCGCGCACCGGAGCCCTGGCGGCCCTGGAAGTTCCGGTTGGCGGTAGAGACGCAGCGCTCGCCGCGCGGCACCACGTCGCCGTTGATGGCGGCGCACATGGAGCAACCGGCCTCGCGCCACTCGAAGCCCGCCTCGGCGAAGATGCGGTCGAGCCCTTCGCGTTCCGCCGCGAGCTTTACCGCGGTCGAGCCGGGCACGACCAGGGCGCGCACGCCGGGCGCCACCCGGCGCCCCCGCGCCACGGCGGCGGCCGCCCGCAGGTCGGACAGGCGGCCGTTGGTGCAGGAGCCGATGAAGACCTGCTGGATCGCCAGGCCCTCCAAGGGGTCGCCGGGCGCCAGGTCCATGTAGGCCAGGGCCCGCCCGGCCGCTTCCTTGCGATCGGACGGCAGCGCCCGCGGGTCCGGCACCCGGCCGTCGACCGCGGTGCAGTCCTGCGGGCTGGTGCCCCAGGAAACCTGCGGCGCGACAGTCGAGGCGTCGAGCGTCACCTCCCTGTCGAAGACCGCCTCCGGATCGCTCCGCAGCCGCCGCCAGTCGGCGAGCGCTGCGTTCCAGTCCCGGCCCCGTGGCGCGTAGGGCAGCCCCTCCAGGTAGTCGAAGGCCGTGTCGTCCGGGGCGATCATGCCGATGCGCGCGCCCAGCTCGATCGACATGTTGCAGAGCGTCAGGCGCTCCTCGACCGAAAGCGCCTCGACCGCCGGGCCGCGGTACTCGACGGCGTGGCCGTTGCCGCCGCCGGCGCCCAGCTCGGCGATCACGGCGAGGATCAGGTCCTTGGCGCCGACCCCGAAGCCCAGGCGCCCCTCCACCCCTACCGCGAGGCGCTTCGGCTTGCGCAGCAGCAGGGTCTGGGTCGCCAGCACGTGCTCGATCTCGCTGGTGCCGATCCCCAGGGCCAGCGCCCCGAGCCCGCCCAGCGTGCAGGTGTGGCTGTCGCCGCAGGCGATCGTCGCCCCCGGCAGGGCCAATCCCAGTTCCGGGGCGATCACGTGGACGATGCCCTGCCGGGGGTCGCCGAGATCGAAGAGCGTGATACCGCTGTCCGCCGCGTTGCGGCGCAGGGCACGCACATAGGCGGCGCCGTCGGGGAAGGTCTCGTCGCCGCGGCCGGGCGCCGTGGCGATGATGTGGTCCTGGGTCGCGAAGGTCAGCTCGGGGTTGCGCACGCGGCGGCCGGCGCGGCGCAGGCGCTCGAAGGCCTGCGGCGAGGTGAGCTCGTGCACCAGGTGGCGGTCGACATGGAGCAACGCCAAGCCGTCCGCCCGTTCGGCGACGACATGGGCGTCCCAGACCTTGTCGAACAGCGTCTTCGCCATTCCTCCCCTTCGCCGCGCTTGCCGCGGCCCCTGCCGGGTGCAGCGCCCGGACGTGTTTGTATGTAGGAGGCTATACTTATTATAATATGTCTGCAAGCAGGCGCCGCGGCGCCTTGGGGAGGGAGAGCACGGCATGCCGGACTCGCGGGCGGCGGCGGCACCGGCCGCGGGGGACGGCGCAGCCTGGACCGTGGACCGCTCCCTGCCCCAGCCGCTCTATCACCAGATTTACCGGCAGCTGCGCGACGCCATTCTGCGGGGGGCCTATCCCGACGGCGACGAGCTGCCGAGCGAACAGGCGCTGGAACGGCAGTTCGGCGTCTCGCGCATCACGGTGCGCCGTGCCGTCGAGGAGCTGGCGCGGCTGGGCCTGGTGGAGCGGCGTCAGGGTCGTGCGACCCGCGTCTGCCGCCGGCCGCGCGCGCTGCCGCTCGCCGCCGACGTCGAGGGCGAGCTGCGGAACACCCTGGTGATCGGCCTGGAGACCGAGGTCGAGGTGATTGCCTGCGCAACAGTCCCCGCCCCCGCGGCGATCGCCGAGGCGCTGCGGCAGCCTCCGACGGCGCCGGTGTTCCATGCCGTTCGCCTGCGCCGGCGCGAGGGTCTGCCCTTCTGCCATACGGAGGCCTACGTGCCGGCGGCCCTGGCGCAGGACATCGACGCGGCCACCCTGCGCGACCGGCCGCTGCTGCTGCTGCTGGAGGAGGCCGGCGTGGTGCTGGCCCGGGTCGAGCAGGTGATCACCGCCATCGCGGCCGCCGAGCCCGAGGCGAGCCGGCTGGAGGTGGCACCCGGCACGCCGCTGCTAAGCCTGAACCGCGTCGTTCACGACCTGCAGGGGCGGCCGGTGCAGGCGATCACGGCGCTCTTCCGACCCGACCGCTACGACTACCGACTCTCGCTCGGCGCACCCGCGGCATTGGAAACAAGCATTCGTTAACCCTTCTCTGCCTAGGCTCGGCTCTTATGGAGATGGTGCAACAGGCAGATCGCGACGCCGCGCCCCGACAGCTCGATACGCTCGCGCGTGTCGTCGACTGCCTGGCCACGCCGGTCTTCGTCGTCGAGCTGAGCGCCGACGGCCGGCCGCGCTACGTGCTGGCCAACCGCCTGCACGAAAGCGCCAGCGGTATTCCCGCCGAAGTGCTGATCGGGCGCGAGCCCGAGGAGATTCTGGTGCCGGAGGTGGCGACGCGCGTGGTCGAACGCTACCGCCGCTGTGCAGAAACGCAGGAGACGGTGGAGTACGACTACGCCCTGACCGGCAAGGACGGCACCCGCTGGTGGCAGACGGTGCTCACACCGCTGCAGGACGCGGCCTCCGGCCGTTCGCTGCTGATCGGCACCTCCATCGAGATCACGGAGCAGAAGCGGATCGAGCAGCAGCTGCAGCGCAGCCGCGAACGCCTCGACCTGGCCGTCAGCGGCGCGGACATGGGGCTGTGGGACTGGGACGTCGCCACCGGNGGTGTCTACTACTCCCCCACCTGGCAAAACATCCTCGGCGAGGACGAGCCTCTGACCAGCAGCGTCGAGGAGTGGCTCNGCCGGATCCACCCCGAGGAGTCGCTGATGG
>SR_TP_S13solDRAFT_1000718_pt1 | contig 12230 bp, 7 predicted proteins | sample SodReaTP_S13sol_FD_11159 | JGI IMG/M metagenome (IMG submission 11159) | reverse complement strand
GAATCGTATTCCAGCTCATTTCGTAACCTCCTGTTTATCCAGTGGTTTCGAAATTAGCAAATGGCCTTCTCAATAGCTGAGAAACGTAAATAATCAGGAAATGATTTGGTCCGATCGCACCCCACGCCTCAGTCGTAGGTGCGAGGAATTCAAGCCAACCGCTCAGACCATTTGCGCCTGAGTAGCCCACTCACCATGGCGAAGCCGAGTGTTGACGCTCCCTACAGGCACAAGATTCCACTTTCGATGTTGCTGAGAAGAACTAATCAACTCGACCCCTATTGGCTCACGCGTTTAACCTACTGATTTGGCCAAGTGGCCGACCGGCTCGTTGATCCCGGCATTCGAGGCGTCACCTCGCGGCTGGAGGGAAATTTCGGCTGCGTGTCCCTGCGGGGCGCCGGCCTGAACAGGCTCAGGTACTCCAAGGCGTCTTGTTAATGGCCAGATCAGAAAAATCCTAGTCCGAACTTCCGAATTTCCTACAGATTCGTGGGAAGTTTTCCGATTGCCAGGCCAGGCGCTGTCGGGCAGACTGTTGTGTTGGAAAGCTCACCACGGGGAAGGACATGCCCGACTCGCTCAGCAGCACACTGGCAACGCTCGAACGACTCACGGCCGAGGATTTTGCCGGCCTGAACGATACTGATCTGCATGATGCTGTGGTTCGGCTCGATATTGCACGAGACAGGGCTGAACAGGTCATGCTTGAGCGTTGGCGCGCTTTGAAGGGCGATCTACTACGAGACCGTGCCCGGCTGGCTGCGGTGGCACCGATCCGATAAGCACGCGACCGTTGCTCGGCTTCCTCTGGGGCTCCTGTCAGCCAGCACTCGAAGTCTTCTGGCTGGAGAGCCACGGGCGCGCGGGCGACCTGAATCACAGGGTCGTGATTCAGCACCAGGAATGGATTACGTGTAACCGACACCTGCAATCCGGGAAAGATAGCGCTCGACATCCTCGCTTCGCCCGGATTTCAGGAGATCTTCCGGGGTCATTCCGCCGAAAGATGGGAGCGGCTGTGACCGGTACCAGGAAAACGCGATGCGGGGATGGCCCGCCCACGGCAGAATTCGTACAATGATCTCGACCAACTCGTTCAGGCGCTGCTGGGTTCGAGGCGAGGCCCGTCGGGAAGTCCTGCAAACGGAATCCCGGGACAGGCCGATGGCGGCGGCCAGCTCGGATTTCGTGACGTAAAGCGCAATGGTTAGTTCGCCGGGGATGACCAGACCGTCGGAGCGCCGGCAGCTTCCAGGAAAGTCGTACTCAGCGCTCATGGAAAGGCCTCGGGGTGTGCACCGCGACCAGCATATGGAAAATTCTCCGGCATCGCAATAGAAGAGCTCTGCGGGGCCTCAGCGTCCCGGAACGTACTGTTTCGGCTTTCGCCCCCGATGACCCGAAGGGCCGGAAACTCGCCGGCGAGAGGTGTGGCACGCGGTTTGCGGCAAGTTCAGCGCATGTCCGCAAATGAAATGTCTTCGCTTCACGGGCCTCGCCGGTGCGGCCGGGCATAAACCCGGCATGCATACTTGCATGCCGGGCCAATAGCTATTTACGTCTTAAAATCAACTAGTTATTTGAGCCGGTCACTTTATGCTTCCTCATCGTGGCCACTTTATGCTTCCCCGACCATGTTTCATGGGTCTTTCGGTCAAGTTATGCGATAAACGGCGGACAGTTTATGGTTTGGGACCTACGGGACTCGGGACTCGGGACTCGATCATTGTTGATACCAGTGGGAGCGAACTCCGCTTCGCGATGCGTTTCGTCGAAGCCGGTTGCATGGGGCCGGCCTGCTTCCACGATTCGAACAATCTCTTGACTTACTCAAAGCATTGAGTAAAAATACTCACTACGATGAGTAGAAAGAAAACAACATTTCAGCGAGCACAGGCAGCAGAGCTTGCGACCCGTCTGGAAGAGCCCAGGCGGTGGATTCAGATCGTCACCGGTGCACGCCAGGTGGGCAAGACCACGCTGGTTCAGCAGGTGACGGAGTGCATGGACTTGCCCGTTCGATTCGTCAGTGCCGACGAACCCTCGTTGAGGGATCGCGACTGGCTCGTGTCCCAATGGGAGGCCGCGCGGTTCGAGCTGGCTGAGGCCGGCGGGCTCCTCGTCATCGACGAAATCCAGAAGGTCGAGCAGTGGTCAGAGGCGGTCAAGCGGCTGTGGGACGAGGACAGCCGCAACGAGCGCCCACTCAAGGTGGTGTTGCTGGGCTCGGCGCCGCTATTGCTTCAGCAGGGCCTGACCGAGAGCCTTGCCGGCCGTTTCGAGACCCTTTATCTGCCGCACTGGTCGTTTGCCGAGATGCAGCAAGCCTTCGGCTTTTCCCTGGAGGACTACCTTTATTACGGCGGCTACCCCGGTGCGGCACCGCTGGCCGGCGAGCCAGAGCGCTGGCGTCGCTATATTCTGGATGCGTTGGTCGAAACCACCATCGCCCGCGATGTCATGCTTCTGACCCGGGTCGACAAACCGGCCTTGATGCGCCGTTTGTTCGAGCTCGGTTGCCGCTTTTCCGGGCAGGTGCTTTCCTACACCAGGATGCTGGGACAGCTGCACGACGCCGGCAACACGACGACGCTGGCCCATTATCTGCATTTGCTGGAGGCTGCGGGCATGCTCGCCGGGCTTCAGAAATATGCCGGTAATGCCGTGCGCCAGCGCGCTTCCAGCCCGAAATTCCAGGTCTTCAACACCGCGCTGATGACCGCAATGGCCGGCCTGACACCCGAACAGGCCCGCGCCGACAGCGAGTTCCATGGCCGACTGGTCGAATCCGCCGTCGGCGCTTACCTGGTCAATGAGGCTGCGCGAGGCGCTTGCGAGCTGTACTACTGGCGCCAGGGTGACCGGGAAGTGGATTTTGTTGTCCGGGCGGCTCAGCGCCTGTTCGCCATCGAGGTAAAAAGCACAACCCGGCGTGACGCCCTGTCGGGCATGGCTGCTTTCCGAAAAGCTTTCGAGCCAGATCGCACCCTGTTGGTAGGCGCTGACGGCATCGACCTGGCGCAATTTCTTTCCCGCCCCATCGAGGACTGGACCCGTTATTAACCCGGCATGCAAGCAGGCATGCCGGGTTAATGCCCGGCCGGGGCCACGTCCCCGGCGGATATGCCTGCAACCGGTTCGCGTAGGCCGGGGCCACGTCCCCGGCGGATATTCCTGCAACCGGTTCGCGATGCGTTTAGCCGATGCCGGCCGCGTGGGGCCGGCCTACTCGGCGGCGACGAATCGCGTAGGCCGGGGCCACGTCCCCGGCGGATATGCCTGCAACCGGTTCGCGGAAGGATTCCGCTCCTACAGATAACCGCTGCCCGGTCGACTTTCTGCACGCTGTAGGAGCGAACTCCGCTTCGCGAGGTTTTCGGGCGGGAATCGCGGTTGGAAACCGCTCCTACAGATAACCGCCGCCCGGTCGACTTTCTGTGCGCTGTAGGAGCGAACTCCGCTTCGCGGTGCGTTTAGCTGATGCCGGCCGCGTGGGGCCGGCCTACTCGGCGGCGAGGAATCGTGTAGGCCGGGGCCACGTCCCCGGCGGATTCTCGTTCCGGCCGCGTGGGGCCGGCCTACCCACGGGTTTGACGCATCGCGTAGACCGGGGCCGCGTCCCCGGCGATTCGAGAACCCGACTTTCAGAGGCTGTCGTCGGCCGGCTGCATGATCGGCGCGGCGCCGGCTCGTATCCTGGCATCCAGCGCCAGCGTGTCGGGCAGGATCCGGGCCATGAAAAAGCGTGCGGTATCCAGTTTGGCGCGGTAGAACGCCGTGCGGCCCTGGCTGGCTTCCAGCTTGCGCCAGGCGATTGCGGCCTGACCGGTCCAGACGAAGGCCAGCGCGGTCAACGCAAACATCCGCAGGTAGTCGCTGGATGCGGCGCCGGCCTCGTTTGGATCGCGGCTCATCTGCTGGTAGATCCAGGCGCTGGTGTCCTGCAGCCGCTCCAGTGCTGACTTGAACGGATCGGTGAATTCAGCCAGCTCGGTCTCAGGCGTCGCGTCGAGCAGTGTCCGGGCGTGGTCGAAGAAAGACTTCAGGGTCTCGCCGCCGTTGGCTACCAGCTTGCGTCCGACCAGGTCCAGCGCCTGCACGCCGTTGGTGCCCTCGTAGATCTGGGTGATGCGCACGTCGCGCACGAACTGCTCGACGCCGGTATCGGTGACGTAGCCGGCACCGCCGTGGACTTGCAGGCCGAGGTTGGTGACCTCGGTGCCGACATCGGTGAAGAAAGCCTTGATGATCGGCGTCATCAGCGCAACCCAGTGGCCGGCGCGGTTGCGCTGTCCGGCATCGGCGTGGCTCTGTTCGAGTTCCAGCTGAACCCCGGTATAAAGGCCCAGCGCGCGGCAGCCTTCCACCAGCGCGCGGCTGGTCAGCAGCATCCGGCGCACGTCCGGATGAACCAGGATCGGGTCGGCCGGCCGGTCGGGAAAACGCGGTCCGGTCAGGGCGCGGCCCTGCAAGCGCTCAGCGGCGAACGCTGCTGCATTCTGGTGTGCCACCGCGGCCATGCCCAGGCCCTGGATGCCGGTGACCAGCCGGGCCGCGTTCATCATCGTGAACATGCAGGCCAGGCCCCGGTTCTCCTCGCCGATGCGCTCGCCGATTGCGCCATCGAACACCATTTCACAGGTCGCCGAGGCGGCCTGGCCCATCTTGTGCTCGATCGCGCCGCAGCGCACGCCATTGCGCTCGCCGATGCCGCCTTCGGCATCGACATGGAACTTCGGCACGACGAACAGGCTGATGCCGCGGGTGCCGGCCGGGGCGTCGGGGGTGCGTGCCAGGACAAGGTGGATGATGTTCTCGGCCAGGTCATGCTCGCCGGCGGTGATCCAGATCTTTGTTCCGGAGATTCGGTAGCGGCCATCGTCGAGACGTTCGGCGCGGGTCCGGATCATGCCCAGATCGGTCCCGCAGTGCGGCTCGGTCAGGTTCATCGTGCCGCACCAGCGGCCTTCGACCATGGGCGGCAGGAAGCGCTGCTTCTGCTCCGGCGCACCGTGCTGATGGATGCCCTCGTAGGCAGCGTGAGTCAAGCCCGGGTAGGCCGTGAACGAGGCGTTGGCGGAGTTGACCATTTCCGAGAACGCCAGGCCGACGAAGCCGGGCAGGCCCTGGCCGCCGAACTCGGGGTCGGTGGTCAGGCCCGGCCAGCCGCCCGCGACGTAGGTGTTCCAGGCATCCTGAAAGCCGGTCGGCAGCGTTACCGCACCGTCGTTCCATCGGCAGCCCTCACGGTCGCCGACCGCGTTGAGCGGTTGCAGCACCTGCTCGGCCAGCCGCGCGCCTTCTTCCAGCACCGCATCGATCAGCTCGGGCGTGACCTCGGCCATCGACGGCAGGTCGCGACACGGTTCCAGATCCAGATATTCATGAAACAGAAATCGGAAGTCTTCCAGCGGGGCGTGATAGATGGGCATGTCGGGACCTCAATTTGCAGCGATGCCATACGCCTGCGTATGGTGTGTTGAAAATAGCACATCGCAGTGGCCGTGAGTCAGATTCTGTGCCCCGGTAGGCGCGCGGCTTTCACTCAAGAAGCAGGGCCGCCAGCATCCCGGCAAACAGCGTGAAGCCGACCCAGTGGTTGGACAGGAAGGCGCGGAAGCAGGCCTGCGGATCGCGCTGCCGGATACGCCAGAGCTGGATCTGCAGCAGCCCGAACGCGATCGCAACGCCGGCAAACCAGGCCGGGTGCGGAAGAAATCGCAGGCCGAACAACACCAGGCCGGCGGTGAACACGCCCATCAGGGCGGCGATGATGGGCACGTCAAAGCGCCCGAACAGGATGGCGGTGGATTTCACCCCGACTTTCAGATCGTCTTCGCGGTCGGCCATGGCGTACTCGGTGTCGTAGATCAGCACCCAGACGATATTGAGCGCAAACAGCCACCAGGCCGGTTCCGGCAAGGTGCCGGTTTCGGCCGCGAAGGCCATCGGAATGGCCCAGGCAAAGGCAACGCCCAGCGCGATCTGCGGCAGGTGGGTGAAGCGCTTGAAGAACGGGTAGGTGCCGGCCAGCAATGCGCCGAAGAAGGCCATCAGCACGGTCAGCGGATTGGTCATCAGGACCAGCACGAAGGCGGTCAGCAGCAGGCCGAAGAACAGCATCAGCGCGTCGCGCGCCGACAGCTCGCCGGCCGCCAGCGGGCGGCAGCGGGTGCGCTCTACATGCGGGTCGACATGGCGATCCGCATAATCATTGATCACGCAGCCGGCCGCACGCATCACGACCACACCCAGCGTGAAGATCACGAAGTTGGCGACAGACGGCCGGCCCTGGCCGGCCAGGAACAGCCCCCACCAGGTTGGCCACAGCAGCAGCGCAATCCCGATCGGCCGGTCGAAGCGCATCAACCGCAGCCACGGGCCCAGCCGGCCGGAAAAGATTCGCGTGTGCAGTCGAAATTCCATGGCGGCCAAGATTATCGCATTCCGGCATCAGGTCACGAGCCAAGTAGGCCGGGGCCACGTCCCCGGCGAACAATCCCAGCGGGTCCCGGGAGATTTCGCGTAGGCCGGGGCCACGTCCCCGGCGGATTCGTTACGATTCGCGACGCGTTCGGGTTGGTGCCGGCCACGTGGGGCCGGCCTACGCGGGGGTTGACGGACGTTATTGACGCCGGCCACGTGGGGCCGGCCTACGCGGGGGTTGACGGGCGTTATTGACGCCGGCCACGTGGGGCCGGCCTACGCGGGGGTTGACGGGCGTTATTGAGGCCGGCCGCGTGGGGCCGGCCTACGCGGGGGTTGACGGGCGCTATTGACGCCGGCCACGTGGGGCCGGCCTACGCGGGGCGAAGAATCGCGTAGGCCGGGGCCACGTCCCCGGCGAAAATTCTCCGATTCGCGACCGCCGGTCCCGGTGCCGAACCGGCCCCCCGGGAAATGGGATAATCAAACTTCGCTCCGACCCCGCCTGAGCCCATGCACGCAATCGCATCAGTCTTCAGCCTGCTCCTGGGCGTGGCGGTGATTCTGGCCGGCAACGGGCTGCTGGGCACGCTGCTGGGCGTGCGCGGCCAGCTGGAATCGATGTCGGAAACGGTGCTGGGGATCGTGATGGCCGGTTACTTCGCCGGTTTCGTCATCGGCACCTTCCTGGTGCCGCGGCTGATCCGGCAGGTCGGCCATATCCGGGTATTCGCCGCGCTGGCCTCCATCGCCTCGGTCGCCACGCTGCTGCACGGGCTCTACACCCATCCGCTTTTGTGGCTGTTCCTGCGGCTGTTTTCCGGGGCGTGCATTGTCGGCCTGTATATCGTCATCGAAAGCTGGCTGAACGAACGCACCACCAACGAACAGCGCGGGCATGTGTTTTCGGCCTACATGACCACCACGCTGATCGGCCTTGGGCTGGGCCAGTTGCTGCTGATGGCCGGCGATGCAGGGCGACTGGAACTGTTCGCGCTGGCCTCGGTGCTGCTGTCGCTGGGGCTGGTGCCGGTGGCCATGACCGATGTGCATGAACCCGAGCTTGTCGAAGCCAGCCGGCTGGGCTTGCGCAAGCTCTACGAGATCTCGCCGCTGGGCGTGGTCGGGTGCGTGTTTGCCGGGCTGACGGCCGGTTCCTTCTGGGGGCTGGGGCCGGTGTTTGCCAGCGCGATCGGGCTGCCCAAGGGCGGCATCGCCGCGTTCATGAGCCTGACGATACTCGGCGGCATTGTCATGCTGTGGCCGGTCGGCCGGTTGTCCGACCATTTTCCGCGCCGCACGGTGCTGGCCTGGTCGTGCGCGCTGGCTTCGATGGGCGCCACACTGGTGGCGCTGATGATGCCCTTCGGGTCGCTGTGGGTCATGTTCGGTGGCTTCTCCTATGGCGCATTCGCTTTCAGCATGTATTCGCTGGCCGCCGCGCACACCAACGACCACCTGGACCGCTCGCAGATGCTGGAAGCCACCTCCAGCCTGCAACTGCTGTGGGCCAGCGGCGCGATCGTCGGCCCTGTCATTGCCGGCACCCTGATGCAGCGCATCGGGCCGGAATCGCTGATGCTGTTCATTGCCGTCGGCGCGCTCATCCCGGCGCTGTTTGCCCGCTACCGCATGGCGATTACCAAAACCATCCCGGTCGAGGATCAGGGCGAATACGTCCCGCAGTTCGCCACCTCGCCGGCAGCACTGGAAATGCTGCCCGAGGCCGGGGAAGCGGATGGGGAGACGGCGGAAAAGGAAACCTGATCAGGTAGATGACTCAGCCATGCTGGCGAATAAAACCCCAGGAACCGCAGATTACGCAGATTTGCACAGATAAAAGCACAAAGCAGGTCACGAAGAGCACGAAGAGGGCACGAAGCTCACGAAGAAAACCCTTTCGGAATTGAAACTTCGTGCTCTTTGTGCCTTCTTCGTGTCCTTCGTGCCAATGCTTTTCAAGGACCCCTGTGCCTTGCGCTGACTTCAGAGAATGGCTGCAACACGCACTCAATCAAGAAAACAAGACGATTTCAACAATCTGCGTTTATCCGTGTTCATCTATGGTTGACCATGATTTTGCCGTAACGATGGCTGAAACATGTGCGTAATCAGGAATAGAAAAGTCAAACCCGGTCGGGGCCGCGGATCACCGGCAGGATTCTGCGCGAGCCGGACTCGTCGGCGATCACCTGCCAATACAGGAGCCGAATCCGTCGGCGATTGATCGCGGTCGGATACCGCTCCTACGATGTCAATCGGGCCCGGGCAGGGTCAGCTCCGCCTGAAATTCACCGTCCAATACCCGGGTCTTCAGCCCGAAGCCTTCCTCGAAGGCCAGCGCCAGGCGCTGGCGGATGTTGTCCAACGCGGTCCGGGTGCCCGGATTCTCGGGCGCCTCGTCATCGGCCAGCGGATTGGCGACGGTAAAACGCATGCGCTTTCCGCGGATGAGTTGCCCGGAAATCCTCAGCACACCGCCCGCTTCGCGGCGGGCGATGCCGTGCACGATGGCGTTTTCGACCAGCGGCTGCAGCAACAGCGGCGGCAGTTGGACATCCAGCGGCAGATCCTCGGCCAGGTCCCAATCCAGCTTCAGCCGCTCGCCCAGGCGCAAGGCCTCGATGCGCAGGTAGCCGCGGACCAGCTCCAGCTCGTCGCCCAGCGAATGCCGGTCGGCCTGCTTCAAGCCCGAGCGCAGCAGATCGGCCAGATCCAGCGTCGCCCGCTCGGCCTCGTCTGGACGCCGGTGAATCAGGCTGGCGATGGTGTTCAAGGTGTTGAACAGGAAATGCGGCCGGATGCGGGCCTGGAGAGCGTCGAGGCGGGCGGTGGACTCGGCTGCCAGTTGCCTTGCCCACTGGCGACGATATTCGATGTAACGCAGAAACACCAGGGTGGCGATCAGCGCGACGAGCTGATTCCGGCCGACGGTCCATCCGTCCGCAATCCAGACCCCGAACCCCGATCCGGGTGCCGCCAGCGCGGCGTGTGCAACCACGCTGGATGCAAACACCATCAACTGCACCACCAGAACCACGGTGACGTGGCCCTGCCAGCCGGCGCTGAGGAGTGCGTGGCGATTGAGCAGGCACAGCGCGCCGGCCGACAGCATCGTGACCCAGGCCGTGAACAGCAGGCTCTGCCCGAGGTTCAGCCAGAACCCCATCGGTTCCGGCGGCTGCAGCAGCGTGAACACCAGCGCAAGACTGAAGGCCAGTAACAGCAGCACCAGCAGGTTCTGGTTGCTGCAAAGGTCCGGCCAATAGTGCGAACCCCTGGAAGCTTCGGAATGGTTTTTCACGAAAAACTCCGGGTCGGATGCCGACCCGGAGATTCTATGCAATCAGGACAGCCAAGTGCCGGCTGCGAAGGTTGCCGGCTTCTGACTGTGACGTCAAACAGACGGATCAGGTGCCCGTCAACAGCTCACGCCAGCCCAGATTCTCGCGCCAGCTTCGGATGGCCTGGATGGAGCCTCCGGCGCCCGGGGTGTTGCAGAGCTGGTCGGCCCACGGATCGGCGAGACCGTCATAGACAAAACCGTTGTTCTCGACTGGGTCAGGGTCGCCCAGGAAATTTGGCTCGTCCGGGTGCTTGCCGCATGCGCTTAAAAGCCTCCGTTGCTCGTCAGCGCTCTTGCAGTCGTATGTCACGGTATGGTTACCACCGCCGTTGAACGCCACAAATGTATCTCCGAAGCCATCTGGTCGGGCACTGCTACGCAGTGCATCGTATTCGGTATCTGTTATGTCCTCCTCGTCAGGATTGCCCCAGGCATCCATTCGGGCCAGTATCGCTTCCCAGGGTTGACCAAGAACTGGGTCAGATATCGGAATGTCCGCCGGGGCAGTACACTCGGCCCAGCAATCGTAATCAGTCTTACCAGTCCCGGCGACGATCTCGTCCCAGTCGTTCAATAAGTTGTCATAAGCGCCTTGCATTGCCGCAATATCGACGTCCGCGATATAAATCATGCCATTTGTATCACCCTGTCCTCCGCCATCCATTTCGAACCTGCCGCCCAAGCCAATTACCACTCCCTGTGCCTCGGCAGTGCCGCGCCATCCGACGCGTCCCTCGACAATCAAGATTCCGTTGCCCCTGGGATTTCCGCCCATGGAGAAATTACCACCTACATAGGTGATGCCGTCGAATGTGGTGCCGCCTTGGGCTTGAAAGTTCCCAGGGAAATAGCCCATGCGCGGTAAATCCAGCTCCGGTTCTTCGGCCTCAAGTTCATCCAGATCGCAGGCGTCTCCATCCGCTACCGTATGGCCACCAACATAACCGTTGTATTCAAGGAATGCCCTGATTTCCAGGGCAAAGCGCGCCATCTTCCATGCGGAGTTGAACGGCGGGCCAAATTCCGACCTTGAAACGCCGCCGGAATAGTTGCCGAGTCTCTCTTCGCCGATTTGCCTGGTAATTTCCTCAGCATTCGCGAGCGTAGATGAGGTGATTGCGGGGCCGCCAACGCCATCGACGACGAACTCCTTGCTGTTGGCTGCATCAAATGTGATCGTTGCTGTGCTTTCGGTGCCACCTTCAATCCGCATTGCGGATCGGCCGTCCGTGCGGAAATCATCGACTCGCACTTCAACTTCCCTACGAGCCAGAACCTCTCCGTTCACGCTAACTCTGCCTTCACTCGTTACGTAACCCTCTGCATTGGTGATCTCGACAAGGCCCGGGTCGCGAAAGCACTCTGCCCGCAGCCGGTACTCTACAGCGGCGGTCTGAGCAGATTCCGGGAGCGTTGTGAGCGTCGTGAATGATGGCTGAACGTGGTCAGTCCAGTCACCATTCTCAAGCGCCTCAATCGTGCATCTGGGAGAAAAGTCGCTGTCCGTCTCCGGGTCGCCGAAGAACTGGTTCATGCCATACCACAGCGCCTGGCTGATTCCGGCGGACGCGGCCTCAAAGGCTTGCGTCTGCAGGGTTGCATTGCCCGCCATGCGTTCCTGCATCTGCGTGCTGCTCATGACGGTAACCCCGATGACCGTCATGATCAGGAGAATCAGAAGGCTGAAAACCAGCACCGTTCCGCTCTGGCGAGAAATAGTTTTTGTCTGGTGCATTATTTCCACTCCTGTGTGTAATAACACGATCTCAAGCGCTGCAAATTTCCGGGGGGGTGTCGAGTTGGCAAGCTGCTTGCCACATCAGTTGACCCAGCAATATATTTCGGAACCCTGCCGTGACATTCGCCGTGATCGGAGCCGCATCGTCGTTGACCCCTTCGTAAGTCAGGGTGATAATGACACCGTGGCATGCATCCTGGAGGGAAGTTCTTTCTGCCTTGAACTCGTTTCCAATTTCCCATAACGAAGAGGATGTCTCGGAAGCGCCGCCCGGGCAAAGCAGTTGAAAATTAGCTGATTGAACGCCTGATGCCAGGGTGACGGGGCGCTGTTCCACGCCGCCCTTTGCTCCGACACATTTCAGTTCACCATCGTCTACAAAGTACCGGTTTCGGATTTCGCTGGGGGCCTCGTCGGTACCATCAACGATTTCAAATCCAGCGGAACAACTTTCCCAGCCGGCATAGGCGATCTCCAGTGATGGTCCTTCACCCGTCTTGTTTTGTATTTGCACGAAGTCTGTGCCGATATCTTTAAATTGAGCTGATGTCAGGCTGAGCTGGTCCCGGAATCCTGCATTGCGAATATCTCGAACCAGAAGGTCGCTGGTAAACCGTACCTGATTAGGTATGTACCTCAGCCATCGTAGCGAACCTATACGGCAGCGGCGCCGTGCGGCAGGCGACATAAGCCAGTCGCTCGACCATCCGATCGAGT
>SR_TP_S13solDRAFT_1000717_pt1 | contig 12234 bp, 16 predicted proteins | sample SodReaTP_S13sol_FD_11159 | JGI IMG/M metagenome (IMG submission 11159) | reverse complement strand
CCGCCGCAACGACCCCGCACCGCCATCCCCCAGCAAGCCGCTGATGCGCTGGTCCAGCAGATCGGCGGGCGTGCGGGTGAAGGCGCCGTAGGACCCCCGGCGCATCACATTGGCGGGGAGCTGGGCTTGCGGCTCGGCCAGGGCCACCCGCAGACGACCCAGCATCTCCCGCTCCTCACGGTCACGCCGGTCCTGCTCCGCCTGGGCCGCGTTGGCGGACGGGGCGGGGCGGCGGGCGGCCTCGGCATCGCTGCGCTGCAGATCCCCGCGCACGGGCACCGGCCAGGCCGTTTCCGTCTCGAGACGGATGGGCGGTGGCAGGGCAGCGGCCTGGATGGGGGGCAGGGACATTTTTTAAGGATGAAGGTTGAAGGGTGAGGGATGAAGGGTGAAATGGGGATTGTAGCGTCAGCGGGGTGTTCCGTGCGGACCGTTCGTCCGCCGGGGCTTAGCTGGCATCAGTCATCACCGCGCTCGCCCCCACTCCCCGGCAAGGTCACGCAGACCCGGGCGCCGCCCAGGGGACCCTGATCGATCTCGATACGGCCTTCGTAGGCGGCCACGATGTCGGCCACCACGGCCAGGCCGATGCCCTGGCCAGGCACCTGCTCATCAAGGCGCCCGCCCCGGGTGAGGATGGTGGGCACCTGGTCGGGGGGGATGCCGGGGCCGTCGTCGCAGACACACAACTCCAGGCCATCGACAATGCCGCGGGCCTCCACACGCACCCGGCTGCCGCCATGTTTCCAGGCGTTGTCCAGCAGGTTGCCCAGCAGCTCCATCAGGTCCCCCTCGTTGCCGCGAAATTTAAGCCCCTCGGGCACGTCGGACTCGAAGGCCAGGTCCCGCTCCGGATAGACCTTGGCGAGGGTCGTGCCCAGGCGCTGCACCACCGGTGCCAGGGGGATGGGGGCGGTGAGTACGGTGCGACCCGAAGTGGCGGCCCGCTGCAGCTGGTAGGCAACGATGCGTTCCATACGCTCCAGTTGCTCCAGCTGCTCCCGGGTCTGCTGGCGATCGCCCTCACCGCTGTCCAGGCTGCCCCGCAATACCGCCAGGGGCGTCTTGAGGCTGTGGGCCAGGTTGGACAGGGCATCCCGGTACCGGGCCAGCTGGGCCCGCTCGTGGTGAATGAGGGTGTTGAGGTTGTCCGTCAGGCCCTTGAGTTCCACCGGGTAGCGACCCTGAAGACCAGGCTGCTCCCCCCGCTCCACGGCACGCAGCTCCCGGGTCACCCGGCGCAGGGGTTTGAGGCCCTGGTGCAGGGCCACACCCTGGGCGGCCAGCAGGAGTACCGCCAGGGCGGCCAACCAGGTCCACAGGCTGCGGCGGTACTCCGAGAGCTGGGCCTCGAAGGCGGTGCGGTCTTCGCTGATGCGAAATTCCAGGGGATGGGAGCGCTCACCCAGCTCCCAGTTCACCATCAGCCTCACGGCGAAGGGCAACGCCTTGCTGTCCGGGGCATCGCCCAGGGCCGACGGGGATGTCCACAGGGGCTCGCCGGAGGCGGCGCGGATCTCGCCTACCAGCCCCGAGCCCGGCAGCATGAGACGGGCCTCGGGGAGGCGTTCCGGCAAGGTCACCCGGCCGTCACCATCCACTTCCGTCACCCCCATGAGCAGGTAAAGCTGGGCATGGAGACGCTCATCCAGGGCCTGGGCGGCGCTGTCGCGAAAGGCCCGCTCCAGGGCCAGGGCGGTGAGGACCGCAAACACCGCCACCACCAGGGCGGCGATCAGCCCGACACGCAGGCTGAGGGAGTTCATGGGGAATCCGGGGCGCCCAGGGTGAGTCGGTAGCCGCGACCGCGCAGGGTTTCGATGGGGGCCAGGGTACCGTCGGGGTCCAGCTTCTTGCGCAGCCGTGCGATGAGCACCTCCAGCACGTTGCTGTCCCGGTCCTCGTCGTGGGCGTAGAGATAGTCGGTCAGCGTCTGCTTGGCCACCACCTGCCCCGCGTGGCGGGCCAGGTATTCCAGCAGGCGGTATTCGAAGGTGGTGAGCGAGACCGCTGCGCCATCCAGGCTCACGGTCTGGGCACCGGTATCCAACATCAGGGGGCCCAGGGCCAGACGGCCGTCGGAGCTGCCGGCTGCGCGCCGTGCCAGGGCCTTGAGCCGGGCCACCAGCTCCTCCATGTGAAAGGGCTTGGCCAGGTAATCATCGGCGCCCGCCTCCAGGCCTTCCACCTTTTCCTGCCACTGGCTGCGGGCGGTGAGGATGAGCACCGGCACCTTGCCTCCCCCGGCACGGAACTGGCGGATCACCTCCAGCCCCGAGAGCTTGGGCAGGCCCAGGTCCACCACCGCCACGTCGGCGGGATATTCCCTGAGCTGATACAGACCGTCCTCGCCGTCGGCACTGGTGTCCACCATCCAGCCCTCGGATTCCAGGCGCAGCCTGAGCTGCTCACGCAGCGGGGCCTCGTCCTCGATCACCACCACCCTCATTACATCCACTCCCCGGTACGGCCATCCACCCGGATGGTGCGTACCCGCTGGTTGTCGGTGAGCACCCGGATCACGTGCACCGGCACGCCGTTGTGGGTCTGGGTCTCGGCGGACAGGACACGGCCGCCGACCCGGCGCTGCACCTGGGCCACGGCCTGATTCAGGGACACCTGGGCCTCGGCCAGTTGCAGGAAGGCCGTGTGCTGGGTGGCCGGTGCGGCGGCCACCTGCCCGACCCCGCCCGCCCCCAGACACAGCAGCAACGTGAGGGCGAGTCCAGTCCACCGTGGGCCGCTAGAGGCAATGGCTGATGAGTGTTTCATGGGACTCAAGTGTACCGCCTCGCGGCGCAGGTGGAAGTCTTCAGTCGGCCGCGTCCACGGCCACCCGCACGCGTACCGTGGAGCCCGGGTCATAGTCCATGTGGCGGGTGTAGTCCCGGCCCTGGTAACGGTAGGTAACCCGGTAACCCGCGTGACGCTCCTCCTCGTAGAAACGCTCCACGGTCTGGCAGTGCTGCTCCTGGCTGGTGTACACCTCGGTGCGCTGGCGGCTCTGGCCCATGGAATTGCCGATCATGGCACCGGCCACGCCACCGACCACGGTGGCCACCTTGCGGCCGTCGCCCTTGCCGACCTGGTTGCCCAGCACGCCACCGAGAAGGGTGCCGGAGAGCGTGTAGGCACCAGTACTCGGGCCGGTCTGGCGCACGTGTCGCACCGGCTGGGTCCAGCATTCCTGCTGGGGGGCGGCCACCCGCACCAGTTCCTTCACCGGACGCACATCCACCACCCGGGCCTGGTCGTAATAGACGGCTGCGCTGCGGTCGTAGGCCTGGGCAGCGCCTGAGGCCAGGCTGGCCAGGGCCAGGGAAATCAGAGCGATCTTGGTTTTCATGGCGGTCTCTCCTCGGATCCCGTTGTTGCCGTGTTCAGGATGCCCCGGGCACCCTGAACACGGCCTGAATCCCGCGGGATTCAGAACTGGGTGCGATAACGCACCGTGAAGTCCAGGCTGCTATGGCTGGGTGCGTGATACACCGTGGCGGGTGCACGGTACACCGGGGCCCGATGCACAGGGCCATAGTGGCTGTAGGACGGATAGTGATGGCCCCGGTGCTGGTGCCTGTACTGATGCTTGTTGCGATGGCCATGGGCCCTGGCGTGGGGCGGCGGCCCAGGGCGGAACGTGCTGGTGCTGTGGGTTATCGTGGTCACACTGCCGTAGGCGCCATGACCGTAATGCCCGGCCTGTGCCATTCCCGGCAACAACAATGCGGCGCCCAAAGCGGCGACACCCAAACGGATCAGGTTCTTCTTGCGCATGACGGCTCTCCTTACGGTTGCGGGCACATGCCCTCGAGAGTCGCCGCCAGCGTAAGCGCGGCGCCCTGAACACTTGCTGAATGAGTGAGGGGGGAGGCGTCAGGCGATAGGCGTCAGGCGATAGGCGATAGGCGTCAGGTGATAGGTGATAGGTGATAGGTGATAGGTGATAGGCGTGAACCCACCCCCACTCTCCCCTCACACCTCGTGCCCCACCTGAGGCATCCTTGCCACTAGCCACTAGCCACTAGCCACTAGCCACTAGCCATAATAGCCACTGCCATGTCCCCTTTCGCCATCTTCCTCGCCTCGCTCATCGCCGCCTACTTCGCGTTCCAGTTCTGGCTGCTCTACCGCACCCGCAACCAGCAGGGTCGGCCTGCACCGGACCTGAGCGATCTGCTGGACGCGGACACCCTGGCCAGGCCCCGGCTGGTGTTCTATTTCTGGAGCCCCGCCTGCCCCATGTGCGGCCAGGTCACCCAAGTCATCGACCCGCTGCTGGAAAGCCGCGATGACATCATCAAGATCAACGCCATGGAACAGCCGGAGCTGGCACGCCGCTTGCGGGTCATGGGCACGCCCACCCTGCTGGTGGTCTCCAACGGGTACATCCAGCGGGTGCTGGTGGGCGCCAAGAGCGAGAAGGCGATTCTCGAACTGGTGGGCTGACCCCGCCAAGATCACGTAGGCCGGATAAGCGCAGCGCATCCGGCACAACCAATACCAGCAGATGCTGATCGCGCAAAGAGCGCAGAGACGCAGAGGGCGCAAAGCGTTGTTGATCAAAAAACTCTGCGTGTTCCGCGCCTTTGCGGTCTCTGCGTGATCAGCGTTGCCGACTCGAGGCGCCGGATGCGCTGCGCTTATCCGGCCTACGGGTTCATGCACACCTTGCGGTTCGCTGCGTCCAGAACTACCGACAGGCTGCTTTATCCGGCGCTTTCCCCTATACAAACCCCATGAGCGGTTTCGGCTTTTATCTGCTGATCTTCCTGGCGCTGCTAATGGCCATGCAACTCTGGCTGCGCCGCTGCGCCCGGCTCATGGAAGGCTGCCCCGCGCCCCGACTGGATGACCTGGTTGATCCCCAATGCCTGGCACAGCCCCGCCTGATCCTGTATTTCTGGCGGCCCGGGTGCCACATCTGCGGCCAGACCTCCAGCATCATCAACCCGCTGCTGGAAACCCGCCCCGACATCCTCAAGATCAATGCCCTGGAGGAACTGGAACTGGTCCGGCGCCTGCGCCTCACCGGCACCCCCGCCCTGATCGTCATCGCCAACCAACGCATCGAGCAGGTGCTCATCGGCTCGCGCAACGAGCAGGAGATCCGCACCCTCCTCGACGCCTGGCCCGAGGCCGATGACGACGACTAAGCCATTTTTTGTGTATCTTCCCCCTAGCCACTAACCACTAGCCACTGCCTTATGACCGACACCGCCGCTGAACTTCGCGCCCGCCTCAACGCCGAGACCGGCCCCCTCACCTGGCCCGAACTGGAACGCCATTTCGCCCGTGGCGTGGTGGTCCACGTCTCCGGGGAACTGGATCTGGTCGAGGTGGCCGCCCGCATGGTGGAGGACGACAAGGACACCCTCAGCGCCTGGCTGGACGCCGGCCATGTGAGCCCCGCCAGCGACGAACAGGCAAAGGACTGGCAGGCCCGTTCAGCGCAATTCTGGGCCGTGGTGGCCGCACCCTGGGTGGTCATCCAGGAAAAGTCCGGCGCCTGAATGCTCATCTGGTCCAGCACCCGCGGCGGCACCCGTTACGAGGTGCGCACCGCCGGCCGGGTGCACCGGCTTTACACCGACGGCATCTTCCACAGCCAGGCCCACCCCGAGCGCCTGGTCACGGGCCATCTCTGGGATCTGCTCAGCCTGCCCGCACTGCTGCACCCTGATCCGCAACAGGCACTCGTCCTGGGCGTGGGGGGCGGCACGGCCCTGCGCCAGTTGCGCGGCATGGGCATTCCCCGGGTCCATGGGGTGGAACTGGACCCGGTACACCTCCACGTGGCGCGGCGTTTCTTCGGCCTGAAGGGGCCGGGTCTTGCACTGCATCAGGCCGACGCACGGGACTGGCTCAGGGACACGCCTGGTCCGCCCGTGGACTACCTGGTGGACGACCTGTTCGGCGGCCAGGATGGTGAACCCCAGCGCGCCGTGGACGTGGACGGCCCCTGGTCCCGTCAACTCCTGTCCCGCCTGGCCCCCGGTGGCACCCTGGTGATCAACTTTCCGGACCAGCGCACCCTGCGTGCCTGTGCCCTGCTCGCACAGGTCGGCCTGCGGCGGCGCTTTGAGGTCGCCTGGATGCTGCGCCACCCCCGCTATGACAACGCCGTGGGGGTCTTCCTGCGCAGCAAGGCCACCCCCGCCGGTCTGCGCAAGCGTCTGGCAGACATCAGCCCCAGACACCCGCTGTGGGGCCTTGCCCGCACGCCATTGCGGATCCATCGTCTGAGTTGAGGCAGGACACCGCCAGTGGTCTATGCTCGGAGTGAGCCTGCGGTCCGGGAGGTGGGACATGCTCGAAATGAACCCTGACATCGTCTGCGCCGTCATCGAACGGGCAAGGGAGTTTCACGCCAAGGAAGAGGTGGTGATCCCGGAGCAACCGGGCAGCCCCGCCGATGACTGGGCCATGCAGGTGCTCGCCGACCATGCCGACGACATGACCTACCTGGACCTCAAGACCCAGCTGGACGATCTGGATCCTGAACAGCAGGTGCTGCTGGTGGCGATCATGTGGCTGGGCCGCGGGGACTTCGAGGCGGACGAATGGGACACCGCCGTGGAAGAGGCCAAGGACAACTGGACCCCCCACATGGCCGACTACCTCATCGCCACCCCCCTGGTGGCCGACTACCTCACCGAAGGCCTGGACATGCTGGGCTACAGTTGCGAAGACTAGCTGCGGTATCGCGACAGGCCGAGTCCACCATGGATACGGCCGCATCCCTGTAGGAGCCCAGCCCTCTGGGCGATTGGCGCAGAAATCGCCCAGTGGGCTGGGCTCCTACGCCTACGGCACAAGGCCTTTGGGATGGCGCGATGTCTCGTCCAGGCTGCATGGCCCGCGGGGTGTTTCCATACCGTCCTCAGACGCAGCCTTGTACATCCCGAACGTCAATCACCTGTCCAATGTTCACAACCGGCCACACCTCCCGGCATTGACCTGCAGCAACTCGGGATCCTTTCAGCTCGACTAGACTCGTAGTCTGTCCCATGCCTTGCCCGGCATGTGCACATCCCTACTGCTCCTGGAGGCCGACATGACCGATTTACCCGAGATACTCCTCGTCCCCGTGGACGGCTCTGCCAACTCCAGCGCGGCGGCCAGCTACGCGGTCCGGATGGCGGAAAAGCTCGGCGTGCCCGTGCGCCTGCTGTTTGCCTTCCCCGAAACCCCCCTGGACATGTTCGGCTGGCCCAAGGAAAGCGACCGTGCCGAGGACCTCAAGTACTTTTCACCGGGCGGATTCGAAAACCTGCGTAAGGAATCCTCCGGCAACGCCTTCGCGGCGGCACGGGAACGCATCGGCCAGACCAGCGCGTCGGTGGAGGAGCAGGTCATCACCGGCATGCCCGGCAAGGCCATCCTCGACCATGCCGCAAGCACCAAGGGCGCCATGATCATCATGGGTTCCCGAGGCCTGTCCAAGCTCTCGGAGGTCCTCATGGGCAGCACCACCCAGCGGGTGCTGCATCACGCCAAGTGCCCGGTGCTGGTGATTCGATAACAGGCCCGGCCCAGAGAAGCATCGAACCCCACTCCCTGAGCAGCGCCAGACCCTCCCGGATCAGCGCAGCGCCAGTACCGCGCCCCTGGTTCTCCTGCGCCACCGCCAGCGGTGCCAGGATCATGGCCGAGACCGGCCAGCGTCGCGTTCTCCATGCGCATAGCGGTGAATAAGACATATCCGACGGCGTGCGCGTCGCCCCACGCCAGCCCCGCCTCCACATCAGTCCCGAAGGCCGCGCGCTCTACAGCCAGTACATCGTCCAGGCCAGGGGCTTGGGCTTCGCTGATGTGCATGACTGTACTCGCGCCAGGGACACAAAGTGGGCGTGTTGCCGGATACGTTACACTGCGGCTTTGCTCACAATCCTGACGGAGAATCCCGATGCGCGCACCTCTGATCCTCGCCCTGTTGTTCCCCCTGCTGCTGGCAGGCTGCGGTGGATCCAGTCCCGCCACAGGCATCAGCGGCACGGTAAGTCTCGACCCGCAACTGGCCGATCAGGTCTCCAGGGAGGAAACCGTCTTCCTGTTCGCCCGGCGCACCGCTGGTCCGCCCATGCCCCTGGCCATCCAGCGCCTGCAGGTGGGCGATCTCCCCTACCGCTTCCAGCTGGACGACAGCCATGCCATGACCGATGTGGCGCTATCCTCGGTCGATGAAGTCATCGTCGTGGCCCGCGTCTCCCGCTCCGGACAGGCCATGCCGCAAGCCGGGGATCTTGAAGGGCAGAGTGGGCCGGTCGCTACCGCCGGCACCACGGATCTGGAGATTGTGATTGATCGGGTGCGGCCCTGATCGTCGAGGGCGGGGCGGACAGGAAAGTTCGATGACACAGTAAAGCCGTGTATCACCGTGCAGCTTACGACGGGGATTTCAGCGCCAAAATCGTGCGTTTAAGGGGATAAAACAGGGCTAATCAAGTGTGAAGCCTCGCACTTTCAATGACTTGTCACGGTCCGACACCGGCGCTTCCCGGTGGCACGGATGCGGACAGAAAGGTGCTTGAGATAAAGCAGGGCGAATAAAACGCGAAACCTCGCGCTTTCGATGAATTGTCGTGGTCCGACCCAGGCGTTCCGGCGTTTTAAAGCCTGCCAAGCCAGTACTGTGGGCGTCGCCGATCATGGGCGACCGCCAGGATCTGAAAGCCACCGGGCTTTTCTCTGTAGATGATGGATATCGGAAATCGGTGAAGGGGCGCTCTGCGAATATCCGGCTCCAATCCAACCTGCCAGCCTTTTGGTGAATCACCGATCAATTCGGCCAGCGCCTCAAATTCCTCTATGAAGGCACCGCCCAATCCCGGAACTTTCGATTCGTAGTAACCGACTGATTCCAGAAACTCGGCTTCCGCTGCCGGGTGAAAAGAATATTTCATTTGATCAGTGTTCGAGCCTTACTCATAACCTCATCACCGGGTACCGCCTGAACTGAGCCATTATCGAGCTCATCCGCCCTGCGTTGAGCTTCGAGAAACCAGTCAGACCTGAGTTCTTCTTCTGACGGAGATTCCAGGCTCAGGACCAAGCGCTGGATCAGCCGTGCCCGCTCCTCTTTAGGGAGGTGGAGCGCCTCATCTTCAATCTTCTCGAGATTCATGGACAAAACCTCTCGTTCGTGTACTCATCGATTCTGACATGGATGGGTAACGGCTACCATGCATCGGTTCTTCAGGTCTACGGAAGTCGATCGCAGTGCGCCCAATTAAGCTGCCTCGAAGTCCAGAGGTTGCACGTCCTCCAGGTTGACCGACTTTCTGGCGATCCAGAGATCATAGATATCCTGCATTGCCAACCAGCTTTCCGGTGTCCGGCCAAGAACCTTTGAGAGCCGCAACGCCATCTCGGGACTGATGCCACTGTCCCCTTTGAGCAACCTGGACAGGGTCGAGGGTGAAACCCCAAGGCTTGCGGCAAGCTGGCGAGCGCTGATATCGAAAGGTTCCAGGTACACCTCCCGAATGAACTCACCGGGATGCGGCGGATGATACATAGCCATCAGTGATAATCCTCATAATCGAGCACATAGGCGTTGCCGTCTCGAAACTCGAACGTCACACGCCAATTGCCGTTAACCCAAATCGACCACCGCCCTTTGTCCTTCCCCTTCAATGGATGCAGCCGAAAGCCCGGAATGTCCATATCTTCCACTGATGCTGCGGTATCAAGGGCGGCGAGCTGCATACGCAGCTTTTTGGCGTGGTCAATCTGTATCCCAGCCGTGCTGCCAGTCGAGTAGAACCGTTTCAATCCCTTGTGACGGAATGATTTGATCATTGGATGATCTTAGCGCGTTGCGCATCACGCAACAACTAGGCCGAGCACAGAGTAGACTAGTGATGGCATGGTAGATCCGTATATCGCCGCGCAGCTTATGTAGGTTAGCGGAAAAATTGTGTGTTTAAGGGGATAACACAGGGCTAATCAAGCGTTAAACATCGCCCCTTCAATGGCATATCTAGGTCCGACCCCGGCGTCCAAAACCCATCGGCCCATCTCACCATCCCACGGCCCAGTTGATTCGAGGCCAGCGCACCCCCGGGTGTACACTGACCCATTGCATTCATCCCGCAGTCCCCGCAGGAGTCCATCATGTCCAGACACGTCGACGTCGCCATCATCGGAGCCGGCACCTCCGGCCTTTACGCCCTCTCCCAGGTGCGCAAGGTCACGGACAGTTACGTGCTGATCGATGGCGGTGAGCTGGGCACGACCTGTGCGCGGGTGGGGTGTATGCCGTCGAAGGTGGCGATCCAGGTGGGCGAGGACTTTCATCGCCGGGGGATCTTCGATCGCATGGGCATCGAGGGCGGCGACGCGCTGAGCCTCAACGCCAGCGAGGCGCTGGAGCACATCCGCGATCTGCGCGACGTGTTCGTGGACAAGGTGCTGAGCGGCAGCACCGATGACATGGGCGATGAGTTCATCCCCGCCCAGGCCCGCTTCGTCTCGCCCACGGAGCTGGAGGTGGACGGGGAGCGCATCCACGCCAAACGCATCATCATCGCCACCGGCTCATCGCCGGTGATGCCCGGTGACTGGAAGGCCTTCGGCAACCGGATCATCACCACCGATGAACTGTTCGAGCTGGAGGAACTGCCCGCCGCCATGGCGGTGATCGGCCTGGGCACCATCGGGCTCGAAATGGGCCAGGCGCTCTCGCGTATGGGGGTGAAGATGACCGGCATCGACCAGCTGGATCACATCGCCGGGCTCAAGGACCCGGAGGCCCGGAAGACGGCCCTGGACATCCTGGGTAAGGAGATACCCCTGTGGCTGGGGAAGGGGGCTTCCATCAGCGAGGAGGACGGCAAGTTGCGGGTAACCGCCGGCGATCAGTCTGTGCTGGTGGACAAGGTGCTCGCCTCCATGGGGCGTCGACCCAATGTGCAGGGACTGGGTCTGGAGAACCTGGGCGTGGAGCTGGATGCACGGGGACTGCCCGCCTTCGATCCCCACACCATGCAGGTGGGGGAGCTTCCGGTATTCATCGCGGGTGATGTGACCGGCGACCGGGCCATCCTCCACGAGGCAGGGCGGGAAGGGCGCGTGGCGGGGTTCAACGCGGTGCAGGAATCGCCCGTGGCCTTTCGGCGTCAGACGGCACTGGCCATCAATTTCTGCGATCCCAACATCGCCGTGGTGGGCCAGGCCTGGGATGATCTCGACCCGGAGCGCACCGCCATCGGCGAAGTCAAACTGGGGCCCCTGGGCCGCGCCCTGATCATGGGCAAGAACAAGGGCATCATCCGCGTCTACGGGGACAAGACGGATGGCCGCCTGCTGGGGGCGAGCCTGGTGGCGGTGAAGGGCGAGAACCTGGCCCACCTGCTGGCCTGGTCCATCCAGAAGGAGCTCACGGTGTTCGACCTGCTGCGCATGCCCTTCTATCACCCCTCCATCGAGGAGGGGTTGCAGTCGGCCCTCTATGATCTGAAGGGCAAGATCGATCATCAAGCCCCTGAACCGGTGGAACTGGAGCGGCTCTAAGCCCGTCCACCCGGCCACCCATCACCACGCGAGACTCGGCATTGCAGGGCTTTCGTTTCCCACCCAGCCTGGCGCTGTCCCTGGCCTCCCTGTTCTGGGCGGGCAACTTCATCGTGGGGCGCGCCCTGCGCGATGCGGTGCCGGCCATCGACATGAACTTCTGGCGCTGGTTCATCGCGCTGGTGATCCTCTTACCCTTCGCCGTGGTGGCGCTGCGCCGACACTGGACGGTGATACGCGCCCGGTGGCGCTTCATCCTGTTCCTCTCCCTCTCTGGGATCGTGGGCTTTCACCTGTTCGTGTACACCGCGTTGCAGACCACCACGGCGGTCAACGCCCTGCTGTTCCTGTCGGTCTCGCCGGTGATGATCCTGGTGGGCAGCTGGCTGCGCTATGGCGATCCCATCTCCCGTATGCAGATGCTGGCCATGGTGATCTCGCTGCTGGGGGTGCTGGTGTTGGTCACCCACGGCGAACTGGCGCGCCTGCTGGGGCTGGAACTGAACATCGGTGATCTCTGGATGCTGCTGGCGGTGACGCTGTGGTCCGCCTACTCCGTGGTGCTCAAGACCAAGCCCGCCGACCTGCCCCAGACGCCGCTGATCACCAGCACGGTGATCATTGCGATACTCGTGATGACCCCGGTGTATCTCGCCACCCTGCCCGGCGGCGAGCCGGTGGCATTCACCGGCGGAGTTGTGGCGGGGNTGCTGTACATCG
>SR_TP_S13solDRAFT_1000716_pt1 | contig 12239 bp, 23 predicted proteins | sample SodReaTP_S13sol_FD_11159 | JGI IMG/M metagenome (IMG submission 11159) | reverse complement strand
GCATCACCGAAGCCGACGCCCACGCGCTCGCGCGCGCGGCGCTCGCCAGTGACGTGGACACGCTGGATGAGCCGGTCCTCAACGCCCTCTGGCAGGTGTGCGACGGGTCCGCCCGCGTGCTGTGCGAGGGCTTAATCCCCGGCGTTCGCGACTACGGGCTGAAGCAGGGTCATGCCCTGTCGCCGGAACTGATCTTCAAGGTGGGCCAAGACGTGCTGGGCTTTCGCCCGGCGAGGAGGGGGGCATGAAGACATTCGACGCAAACCGCCCGGCGCTGACCAGGGACGGCAGGCCCGTCACTATCTGGCGCCGGCGTGATGGCCTGCTGATGGGGGCGATCCACCTGGGCGCGGGCTGCTTCGAGGGTTGCTGCTGGGGCGAGCGCTCGGGACTGCGGATCGATACGGACCATCCGTCCGGTGGCGACCTGGTCAACGCGCCCGAGTGGCTCGCCCAGGACGCGCTCAACAGGCTGCGCGACAGCTACGACGAGCACGACCTGCGCGCCCGCTTCGGCGTGCGCTTTGACACCTTCCTGATCTGCCCCGACGAGATCCTCGCATCGGTAGCGGGCTGCGATCCGGACGCGGCGCCGTTGCTGCCCGAACAAGCGGCGGTGATGCACGCGCAGATCGAGGCGGAACTCGTGCCGCCTGGTGCGCACCTGCGCGGCTAGAGATACGTGGAGCCCATGCACCACCACAGCTACGCGGTGAGCACCAGGAGGGCCATGCGATGAGCCGGATCCCCGCGAACATCGAAGTGACCGAGCTGCCGGTCGAGCGCATCACGATGGGCGAGCGCCGCCGGCGGCACGACCTCCGCAAGTTGCTCCTGGTGGGCAGCCTCATGGCAGACCAGCTGCTGCGCTACGCCGATGATCTGGACGAGAGCTCAGGAGGCGATCCGCAACGTATGGAGCGCGCCCTGGCCGAAGCCTGGCAGAGCCAGCTCGAGAGGGCCCGCAGGCAGGCGCGTGAGTCCATCGGCGAGTGCGAGTGGTGCGGCCTGGTGGATCACCACCTGGTGCACGGCATCTGCCCCGCCTGCCGCGCGCGGAGCGTGGACGCGTGAAGCTGGTCTGCCCCTGCTGCGGCGCGACGCTCTCCATCGAGGCGCTGCTCACCGACGGCGCCGCCCGCGAGACGGTGGCCGCCGCACTGGCGCTTCCGGCGCCGCTGGGGGATCGCGTCCTGCGCTACCTGGCGTTATTCCGGCCCGCGTCCCGGGCGCTGTCCTGGGACCGGGCGGGGAAGCTGTTGCACGAGTTGCTTGGCCCCATCAAGGCCGCCCAGGTGGAGCGCAATGGGCGCGCCTGGGCGGCGCCGCTCCCGCTTTGGGAGCAGGCGTTCGATCAGATGCTCGCCAACCGCGAGACCCTGCGCCTGCCGCTCAAGGGCCACGGCTACCTGTTCGAAGTGGTCGCCGGCCTGGCCAATACCGCCGAGGGGCGCGCGGAGGCAAAGCGCGAGCAGCTCCGGCAGCGGCCCGACGGGCGGCGCGGCGGGGGACTGCGCAAACCCATCGACCGCGAGGCGGCAAAAGTTCGCATCCAGGAAGCCAAGCAGGCCATGAGAGGTGAGGCGTGTATCTCGACATCGAGCACCGCAAGCGATTGAAGGCCCGCGCGCTGGAGCTGCTCTCGCAGCATCAGGGCCCGGACGATCCCATCAGCATGACGGCGCTGAACGCCGCGATCACCGGCGAGACGGTGATCCCCTGGCGCCGCTACGACCAGAGCCGCATCACGCGCTCATTGATCACCGAGCTGCGCCAGGAGGGGCACGCCATCGCCCACAAGCCCGGCGCCGGCGGCGGGTACTACATGGCCCGCAACGAAGACGAACTCAAGGACACGGCCGCCTGGTTCCGCAAACGGGCCATGAGCAGCCTGCGCCAGGAGGCGGCCCTGCGCCGCATCTCGCTCGGCGCACTCATCGAGCAGTACCAACTGGAGCTGAAAGAGGAGCATTCCACCCATGCCCAAGACTGAACGCATCAAGCAGAAGGCCGCCACCTTCGTGCCCGGGCGGCGCGAGGAGGTCACCGAGGCCATCGCCGAGATCGGCCGCCTGCAGCGCGAGCGCAGCCGGATCCAGGCAGCGATGAACGACGAGATCGCCGCGGTGAAGCAGCGCTACGAGGAGCAAGCCAGGCCGCTGGCGGAGGATATCCAGCGCCTGGCCGACGGCGTGCACCTGTGGTGCGAGGCGAACCGCCCGGAGCTTACCCAGGAGGGCAAGCGCAAGACCGCGAACCTGGCGAGCGGCGAGGTGCGCTGGCGTATGCGCCCGCCGTCGGTCAGCGCCCGGGGCCTGGACAAGATCATCCAGACCCTCAAGGACTTGCGCCTGACCCGCTTCATCCGCACCAAGGAGGAGCTGGACAAGGAAGCCGTGCTCGCAGAGCCCGACGCCGTGAAGCACATCAAGGGCATCAGCATCAAGCAGTCCGAGGACTTCGTGATCGTGCCCTTCGAGACGGAACTGGAGGAAGTGGCGTGAGCTGGGTGCCTGTGGAATCGGACGTGCCGCCTCCGCTCGTCGACGTCCTGGTCGTGCATGAACTCTTCGAGGGCCAGCACACCACGGACTTCGCCTATCGCAAGCGCGATGGGCAGTGGGTGCTGACGGGCTCCGATCCGGATCAGTAGATCCAGCCAAGCCACTGGATGCATGTGCCGGCGCTGCCGGCCGAGCTGGAGGATGCGGCATGAAATACCTGGTGTACGTGGGTCGGGCGACCAGCATGCAGGGCGACGAAGTCGGCTACGCCTGGCGTGTCGAGCGTGATGGTTCTGTCGTGATCTCGGGCTGGAGCGCGGGGAGCAGGGCCCGAGCGAAGCAGGCGGCTCAGCTTGTCAGGAGGCGGCTCGAGCGAAGCGACGCGCGGGCACCCAGGCAGAAGGGATGGCACCTGCCGGAACACTCGGTGCACCTGGCCGGGAGCGAAGCATGAGAAAGCTGCAGATCAATGAAGCGGGCGCCTGGCGGATGGTGCTCAGCTACCCCGAGGAGCGTGACATCGAGGTTCGGGCGTACGCGGTCAAGATGGTGTTGTTCGGCAACCCGCACGCCAAGATCCGCGTCCTCGATGAGTGGGGGCATGTGCTCTGGTACTGGGAGTCCGGCGCCGGCTGGTACAAGCCCGCATTGGCTGCCCGTAGGGGGCGGCCGTGAAGGTCTACGGATGGGACGACACAGGCGTGCAGCGGGGCGAGCTGCTGGCCGCAATCGTGGACGCCGCTGAGTTGGACTACGGCACCGACATGCTCGCCGGCGAGCTTGGCTGGGAGCAGTCATTCACATCGTTCCAAGAGGCCCGCAAGCAGCTCATCAACGCCATGAGCGCGGAAGGCGTGGATCGGGAGCTCATTGACCTGGTCCGTTCGCTGAAGGCGGGCTATGTGCCGCTCACGGGAGGTGACGCATGAACGCCGTCGAACTCGCCAGGGTGGCCGGCAAGGCAGCGTTCGCCGAGGACCCCGAGCGGCCGATGGAGCAGGCGCTCGCGCAGGCTTCGCGGGGCGATCCCGGTGACGCACTGCTTGCCCAGGCATTTCGAGACGGATGGGACGCCGCCCAGGACGAGTACCTGGCCGGTCTCACCCCGCGCGGCCGCACACTCTACCGGTTCCGGTTAAGGGACCGGCTGGACTCGTGGCGCCGGCAAGGGGCGCTCACGTGAACAAGCCGAAGAACTTCCGCGCGCGCAAGATCCGGCTCGGCAAGGTGGTCGGTGCGGCCCACTTCCAGGCCGAGGATGTATGCGGCATATCGGGTTGCACATGACGGGATTGACCCGCTCTCGGGTGACTGGGTGGAGATCACTCAGCTGCCGGATGACGGCCCCGAACGCGGCGAAGTCATTCGGGAGGCGATCGAGACCATGAAGCATCCAGAGAATCTGGCAGGAGAGCGATCATGAGAGTGAACGTGTACGCAGAAGAGATGACCGATCGGATCGAGATCATCAACAAAGAAATCGAAGGGCAGAGCTTCACAGGCGTGCGGTTCTATCTTGAACTCCCTGCAACGGTGAACGGCTGTCAGTATCAGGGGCCCTTCATTCATCGCCCTGGCGATGACGATTCGAGCGCTGTGACATTCTGGGGAAAGCGAGACATGCGCCATGTGCTGCGCAAAGCCCTGGCCCTGCTTGATGAGCATTACGAGGACTAGCTGCGGTGGACGCACGACGCCGCGACCTCGCCAAGATCCATCTGGCTCGCAAGGGGCTGGGGCTGGACGAGGACACCTATCGCCAGATGCTCTTCACCTTCGGCGGCGCGTCCAGCGCGGCGGATCTGTCGGCCACCGGCCGTGCCCGCGTGCTAGCTCACTTCAAGCATTTGGGCTGGAGGCCAACAGGCCGCAAGGTCTCGCCGGTTTCGCGGCACAAGGATCCCCACCAGAAAACTCAGGCGGATAAGATCCGCGCGCTGTGGATCGACATGCACCGTGCCGGTATGGTGAGGGATAGATCGGAGCGCGCCCTGTCGCATTTCGTATACCGCATCACCCGCAAGCATTCGCCTGACTGGCTGGACGCCCACGAGGCCAACCAGGTGATCGAGACGCTCAAGCAGTGGGCCGCCAGGGAAGGGCTTAAGGCACGTGACTGAGTCGGATCTCGACATCCACCTCGTGGACGAACAACTGCTGCCGCCACAGATCCGGATGCTGGTGCGTGAGATCGGCATGGCAGAGACGCTCAGGCTGCTCGAAGCACGTGGGGGCACGCCATACCGGATCCCGAAGCACCCGGAGCGCGCCCGCGTGTTACGCGATATGGGTCTGTCGTCGAAGGCGATCGAACGCCTGTGCGACGCGTTCGGAGATCATCTGCTCGACGTACCCATGCCCACCAAGGTGCGCAACCAGCTTCGCGATATCGCGATCCGCGCCGAGCGTGCTGCAGGACGAAGTGGCGCACAGGTTGCGCGCCGTTACGGGCTGACGCGCCGGCGTGTGGTGCAGATCTCCTCCGGCAAGGACGATGATGGACGCGTTCGCGATCTGTTCGATCTTGACAGCCGCACGCTGCGCGCGCAGTCTGATTGACGCTCTTCCCCCGCCGCACGGGCGGGAAACCTTTCCCACTGATTACTTTCCGCCCGCCCCGCCATACTGGGGCGCATGAGTCGCTTTCGCCCCAAGTCCGAGATCCGCAAGCTGGTGATCCACTGCGCGGATACGCCCAACGGCCGCCCCCATACCGCCGCCGACATCGATCGATGGCACGGCGAGAACAATCCCCCATTCGTACGACGTGCGCCGAGCGGCGGCAGCACGGTGTTCGGGCACATCGGCTACCACTGGGTGATCCGCCTGAGCGGTGCGAGCGAGGTGGGCCGGGGGATCGAGGAGACAGGCGCTCATGCAGGGCCTCGCCACAATGCAGACAGCCTGGCTGTTTGCCTGGTCGGCCGCGACAAGTTCACCCGGGCGCAGTGGGATACTCTGCGCCATCTCGTCACCGGGCTGCGCAAGCAATTCCCCCATCTGGAAGTCACCGGCCACCGGGATCTGCCCGGCGTGCCGCCACGCACCTGCCCCGGATTCTCGGTTGCCGACTGGCTCGCCAACAGCATGCAACCCCTGCCAGAACACCTATTGGAGGAGTCGCCGTGATGCGCCACCTTGCCCGACTGTGTCTGACCGTCTTCGTCGCCTTGTCGATTTCCCTGACCGCGGGGTGCGCCGCCCTGCGGGCTGTGCAGGATCATCCGCTGGCCGCGCGACTGGCGGTGGAGCAGACCACGCTGCGCTGGATCGGGGATGACCTGCACCGTGCCGAACGCACGCGGGAAGTCATCGCAGAGGTCCGGCCGCATATCGAGGGGAGCGCCACCGTCGCCACGCTCGACCAGGCCGCCCGCAGCGCGATCCGGTGGGACAGCCTGAGCCTGGCTGATCAAAGGCTGCTGGAGACCCTGCTCGATGAACTCAAGCAAGAACTCGAACGCAGGATCGGGGCCGGGCTCCTGGATCCCGATCAGCAGATGACGGTCGCCGCGGTGCTGGACTGGATCGACGCCGCGGCGCAGGACGCGCAGCGTTTCCTGGAGCAGCGCGCGTTGCTGGTAGGGTCGGGCACGATACCGGCTACCTATCCCGCAACGGCACGTTGAGGGCCTGATGGCTGTCGATTACCCGTTCCTGAGAGAGCATGCACGCAGCGGCGACGTGCTGCTCGTGCGCGGCCGGGGGCTGGGCAGTCTGCTGATCCGGGTACTGACGGGCGAAAGCGTGAGCCACGTGGCCGCTTTGATCTGGCTCGACGGGGCCCTGTGGGTGGCCGAGATCCGGGAGTCGCGCGGATACGTCCTGACGCCCGCAAGCCTGTGGATCCCCGACCGATTGGAAGGGGGCGCCAATCTGTGGTGGGGTCAGATGCCCTGGTGCATCGGCGACGAGACCGCGATCGAGCACGCCGCGCTTCACTACCGGCATCGGCGCTACGGTTACCTGAGCCTGCTCCGCGTGTGGCTGCACCAGTTCCTGCGCATACGGCGGCGCACGATCGGCCTGGTGTGCTCCACATTCGTGGCGCGCCTCTGGGAGGAGGCCGGCTACGAGTGGCGTACGACACCCACGCCGGGAGCGTTCATGGCAGCCTGTCGGTCACTTCGCCGTGTCACTCACTCCACAGCCACACCGGAGGGAACCTGATGTCCGAACAGATCATGCGCGCCCTTGGCCGAATCGAAGGCGAGCTCCAGGGGATCAAGCAGGTGCAGTCCCAGCAGCACGAGACGCTCGCCCGTGTCGACCACCGGTTGGGAGACATGGAGGTGAAGACCGCGAAGCACGGCGCGCTCTACGGGTCCACGGCGGCTGTCGGCGTCATGCTGATCATCGAGGGGATCAAGAACTTCGGACGATCCCAAGGGAGCTGATGTGGCGCACAGCCAGGAGACCAGGCAGGCGGTTCGCCGGGCTTATGTCGTCGAGCGCCTCGCGCTGGAGCGGGCGGCAAAGCGAAACGGCGTCAGCTATCACACCGCGCGCGCATGGAAGAAGAAAGCGCGGGAGGACGGTGACGACTGGGATCGTGCGCGGGCTGCCACACGCATGGCGCAAGGCGGCCTCGGAGACCTGACGGCACAGCTGCTCGAGGACTTCGCGATTCTCTTCCAGCACACGGTCGAGGAGGTTCAGTCAGGGCAGTACTCCGCGCTGCAGAAGGCCGAGGCCATCTCCCGTTTGTCCGACGCCTACACCAAGACCGTGAAGGCGGCCGGCGGCGGGGATCCGCGCATCGCCAGGTTGTCGGTGGCCCTGGAGGTGCTGGAGCGCCTGGCGGGATTCGTGCAGGCCCAGTTTCCGGAGCATGCGGGCGCGCTGATGGCCGTGCTGGAGCCGTTCGGGCAGGAGCTGGCCGCAGCCTATGGCTAAGCTGTCCACGCGTCAGTTCTTGGATTCCCTGGGCGAGCTGGCCGCCGAGTTCCGGCGCGTCATCGAGGCGCGGGTTACCGGCTTCGATCCTGATCCTGCTGCCTCACGCACGCGTCGCGAGCGGGCGCACCGCGATTTCGAGTTCTTTGCCCGCACCTACTTCCCGCATTACATCGTCCATCCGAACAGCCGGCTGCACGACTACCTCTATCGCCGGCTCCCGGAGATCGCCGACTCCCCGCGCAGCGAGACAGATGCCATTGCTGCCCCGCGCGGCGAGGCGAAGTCCACGATCACCTCCCAGATCTACGTGATCTGGTGTGTGGTCACCGGGCGCAAGTGGTACCCGATCATCGGCATGGACGCCTTTGACCAGGCGGCCATCATGCTGGAGGCGATCAAGGCCGAGCTGGAGGCCAACCCCCGCTTGAACATGGATTTCCAGGAAGCGACAGGTCAGGGCCGCGTCTGGCGGGCCGGTGTCATTGTCACCCGCAACAATCGAAAGATCGAGGCGGTGGGATCGGGCAAACGGATTCGGGGCCGGCGCCACGGGCCGCACCGCCCGGATCTGTTCGTGGGCGACGACCTGGAGAACGATGAAAACGTGCGCACGCCAGAGCAGCGGGACAAGCTGCATGGATGGCTGAACAAGGCTGTGCTGAAGCTCGGCGCGGCCGGTGCCAAGTTCGATGTGATCGTGATCGGCACCATCCTCCACTACGACTCGGTGCTGGCGCGCGTGCTGAAGAACCCACTCTGGCGAGGGAACAAGTTCAAGGCGGTGATCCGCTGGCCGGATCGAATGGATCTGTGGGATCGCTGGGAAGAACTTCTGCTGAACCAGGGCAAGGAGGCCGCGGAAGCATTCTACCGCAAGAACCAGGCGCATATGGAAACCGGGGCAGAGGTGAGCTGGCCGGACGGGCGGCCGCTGTACGACCTGATGGTGATCCGCGCACGCGATGGGCATGCCGCCTTCGACAGCGAGCTGCAGAACGATCCGCTCTCCGATGACGAGGCACCGTTCGCGAAGGTCATCGTCTTCTGGGTTAACCGACTGGCCGAGTGGGTGTTCTACGGGTCCTGCGATCCGTCCTTGGGAAAGGCCGGCGCATCCCGCGATCCGTCGGCGATTCTGGTGGGCGGCTTCAACATGGAAACCGGAGTTCTGGATGTACTGGAGGCCAGCATTCGAAAACGCGTCCCGGACCGGATCATCGAGGACATCATCGGTTACCAGGCCGACTATCGGGCTGTGCTGTGGGTCGTCGAGAATGTGCAGTTTCAGGAGTTCATGCGCCAGGAGCTGGTCAAGCGATCAGCGGCTCGGGGGATCCCTGTGCCCGCCCGCGGCGTCACGCCGCTCGCGGACAAAGTGCTTCGGATCGAGAGCCTGCAGCCACATATGGCCAATGGGTTGATCCGACTCCACGCATCGCAATCCACGCTGATCGACCAGCTGCGTCACTTCCCCAAGGCGGACCACGACGACGGGCCGGATGCGTTGCATATGCTCTGGACCGCGGTCATGAGCCGCGCCGGCGGCAGGCCGACCATTGTCACCCGGCGCCGGACAGGCGCCACCAGCATGGCGGGTTACTGATATGGACACTACGGATCTCAAGAAGGTAAGCAGGCCGACTCTGGCCAGGGAGATCGCTACCCGCACCACGGATCCGAACTTCTTCTCGGGGCTGGCGTATCTGCCCAATCCTGACCCGATCCTGCGCAAGCTCGGCCGCACGCAAGAGGTCTATGACGGCATTGCCGCTGACGCGCACGTGTTGGGCGAACTGCGTTCGGTGCGCTCCGCACTGCTCGGCTTTGAGTGGCGGCTGGAATCCGGTGGCGATTCGCCTGCCGACGCCCGAGCCCTGGAGCTGTGCGAGCAGGTCATGGAGCGCAGGCCCGCACCGGGTCTGCGGTGGCCGGACACCATCTGGTCAATGACCGATGCTGTGTTCCGGGGTCACGCCGTGCACGAAGTGGTGTGGCAGCGCCAGGACCGATTCCTGGTGCCCGCTGCAATCATTGACCGCCCGCAGCGGCGCTTCGTCTTTTCCACAGAGAACAAGCTTCGCCTGCTGACCCGGCAGCATCCGGTCGACGGCGAAGAGCTGGGGCCATACAAGTGGTTGCTCACACGTCACATGGCCAGCCATGACAATCCCTACGGCGTAGCGCTCTTCTCATCCTGCTTCTGGCCTTACACCTTCAAGCACTCCGGCTACCGATTCTTCGTGAAATTCTGCGAGAAGTACGGCCTACCGTGGGCAGTGGGCAAATACCCGCCGGGCACCCCGCAGTCAGAGCAGAACGCAATCGCCGACGCCCTGGCGCAGATGATCGAGGATGCGGTGGCCGCGTTCCCCGACAGCGGAGCGGTCGAGCTCATTGAGGCGCGCCACGCCGGCGAGCCGGTCCAGGAGCGTCTGATCAATCTGTGCAATCGGGAGATGTCCAAGGCACTCACCTCGCAGACGCTGGCGACCGAGATCCAGGGCGAAGGCTCCCGTGCAGCCAGCGAGACCCATCGATCCCGCGAGGTCGCGGTCAATGAGTCGGATCGCAGTCTGATCGCCGACACCATGAACGAACTGCTGAGCTGGGTCACGGAGCTGAACATCCCCGGGGCACAGCCGCCCACGTTCGAGTTCTATGAGGAGGCCGAGGCCCGTGAGGAGTGGGTGACCGTCCTCGAGAAGGCGCGGCGCTTCGTCGCCGTGCCGAAATGGTTCGCTCACGAACGGCTCCAGATTCCGCAGCCCACCCAGGAGGAGATCGCCAAGGGTGACCTGTTGCCCGGCTTTGGCGAACAGTCACCTGGGCCCATGTTCAGCAAGGCCGTCTGCCCTCAGTGCGGCGGCGCGCACGACCATGCCGCGCCGTCACCGTTGCCGGATCTTGTCACCCTGGAGGCGGCTCTGGACGGGATCGATGAGGGCGAGCTTCAGGAGCAGATCGAGCCGGTCATCAATCCCATCCTGGAGTTCGTGCGGGAGGTGGGGCCCGAGGCCGCAATGACACGCATGGCCGAGGTCTACGATCATATGGATACCAGTCGGCTGGAGGACCTGGTCAGCCGGGTTCTCTTTGTCTCGATGGTGTGGGGGAGGATCAATGGCCGAGACACCTGATCTCGGCTACGCCCTGCGGCTGCGGCCGGCCGAAGCGATCGAGTACTTCGAAGGCAAGGGGTACGAAATCACATGGAACTGGTGGGAGCTCTGGGAAGAGGCGCATTCCAAGGCCTTCACGGTAGCTAAACTTGCTAGGCAGGACGTCCTGGAAGATATCCGCGGGATCATGTCCCGGACGTTCGAGCGGGGCATGACCGAGCGGGAATTTATCCGGGTCATGGAGCAGCGGTTGCAAGCTGCAGGATGGTGGGGCAAGAAAGTCGTGGTCGACGCCGACGGTGCCGCCGAGGTCGTGCAGGAAGGCAGCGTCCACAGGCTCAAGACCATCTATCGCACCAACACCCAGACCGCCTACAACGTCGGTCGCTACCGGGCGCAGGCCGATATGGCCAGGGCCCGGCCATACTGGCAATACATCGCCGTGATGGACGCGCGCACCAGGCCCTCGCACGCCGCTCTACACCTGAAGGTGTTCCGGTACGATGACCCGATATGGTCCAGCATTTACCCGCCCAACGGATTCAACTGTAGATGCAGGGTCAGCGCACTAAGCGACCGAGATCTGGAGCGCGACGGTCTGGAGGTGGAATCCAGCGCGGGGCAGTTGAGTACAGAGGTTGTCGACGTCGGCACGGACAAGCGCACTGGCGAGGTTATCCAGCGGCCGGTGACGGTCTGGAGCGGCAAGGACCGGTTCGGCCGAGACGCTGTGTTCCGTACCGATCCAGGCTGGAATTACAACCCGGGCGAGGCCTGGACCGAGTCACTCGATGAGCTGGAGAGGCCGGAACCATGACGCGGCCCTTCATGGAGATCGAGATCGACGACCGCCAGGTCCTCGATGCCCTCAACCAGCTCATCAGCAGGAGCGAGGATCTCAGCCCCGCCATGCAGGAGATCTCTGGTTTGCTAGCTCGGTCCACGGAACGGGCGTTCCAGGAGCAGAGGGATCCTGAGACCGGTGTCCCCTGGCAGCCGCTGAAACCGTCCACGGTGGAGCAGCGCGAAAAGGCGGGCCGCGGGTCAACCCCGATTCTGCAGGTCCACGGGCAGCTAGCAGCCAGTATCCAGCAGGACTATGGGCCGGATTACGCGGCGGCTGGTACCAACCATCCCCCAGGGCGCACTCACCAGTTTGGGGCAAGTCAAGGGGAATATGGGGTGTTCAGTCTTATCGCCACCCGCGCAGTCATCCCCATTCCTTGGGGCGACGTCCCTGCTCGCCGATTCCTGGGCATCGGCCCTGAAGACAGGGGGGAGATCCTGGAGATCCTGACACGGTACCTGGACGCGGGTTGAAGCCGCTTCAAACCCTAATCGCTGGCAATTCGAAGCGCCTTCGTTACCAGCATTGCGACCATTTTTTGCCGGTAAAAGGACGCGATCTGTGAGAAACTGTCGCAAATCAAACGTTAGCGCGTTTTTGCCGGGCCGTGTTTAACCTATTGTTTCAATGGGGTGTTCTCTGTCGATCCTTGATCACCCCCGTGTCGCAAATCAATCATCACCCCACAGATTCAAGAGACAAGAGACAAGAGACAAGAGACAAGAGACAAGAGGGTTGCATTCCGGGCGCGGCGGCCCAAGCTTGTCCTCTAGGGATGGTCTGAAGTAGTTGTGTATTTCTGGCTGACTTCAGCCCCTGCCGATTTTAAAAGCGGCAAATCGATCAAAAACGCTCAGATCACCCGCTTAT
>SR_TP_S13solDRAFT_1000715_pt1 | contig 12245 bp, 9 predicted proteins | sample SodReaTP_S13sol_FD_11159 | JGI IMG/M metagenome (IMG submission 11159) | reverse complement strand
CGCTTGCGCCCCGCCTGTGGCCCTTGTGCGCGCGCATGTTCAGTTTTTGCACCGATCCGTCCAACCTGCCGCAATGGCAGTGGTTCGCCTGTTATCTGACAAGCGCAACCCATCTTAATTTCTATCGTGCTTTCGGGGTGGTGCTGCTTTTGCTGGCCATCACCGCACCTGCCGCGCTTGCCATGGGCATGGCGGGGGCCTTGGCCTTGCGCTCGCGCATTGCGCCGCTGAACTGGCTTGGCAAAGGCTATGTCAATATCGTGCGCGGTGTGCCCGATATCGTGTTTTTCCTGTTCGTGCCGATCGCGCTGGGGCAAGGGATCGAATGGGTGATGCACCAGATCAACTGCCCCGACTGGGACCAGCCCATCCGGCAGGGCAATGATTTTATTGTCTGTCGTGAAGCCAAGGTACCGCCGGTCAATTCCGCGCGCTGGGTGTATGACATCTATGCGTTTTTGATGGCCGTTGTGGCATTTGCATTGGTGTTCGGGGCATTCGTGGCCAACACACTTTACGGGGCCATGCGAGCAGTCCCGCAAGCGCAGGTCGAAACCGCCGAGGCTTACGGCATGACGCAGCGGCAGGCCTTCCGGCGCATCATCCTGCCCCAGATGTGGGTTTATGCGCTGCCCGGCCTGTCCAATATCTGGCAGATCCTGACCAAGGCCACGCCGCTTCTGTTCCTGCTGGGCATTCAGGACATTGTCTATTGGGCGCGCGAATTGGGCGGGCAGAAAACATCGCTGTTCACCTATCCGCATCCTGACTGGCGGGTGTGGTATTTCCTTGTTCTGCTGTGTTTCTACCTGACACTGACATGGGCCAGCGAACGCGCCTTCGCGCGGCTGAATGACAAGCTGTCGCGCGGTCAGGCCACTGCCGCAGGCGAGCGTCAGCGAAAGGCCACCGCATGAGGACCTGTCTGGAAAGCATTCAGGGCTACGGGCTGCGCGCGCTGGGTCGGCAATACGGGGAAAACCTGTTGCCGCGCGGCCTTGATATTACGCTATGCGACCAGATTTTCCTGATCGGTAGCGGCTTGATCTGGAACATCTATTTCGCGGCCATCGCCATTGCCGTGGGCTTCTTTCTGGCCACGGGCGTGGCACTGGCCAAATTCAGCCAGAACCGCTGGATCAACCGGCCCGCATCCGCGTTTGTGTTTATCTTTCGCGGCTCTCCCTTGTTCATCCAGTTCTTCTTTTTCTATGCGCTGTTCATCCTGCTGCCGCGCACAGGGCTGGAAATCCCGCTGGGGTTCACCACACTGACCATAAGCACCAGTGCGCTGACCACCGCGCAGGTGGGCGGGCTGGTGGTGCTGGTGCTGAACACAACGGCCTATTCAGCCGAATTGTTCTATGGCGCGCTGCGGTCCATCCCAAAGGGCGATCTGGAAGCGGCGGACGCCTATGGCCTGTCGGGGTTTACCAAATTCCGGCGCGTCGTCTTTCCGTCCATGCTGCGGCTGGCATGGCCCAGCTACACCAACGAGGCGATTTTTCTGACGCATTCCACCACGCTGGTCTTTTTGTCGGCATTCCCCGCGCGCCAGCAATCGGGCGAGGCATTTTATTACGCGCGCTATTTCGTGGACCAGACATTCAACCCGTTCGTGGCCTATCCGATTGTGGCGGCCTATTTCATCGCACTGACGCTGGCCATCATCGGGATATTCGCGCTGGCCAATCTGCGCCTGAACCGCCACCTTCCCCGCGAACGCCGCCAGCGGTTGCGGTTTCGCCCTCAATATATCCGTTAAAACATGGATGCGCCGAAATTGCAGAATATCCGCATTGCCATTCCCGACCTGAACGGACAGGCCCGCGCCAAACGGGTGCCCGCCATTCAGTATGACAAGCTGATGCGCGGAGAGGCGAAAATGCCGCTTTCGGCGTTGAACCTTGATATCTGGGGTAATGATATCGCAGACAGCCCACTGGTGTTCCAGACAGGCGATGCCGACGGTTTCCTGCGCCCGACCGAACGCGGGTTGCTGCCCATGCCATGGATCGGGCCGGATGCGGCCCTGCTGCCAATGAGCATGTATTATGAGGATGGCCGCCCCTTCGCGGGGGACGCCCGCCACGCGCTGGCACAGGTTGTGGCACGGCTGCACGCACGCGGGCTGACGGCGGTGACGGCCACGGAACTGGAATTCTATCTGATCGATGACAGCGACGCCACCTACCGCCCCCCTGCCAGCCCTGTGTCAGGGCGGCGCGCGACGGGTGCGGCAACCCTGTCGCTGCGCATGCTGGACGAATTCAACGCCTTTTTTGATGCGCTATATGACGGCTGCGATGCGATGGGCATTGATGCCGATACCGCCACATCCGAGGCAGGACCGGGACAGTTTGAAATCAACCTGAACCACGGGTCCGACCCCATGAAGATGGCCGATGACACATGGCTGTTCAAGCTGCTGGTGCGCAGGCTGGCCCGTCAGCATGGTATGGCCGCCAGTTTCATGGCCAAACCCTATGCGGGCGCGTCTGGCAGCGGCATGCACTTGCATGCCTCCTTGCTGGACCGTGACGGGGTGAACATATTTGACAATGGCGGGCCGGACGGCAGCGCGGCGCTGCACCACGCCATTGCGGGCACGTTGGCCAGCATGGCGGATGCCACGCTGATTTTCGCGCCCCATGCCAACAGCTATGACCGGCTTGTGCCCGGCGCACATGCGCCCACTGCAATCGCGTGGGGCTATGAAAACCGCACCGCGTCCGTGCGCGTGCCCGTGGGCGCCCCGCGCGCGCGCAGGCTGGAACACCGCGTTGCGGGCGGCGATGTGAACCCCTATCTGGTGATGGCGGCGGTCTTGGGGGGTATGGTTTCAGGGCTGGAAGACGGGCTTGCGCCCCCTGCCCCCATCACCGGCGATGCCTATGCGCAGGACCTGCCGCAAATTCCCGCAACATGGTCTGATGCGCTGGACGCCTTCGCGCAATCTGCCGCCATGCGACGTATTTTCAACCCCATGCTGATCGACAATATGATCCGCACGAAACAGCAGGAAATGGCCGCGTTGCAGGGGCTGGACGCGCAGCAAGTGCTGGACCTGTATCTGGAAACTGTCTGACCCTGTCCTTGCCCGCGCAGCGCAACACTGATACCTTTGATCAAATTCCGAAAGTCCGCGAAAATGAAAATCGGCATTCTGCAAACCGGCCAGTCCCCGGAAGTCTTGCGCAGCGAACTGGGCGATTATCCCGCTATGTTCGAGCGGCTGCTTGCCAAGGGAAATTTCACTTTTCGAACATGGCATGTCGAAGGCATGGAATTTCCGGCATCCGTCCATGATGCAGACGGATGGTTGATTACCGGATCGCGCCACGGTGTGTATGAACCCCATGACTTCATCGCGCCGCTGGAACAGTTCATCCGCGACGCCTTTGCCGCGGAACTGCCGGTTGCCGGTATCTGCTTTGGCCACCAGATCATGGCGCAAGCCCTTGGCGGGCAGGTCGGTAAATTTCAGGGCGGTTGGGCAGTTGGTGCGCAAGAGTATGATTTTGAAGGGAAGGCCCTGACCCTGAACGCGTGGCATCAGGATCAGGTTCTGACCCCACCGCATGGGGCACGCATCATCGCCAGCAATGAATTCTGTCGCTATGCCGGACTGTCCTACAGCGATCAGGGCTATTCAGTGCAGGCCCATCCGGAATTTTCCGACCGCTTCATCCAAGGGCTGATGGACACGCGCGGCAAGGGTGTGGTGCCCGAACCGTTGCTGGAACAGGCGCAGGCCGCACAGGGCGGGCCACGCGATTCCGATATCATTGCCGACCAGATTGTGGCACTTTTCCAACATCACGACACAAAACGCAGCAGCGCATCCCGCGCGTGAACCCTGTAGGAGGCCCTATGGCCGAATGGAGAGACCAGATCCCCCAAACCGCGCGCGACTACCTTAGCGGGCGACGGCTGGACGAGGTTGAATGCATCATTGCCGATATGGCCGGTGTGGCCCGCGGAAAGGCAATGCCCGCGTTCAAGTTTGACGGCGACACAAAATACTATCTGCCGACATCCATCTTTTTGCAGACCATAACAGGCGGCTGGGCAGAATTCCGTGACGGGGCCGATCTGGAACCCGACATGATCATGCGCCCCGATTTCTCGACCGCGACCGCAGCGCCATGGACTGCGGACTGGACCTTGCAGATCATCCATGACGCGGAAGATGCGAACGGCACCCCCATCCCCACCGCGCCGCGCAATGTGCTGAAACATGTGCTGGAGCTGTATCGCGCCGAAGGCTGGCAGCCTGTTATCGCGCCGGAACTGGAATTCTTCTTCGTTGCGCGCAACACCGACCCCAATATGCCGATCATCCCGCCCATGGGCCGCACGGGGCGGCGCGCGGCGGCGCGGCAGGCCTATTCCATGTCGGCGGTGGACGAATACGGCAAGGTGATCGACGACATCTATGATTTCGCCGAGGCTATGGGGCTGGAAATTGACGGTATCTTGCAAGAAGGCGGTGCAGGGCAGGTTGAAATCAATCTGGCCCATGGCAAACCGATCGAGCTGGCCGATCAGGTGTTTTACTTCAAGCGGATGATCCGCGAAGCAGCCCTGCGCCATGATATGTTCGCCACCTTCATGGCCAAACCCATTGAGGGGGAGCCGGGCAGCGCAATGCATATCCACCATTCGGTGATCGACATCAAAACCGGACAGAACCTGTTTTCCACGGAAACCGGCGACAGCACCGAAATGTTCATGCATTTCATCGGCGGGTTGCAGCGCCACCTTCCGTCTGCCGTTGCGTTGATTGCGCCCTATGTGAACAGCTATCGCCGCTATGTGCCTGATTTCGCAGCGCCCATCAATCTGGAATGGGGCTATGACAACCGCACCACCGGCTTGCGCATTCCCATTTCATCGCCTGCATCACGGCGCGTGGAAAACCGGCTGGCGGGGATGGATTGCAACCCTTATCTGGGGATCGCGGCCTCTCTCGCCTGTGGGTATCTGGGCCTGAAGGAAAAGCAGCACCCCCGCGAACAATGCACCACAAATGCCTATATGGACGCGAATGAACTGCCCATGACACTGGGGGCTGCGCTGGACATGTTCGGGCAGGCGGAAAAACTGCATTCCATCCTTGGGCCGGAATTCTGCCGCATCTACAGCGCGGTCAAGCGGGACGAATATAACGAGTTCCTGCAAGTCATCAGCCCATGGGAACGCGAACATTTGCTGTTGAACGTATGAACCTGCTATTCGCCAATGATCGCGCGGGGGAATATCCGCCCAGCTATTACGCGGCATCGACGCCCCTGCCCCCGTCCCTGCCCGCACTTGAGGGCGTCAGAAGCGTAGATGTCTGCATCGTGGGCGCGGGGTATACCGGCCTGTCGGCGGCACTACATCTGGCGCAGCGCGGCTACAGCGTGGCCGTGCTGGACGCCCATCGTGCAGGGTTCGGGGCGTCGGGGCGCAATGGCGGGCAGGTCAGTTCCGGCCAACGCATCGAGCAGGACGACGTTGAACGCCTGTATGGCCGCGATGACGCCCGCAAGCTGTGGCAAATCGGCGAGGATGCAAAAGAGCTGGTCAAGCACCTGATCGCCACCCATGACATGGGAACGGCCTTTCGTCCCGGTGTCATACATGCCGACTGGCACGCGCGCGATGTGGGCCATTCACATGCCTATGCCGAGAAGCTGGCGCGCGACTATGGCTATGATCAGGTGCAACCACTGGACCGCACCGGGATCAACGATATCGTGCGCAGTGATGCCTATCAGGGCGGCGTCATCGACATGGGCGCGGGCCATGTGCACCCGCTGGCCTATGCGCTGGGGCTGGCGCGCGCAGCACAGGCCGCAGGCGCTGAGATCTTTGAAAATTCTGTCGTAACAGCGCTGCATGAAGGCGTGCGTGTCCGCGTTCAGACTGCTGGCGGGCATATTGACGCCGACCATGTGTTGCTGGCGACAAACGGCTATCTTGGCGGGCTGGCCCCGCAGGTCGCGGCACGGGTCATGCCGATCAACAACTTCATTGTGGCAACAGCCCCCCTGCCCGAAGGCTTGGTTCTGACGCGCGATGTGGCGGTGGCCGACAGCAAGTTCGTAATCAACTATTTCCGCATGTCGCGCGACGGGCGGCTGCTGTTTGGTGGCGGCGAAAGCTACGGATACCGGTTTCCGGATATTCTGAAAACCGTGCGCAAACCGATGTTGGAGGTGTTTCCACAGCTGCGCGACACGCAGATCGATTACGCATGGGGTGGCACGCTGGCCATCACTGTCAACCGCATGCCGTATTTTGCGCGTCTGGCCCCGAACATCCTGTCCGCGTCCGGCTATTCGGGCGCAGGTGTCGGCATGGCGACGATGGCAGGGCGTATCATGGCCGATACGGTCGCGGGACAGGCCGAACAGTTCGACCTGATGGCCGCCCTGAACCTGCCGCGTTTTCCGGGTGGTCCGGCCCTGCGCAACCCGCTGCTGGCACTGGCCATGACATGGTATGCGCTGCGCGACCGGCTGGGGCGGTGATTACTTGTCCATGCCGGACAGCTTGCTTTGCAATTCTGCAAGTTGCCGCTTTATGTCGGACAGTTCCTCGGATGCGGATTTTTCGTCATCGGGTTCTGTCGTACCGGGAACCGGCGGCCAGCCTGTCATCATCGTTTTCATGAAGGCTTGTTGCTGGCGCTGCATTTCTTCAAATCCGGGCATGGCGGCCATAGGATTGGCACGCGTCATATTTTCAACGATATGCGATTGCCCGTCGCGCAGCATTTCGAATGACATGGCCAAAAACTGCGGAACAACGCTTTGGGCCTGCGTGGTGTAGCTGCGCACCAGATCCGTCAGCACATCCAGCGGCAAGACATTCTCACCTCGGCTTTCATGTTCTGCGATGATTTGCAGGAAATACTGCCGTGTCAGATCATCCCCCGATTTCAGGTCGACAATCTTCACTTCACGCCCTGCACGGATGAAACCTGCAATATCTTCCAAGGTCACATAATCACTGGTTTCGGTGTTGTATAACCGGCGGCTGGCGTAACGCTTGATCAGCAGCGGTTTATCGTCTTGGGCCACGAGCGTCCCTCCTTGGGGTTTTGCACTGCAGCAACACTAGGCGAGCAGAATGCAAAAGAAAAGGGCGAGCATGACGCTCGCCCTTTGTGAAGGCATAAGACGGGGAGGAGACATCTATGTCCTTCGCAAAAAACCCGGTACGATTATTTCGCGCCAGCGGTCTTGGCAGCTTTGGTCGCTGTGTCGGTTGCTTTTTTGACAGCAGCAGCAGTTTCTTCCTGCATGTCCTTGCCAGCAGCCATCAGCAACTCAACAGTGTCCATCTGCACTTTTTTCGCGATTTCGGCGAAAGCGGCAACATGTTCAGCGGCCATTTCAGCTTGTGCCGATGCGAAATCGGTCATGGCTTTGGAATAATCTGCGGGATCTTCCTTGATGGTGGACACGTCACCAACTTTGGCCAGCGTGCTTTTGGTCCATTTGGTCGAAACTTCGGTGGACTTTTCAGCGGCTTCCAGAGCGACTTTGCTCATTTTCTCGGCCAGCGCTGCTTGCGATTTGAACGCGTCTTGCATTGCGGTCGTGTCCATCGGAAACGAACCCATCATGTCTTTCATCATCTTGGTGTAATCAACGGTCTTGCTCATGGTATTTCTCCTAGTTTGAACTGGCTTGCAGTTTCAGGATCATCCGTTCGCTGCATCTGCACACAATATGCATGCTGCACTGCGGCATTTCAAGATTTATTTGCTGCACTGCGGCATTTTCTTTACCGTTGAGAAATAACCCTATGACATATCGTCGTTTTTAGAACTGATAACATACCGCCCCGGCGCATCCCCCAAGGCGGGATAGGCCGAATCACCGGGGATGCGCGCTGCAACCTTCGCGCCGGAACGCTTCGACAGCCAGTCATCCCAACGCGGCCACCACGACCCCTCGTTGAAGTTTGCCGCCGCTTTCCAGTCATCGGGGCTGCCTTCGGGCGCGGTGCCAGTGTAATGGCCGTATTTCTTCTTGGTGGGCGGGTTGATGATCCCTGCGATATGGCCGGATTGTGACAAAATGAACGTCTTGTCCTTGCTGCCCATCTTGGACATCCCGCGGAAACTGGACCGCCACGCGGCGATATGGTCGGTTTCACAGGCAATCGCACACAGGGGGTGTTTGACATCCTTGATGCTGACCTCTTCCCCGCAGATCGGAAAACTGGCGGATGCAAACCTGTCGCGCTGGCACAGCCCGCGCAGATATTCCACGCACATGCGGCCCGGCAGGTTGGTGCCATCGCCGTTCCAATACAACAGATCGAATGCGGGCGGGGCCTCGCCCATCATATAGCTGCGGATTGCGGGGGCATAGATCAGGTCATTGGACCGCAGGAACGAAAACGTGCGCGACATGAAGAAGCTGTCAAGATAGCCGTTCTCGCGGCACTCTGCCTCGATCCCGTCGACAAAATCATCCTCCAGAAACACGCCCACTTCACCCTGATCCGAAAAATCGGTCAATGTGGTGAAAAACGTAGCCGAACGCACGGACTTGTCCTTGCGCTTGTTCATCAGCGCCAGCACCAGCGACAGGGTTGTTCCTGCAATGCAATACCCCACCGCATTGACCTGCGCTTCGCCGGTGATGTCCTTGGCCACGCGAATGGCTTCCAGATAGCCATCCTCGACATAGGTATCCATTCCGACATCGGCATAGCTGGCGTCAGGGTTCACCCAAGACACAATAAACAACGTATAGCCCTGATCCACGATCCACTTGATCAGGCTGTTTTGCGGCTTCAGGTCCATGATATAGAACTTGTTGATCCAGGGCGGAAAAATGACAACCGGCGTGCGGTACACCTTTTCCGTTGTCGGGGTGTATTGGATCAGTTCGAACATACGGTTGCGAAAGACGACTTTGCCGGGGCTTGTCGCCAGGTTCTCGCCAACCTTGAAGGCTTCCTTGTCAGCAAGGCTGACCAATAATTCGCCACCCCCCGCCTCTATGTCATGGACAAGGTTCTCCAACCCCTTGATCAGGCTTTCGCCTTCGGTTTCGACCGCTTTCATCAGGGCATCGGGATTGGTCGCCAGAAAATTCGTGGGCGCCATCATATCCACGATCTGCTGTGTGAAATACTGAAGGCGCTTCTTCTCGCGCGGGGTCATGGTATCAAGGGCAAGCACCGCGTCATTCACCGCCTCGCTGGCCATAAGATACTGTTGCTTGATATAGTTGAAATAGGGGTGCGTTTTCCAAAGTGGATTGGCAAAACGACGGTCCGCTTGCGTGGAGTCTTCGGGGGCCTGCAATTTTCCGCTGCGCAGGGCTTCTTGCGCTTCCACCGCATGTTTCAGGGATTTACCCCAATAATCCAGTTGTTTTTCCAATATCTTGGACGGGTTCTTCACCATCTCGGTCCAGAACGCGGCGGTCGCTTGCACAAAGATATCCGAATCGGGGGCCTGAAGGCTGGCGCGGGGCTGTTCGCGCTGGGCAAGGGCATTGGTCAGGCGCGCTGTCAATTCCTCGATGCGTGCCATATTTGCCTTCATACACTCGGCTTTTTGGTGGTCCTCATATTCAGAAGTTGTCATAGAACGATTTCCCCCGTATCCTTCGCAAGTGCAGCATAAGGTAGCTGGTCGTTAAGTAAATACGCGTATACTCGTTTTGAGTCGGGTATGTCGGGCACCGTGAAAGGGACTGATATGAAGGGCATGGCAACCTATGATATGATGGAAACCATCCGAAACACAAATGAGTGGATGGGCGCGTCTGCACGCGCTTTTGCATCATACCCGATCTGGGGGATGGTTCCAAACCCGATGTTCAAGGCGATTTCCGCATGGGGGCGGGTAACCGAACGCAGTTTTGCGCGGATGGTTATCAAACCGGACTGGGGAATCCGCTCGGTTGTGGGCGACGATGGGCGCGACCATGTGGTCGAAGAAGTGGTCGCCGTAAAACAGCCCTTTGGTGATCTGCTGCATTTCAAGGTGCATGACCGCCCCGAAAAACCGCGCCGCGTCCTTCTGGTGGCGCCCATGTCGGGCCATTATGCAACCTTGCTACGCTCTACCGTGGCCAGCTTGTTGCCCGATTGCGAAGTGTGGATCACGGATTGGCACAATGCACGCGATATCCCCGTATCGGAGGGGAAATTCGATGTTGAGGATTACACGCTGTATCTGGTCGATTTCATGCGCCATCTGGGGCCGGATACACATGTGCTGGCGGTGTGCCAGCCAGTGCCGCTGGCACTGGCGGCAACAGCCTATCTGGCCGAACTTGACCCCGACGCGCAACCGCGCACCCTGACACTGACCGGCGGGCCGGTGGACCCCGACGCGGCCCCGACCGAAGTGACTGATTTCGGGCGCAGCGTCACCATGGGCCAGTTGGAACATCTGGCCATCCAGCGTGTGGGGTTCAAATATCGCGGTGTGGGGCGTCTTGTCTATCCGGGATTGTTGCAGTTGGGCGGCTTCATCTCCATGAATCTGGAACGCCACGCGACGGCATTTTCCGAAAAGATTTCCGCCGCCGCCCGCGGTGAGGATGGCGAAAGCGACAAGCACAACCGCTTTTATGATGAATACCTTGCCGTTATGGACATGACTGCGGAATTCTACCTGTCCACGGTGGAACGTATCTTCAAGGACCGCGAAATTGCCCGGAATGCGTTTGTCGTGAATGGCCACAAGGTTGATATGGGCAAGATCACCAATGTCGCCGTCAAGGTTGTCGAGGGCGAGAAGGATGACATCAGCGCACCCGGCCAGTGTCTGGCGGCGCTTGACCTGCTGACAGGGTTGAACGACAGCCAGAAGGCCAGCCATCTGGAACCGGGTGCGGGTCACTACGGTATTTTCGCCGGAAAATCATGGCGCAACAACATCCGCCCGCTGGTGATGGAATTCATGGACGCGCATTCTGGCCCCAGCGATGGCAAAACCAAGCTGAAGGCTGTGGGCGCAAACGGTTAACTGTTGCCAACACGCATGATACGCAAAAGCCCCGCCAGTCAGCGGGGCTTTTTGGTAATATGGTTGCGGCGCTACACCGCTTAAGGACCGCGCGCCGCATTCAGCCCCTGCCGCGTTTCCGCCGTCGCCAGTTGTGAATGCAGTCGTTCAAATTGTTCGCGCGCAATACCGCGCTGGCCCGCATTCAGGTAGGCATAGGCGCGCAGCATGGCAAGATCGCGCCGCAGACTGCCCTGAACCTGCTCAAGGGCATTGAAATAGCTGATTGCGTGCTGGAAATCACCCAAGCGGTAGGCGCGCACACCGCGCTGGTCCAGCACAATCGTCTCAATCTCGCGGCGTTGGGTGTCGGTCAGGTTGACCTGTGACGCGACCTGCGCACCCTGTTCGGTCATATTCATCGACAAATAGGACAGCGCCATACCGAATGTCGCATCGCGCCCGACATTGGGCCCCAACCTGCCGCCCACGCGCGCGGCCTGCTGAAAGCCGAACAGCGCTTCAGTCGGGCGCTCATGGCTATAGGCGCACCAGGATCGTTCATACAAGACATCCAGCGACCGCGGCCCCGCCGAGGCCGCAAGGCAGCGCGCGAATTGTTCCTGGTCTTTCAGACGGCGCACCTCTGTCAGGCGCGGATCACCCTGTATCGGCAGGTTGCGCGCCACAGTGTCGGTTGGGGCGGCAACAGCCGGCGCAGGTGCAGCTACCGCAGGCGCGGCGGCAGTGGGCACAGGCGCCGTGGGAACGGGGGCCGCTGCCTGCTGCGGTTGCGCGGCGGGCTGGGACGGCGCGGCCCCGCCCGTCAAGTCCGCATATAACGCATCAAGTTGCGCCGATGCCCCGCTATTGGCCGTGCGGGCAGTGCTGAACAATTCGGCCAGTTGCGGCCCTGATGCGACTGCGCTTGCCTTTTGCAATGTGGGCTGCATTTGGCCAAAGCTGGTGCAAGACTGAAGCGCGTTGCGATAGGTGGTCACGGCCGATTGCGTTTGCCCTGCCAGCACATACATATCAGCCAGCAGCCATGCGTTGTTGATACGTTCACAAGTCATGATCTGTGGCGAACGGCGCGCCACCGCAATGGCCTGCCCCGCATCACGGCTGGCCACGGCCGCGTCAAACTGGCTCTGGGCCTCGTTGGTTTCCAGAACGCGCAACATATCAGACGGGGGTGTCCAGCCGGCCACACGACTGCGCCCGCCATCAATCAGGCGGCGGGCCGCAGCAAAGTCCTTCAGTTCAATGC
>SR_TP_S13solDRAFT_1000714_pt1 | contig 12245 bp, 8 predicted proteins | sample SodReaTP_S13sol_FD_11159 | JGI IMG/M metagenome (IMG submission 11159) | reverse complement strand
CCGGCGTGCCCTGCTGCAACCCGTCACGAATCGACGGGACAATGAAACCCGGCTGGCGGCTGGACCCGTCAAAGGCCACACGGCGCGTGGTATCGGCAATTTCAGGATTGGCGAAACGTAGCTCGATCCGGGCCAGATAGTCCAGCGGCGCAACCCCCGGAACCGGGGCGACATGGGGCGCGATTTCGTCACAGACAATACGGTGCAGGAACGCGCGAATCCCCCTTTGTGCCATGGTTTGCGCGATTGTCGTCAGACCCAGCAAGTCACCGATGCCGGAAATCACCTGATGCCCGCCATTCAGAATGCGGATTTTCATCGCCTCGTAATCATGCACATCTGGGGTGAATGTCGCCCCCGCGCGATCCCAGTCCGGGCGACCGGCGCAAAAATCATCCTCGATCACCCATTGACGAAAATTTTCATGGGTGACGGGGGCCGCATCATCAATCCCGAAGTCGTGCACAAGCGCAATTTCGCGCGCCCCTGTGGCGGGAACAATACAATCGACCATCGAGTTCGGGAAACTGCATTGCGCATCGATCCAATCGGCCAGCTCAGGATCTGACAGACGCGCCAGCGACACCACACACTGGCGCAACACCGCGCCATTGCCTTGCAAATTGTCGCAACACAGCCCCGTAAACGGCCCCACTGCGCGATCACGCCGCAACCGAAGCGCCGCCACCATCGCCCCGAAAGCAGTGCGCGGCCGTTCGGGGTTGGCCGCGTCATGCATGATATCGGGATGGCGACTGTCAAAACCACCGCTGGCGGGGTCGATAAAATACCCCCCTTCGGTGACCGTCAGGGCCACGATGCGGATTGCAGGGTCGGCCATTTGGGCAATCAGCGCGGTATTGTCGTCCTGCACTGGCAGAAAACCGATCATCGCGCCTGTCACTTCTGCGGATTTGCCCGACGGGTCCAGCTCAACCAGCGTGCTCAGGCAATCCTGCGCCAGAAGCCTGTCGCGCATCGCCGCATCACCCGCACGCACACCTGCGCCAATGATCGCCCAGTCATGGTTCACGCCCTGATCGAACAGCCGGTGCAGATACCACGCCTGATGCGCGCGGTGAAAATTGCCCAAGCCGATATGCACGATCCCCGGCGACAACTGCGCCCGCGCGTAGTGCGGCACCCGGACATGCGCGGGCAAGCAGTCAAGCGTGGCCAGCGACAGGGGTGTCAGCTCATCCATTGGCCACCGTCCACATTATAGGTCTGGGCCACGATGTAATCGGCATCACTTGAGGCCAGAAACACAGCCATACCTGTCAGGTCATCGGGCACGCCCATCCGCCCGAACGGGACCGCCGCACCCACTTCGCGCTTTTTCTGGCCCGGTGCCTTGTTTTCATATTTCGCAAAGAACGCATCCACGCCGTCCCAATGCTCGCCATCCACAACACCCGGCGCAATCGCATTCACATTGATCCCGTGGCTGATCAGGTTCAGGCCCGCCGATTGTGTCAGGCTGATAATCGCGGCCTTGCTCGCGCAATAGACGCCCACAAGCGCTTCACCACGCCGGCCGGCCTGCGACGCCATGTTGATGATCTTGCCGCCCTGCCCGCGGTCGATCATGTGCCGTGCCACCGCCTGAAGTGTGAACAGCGTGCCCGCCACATTGATGTCAAAACAGCGCGCGTAATCGTCGCGCGTAATTTCGGCAATGGGGGCAGCGGTGAAGATGGCGGCATTATTGACCAATATGTCAATCTGCCCGAAATGCGCGATTCCTGCATTCACTGCGGCATCTATGCTGGTCTGCTGCGTGACATCCATGTCCAATGCCAGCGCGTTTTCGCCCAGACGCGCGGCCTCTCGCGCGGCGCGGTCCATGTCGATATCGCCGATCAGCACACGCGCCCCTTCGCGGATATAGGCCTGCGCGAAGGCAAGCCCGATGCCGCGCGCGGCCCCCGTAATCAGCGCGGTTTTTCCTGCAAGTCTGGTCATGCGATACGCAGCCCCTGTTCATCGAAACGGTGAATGACATCAGCGCGCGGTGTCATGTAAATCCGGTCGCCGTGGCGCAAGCCCACCTCTCCGTCGGCGCGCACGGTGATCGTGTCGCCCAGTCCGGTATCATGCACATGGAAAAACGTATCCGATCCCAGATGCTCTGACACGGCGACCACGCCGGACCACGCCCCCTCGGTTGGGTGAACGCTGATATGTTCGGGCCGGATTCCGATTGTATGGGCATTGTGCTTTGCGGCCTCGGCGCCCGAAATCAGGTTCATCTTGGGCGATCCGATAAAGCCCGCCACAAACAGGTTGCGCGGCGCGCGATACAGGTCCAGCGGGCTGCCCACCTGTTCGATGAACCCAGCGCGCAATACCACGATCTTGTCGGCCATGGTCATGGCTTCAACCTGATCATGGGTCACATAGATCATCGTGGTTTCCAGCCGCTTGTGCAGCTCGGAAATTTCCAGCCGCATGCCCACGCGCAGCGCGGCATCCAGATTGGACAGCGGTTCGTCAAACAGGAATGCCGCCGGTTCGCGCACAATCGCGCGGCCAATAGCCACGCGCTGGCGCTGCCCGCCTGACAACTGCCCCGGACGGCGGTCCAGATAGTCGGTCAGGTTCAGCACCGCCGCCGCCTGTTCGACGCGGCGGTCCTGTTCGGCGCGGTCCAGCCCTGCCATACGCAGCGGAAAGGCAATATTCTTGCGCACCGACATATGCGGATACAGCGCATAGGACTGGAACACCATCGCCAGCCCGCGTTTGGCGGGGGAAATGGCGGTGGCGTCATGCCCGTCAATGCGGATCACCCCAGAGGTCACATCCTCCAACCCCGCAATAAGCCGCAAAAGTGTGGATTTTCCGCAGCCTGACGGCCCTACGAATACCGCGAACTCCCCGTCTTCAATGGTCAGGTCCAGCGGCGGAATGACCGTGACATCGCCGAAGCTTTTGGTCACCTGTTCAAGAACGATACGTCCCATCTTCTATATCCTTATTTCACTGCGCCAAAGGTCAGGCCGCGCACAAGTTGCTTCTGGCTGAACCAGCCAAGGATCAGGATCGGCGCAATGGCCATGGTCGATGCCGCCGAAAGTTTGGCGTAAAACAACCCTTCGGGGCTGGAATAACTGGCAATGAACGCGGTCAGGGGGGCTGCCTTCGCGGCGGTCAGGTTCAGGGTCCAGAATGCCTCGTTCCAGGCCAGAATGACGTTCAGCAACACTGTGGACGCGATGCCCGGAATGGCCATAGGGGTCAGCACATACAGGATTTCTTCGCGCAAACCCGCCCCGTCCATGCGCGAAGCTTCCAGAATTTCGCCGGGGATTTCCTTGAAATAGGTATAGAGCATCCAGACCATGATCGGCAGGTTGATGAACATCAAAACGATGGTCAGCCCGATGCGCGTGTCCAGCAGGCCAAACTTGATGAAAATCAGATAGATCGGATACAGAACCCCCACGGCGGGCAACATCTTCGTGGACAGCATCCACAGCAGAATGTCCTTGGTGCGCTTGGACGGCACAAAGGCCATGGACCACGCCGCAGGAATGGCGATCAGCATACCCAAAAAGGTGGACCCGCCTGCGATGATGATCGAATTCCACAAAAACCGGCTGTAGTCGGACCGCGCCTGCACAACGCGGTAATTGTCCAGCGTCCAGTCGAAGAAAAACCACACAGGCGGGTCGGCAATGGCGGTGGCTTCAGTCTTGAAGCTGGTCAGAATGGTCCACAGGATCGGAAAGAAGATCAACAGACCGACCATCCATGCGACGGTTGTGTTTATGATCTTGCGTTGGGTTGTGACGGCGCGGGCCATGGCTTCCTCCTCACCTGTCCAGATTTTTGCCAACGATGCGCATCAGAAACAGCGCAAGGATATTGGCCAGAATGATTGCATAGACCCCGCCTGCGGACCCAAGGCCCACATTCTGGCTTTCCAGCACGCGCTGGAAAATCAGATAGGTCAGGGTGCGGGTGCCAAATGCGCCTTGGGTGGTCACGAAAATCTCGGCGAAGATGGCCAGCAGGAAAATAGTCTGGATTAGCACCACAATCGTGATTGCGCGCGCCAGATGCGGCAATGTGATGAAAAAGAACCGCGACAGCGGCGGCGCGCCATCCATTTCGGCCGCTTCCAGTTGCTCACTGTCCAGCGACTGGATGGCGGTCAGCAGGATCAGCGTGGCAAAGGGCAGCCACTGCCATGATACAATCAGAATGATCGACGGCATGGACGCTTCCGACAACCACGATACCGGCGTCGCCCCGAAAAACCGCCATAAATGCGCAAACAACCCGTTCACAGGGTCCATGAACATGTTTTTCCACACCAGCGCGGACACAGTGGGCATGACGAAAAACGGCGCGATGACCAGAATGCGGACAATCCCCTGCCCCCACATCGGCTGATCCAGCAATATGGCCAGCGCCACGCCCAGCACGACCGTAATCAGCAAGACACCGCCCACAATCATCAATGTGGCCTGCACAGACGGCCAGAACGCACTGGAATTCACAAACCGGACATAGTTTTCAAACCCCACCCAGCCCAGATCGCCGCCGCGCATGGGCAGATAGCGCTTGAAGGAAAAGATCACCGTCATCGTCAGCGGCACCAGCATCCAGCCAAGCAGCAAGATCACTGCGGGGGCCAGCATAAGGCGCGCGGCGGCTCTGGAAGCCTTGGTTGCCATGGTCATAATCTCCGCCATGGGCGGCAAAGTGCCGCCGAAGGAATGGTCCGGGGTGGGATGGTCACATCAAGAAAGAAAAAAAGCCAGAGAATGGCGCGAACACCATCCCCTGGCCCAGGGAGGAAAACATCAGTAACCAGCGGCTTCCATTGCGTCGGTGGTCAATGCCTGCGCACGTTCCAGCGCCACTTCAACCGATTGCTGGCCCGCCAGCGCATTGGCGAATTCCTGACCGACTTCGGTTGCGAAACCGGCAAATTCCGGAATGGCCACAAACTGCACGCCAGTATAGGGAACCGGATCAACCGTCGGTTGGGTCGGGTCTGCCGAATTGATCGAACGCAGTGTCATTTCCGCGAAACTGGCCGCGTCCAGATACTCCGCATTTTCATAGAGCGAGGTGCGCGTGCCCGGCGGAACATTGGCCCAGCCTTCATTCTCGGCGACAAGGGCGGTGTAGTCCTTGCTGGTGGCCCATGCGATGAAGGCTTTTGCTGCGTCTGTCTGCTGGGACCCTGCAGGAACGGCAAGCGACCATGCCCACAACCAGTTGCCGCGTTTCCCCAGACCATTGTCGGGGGCCAGCGCGAAGCCCACCTGATCCGCCACAGTGGAATCGTTGGGGTTGGTCACGAAACTGGCGGCAACTGTTGCGTCGATCCACATGCCGCAACGGCCTTGCTGGAACAGGGACAGGTTTTCGTTGAACCCGTTATTTGCCGCACCGGGGGGGCCGTATTCGCCCATCAGGTCCATATAGAAATTCAGCGTGTTCGCCCATTCTTCGCTGTCGAACTGGGCGTTCCAGTCCTCATCGAACCAGCGCGCGCCAAAGCTGTTGCCCATGGCCGACAAGAAGGCCATGTTTTCACCCCAGCCGGCCTTGCCGCGCAGACAAATACCATACACATCGCCATCGGTCATGGCGGCTGCGGCTTCGCGGATAAACTCCCATGTGGGGGCTTCGGGCATTTCCAGACCGGCGGCTTCCATCAGATCGGTGCGATACATCACCATGGAGCTTTCGCCATAAAACGGCGCGGCATACAATTCGCCGTCAACAGTCAGGCCGTCACGAATTGCAGGTAGCAAATCATCTGCATCCCATTCGTCCGGCAGGTCATTCAACGAGACCAGCCAGCCATTCGCGCCCCAAATGGGCACTTCATAAGTGCCGATGGTCATGACATCGAACTGGCCGCCGCGCGTGGCAATGTCTTGTGTAACACGCTGGCGCAGCACGTTTTCTTCCAGCGTGACCCATTCAAGGGTGATATCGGGATACTGTGCGTTGAAATCGGCGGTCAGGCCCTGCATGCGGATCATGTCGCCGTTATTGACAGTGGCGATTGTCACTGTGCCGGACAAGTCCTGCGCATTCCCCGCAGTTGCCGCAGCGATGGCCAGCGCACTCGCGATACCGAGTGACGTTCTGATAGACATCCCTTCTCCTCCCTTGGTTGATTGGATGATGGGATGCAGCCTAGGTCGAATCGCATCGCGCAGTCAATAATTATTTTACGCGCGCAAACTTTTAAGCAGACGCCCGCATCACCAAACGCCCCTCGAACAAGGTTTCGGATCTGGCCTGCCCTGACCGGCCGCCCTCGATCAACTCGAACAATATACGGGTGCTGCGGTTGGACACGGCTTCATAATCCTGCGCCACAGTCGTCAGCGGCGGACAGGTGAAGCGCGAAAAAGGGTGATCATCAATGCCCGCCACACGCAGCGCACAATCAGGGCCATGCCCGATCCGCAAGCCGCGTTCATAACAGCCCGTCAAAAACCCGATGGCCAGACGGTCATTGCTGCATAAAACGGTGTTTGTGCTTAACTGTCTGTTGTCAATGACATGTAGCGCGCCCTCATACCCCACCTTTTCAAACTCCCACCCCTCGCCCGCGACGCGCAAAACCGTCGGCGCATGACCCAGCCGTTCCATGACCGAGATATAGGCGTTGCGGCGTTTGTTGGCGTTGGGGTTCACCGGCTGCATTTCCAGAAAGCAAGGTGCCTCGCCCGTGCGGCACAAATACTCAACGATCTGGTCCACGAACTGGGCGTTGTCTGACCCCACAAACGCCTCGCCCACCCCTTCAATATAGCTGTCAAACAACACCGTGGGCACGTCCTTGCAGAATTTTTCAATTCTGGCCCGGTCGGACCGCCGCCCAAGCGGGGCCAGCAATACGCCTGCGGGCTTCAGCGATCGCAGACTGTCAAGAATATCGTTTTCCAGCGCCTGATCACCATGTGAACTGAACAAAATGGGCCAGAAACCGGAATCAATGCAGCGCCGTTCAATGCAGCGTGCAATCTCGGCGAAGAACGGATCGGCCAGATAGGGCACGACAATGCCGATATTCTTGGTCAGCTTGCGGTTCTGGTTTACGGCAAAGATATTCGGACGATAATCATACTGCTCCAAGGCCTGCTCGATACGGTCGCGGGTGGTCTTGCGCACGCTTTCAGGGTCATTGAAATACTTCGACACGGTCGGCCGCGAAATGCCCGTCAAGCGGGCGAATTCTTCCATGTTTCTGATCTTGGTCATTGGTCTATCAACACTGTTCCTGCCCCATGGTGATCCCGCGCCGGGTGGTCGGCAATGTATCAACGCAAAGAAAGATCTTTACACGCGACAACATCATATCTTTACAGTAGGCTTTTTCGTCAAGAAGGGTCAACAGCTTCTACCGCCGACTGCCCCACGTCCCCACGTTGCGCAATGTCCAGAACCTGCGCCAGCAGCGGGTTCGGGAAACGCCGTTTTCGGGTGACGGCCAGAAAGTATTCGCGCATTCCGTCAAGGCGCGCGGCTTCGCGCAGCACCCCCGATTGCAATTCATCCGCAACGACAATCGGCGGTATCACCGCAAGGCCCGCATTCTCGCGGGCAAGCAGGCGCAGCATGGCCATGTCATCTGCTTCTGCGGCGATGGCCGGTATGACGCCCAATCGCGCGCTTAGGGCATCGAACCCCGCGCGCAAGGCCGTGTCGGGCGCGGGCAGGATCAATGGCTCGCTGGCAAGCAGGTCGCGTATTGTGCGCACTTGCGCGCCAACGCGCGCCGCTGTGCCAATCAGGCTGACGGGTTGTTCTGCCAGCGATGTCACCATCCATGGGCTGTGCGCGTCATGCACAGGCGGCGCGTTGGTCAAAACGACATCCAGTGCCAGCGTTTCCAACCCGCGCAGCAATTCCACCTGCGACCCCGACCGCACCACCACTTCCACATCCGCACGCCCCAGAACCGGACGCAGGAACTGCATCTGGAAATTGCGCGACAGCGTGGCCAATGCCCCCACACGCAATGCACGCCGCGCCGTGCCGGTCTGGTGCAATGTCGCGGTCAAATCCTCGGCGGTGCGAAAAATCGCTTCGGCATGGTCCAGCGCGATCTGGCCCGCCTCTGTCAGGTGCAAACCACGTCCCCGCCGTTCAAACAGCGCATGCCCAAGCGAGGCTTCCAGCGCACGCAGTTGCGTGGACAGCGCCGATTGCGACAGGTTCAGGACACGCGCGGCGCCAGTCAGCGTGCCATCAAGGGCAACAGCCCGAAACAAACGCAAATGATGAAGATTGATTGCAGCCATTATTTCACCAAACAGAACGATTATCGCTAAAATATGTAATTTTATAGAAGCACTGCAAGCGGTATCTGGCGCAAACCATCACTGCACAGGATTTCGCCAATGACGACGCTCCCCCCTCTGACGCTGTTTGCCCCCGTGCTGCTGCTGGCCGTTGCGGCCTTCGGGCTGCGAAATTCGGGCCGCCGACCGGGGCACCTGCCGCATCTGGCCGAAGGGGCGGCCCTTGGCGGGCTGGTTCTGGCCATTTGCGGCGCGGTGCAACTTTGGATCAATGGCCCTATGACTTCGGGCACAGGCGCTGGGACCGGAATCATTGCGTTCCGGCTTGACGCCCTTAGCGTGACGATGGTGGGTCTTGTCTCCTTCATCGGTTGGATTGTCACCCGCTATGCCCGCAGCTATCTGGACGGAGAGGCCCGCGAAGGCGCGTTTCACACGCTGATGCTGGCCACGCTGGCGTTCGTTCTGGTGCTGGTGCAAGCGGGCAGCCTTTGGGTGCTGGTGCTGGCGTCATTTGCGATCGGCCAGGGCCTGCGGCGGCTGTTGCTGTTTTACGCAGACCGCCCCGAGGCCCGGCGCGCGGCAACAAAATTCGCGATCTGCTGGGGCGCAGGCGATGTGGCGCTGCTTGCGGCGGCAGCGCTGCTATGGGGCGCATACGGGACCACCGAAATCACGGCCCTGACCGCACTTGCGACACATGCCCCGCTGCCATTGGGCGCGCAACTCTCTGTCGGGATGCTGGTTCTGGCGGCCGCGTTGAAAACAGCGCTGTTCCCCCTGCATGGCTGGCTGACCGAGGTGATGGAAGCGCCCACACCCGTTTCCGCCCTGTTGCATGCAGGGATCATCAATGCGGGCGGGTTCATATTGATCCGGCTGGCGGAACTCATACAGGCCACCCCTTCGGCCATGGCGGCACTGGTGATGCTGGGCGGGTTTACAGCCTTGTTCGGGGCTGTTGTCATGCTGACGCAAAGCGCGGTCAAGACCGCTCTCGCATGGTCCACAGTGTCGCAAATGGGGTTCTTGCTGCTGCAATGCGGCCTGGGCCTGTGGCCGCTGGCACTGCTGCATATCGTGGCCCATTCGATGTATAAGGCACATGCATTTCTGGCATCCGGAAATGCCATCGACCATGTTGCGCAGCTTCGCAAACCCGGCCCCGTCGCAGTGCCGGGGGCAGGCGCGGTGCTGCGCGCCTTTGCGGCGGCCATGGTGCTTTATGCCGGGGTCGCGACAGGCTATGCAATCGTGTCTGGGCCAAAATCCCCGCAGGCGCTGGCGCTGGGGGCGATCTTGATTTTCGGGGTGGCCTATCTGATTGCGCAGGGACTTGCAGACAGCGCCCCAAAGGCATTGACACTTCGCACAACCATTGCCGCGTTCGGGGCGGCCATGGCGTATTTCGGCTTCCATGTCGGGGCCTATGCGCTGTGGGGGCCGCATTTGCCCGCGCCCCCCATGGCAGGCGCGCTGGAATGGGCGTTGATCACGCTGGCGATCCTGTCTTTCGGGGTGGTGGCGATCGCACAGGCGCTGTTTCCGATCTGGGCGCATCACCCCGCAGCGGCCGGATTGCGGGTGCACCTGGCCAATGGCCTGTATCTTAACGCTGTGCTGGATCGCATGATCGGCGGGCTGCGGCTTACGCAACGCTAATGATTTTTCAACATTTTGCCTATGGAAAGTAACATAATGTTCCTAAAACATGCAGAAATCAAACCTGCGCGCATTTCCGCCCTGCTGGGCGCCGCAGAACGGGCCGCGCGTGCCATTCCACCTGCATTCCCCCTGACAGCCACTGTTGCGGTGAACCCGTTCATAGGGCAGGCCGATCTTGACCTTGCCAATACGCAAGCCCGTCTGGCACGGGTGGCGGGGGTCCGGCTGACGCAGACGCGGGCGCAATATCGCGCGTTGCTGGAGGCTGGCACCATAACCAACACGGATTTGCACGACGCGTTGCTGGCCAGTCACAGCCCACACAAACCCGCAAGCCTGACGGCCCTGCTGGCCCATTTATCCACGCCCGGACATCAGCCCGCGGCCCTGCCGACATTGGCAGATCACGCCGCACAGGCCAGCGGCACGGACTGGCCTGCCATCATTGCGCGCTGTTTCGGGTTGTGGGCCGCAGGACATTTCGAAACCGGACAGGCCCTGTGGACGCCCGCGCCGGGCAAGGGGGCCTTCAGCGCGTGGCGCGACTGGGCCAGCCACGACCTGACCCCCGAGATTTCGGGCCTGACAGGGTTCTGCGCTCATGTCGCCAACGCCCCCGACACGGCCGAACGCGCGATCCTGCACGCCTGTGATGCGCTGAAGATTCCCGATGCCGCCGCCGAAACCGTTTTCCACCGCTTGCTGATGGATCTGGGCGGCTGGTCACAACATGCGCGCTGGCTGCTGTGGCAGGCCGAACTTGACGGTGGCACGGACAGCACCGTAACCGACCTGCTGGCCATCCGCCTGATCTGGGAACAAGCGCTGCTGGCGCATGCGCCGGAACTTTCGACACTTTGGGCGCAAACCTGCGCGGCACATGCCGAACCTGCCATGGCAACGCCAGACCACTGCATTGACGCCATTTTGCAAGATGCCAGCGAACGCGCCTACCAGCGCAAACTGGCGGAAGCGTTGACCGGACGGCAGCCCCATGCAGGGCGCGCGACGCTACAGGCTGCGTTCTGTATCGATGTCCGATCAGAGGTGTTCCGGAGGCAACTCGAAAGCTTGAACCACGGGATTGAAACGCTTGGATTTGCTGGTTTCTTCGGCTTGCCGCTTGCGCATAAACCGCATGGCACGGATTTGGCCCAATCACATTTGCCCGTGTTGCTGCACCCCACAGTGACGTCATGCAACCACGCCGCACCTGCGCACGAACACAGTGCGCGCATCGCGGCCCGCGCCCTGCGCGCTTGGGGCCGGTTCCGGCAGGCGGCGGTTTCATCCTTCGCCTTTGTCGAGGCCGCAGGCCCCCTTTATGGCTGGAAACTGGTAAAATCAGCCCTTGCCAGCGCCCCACACGCCGGACCAACGCCCCCCGCGCCCCGCTTTGAAACCGTGCTGTCACCACAGGATAAGGCCGAAATCGCCGCCAAGATCCTGCGCGCCATGAGCCTGCAATCCGGGCATGCGCGGCTGGTTTTGCTGTTGGGCCATGGCGCGACCATGACCAACAGCCCGCATGCCAGCGCCTATCAATGCGGGGCCTGCGGCGGACAATCCGGCGAGGTGTCTGCACGCCTGCTGGCGCAGCTGTTGAACGACCCTGAAACGCGCGCCGGATTGCCTGCGCAGGGCATCATCCTGCCCGATGACACGCTGTTTCTGGCCGGCCTGCATGACACGACCACGGATAAGGTGACAGTGTTCCCCGACACCCCTGCCCCCGACCATCAGCACGACATCGCGCAGGCCGTCGACTGGCTGGAAAGCGCGGGCGCGCTGACCCGTGCTGTGCGGGCTGCGCGCCTGCCGCGTGCGCGGGCTGACAAAATAATCGCACGCGCGGCAAACTGGGCCGAAACGCGCCCCGAATGGGGGCTGGCGGGCTGTGCGGCCTTCATTGCCGCGCCGCGCGCCACCACAACGGGCGCTGATCTGGGCGGGCGGGCCTTTTTGCACAGTTATGACTGGCAGTCCGATCAGGGGTTTTCGACGCTGGAATTGATCCTGACCGCGCCGGTGGTCGTCGCCAGTTGGATAAGCCTGCAATATTATGCCTCCAGTGTCGCACCCGTTGCGTTTGGCGGTGGCAACAAACTGATCCATAATGTGGTGGGCGGTATCGGGGTGGTGCAGGGAAATGGCGGCATATTGCGCCCCGGCCTTCCATGGCAGGCGGTCCATGACGGGCAGCGCCTTGTTCACACGCCCCTACGCCTGTCTGTTATGATCGAGGCCCCGCAGGACGCCATCGTCGATGTGCTGGCCCGCCATGACGGGGTCCGC
>SR_TP_S13solDRAFT_1000713_pt1 | contig 12303 bp, 13 predicted proteins | sample SodReaTP_S13sol_FD_11159 | JGI IMG/M metagenome (IMG submission 11159) | reverse complement strand
GGGCCGTCCCGCGGCCTGCCGATTTCGTTGATGGTGATTCAATCCTTTGAAGTCAGGAGTATGCCGCCTGCATAAAGTGAACCCCTACACCGTAGGATCGGCAGACCCCGGCCCACCGCTGGCGCGGGTTACATCTAAGCATGAAGGGCGGCTTCAGGCCAAAATCGTCCATGGCACAAGGTCCGGCTTACCCGCTGTCCCCATCCCGCTGGCGCGCCAGCCATTGCGCCCATAAATCCGGCCTGCGCGCCTGCGTCAGCTGTTCTGACTGGCTTTGACGCCAGCGGGCAATCTCGGCATGGTTGCCAGATTGCAGCACGGGCGGAATACCAAGCCCCTGCCATTCAGCGGGGCGCGTATAATGCGGGTGTTCCAGCAAACCGCGCGCAAAACTTTCCTCCTCCACCGATGCGGCATTGCCCAAAACATCAGGCAACAGCCGCACTGTGGCGTCAATCATGGCCTGCGCGGCAATCTCACCGCCCGTCAGGACGAAATCCCCAAGGCTGACTTCCTCGATCCCGAAATGGTCGATCACGCGCTGGTCAATCCCTTCAAACCGCCCGCAAATCAGCGTCACACCAGGGCCACCGGCCCAACGCCGCGCTGTGGCCTGCGTGAAGGGCGCGCCGCGCGGGGACAGATAGACCAGCGGGGCGTCATTGCGCCCGCGCTGCGCCATGTTGATCGCCCGCCCCAGAACGTCGGCGCGCAACACCATGCCTGCCCCGCCGCCCGCAGGCGTGTCATCGACATTAAGGTGCTTGCCATCGCCGAACAGGCGCAAATCAATGGTATCAAGCCCCCAAAGCCCGGCTTTCAGCGCCTTGCCCGTCAAGGACAGGCCCAGCACACCGGGGAACGCTTCGGGGAACAGGGTTATTATACGCGCCTGCCATGCCTGCGCCAAAGGGCGCGGCGCATCCAGATCGCGCGGGCTAAGCGAGGGCGTCACCGCAATGCGGCCCGCTGCGCGCCTTGGCCGGTCGGTCATTCAATCAAACCTTCGGGCGGGTCGGCAATAATGCGGCGGCTTGCGAGATCCACGGTTGGCACGGCCGCTTGTGTGAACGGCAACAGGATCGCGCCCTTGCGCCCGGGTGCCACAATTTCCAACAGATCGGACGCGCCATGGTTCAGCACGGCCTTCACGCGGCCCAATTCCGCCCCGCCGGTGTCAAACACCTGCAGGCCGATCAGGTCGGCGTGATAAAATTCGTCATCGGGCAGGTTTGCCAGACGGTCACGGTCCACGAACAACCGCACACCGCGCAACGCATCAGCCGCATCACGGCTGTTTACCCCACCCAGACGCCCTGCAAATCCTTGGGCCACTTGCGCACCAAGCGTCAGCGTGAATTGTCGCGCGCCATCTTCGGACCAAAGCGGACCGTAATCGCCAATCGCACGGGGATCGGCACAAAAGCTTTTCAGCCGCACCTCGCCGCGCACCCCATAGGCGCCCATGATCGCCCCGACACAAATTCGCGCTTTGCTCATGTTGCTATCATCTTGCCAAAAATACTCGCGGGGGGATTGCCCGCATCGCGGGCAATGAGGGGGGCCGCAAGCCCCCCTTTTTTCTGTCACGGTTTATTCAGCCGCAGCTTCTTCGGTCTTGGCAGCTTTTTCAGCAGCACGCTCCAGCGCTTTCTTGCCGGGCTGCGCTTTTTTCATGTTGGCGCGAGTGGCTTTTTCGCGCACGCCAGCAGCTTCCAGAAAGCGCGCGACGCGGTCGGTGGGCTGTGCGCCCTGATCCAGCCAATGCTTCACGCGATCAAGGTCCATCTTGATGCGGTCTTCGCTGTCTTTGGGCAGCAGCGGGTTATAGGTGCCCAGCTTCTCCAGAAAGCGGCCATCGCGCGGCATGCGCGAATCGGACGCGACAATCGCGTAATGAGGGCGCTTTTTGGACCCACCACGGGCCAGACGGATCTTCGTTGCCATGTCAGTTTCTCCTTATGAGTAGGCAGTCGCGGGAAAACCCCGCAAATTCAGTGTCAGCGTTGCATTCCCTCGTGGTGACGGATCACCTCCGAGATGATGAAATTCAGGAATTTCTTGGCAAATTCCGGGTCGAGATCGGCCTCTTTGGCCAACCATTCCAGCCGCTCTATCTGGCGCTCTTCGCGCGCAGGGTCGGACGGGGGAAGATCGTGCTGCGCCTTCAATCGGCCCACAGCCTGCGTGTGCTTGAACCGTTCGCCCAGCGTATAGACAAGGATCGCGTCCAGTCGGTCGATACTGTCGCGATGGTTGGCCAGAAGGTCTGCGGCGCGTTGAACGTTGTCACTCATGCATAGGCCTCTGCGTTGCCGTCATTATCCGTGCGCGTGACCGGATGCCGCCAGACCTGAACTGTTGCAAGTCCACCGGGGGCCTCGGCCGTTTTGTCATGCACGCATCCCAGCCGTTGCGCCAGCGCCAGACTGCGCTGATTATCGGGCGCGATATAGCTGACCGCCGTATTCCACCCCAGATGATCGTGCACATGGTCGCGAATGGCACTGACCGCTTCGAATGCGTAGCCCTTGCCCTCGGCCTGTGGGGTCCACAACAACCAGCCAAGTTCCTGTTCGGGCCAGCCCAGCGGAAACCACGGCCCCGCCGACCCGAGGATCGCGCCGGATTGCCGGTCGGTAATGACGAACTGGCCGAACCCGTGCAGCACCCAATGCCCGATGAAATGGCCAAACGCACGCCAAGCCGCATTGTCATCGCGCGCCAGCGCATTGACGAATTGCGCGCGATCAGTTGCCATGAATTCGCGCCAGACGGGCCAGTCTGTGGCCACCGGCGCACGCAAGACCAATCGCGCGGTTTCCAGAACGGGGGTATGGGCCAGTGCGGGTGTCATTTCTTCTTGAACATCCCTGACAGGCCACCGGGCAGACCACCGCCACCGCCCATTCCGGGCATGCCGCCCAGTTGACGCGCGGCCTGTTGCATCAGTTTCGGGTCCATCTGGCCGGGGTCCGGCATGGCATCCGCGCCTTTGCCCTTGCCCATCATGCCAGCCATGGCCTGTTTCAGCATGCCCTTCTTGCCCATGGTTTTCATCATGTCGGCCATCTGGCGGTGTTGCTTCAGCAGTTTGTTCAGGTCGGACACTTCAAGCCCCGCGCCTGCGGCTATGCGTTTCTTGCGGCTGGCCTGCAAGATTGCGGGGTTGGCGCGTTCCTTCTTGGTCATGGAATTGACCAGCGCGATCTGGCGTTTCAGCATGGAATCGTCAAAACCTGCCGCTTCGGCGGCCTTGGACATTTTGCCCATGCCCGGCATCATACCCATCACACCCTGCATGCCGCCCATTTTCAGCATCTGTTCCAGCTGCATTTTCAGGTCGTTCATGTTGAACATACCCTTCTGGAAGCGCTTCATCATGCGTTCGGCCTGTTCGACCTCCAGCACTTCCTGCGCTTTTTCCACAAGCGCCACGATGTCGCCCATGCCCAGAATGCGGCCCGCCACGCGCTTGGGGTCGAACACTTCCAGCGCGTCGGTCTTTTCGCCCAGCCCTACAAAGCGGATGGGCTTGCCGGTGACCGCGCGCATCGACAGTGCCGCGCCGCCGCGCCCGTCGCCGTCCATGCGTGTCAGCACAACGCCGGTCACGCCCAGCTTGCCGTCAAATTCGGCAGCGACATTCACCGCGTCCTGACCGGTCAGGCCATCCACAACCAGCAGCGTTTCGCGTGGGTTGGCGACATCGCGCACGGCCTGCACTTCGTCCATCAACACATCGTCAATATGCAGCCGCCCTGCGGTATCCAGCAAGAACACGTCATAGCCGCCCAGCGTGGCCTGTTGTTTTGCACGCTTGGCGATTTCAACCGCCGACTGCCCCTTGACGATGGGCAGTGTATCGACCCCGATCTGGGTGCCAAGGATGGCGAGTTGTTCCATCGCAGCGGGGCGGTTGGTGTCAAGGCTGGCCATCAGCACGCGCTTGCCTTCGCGTTCGGTCAGGCGGCGGGCCAGTTTCGCGGTGGTCGTGGTTTTACCCGACCCCTGTAAACCCACCATCAGCACGGGCGCAGGCGGGTTATCGATTTTCAGCGCGCCAATGTCTTCTTCGCCTTCCAGCATGGCGATCAGTTCGTCATGGACGATCTTGACCACCTGCTGACCCGGTGTCACCGATTTGGTGACCGAGGCGCCGGTTGCCTTTTTCTGCACGCGCTTGATGAAATCGCGGGTTACAGAAAGCGAGACATCGGCTTCCAGCAGGGCCACGCGCACTTCGCGCAGGGCTGCGCGCACATCATCTTCGGACAACGCGCCCTGTTTTGTCAGGCGGTCAAAGACACCGGACAGGCGTTCGGACAGATTCTCGAACATGCGCGTCATCTCCTTGCCCCGGCAGGGCTGCAACCAAATGCCCGCGAGGGGCCACAAAGCACGATTGCACCCACGGGCGCAACGCGCTGGTGGATGGCGATCTTTGCCCATAAGCAAAGACCGGAAGCGTTCAAACTTCCGGAATCACCTGCCCGTTTATGCACAGACAGGCATGGAGTCAACCCTTTCAGGGCCAGGGCAAAGCCCGCGATCCTAGACCCGGATTTCAAGGTTGGGGCCAAGCCCTTCGGACATATCCGCGGCAACCGCCGGAAGCGGCCAGCGAATTTCGATCAATGCGCCATGTAATTCGGGCGCCTGCGGCAGGGTTTTGACCGACCCGTCGCAGTTCATGAAATCCAGCCTAGCGCCTGTGCGTTCCAGCAATGTCTTGGCAATGAAGGTCCCCAGCCCCATACCGTCATATTCCGGACGCCGTTTACTGCGGGTGGGATCACGCCTACGTCCGATAAACGGCTCGCCAATGCTGGCCAGAACCTGCGGCGAAAAACCCGCCCCGTCATCAATGATACGCAATGTCAGCGTTTGCGGGGTCCAGCGCGCATCAACCCACACTTGCGATTGCGCAAAATCAACCGCATTCTGGATCAGGTTGCGCAACCCGTGGATAATTTCGGGACGGCGCAGGATCTGGGGCTGGCTGTCAGGCGCGCCGCCTTCAGCTGTCAGCAGGAAATGCACCTGCTTGCCACGGTTGCAATGCGGCTCGGCGGCTTCGCGCAGGACCGCTTCCAGCGGCGCGCGGTGCATATGGGTGTCGTCCTTGCCGCTGCGGCCCATGGCGCGCAGAATATCGCGGCAGCGGTCCACCTCGCTGGCCAGCAGGCGCACATCATCCAGCAGGTCGGGGCGGTCGGCCAACTCATCCGCCAGTTCGGAACTGACCAGCTTGATTGTGGCCAGTGGCGTGCCCAGTTCATGCGCAGTCGCCGCCACGACGCCGCCCAGATCCGTCAGCTTCTGTTCACGCGACAAGGCCATTTGCGCGGCCAGAAGTGCGTCTGCCATCGAATCCGATTCTGCCGCGACACGGTGGGCATAGAACGCCTGAAACACCACGCCGATCACGATTGCCGCCCAGAACCCGAAGCTCAGGATCGGGGGCACAACAAGAATGGTGCCATCGGTGAACCGCAGCGGCTGATAGGCCACACTGACCAGCGTGATCAACGCAATGGCCACCAGCGCAAGCATCATGGTGGAACGCGGCGGCAGTGCCATGGCCGAAATGGCAACAGGCGCCATGATCAACAGCGCGAACGGGTTGGTGATACCCCCGGTCAGATAAAGCAGACAGCCCAACTGCGCGATGTCGAACAGGAATGTCAGCGATGCTTCCACATCCGACAGCCGCTTGGTCGGTGGAAACAAAAACAATGCCAGAAGAATGGATACAGCCGATGCCGCGATGACAAGGGCCACCAGCCCCATGTCAAACCGCAGATCGAACATAAGAGCCGCCAGCAGGAACGCGCCCACCTGCCCGACAAGGGCCAAGGCACGCACATAGGTCAATGTGCGCAACCGCACCCATTCGCCGCGGTTTTCCTGACTGATCTCGCCAAAAGTGGACGCTTTCATTTGGGGGTTCCTTCCGGGCGGCGGGGCTTGATGTCACAGTTGCGGGATAAGGGATTGTTAGGCCGCGCGCATTGCGGCATCAAGTCGCCAATATCCCGAAGCTGGAGAGGGTGCGATGATTCGCCTGTATTCACTTATTGCCGCCGGACTGATTGCCGCCTTGATGGGGGGGCTTGGCTATATGGTTCTGACAGGGTCGGATCAGGCCGGTCTGAACCAATGCCGCGAAACGTCGATTGCCGGGGGTGCGGGGTCCATTGGCGGGCCGTTCGAACTGGTTGACCATACAGGGCGCACAGTCACGGACGCGGATTTTGCGGACCGTCCGGTCCTGCTGTATTTCGGCTATACCTTTTGCCCTGATGTCTGCCCGCTGGACACGGCGCGCAATGCGCAGGCGGTCGACCTGCTGACCGAGCGCGGGTATGATGTGACGCCGGTTTTTGTATCGGTGGACCACCAGCGCGACACGCAGGAATTATTGGCCGAGTTCGTGCGCTTCATGCACCCCAACATGATTGGCCTGACCGGCACCGAGGAGCAGATCCGCAATGCAGCGCGCGCCTACCGCGTGTATTTTGCGGCACAGGAAAGCGATGACGACTTTTTCCTGATCGATCATTCGACCTTCAGTTACCTGATGCTGCCGGAACACGGTTTTGTCGATATTATCCGCCGCGACCAGTCCCCCGAACAAGTAGCAGACACGCTGGCCTGTTTTATTGATAATGCCTGACAGGTGCGGTTCGGTTTGACCTTTGCGGTTGCGCGCCCTAAATGTCGTGGGCAGACAAGCGGGTGTGAGAATGGAAGATAGCGTTAAGATTGACCTTGGACCGGACCCATCGCTGCTATTGGTCGATGACGACGAAGTGTTTCTGAAACGCCTGTCGCGCGCCATGGAAAAACGCGGGTTTCAGGTGGAAACCGCGACATCTGTCGTTGCTGGAAAAGTAATCGCCAAGGCCCGCCCGCCTGCATATGCCGTGGTCGATCTGCGACTGGAGGACGGGAACGGGCTGGATGTGGTCGAAGCCCTGCGCGCGGCACGCGACGATGTGCGTGTGGTTGTGCTGACCGGCTATGGCGCGATTGCCACCGCCGTGGCCGCTGTCAAGATCGGGGCGACCGATTACCTGTCGAAACCTGCTGACGCCAATGACGTGTTGCGCGCCCTTCTGTCCATGCCGGATGACGAATTGCCCGACATTCCCGACAATCCCATGTCGGCAGACCGCGTCCGTTGGGAACATATCCAGCGTGTCTATGAACAATGCGACCGCAACGTATCTGAAACCGCGCGCAGGTTAAGCATGCACCGCCGGACATTGCAGCGCATCCTTGCCAAAAGGTCGCCACGGTGACAGGGTAAAGCAGGGCGTGCGAGCGGATGCGCCCTTTGATCGGAAATGCCGAACCATGCGCAACCTTATCCTGTTTGCAGTCCTTCCAGCGATGATTGCCGCCTGTGGCACACCGCAGGACCGCTGCGTGCGCGCAGCACAGGCTGATTTGCGCGCGATCGATGACCAGATTGCCAATGTGGAAACCGCGCTTGAACAGGGGTTTCGTGTCCTGCCCGCCCAAGAGGGGGTGACGCGCCTTCGGCTGTGTGCATGGCCGCGCGAACCCGTGTTGTTTTGCACCGAGTCCATTCAGCGCCCGCGGTCCGAGTCGCGCGAAGCGATTGACCGGCAGGCGGAACAAACGCGCTTGGCGCAGTTGCGCCAGACCCGCGCGGAACTGGTGGTCCAGACCGCTGACCGCGTGGCCGCCTGCCGGTTGCCCTAGGGCACATTCAGGCCAAGCCAGACCCACCGCCTTGTTTGGTAGGTCTGGGGCATTCACTGGCCGCGTTGCTAAGGTTAATGCACCAGTGCCGCGCGGGGCGCGTTGTCGTCGCGTGACAACTGGCCGTTGACGATCAGCCCGTCAGGCCCTGCGGTTACCGCAACAGTGCTGCCGTCCAGAACTGTTCCGCCCAGCAGCATTTCGGCAAGCGGGTCTTGCAAATAGCGCTGGATCACCCGTTTCAGGGGGCGTGCGCCATAAACGGGGTCATAGCCCTTGTCGGCCAGCCATGTGCGTGCACCATCATCCAGTTCGAGCGTGATTTTGCGTGCCAGCAGGCGTTTGAGCAAACGTGCCATCTGGATGTCGACAATCGCATCCATATCCGCCCGTGCCAGCCGGTCGAAGATGATGGTTTCATCCAGCCGGTTCAGGAATTCGGGGCGGAAATGGCCGCGCACTGCGTCCATCACCTGCGCGCGCGCCTGTGTGCCGTCACTGCCTTCGGGCAGTTGCGACAGTGCTTGCGACCCAAGGTTCGAGGTCAGGATGATCAGCGTTTGCTTGAAATCCACCGTGCGGCCATGGCCGTCGGTCAGAACCCCGTCATCCAGCACCTGCAACAACACGTTGAACACTTCGGGATGGGCCTTCTCCACCTCGTCGAACAGCACAACCTGATAGGGCCTGCGCCGCACCGCTTCGGTCAGAACGCCACCTTCTTCATAGCCGACATAGCCGGGGGGGGCGCCGATCAGGCGTGCGACACTGTGCTTTTCCATGAATTCCGACATGTCGATACGCACCATCGCGCTGTCATCGTCGAACAGGTATTCGGCCACCGCCTTGGTCAGTTCGGTTTTGCCAACGCCGGTAGGCCCAAGAAACAGGAAACTGCCAAGCGGGCGGTTTTCGTCGTTCAGCCCTGCACGCGCACGGCGCACGGCATTGGCCACGGCGCGCACGGCCGTATGCTGGCCGATGACACGCTTGTGCAATTCATCTTCCATGCGCAGCAGCTTGTCGCGTTCCCCTTCCAGCATTTTCGATGTGGGAATGCCAGTCCAGCGTTCCACGACTTCGGCAATCTGTTCGGGGCGCACGGCATCGGCGACCATCTTCTCGGCCTCTCGCGCCTCGGCGTCTGCCAGTTTGCGTTCCAGATCGGGGATTTCGCCATATTGCAACCGGCCTGCGGCGGCAAAATCGCCACTGCGTTTGGCCGTTTCCAGATCGATGCGCGCGCGGTCCAGATCTTCCTTGATCTTGCGCGCTTCTTCCAGCTTGCTACGTTCGGCCTGCCAGGTGGCGGTCAGTTCGGTGCTGCGTTCTTGCAGGTCGGACAATTCGCGTTCCAGCGTTTCCAGACGGTCGCGGGATGCGGCGTCATCTTCCTTGCGCAGGGCTTCCGACTCGATTTGCTTTTGCAGGATGTCACGGTCCAGCGCGTCCAGTTCTTCGGGCTTGCTGTCCACTTGCATCCGCAAACGGCTGGCCGCTTCGTCCATCAGGTCAATGGCCTTGTCGGGCAAAAAGCGGTCGGTGATATAGCGATGCGACAGCGTGGCCGCTGTCACCAGTGCGCTGTCGGCGATGCGCACACCATGGTGCAGTTCGTATTTTTCCTTGATGCCGCGCAGGATGGAGATTGTGTCTTCAACAGTGGGTTCCTGAACCAGAACGGGCTGGAAGCGCCGCGCAAGGGCCGCGTCTTTTTCGACATGCTTGCGGTATTCATCCAGCGTGGTGGCCCCCACGCAATGCAATTCGCCGCGCGCCAGTGCAGGCTTGATAAGGTTGGCGGCGTCCATTGCCCCTTCGGATTTGCCAGCACCGACAAGGGTGTGCATTTCGTCAATGAACAGGATGATCTCGCCATTTGCGGCGGTGACTTCGGACAAAATGGCCTTCAGGCGTTCTTCAAACTCGCCACGGTATTTTGCACCGGCAATCAGCGCGCCCATATCCAGCGCCATCAGCTTTTTGTCGCGCAGGGATTCGGGCACATCACCATTAATGATGCGCAGTGCCAGCCCTTCGGCAATGGCGGTTTTCCCGACACCGGGTTCGCCAATCAGAACGGGGTTGTTTTTGGTGCGCCGCGACAGAACCTGCATGGAGCGGCGGATTTCCTCGTCCCGGCCAATGATGGGGTCAATCTTGCCGTCACGCGCGGCCTGCGTCAGATCGCGGGCGTATTTCTTCAGCGCCTCGAAGCTGTCTTCGGCAGACGCACTGTCCGCCGTGCGCCCCTTGCGCAGATCGTCGATGGCGGTGTTCAGTTTCTGTGCAGAGACGGCCCCCGCGTCCAGCGCGTCCTTGGCGTCAGATTTCACCAATGCCAGCGCGGTCAGCAGCCGTTCAACGGTCACATAGCTGTCATTGGCCTTATTTGCGACCTGTTCGACCTGATCCAGCACCTTGGCGGTTTGCGGATCAATGTAGATCTGGCCATCGCCGCCGGACACTTTGGGAATTTTGGCCAGTGCAATGTCATTGGCCTGCATCACGCGGTCGGGGGCACCGCCTGCACGTTGAATCAGGTTGGCGGCCATGCCTTGGTCGTCATCCAGCAGCGCCTTCAGCAAATGTGCGGGGGCAACACGCTGGTGATCTTCGCGCAGGGCGATGGTTTGGGCCGCTTGCAGGAAACCCCGCGCCCGTTCGGTAAATTTCTCAAGGTTCATCTGTGCTCTCCTTCATAAGCGCCCTGAAATTGGGAACCGCCTGTCATGCAGCGCGGCACCTGTCGGGCCTTGAGGCTTATTTGGGAAGGCAGCGCGCCTGTTGCAAGATGGGCACAGTCGAACTGGCGCGAAATTTGTTCAAAGGCGCGGGGCGGCCAGTGCCGTCCAGTCAAGTCCGGTTCCGCGCTGCAAGGTGAACCGCGACCAGTCCGGCGTCGCGTCGTCCTGCGCGGCAAGGCGAAACCCCAGCCTGTCCACCAGTCGCAGCGATGCTGTGTTGTCGCGGTGGATGCGGGCCTCGATCTGGCGAAGGGCGGGGAATTTCACAAAGCAACGATAGGCAAAGACGCCGACCATTGGTGCAGACAGCCCCTTGCCCCAGTCCTTGCGCGCCAGCCAATAGCTGATTTCGCCCGATGCGGGCGGTGTTGCGCCCCTTGACCATTGCAAACGGACCTGACCGACAAGCCGGTTTTGCCAATAGACCGCGCGAACCTTGTGATGCGCAGCTTGTTGGGACAGGGCAATCAGATCCTGCGCCAGTTCAAGCGACAGGGGCGCGGGGTAGTCTTCGGGCATGAAGCGCCACAGATCGGGATCATCCAGCATTTTCTGATACAGGGCCGCATCATCATGGTGCCAGCCATCAAACAGGAAATCGCGGGTCAGCATATCGGGCGGCGCCTGTAGCGGCAGTGTGTCCAGTTTCTTGCCGCGCAGGATATCGGGCACGGCGCTTGCAGCGGCGTCTGTGTGTGGTTCCGATGATTCTGGCGTTATGACATCTAGCGGCATGTGACCTTACCCTTTGACTGAGGCCCCATGATAGGCGCATGACGATGTCAAATCAGCCAAAAGCGTGGCAAACTTTTCGTGATCTTTACAAAAAATTAAGGAACTGTCCGCGCCAGTGATACATTCTGCGCCGAACGCCCTGTTTGTTCACAACACCAGTCCTGCAACCTGTCCAGATCGGGCAGCAATTCTTCCGCCAGCCCGTCGGTATAGGTCAGAAAATTGTCCATGCACGGCGGATGGACCGTCAGCAGAACCGGAATATCCAGGGCCAGCGCGTTTCCGATAACGGCGCGAAATCCGTGGCCTTCTGCCTCGGCCTTGCCAAATTTGTTCACGACCAGCAATGCAGGGCTTGCCGCAAGGCTGGCGGCCACCAAGCCCACGGCAGTTTCAAGCGCCTGCGTGTCCAGCCTGCACCCTGTCGCGTGCGGGCCCAGATTTTGGGTGATGCACAGGTCGTTGTCGTGCCCGATGACGCGCAGCATCATCTGGCAGGGCTGGTTTTCGGGGCCGGTCGTGTTGATCTGGACCGCACCGGCCAAGGGCCAGTGCGCTGCCTCCAGCCGGGCGACCAGGTCCGCCAGCAGCCGGTTTGTGCTGCCGTGACCCTGTGCAGGAATATAGCCGAGCATCTGTCTGCCCTTCTGTGCAAGCCGTGTTATATCAGGTCTATACCGGCGGGCGGGTCAGGGCCAGTCCGCATTGTGGGGGCGGTTATGGAAAAGGGACGTAATACCATGATCATGGGCGTTGTTCTGGCGGGTGGACAGGCCACGCGTATGGGCGGTGGGAACAAGGGGCTGCTGTGCGTTGCAGGCACGCCGTTGTTGGCCCATGTGCTGGACCGGCTGACGCCGCAAGTGCACGCAGTGGCCCTGAATGCGAATGGCGACCCGTCGCGGTTTGACAGCTTTGCCTTGCCGGTTGTGCCCGATACAGTGCCGGATTTTCCCGGCCCGCTTGCGGGAATTCTGGCCGGGATGGACTGGGCCGCGGGGCAGGGCGCAAGCCATATTGTCACGGTTGCCGCCGACACGCCGTTTTTTCCGCGCGATCTGGTGTGCAGGCTTGAAGCTGCGGCGGG
>SR_TP_S13solDRAFT_1000712_pt1 | contig 12308 bp, 14 predicted proteins | sample SodReaTP_S13sol_FD_11159 | JGI IMG/M metagenome (IMG submission 11159) | reverse complement strand
TGGCCATGAGGGCTGGCCTCCTTCACCAGCCCTCATCTTGAATCACGATCCACCGGATTTGGGAATCCCTCACGATTCCGAAACCACACAAAACGCTCTAGATGTTGGGGATCAAAGGTTTAGAGGGCCTCGGCGGTTCCGATTCCGAAGCCCTAACCAGCGCCGTATCACTTCGACGAACTCGCGGAACCGCGGTGATCGAACGCAATCCGCTCTTTCGGCAATTGCACGGTGACGGTGGTGCCCTTCTTGGGTTCGCTCTCGATCGTGACGGAGCCACCCTGTGCCTCCGCGAGGGACCGAACGATTGCCAAACCCAGGCCGGAGCCTTGGCGCCATCGACGGACCCTAGAATCCAGTTGCGTGAAGGGTTGCATGAGCTTGTCGACGTCCCCCGGCGCGATGCCGACGCCGGTGTCAGTCACTCGGAAGCAGATGCCATCGGTCTCGCTGTGGTGGACCAAGACGCCGATCTGCCCCCCGGGCGGAGTGAACTTGATCGCGTTCCCGATCAGATTCAGGAGGATTTGCCGCAAGGCGCGCTCAGAGACGCGAAGGCGCGGGGGATCAGGCTCAGCCTCGACGTGAAGCGAGAGGTTTGCGGCCGCTACCTCGGCCGCCAGTATGCGAACGACGGGCTCGACGACTTCCTGTGGGAACAACACTCTATCGTCTAGCTCTGCCTTGCCTGCGTCAATTCGCGCCAAGTCCAAAAGATCATCAATGATTTGATGAAGATGTCTTCCGCTTATCGAAATATTATCGGCATACTCTCCGTACTTTTCCACACCAATCCGACCAGCCAGCCCCATGCATATTAGTTCTGAGAACCCAATGATTGCGTTAAGAGGTGTGCGCAGCTCGTGACTCATGTTCGCGAGGAACTGGCTTTTGGCTTCATTCGCCATGACGGCCTGCTCCTTGGCCAAGCGCAAGGCGTCCGTCGTTCGAACTGCTTCCGTGATATCCCTACCGGCCCCTCTGTATCCGAGGAATTCGCCTCGCCAACCGAAGTGAGGCTTGCCGCTCACTGACAGATAACGGATCGTCCCATCGTCCGCGCACGCTTCGTAGACGAAATCCCTAAACGATCTGCGTTTATCTAGAAGTCTCTTGTAATCTTCCCATTTCTCCGTGTACCGGTCGTTCTCACTCGCCACTTCCCACCGGGCTTTTCCTAATCGCTTTCCGGGATCTAGCCCTAATGCTGCCAGCTGAACAGAGAAAAATGTGAAACGATGATCAGGTCCAGTTTCCCAGAACCAGTCCGAAGCTGTCTCTGCATAGTCCCGAAATCGTTCTTCGCTTCGGCGCAGGGCTTCTTCAACCCGCGCTCTCTCTGTTATCTCTAATTCCATACGGGCATTGGCTGATTCCAGCTCCCGCGTCCGATCGGCGACCCTGAGCTCAAGGTTTCCCACGCTATTCTCAAGAGAAATTTCAGCTTGTTTGCGTCGAGTAATGTCGGTGTATATACTCACCATGCCCACACCCGGAATCGGCGTCCCTCTAACCTCTAGAACTGTTCCGTCGGGCCTTGTCCGCTCAAAGTGATGGGCAAGTTCACGACGAGCCAGTTCGACACGCTCGCGCACCTGTTCCTCCGGATCGCCAGGCCCATACTCCCCACGCTCTGCGTTGAAGAGAACGAACGACTCAAACGGCGCGCCTGGTTTTGCCAGTCCTTTGGGTAGGTCGAGCAGCCGCTCGAACTGACTGTTCCATGCCAACAGCTTCAGATCCTCGCTCCAAACCGAGAAGCCTTCGACCATGTGCTCCAGGGCAGCGCGCAGCACTGCAACTTTGCTCAGGTCGTGAAACGCCATCGTGCCGTTCTCCCGCATCGCTCCTCTTTCGCGTGATCGAAAGGCACATTGTCATCTCGCGGACTGGCATGGAGGCGAGGTCCGCGGCGCGTGAATTCGGCGAGGGGAGCGATGGTGGGGCCTCACCGATCGTGGATCGCGCCGCGGACCTCCGCTCCCTGCGCCGGTTTCTGCGCAGAGAGTCCCCTGGGCCTAGCTCGCGCGAACGGTGGAGAGAAAACCCTCGACCTCGGTTCTCAGCGCCGCCGCCTGCTGCGATAGCACCGATGCCGCGTTCAAAACCCGCGCCGCGGCCGAGCCTGTTTCTTCAGAGGCCTCACTGACTCCGGCGATGTTCGCTAGCACCTCTTCGGCACCTGCAGCGGCCTCCTGCGCGTTACGGGCGATTTCACCGGTCGCGCTGGACTGCTGCTCCACAGCGGATGCTATCGCCGTGGCGATCTCACTGACTTCCTGGATAGTCTTGCCAATCCCACGTATCGCGGTCACGGCCTCATCCGTCGCGGATTGGATCGACGAGATCTGCCCGTGGATGTCGTCTGTGGCCTTTCGGGTTTGATCGGCCAGCCCCTTCACCTCAGAGGCCACGACCGCAAAGCCCTTCCCGGCGTCGCCTGCACGTGCGGCCTCGATCGTTGCGTTCAGCGCCAGGAGATTGGTCTGCTCTGCGATGTCCTGGATCAGCAGCACGACGTCGCCGACCTTCTGGGCGGCATCGGCCAACCCCTGGACCGTCGCGTTGGTCTTTGAAGCCTCCTCGACGGCACGGCCAGTGATTGCCGTCGAGGCTTGCACCTGGCGTGCGATCTCGCTGATCGAGTTGCGCAGCTCTTCCGCCGCACCAGCGACCGCGCCGACATTGCCGGTGGCTTGCTGAGTAGCAGCAGCCACGACCGCAGACTGCTTCGTGGCCTGATCGGCATTGCCAGTCAAACCCTCGGCTGAGGCTTGCATCTCCGTTGACGCTTCAGCCAAGGCGGCAATTACCTCGCCAATGGTCTGTTCGAACTCGGCGACGCCCGCTTCAAGGCGCCTGCTTCTCTCGGTCTCGACCCTGTGGTTGGCATCCTGCTCCTCACGCAGACGTTGGGCTTCCAGCATACCGTCGCGGAACACCACTACCCGGCGCGCCATATCTCCGATCTCGTCCTTGCGGTGAGTTCCCGGCACGTCGATCGTGAGTCGATCCTCGGCAAGTCCTTTCATAACGCCCGTCAGAACCAAGAGCGGCTGAGAGACCCGGGTGTAAAATACCCAAATTGTCAAAATAACACTTAAAAACATCATAACAATGGCTGCTGCCAAAAATTGAACGGCGACATTGGCTCGCTCTTCACCATCCACTACCGCCCCACTCGTTCTCTCCTCCATCAGCACGAAGAACTCGTCCAACGGAGCCATGATCTCCGCCTTGTAGCGATGATATTGATCTGAATGCAGCAGTCCGGCGGCATAGGTCAGATTGGGCTCTCCAACTACCGAATAGGTGCCATCCGGTGCCAAGAAGAGCCCCTTGACCGCGTTCATCGCCTCGGTCTCGAGGTCCACCAAGCCGTCCGAGTTGGCTTGCGCCTGCGCAAGCTTGGCGAACTCCTCCTCGGTGAAGCCCGCCTCACGCATTAGCGCCATCAAAGGTGCCTTCACCGTTCCAGGCCGCGGTGCCTCGCCGGTAGCTGCGACGAAATCCCAGTAGATCCGGTGATAGTCGGCTGGACGCGCCTTCTCCCCATTTCGTATGGCCAGCACATCCCAGTACTGCGCCTCGTACTTCGGTTCCCCAGTGACGACGTAGGTGCGCGCGAGGCGTGTCAGGTCATCGGAACTCTGTCTCAGCTCACTCGCGAGAATGTAGGACCTATATTTTTGCTCTTGAGCCAAATTCAAATCTAAGGTGGCCCGATGATAAGACACTGAAGACACAATAACGGCGCAGATTGAAAGCACCAGGAACGCCGTAAGATCAAATGCAAAATGACGTATAGTCAAAATTCCCTCCCATATTCGGGTGAATCGCACGTTGCACTCGTTGGATCGTTTGGATTTGATCTCGATACCGGCGACTGGGTGCAGCGGGATACGGAACTTCGACGTTTGGACCGCACACCAGCAGTGGGTCCAACGACGGCACACATGGAGTTGGTGGATGATCTGCGACCGAGGGCTGGCCGTTGCCATCGTCCACGCCGCGGGCTTGGAAGCGTCAAGTTCACCGGCTACCCAGAATCATCCCGTCGGCAGCCCCATGCCGCGGGCGATAATCATCTTCTGGATCTCGATCGTGCCGCCCGCGTAGAGCGTGAAGGGGGCCTCCCTGTAGTACCGCGCCATCTCCTCGAACTCGAAGAAGGCTCGGCCACCCATCACGCGCATCCCCTGGCCCACCAGCCGCTGAAGCTGCTCCGCGCAGAAGTACTTCGCCATGGAAGCGGCCTCGTCGGAGTCCGACTGCCGTTCCATTGCACCCAGCGCGTGGGCGACGAACAGCCGCATCCCGGTCTCGACGGTGCGCATCTCCACGAGAGCGTGCTGGATGCTCTGGAAAGACGCGATCGTCCGGCCGAACTGCTCGCGAGACAGCGCGAAGGCGACGGCTCTCTCCACCACGGCCGAAGCCAGGCCGAGCGCCATGGCCGCGACCACCAGTCGCTCCAAAGAGCCGGTCCGGCGAAGCAGGTCCCAGCCCTCGCCCAGGCACCGCGCGCCGCCGAGGACCTGGTCCTGGGTGACCCGGACATCCTCGAGGGTAACCCGGCAGGAGGCATGTGCATCGCCCGCCAGCTTCGGCAGGGGCTCGACCGAGATTCCCTCGCTCCACCTCGGCACCAGGAACAGGCTGACGGCGCGCTTGCGCTCCGCGTGCTCCTCGGCGCGGCCGACGACGATGATCCAGTCTGCGGTTGCGGCGCCGGTCGCATAGATCTTCTCGCCGGTGAGCCGATAGGCCTCGCCGTCGCGTCGAGCGATGGTGGCGATCCCGGCGGCATCCGAACCAGCCTGCGGTTCGGTCATCGCGAAGGCGAGCCGGAGCTGCCCGGTCCGGAGCAGGGGCAGGAGGGCGAGCTTCTGCCTCTCGCTCCCGGCAAGGGCAATGATCGCTCCCCCCAGTATGACGTTGACCATGTAGATCGAGGCCAGCGTCCCGGAATGCCTGGCCAGCACCTCGATCGCGGCCACCATCTGCCGGAGGTCGTCAGGAGCGAGACCCGAGGTGTCGTCGGCGAACGACGGCAGGTCCAGCAGCTCGGCCCGGGAGAAAGCCGCCAGAACGGACGCTATTGTGTCCCTGTCGGCGGGGCCGTCGTGAAGAATGCCTTCGGCAAGCAGTTCTCGACAGGCCTGCTCGGCGCGGCATCGTGCGCGCAGCTCCGAAGACGAGTTCGCAGGAAGGGAGGAAGTCGCGTGAAGGTTCGGCGGCAAGGCTCTTCCTTTCCAGGGGACCGTTCGCCGGGGTCAGACGGTGATCGGGCAGAGGCCGCCGTCGAGCAGCAGGTTCTGGCCGGTGATGAAGCCTGCGTGAGCGCTGCAGAGGAATGCGCAGGCAGCGCCGAACTCCTCGGGCGCACCCGCTCGCCCGGCTGGTACCTTCTCGATGAGCCGATCGGCCGTCACTCCGAGTTCCTGCAGCCGCTCCGTCGCGATCGGGCCGGGGAGCAGGTTGTTGATGGTCACGTTGTGCGGCGCGAGCTGCCGGGAAACGCCCGCCACGTAGCCGGTCAAGGCGAGGCGGGTCGCATTGGAGAGGTCGAGATTGGCCACCGGCATCCGCACCGTCATCGAGGTCACGTTGACGATGCGGCCGAACTCCCGGTCGACCATGCCCCGTACCGAAACGCGGATCAGCTCCACAGCCGAAAGGAAGTTCGCTTCGAGGGAACGTGCCCAGTCGGCGCGGGTCAGTTCCCGGAAGTCCGCGCTCGGCGGACCGCCCGCGTTGGTCACGAGGATGTCCAGATCTTCGCAGGCGGAGCCCACGATATCCTGGCCTTCCTCGGTCGCCAGATCGGCGGCGATGTAGTCGACCGCGCAGGCTCGCTCGGCTTCCAAGCGAGCGATCGCATCGGTCAAGCGCCGCTCGTCTCGCGAGACGAGGGTGACCGATGCGCCCTCGTCCACCAGTGCCTTTGCGCAGGCGAAGCCGAGACCACGGGATGCGCCACAGACCAGCGCACGACGATTCCTCAGACCGAGGTCCATGCTGTTTCCTTCTCAACCATCAACAAGTGATCGACCGAGGGGCGTCTCGCTCGATCCGCCTTTCGGCCAGCTGAACGGCCGCTTCTTCCGTGGAGATGCCCCGCTCGGTGCTCAGGTCGAAGACCTGGCAGAGCGTGTCGCCGATCGCCCGAAGCCGCCGTTCGAGCTCCCCGGCCTCGTAGCGGCAATGCTCACCGGCGAGCTGGATCATTCCCCCCGCGTTGATGACGTAATCGGGTGCGTAGAGGATGCCCTGCTCGCGAAGGGCTGTCGCCACGCCGGGTCGGGCCAGCTGGTTGTTGGCGGCCCCGGCGATGATGGTCGCCTTGAGCCGGGGCAAGGTCTCGTCGCTGAGCACGCCCCCCAGGGCACAGGGAGCAAGGACCTCCACCTCGGCCGCATGGATCTCCTCCGGCGCAACGGCTCGCGCGCCGAAGCGGTCCACGGCCCAGGCGGCAAGGTCCCGCCTGACATCCGCGACCACCAGTTCCGCGCCCGCTTCCGAGAGGAGCTCGCACAGACGCCAGCCCACATTGCCCAGGCCCTGCACCGCCACCTTGAGGCCGGACAGCCCGTCGCCACCCAAGCTGTAGGCCACACAGGCCTTGATGCCGACATAGCATCCGAAGGCGGTACTCCCCGAGGGGTCGCCGCTGCCGCCCATGGTGACGGGCAGGCCGAAGATCTTCCCCGTTGCCCGGGCGATCTGAGCCATGTCGTCGGCGGTGGTACCGACGTCCTCTCCGGTGATGTAGCGCCCCCTCAGCCGCTCGATGGCGACGCCGATCGAATGAAGCAGCTGCGGTGTCTTCCCGCTGTCGGGGTCCGCGATAACCACCATCTTGCCGCCCCCAAAGGGCAGATCGGCCATCGCCCCCTTGTAGGTCATGCCCCGAGATAGCCTGAGGACATCGGTGAGCGCCGCCGCCTCGCTGCCATAGGGCCAGATCCGGCATCCCCCCAGGGCGGGGCCTCGCGCTGTGCTGTGCACGGCGATGAAAGCGCGCAGGCCCGTCTCCGGGTCAGCGGCTGCGACTACCTGCTCGTGACCAGCGAAATCGGGATGATCGAAGATCCGCATTCTGACCTCCGTTTCCGGCTCGGGCGGGCCTAACGCCCCGGCGACGCGTTCTGCTGCTCACGCTGCCGCGCAAGTTCCAGTTCGAGTGCGCCCGCCTCCTGCTCCGGCACCACCTGCCTGGTCTGGCGGATGAAGACAGCCTCGAAGAGGTCTCCGCCGAAGTAGGGGTCACCAGCAAGATGAGCATCGAGAGCGGTCCGGTTCGGGAAGCTGAGAATCAGCAGGCTTCCGATGGTTCGGCCCTCGTCCGAGAGGATCGGTCCGCCGAACTTGATGTGCTTCTGCCTGCTGGCCACGTACTCGAGGTGCGGCAGCCTCAGAGTCTGACGCAGCTCCGAGCTGTTCGGCCGATCGATCGCGACGACGATGAATTCCATGCTGCTGCTCTCCTCGGGACAGGCTGGCGGCTCATCCGATGACTGGTCCGGCCAGATCCGGCTTCGTCAGTCGACCAGGCCGATGCGAACACGCCGGTTGTGGCGCCCCTTGTTGTCGATCTTGAGAATGCGCACTGCTCGCGAGGCCCCGGTGGAGGCCAAGTGCGTGCCGCCGCAGGCCTGGCGGTCGAGCCCAACGATCTCGACCACGCGCACCATTCCGTCCGGCGAGGGAGGCGGCGCCACGGACTTCGACCGGAGCAGGCCATGTTCCTGATGGGCTTCGCGCAGCGGAATCTGGTAGGTGCGCACGGCGAGGTCGTCTCGGATGGCCTCGTTGATGGGGCCTTCGAGCGCTCGCAGTCGCTCGCTATCGGCATCGGGAAGATCGAAATCCATGCGCGCGGTGCCGTCCTCGTGCATCTGCGCGCCGGTCACCAGCGCCCCGCTGAAGGCCTGAAACACGAAGGCATTGAGGATGTGGGTGCCGGTGTGGAGTTCGCGCATCATCTGGTGAAAGGCAGGGTCGACCACCGCCTCGACCTTGCCACTAACCTCAATGGTCGGGTCGGCGAGATGGCACCAGAGCTTCCCGCCGATGGTCTCGAACCCGGTCACCGCCACCTCTCCCCCGGCCCAGCGGATCACACCGCGGTCGGGAAGCTGTCCGCCGCCACCGGGGTAGAAGGGAGATCGGGCCAAGGCGACCCGACCCGGGCGCTGGTCGACGACATCGGTCTCCAGAAGGAGTGAGTCGGGATATTCGTGATAGTAGGGCTGCGGCATGGCTCTGCCTTGCGATCACCGGGAAGGGGAAGGTCGCGCAGGCGAGAGCGGGGGTATTGGCGAAAATTGAAGGGCTGACCGAACCCTGTCAGCACACAGCCGGTTCAGCCGCCGATGTCGCCGCGAAAGACGAGGTGGCCCTTGTTGCCGACCGGATCGCGCAGGCGGCAGCAGTAGTAGCCCTCCCCATAGCGAGGCCGGGTTCGCCGCGCCGGTGCCATCGACGGCCGCAGGTGTCTCTGGGGTATCTCTGCCTGATTGGTATTAGGGAACCATTGGCAGGAAAGTGGCATTCGGCAGCAATGACCGTCAGCGACTTCGACGATGTGAGACTTGGCTCAGATCCGGATCAGGCTGGGGTCCATGTGCTGCCGATGGCGGCCGAAGCATCGGTGCTGTCGGGAAGGTCGGTGAAAGCTCGCGAACCGGAGGGTTGAACCGCCCCGGGTTTGCGGGATGTGTCAGCGAAACTTAACGGCGATGGCCCAGACTGGCCTGCGGATTCACATGCCAGTCCTCGGACAGTGGATTATAGAGTCCTGGCAACGGGAAGTGCGCGTGGATCTCAAGAAAGTCGCCGATATTTCCGGTGGCTAGCGTCGCATCATTGGCAATAGCAATTGCGGCGATGGCTAGATCAGCACCAGTCTTGGCCTTTCGTGAACCCTGAGGGGTGGTCAGGAAGTTACGGAGGGCGGGAGTTTCGTGCATACGCCCGTACAACATGGCTGCATCCACATCGAAGCTGAGCACCTGAGGCTGACCGACGTCGATCAAACCCTGAAGCCATTTCGAAACTTCATCGGCAACAACGGGGTCAGTCGTCTTCGCTCGTTCGATCCCGATTTGGATCTCCATCACGGTGAAGGATGTCGTTCGAAGTTCGTCCCAACCGATCTCGCCGATCCAGCGCAGAAGTGAGGGGTGAGGTTTCTTACGCCTGAGGTTGCTCACGATGTCGGTGTCGAGAACAATCATCCTTCGTTGTCCCCCAGGCCGACCTCTCGCGGCTCAAACATACCCGGTCCACTTCTGACTTCCCCGAGGATACTGTCGAAGCCATCATCATCCTCAGCATACCCGGCAGTCATGAGATAGGTCTTCAGATTCGGCTTGGTTTTGTCGTAGTAGTCGCGAGAGACCAGAACGACTTCCTTGCCGTCGCGGCGGCGAATGACCTGCGGATTACCGTCCACCGCATCGTTGACGATGTCCGAGAAGTGATTTCGGGCCTGAGCAGCCTGCCACATCCGTTCCATGTGCCGTCCTCCTTGACTGGAAGTATCAGCCATCGGAAAGGAGGTGTCAACTTACTTGTCATTTGGAATGTCAGACCGGAACGGCGTAGGGGGCGACCTTATGTAGGCTGGTGCGAGGAGCCGCCAGTTTCGGGCCAGCCGGTCTTCTTGAATCGCACTTGCGCCTTGGCGACGTGCATCCGCCCAAGACCCGGCGCCGTCATGTCCCGGCAGTCCGGAGACAAGAAGCAATGTTGGGCCATGGCTCAGCGCCTCCCCTGGAACGGGGGCGCACTGGCGCGGTATGTCACAGCTTGCTGCACAGGCCGAGGTGCCGGTCACCGGGGCGGCGCTTAGGAACAGGGCAAGCATGCTCGGACTCAGGCGGATGAATGCTCACATCAGGCAGCGACGACCCCTGACGGCCGAGGGCCGCCGCGATCAGGTCAGCGCTGTCCTATGGTCCGAAGCATGCACATGCTTCTACCTTCAAGGCGTACTGATGTCGATTGGGGGCTTGCGAAGCTGGCCTCAGACAGGATTTTGCAAGAATATTAATAACTTGGGTGCGGGATGGTGACGTTTGTCACATAATTCCGATTCAGCCATCGATGTCGCCGCGATAGACGAGGTGGACCTTGTTGCCGTCGGGATCGCGCAGGTAGGCACCGTAGTAGCCTTCCCCATAGCGAGGCCGAGGGCCCGGCGCTCCCTCGTCTCGGCCACCGGCTTCGATCCCCGCCGCATGGGCCGCCTCGACGGTGGCTGGCGAAGGCGCTGCGAAGGCCACCATCGTGCCGTTGCCCGGCATCGCGGGTTGGCCGTCGAAGGGGACGTAGACATAGAAGCGGGGCAACGGGGAGGAAGGCACGATCCAACAGGCCGACTTCGGGCCTCCGTCGGGTTGCACGATCCGCTGCTTCAGGCCGAGCGGGGCCAGGACAGCGTTGTAGAAGGCCGTCGCCCGATCGAGGTCCCGGGTGCCGACTGTCACGTGGCTGAACATCTTTCCTCCCTCTCGTGGCCACGTCCGCAACCGCTTGCGTCGAGGGCTGCCTTGGCGAACTGCAGCGGCGTGATCGCATAGCTGCGCTTGAAGTGCTTGGTCAGGGCGCTCTGGTCGCAGAAGCCGACCGATGCCGCCACAAGGGCGATGGGCATGCCGCGCCGGAGGTGGCGACAGGCTGCCTGGAGCCGGATCTGCGTCAGGAACGCGTAGGGCGTCAGCCCCGTCCCCTTCTTGAAGAGGCCGATCAACTGGAAGGGTGTCAGGCCCACCGCGGCGCTGATGTCGTCCAGACGCAGCTCTTCGTCGTAGCGGTCCCGCATGATCGAAATGGCGCGCTCCAGGAGACTGGCATCGCGGGGTCCTTCCCGGATCCGGCGGCCATCGCTGCCGTGCCGCCGGAACAGCCGCCCGAAGGTCCCCACCAGCAGCTCCCGCTCCTGGAAGACGTCGCGCCCCTCCTCCAGGGCCCGGTGCAGGCCGAGAAAAGCCCTGATCAGGTCCGCATCGCCGAAGAGGTTGCGCTCGAAGTAGGGGAGCTCCTCGATGTCGAGGGCATCGGCCACGGCGTCGATGGCCGCCTGGGTCAGATAGAGAGAGCGATAGCGCCAGCGGTCGCTGGCACCCATCCAACCGGCGTGGGGCTCGACGGGATTGAAGACGAAGAGCGTCGAAGGATGCGCCTGCTCGACCTGGCCTCGGCTCTTGATGACAGACCCGCCACTCTCCGTGACCGCCACCACGAAGGCCTCGTGGGTGTGGGGCGGATACTCCTGGCTGGTGAAGTCCGCGCACATGAGGCTGAGCCCCCGTACGCGCCTGTCCCACCAGTAGCGGGTGGAGTTCTTCGGATCGATGCGGGCCACTCTCGGTCTCCCGATGCTACCGCTTCCGGCTTCGGGCGCGCCCGAGCAGCTCTTCGACGAGCTGCAGCGAACGCACCAGGGCGCGTTGATCCGCGGTGGGCAGTCGGCCGAGAGCCTCTCGCGCCCGGCCGCGCTCGCAAGCCTCGACTCCTTGCGCGAGAGCACGTCCCTCGGCGGTGAGCAGCAACAGCCGCTTTCGCGAGTCGGCCTGCAGCCGCCGTCGTTCGATCAGGCCTCGATTTTCCAGCCTCGCCAGGGTCCGTGAGAGATGGCCGGGATCGATCCCGAGGTCGCGAGCGATCTCCGTCGCCGTCACTTCGCCGAGCGCAAGGATCTCCAGGACCACCGCCCGGTCGAGCCAGGACCGCGCGGATCGGCCCCCGGAACGCGCGCGCATGGCCCCGAAGTGGCGGTCGCAGAGACGAACGAAGCGGCGGACCGCGGCCGTGCGGTGCCCGACGGCATCGAACCCCCTGTCAGACTCCGGCTGCGCTCGCCGATGCTCCTGAGAGGCCAACCGGGCGAACGCGCCAGCCATCGTCCAGCTCCTACCCGCGCGCCTCGGTCTCGTCGGTGGCCGGTGCACCGACTTCCGCCAGCATCGTCCAGAAGGCCCCGGCCCCCTTGCCCAGTTGCTCGGCGACCTCCCGGTTCAGCTCAATCATCGATTTCTCCAAGGGATCGCGAAGCGCCTGTCCTTCCGGCGTCAGCTTCACCCGCTGGATCCGCCGGTCCTTTTCGTCACGGACACGCTCCACCAGACCGGCCGCCACCAAGCGGTCGATGACGCCGGTGATGGTGGCGCTGTCGATCCGCAAGCGAGAGGTCAGCTGAGCCCCGCTCTGGCCATCCCGCTCCCACAGGGCGCTGAGCACGACGTATTGAACCGGGCTGACACCATGGGCACCCAAGCGCTCTCGCGCCGCTGCGTGAC
>SR_TP_S13solDRAFT_1000711_pt1 | contig 12312 bp, 10 predicted proteins | sample SodReaTP_S13sol_FD_11159 | JGI IMG/M metagenome (IMG submission 11159) | reverse complement strand
CCACCTGGCAGCGCGATTCGATTCCAGGCCGCGGGATCGACAGGAGGCACGAACCTTTCGCCGCTGGTGCCCATGCGCAGGGCATTGGCGACGCTGTCGGCCACATGCACCACGGCGGTCTCAACGGGATAGTTGCTGGCCTCGCCGGGATTGTGGTGAAAACGCACCGCCTCGCTGAACGCCGGCGGCAGGCGCCAGGCCTCCAGCAGGGCGCCACCCAGGGCGGCATGGTCGAATCCCAGGATCTGCTGTTCTACCTTGTAAAGCAGGTCGCCGACTTCGTCGCGGCGCTTGAGCAACAGGGTCAGCTTGCCTTCCAGGTGCATGAACATGACCAGCCGGCCCAGGTCGTGCAGCAGACCGCACACGTAGAAGCGCTCCACGTTGGGTTCGCGCCGGAAGGTGGCGATGGCGCGGCTCACCAGCCCGCAGGCGATGCTGTGACGCCAGAAACTCTCCATGTTCACCTGGCCCAGGGGGATCTCGTTGAAGAAGCGGATCACCGTGGCCGCCAGCACCACGTCGCGCAGCTGCTGGGTGCCGATGATGCTCACGGCGCGCGCCACGGACTGGATCTTGTAGGGGAAGCCGTACAGCGGGCTGTTGGCGAGCTTGAGCACCTGGGCGGTGAGGGCGGGATCGTGTTCGATGAGCCGGGCCATGGCATCGAAGGAGCTGGTGGGGTCGTTGACCGCCTCCTCGATGCGGTGATAGACGTCCGGCAGGCTGCCGAGCTCGATGTGTTCCCTGATCAGCTCCTGGCAGATGGGATGGGTCATGGGCTGCCCTTGTTGCGTCCGGCCTCTGCGGCTATGCGTCGTAGGGACGCCTCGTAGAGGGTCTGGCTGACCGGAAGACTCATGTCGCAATGTCTGAACAGGTCATCGGCCACCGGGGCCAGGCGGCTGCGAAGGGCGGGATCGAGGACGGGTGTTGCCGGGTCGGCGTCGGAATGGCCGGGTTGCTCGTCGTTGTCGGGCTGGGTTTCGGTCCAGATGGTGACCTCGGTGACACCCCAGGTCATGAGCACGCGCAGATGGCGTTCCTTGAGGGGCAGGCCGGCGGGCATCAGCAGTCGACCGGTGCGGTCGTGGATGTCCTCGGCCAAAACCTGGCCCGGAACTAGGTAAATCGTACGCAGTTTCTGCTTATTGTTCATAAGCCCATGAATTCTAAGCCCCGCACGTAAACTACAGCCTGTGGTTTCTGGCTGCAAGTGTTTCCTTCACCGGGCATCACTGCGCGACACCCGGTGAAGGATATGTGACTGCCGGAGGCTCAGGCCACCAGCTGGCGCAGCACGTAGGGCAGGATGCCGCCATGACGGTAGTAATCCACCTCCTGGGGGGTGTCCAGACGCACCCGCGCCTTGAAACGGGTGACCTTGCCGTCCTCGGCGGTGGCGGTCACGGTGACCTCTTTGGCCGAGCCGTCACCCAGGCCGGAGATGTCGATGATCTCGCGGCCGGTGAGACCCAGGGACTGGGCGTTCTGACCGTCCATGAAGGTCAGCGGCAGCACGCCCATGCCAACCAGGTTGGAGCGGTGGATGCGCTCGAAGCTCTCCACGATCACCGCGCGCACCCCCAGCAGCCGGGAGCCCTTGGCGGCCCAGTCGCGGGAGGAGCCGGAGCCGTACTCCTTGCCGGCGATCACCACCAGGGGCGTGCCCTCATCCTTGTATTTCATGGCGGCGTCGTAGATGGACATCTGCCCGCCGTCGGGCAGGTGCAGGGTCACGCCGCCCTCGGTGCCCGGCGCCAGCCGGTTGCGCAGGCGCACGTTGGCGAAGGTGCCGCGCATCATCACCTCGTGGTTGCCGCGGCGCGAGCCGTAGGAGTTGAAGTCCGCGGGCTTCACGCCGTGCTCGGTGAGGTATTTGCCGGCCGGGCTGTCGGTCTTGATGTTGCCGGCCGGGGAGATGTGGTCGGTGGTGACGCTGTCGCCCAGCAGGGCCAGCACCCGGGCAGCGCTGATGTCGGTGACCGGCTCGGGCGTCATGCCCATGCCCTCGAAGTAGGGCGGGTTGCGCACGTAGGTGGAGTCGTCCTGCCAGTCGAAGCGCTGGCCGGAGGGGGCCGGCAGGCTGCTCCAGCGGGTCTCGCCCTGGAACACGTTGTCGTAGGCGGCGCGGAACTTGGCGGCGTCCACGTTCTGGCTCACCACGGTGCGAATCTCTTCCTGGGTGGGCCAGATGTCGCGCAGGTACACCGGCTTGCCGTCCTTGTCCTCGCCCAGGGGCTGGTTGTAGATGTCGATGTTCATGCGTCCGGCGATCGCGTAGGCCACCACCAGGGGCGGGGAGGCCAGGAAGTTCATGCGGATCTCCGAGTGGATGCGGCCCTCGAAGTTGCGGTTGCCGGAGAGCACGGAGCTGACGATCAGGTCGTCCTTGAGGATGGCCTCGCTGACCGGCTCGGGCAGGGGGCCGGAGTTGCCGATGCAGGTGGTGCAGCCGTAGCCCACCACGTGAAAGCCCATGGCCTCCAGGTCATTGAGCAGGCCGGACTGGGTCAGGTACTCGGTCACCACCCGGGAACCGGGGGCGAGCGAGGTCTTCACCCAGGGCTTGACGGTCAGGCCGCGTTCCCGTGCCTTGCGGGCCACCAGGCCCGCGCCCAGCATCACGGACGGGTTGGAGGTGTTGGTGCACGAGGTGATGGCGGCGATCACCACCGCGCCGTGGTCCAGGCTGAACTCGTGGCCGTTCATCTTCACCAGGTGTTTGGGCGGTGTGGCGTCCGCCTGGTGTTCCACGCCCACGGCGGTGTGGCCACCTTCCGCCTCGAAGCGCTCAGCCTCGGCGGGTGCCTTCGCGGCCGGCTTGCGCTCGTCCAGCATGGTCTTGATGGCCTTCTCCACCACCTGACCCGCCTCGCCCAGGCGGATGCGGTCCTGGGGCCGCTTGGGGCCGGCCAGCGACGGCTCCACGGTGGAGAGATCCAGTTCCAGCACGCTGGTGTAGCGGGCCTCGGCATCGCCGGCCTTGCGGAACATGCCCTGCTCGCGTGCATAGGCCTCCACCAGGGCGATGGAATGGGCGTCACGGCCGGACAGGCGCAGGTATGCCAGGGTCTCCTCGTCGATGGGGAAGATGCCACAGGTGGCACCGTACTCGGGCGCCATGTTGGCGATGGTGGCGCGGTCGGCGAGCGGCAGGTGGGCCAGGCCGTCGCCGAAGAACTCCACGAACTTGCCCACCACCCCATGCTTGCGCAGCATCTGCACGATCATCAGCACCAGGTCGGTGGCGGTGGCGCCCTCGGCCAGGTCGCCCACCAGGCGGAAGCCCACCACCTGCGGGATCAGCATGGAGATGGGCTGGCCCAGCATGGCCGCCTCGGCCTCGATGCCGCCCACGCCCCAGCCCAGCACGCCCAGGCCGTTGATCATGGTGGTGTGGGAATCGGTGCCCACCAGGGTATCCGGGTAGGCCACCAGGGAGCCGTCCGCCTGTGGCTGGGCGAACACGGTGCGCGCCAGGTATTCCAGGTTTACCTGGTGCACGATGCCGGTGTCCGGCGGCACCACGGCGAAGTTGGAGAAGGCCTGCTGGCCCCACTTGAGGAAGCTGTAGCGCTCCCGGTTGCGGGAGTATTCCAGCTCGGCGTTCAGGTTGAAGGCGTTGGGATTGCCGAAGCTGTCCACCTGCACCGAGTGGTCGATGACCAGTTCCGCCGGCTGCAGGGGATTGATCTTGGCCGGGTCGCCGCCCAGGGCCACCACCGCGTCACGCATGGCGGCCAGGTCCACCACCGCGGGTACGCCGGTGAAGTCCTGCAGCAGCACGCGCGCCGGGCGGAAGGCGATCTCCTTGCCGGGCTCGGCCTTGGGGTCCCAGTCGAGCAGGGCCTGGATGTCCTCGGGGTTGACTGTCTTGCCATCCTCGCAGCGCAGCAGGTTCTCCAGCAGGATCTTCAGGGAGAAGGGCAGGCTGGCGGCGCCAGGCAGGTCGCGCAGGCGGTGGATGGTGTAGGTCTTGTCCTCGACGCCCAGGGTGGTGCGGGTCTTGAAGTTGTCGGTCATGGAGGGATCCCCGTGGTGAGATGTGTATTGGAATGGTTCAGTGGGCCAGCAGGGCGCGGGTCTCGCGCAGCAGTCCGGCCCGCGAGAACAGCAGGCGCCAGCGGGAACCGCCCGCCTGGCGCCAGAGCACCGCGGCGCGGATGCCCGAGAGCAGCAGGGTGCGGATGCGCGCGGCGTTGTCGCTGTTGGACAGATGGGCCTGTTCGCCCTGCACGATGATGCGCGGACCCAGCTGGCTGATGGTGTCCTGGTAGGTCTGGGCCAGGGCGGCGTTGACGCTCTCGTGGGTCGGGTCGTCGAAATAGTCCCGCTGGCGCTCGGCGCCCTGGATGCCCTCGCGCACCCCCTGGATCATGTGGGGCTGTTTCATGAGCTTGCGCTCCAGGAACAGCAGGCCGATCACGTAGCGGGTCAGCTCCATGTCGTTGCCCGAGCCCCGGTTCTCCAGCTGGCTGGCCAGGGCCTGCAGGCCGCGGCGCAGGCGATGCACGTTGCCGTAGATGCCCTCGACGTCCGAGGCCTCGAAGCTGAACAGGCTGCCCACCATGGTGCGGAACTCGTCCGGGTCGCAGCGCCCGTGCCAGGCCACGTCCTTGACCAGGGAGGCCGCCTGGAACAGGGCGGCGAGGGCGATCACACGGTTGCGTTGGCTGGCGTCCACGAGCGGTCTGGCCTTGTCTTGGGGTCGGGTGGCGGAGCGGGGTGTGGAACCCCGAGTCATCTATATCACTATACCGTGAAACGGCACGTCGGATGAACGTCAGCCCGTGATTTTGCCGCAGGCATTCAGGGATGGAATCGGCGCACGATGATGCCGCCGCCCAGGCAGCGATCCTCCTGGTAGAAGACCACCGACTGCCCCGGTGCGATGGCCCGCTGGGCCTCGTCGAACAGCACACGCACCCGGCCGTCGGCGTGCGGCTCCACCCGGCAGGCCTGCAGCGGCTGGCGATGGCGGATGCGCGCCCGGCAGCTGAAGGCCTCCCGGGGGGCTTCGCCCGACACCCAGTGCAGGTCCTGGGCCTCCAGGCCCCGGTGGTGCATCAGGGGGTGGTCATGGCCCTGGGCGACGATCAGGCGGTTGTGCGCCATGTCCTTGTCCACCACGTACCAGGGGGCCTCCCCGGCGTCGTGCACGCCGCCGATGCCCAGGCCCTGTCGCTGGCCCAGGGTGTAGTACATGAGCCCCTGGTGTTCCCCCAGCCGGTTGCCCTCCGGGTCGACGATCTCCCCGGGCCGGGCGGGCAGGTAGGTCTGCAGGAAATCCCTGAAACGGCGCTCGCCGATGAAGCAGATGCCGGTGCTGTCCTTCTTGGCGAACACCGGCAGGCCGTGCGCCCGGGCCAGATCCCGGACCCGGGGCTTCTCCAGTTCGCCGATGGGAAACAGGGACTTCGAGAGCTGTTCCTGGCCCAGGGTGTAGAGGAAGTAGGTCTGGTCCTTGTTGGCATCCCGGCCGGCCAGCAGGGTGTAGGACTCCCCGTCGCGTCCGATGCGGGCGTAGTGGCCGGTGGCGATGCCATCGGCGCCCAGTTGCCGGGCGTAGTCCAGGAAGGCCCGGAACTTGATCTCCTTGTTGCACAGGATGTCCGGGTTGGGGGTGCGACCGGCCTGGTATTCGTCCAGAAAGTGACTGAACACCCGGTGCCAGTAGTCGGCGGAGAAGTTCACCTTGTGCAGGGGGATCTCGAGTACTTCGCAGACGGCCTTGGCATCGGCCAGGTCCTCGGCGGCGGCGCAGTAGCCGGGCTCGTCGTCCTCCTCCCAGTTCTTCATGAACAGGCCTTCCACCCGGTAGCCGGCCTGGATCAGCAGCAGGGCGGCCACGGAGGAGTCCACGCCCCCGGACATGCCCACGATGATGTGTCGGGGGCCGCTCATGGGCTTGGCAGGTCCTGCAGGAGTGCCAGGGGGTAGCGCCGTTCGGCCAGGTAGTCGTCCACGCAGCGCAGCACCAGGGGGCTTCGCAGGCGCGCGCGTTCCGTGACCAGGGTGTCCCGGTCCAGCCACAGGCTGCGAAGGATGTCCGGGTCCAGGCTGCGGGTGCCGTCCTGGTCATGGACCGTGCCGGCGAAGGCGAAGCGCAGGAAGGTCTCGCCGCCCGGGTGGCGCCAGCGGTAGATGCCCACCAGGGCCTCGGGGCGGAAATGCCAGGCGGTCTCCTCCAGGGTCTCCCGGATCACCGCCTGGAGCAGGGATTCGCCGTCCTCCAGGTGCCCGGCCGGCTGGTTCAGGCGCAGGCCGCCGTCCACCTGTTCCTCCACCATCAGGAATCGCCCGTCCCGTTCCACCACGGCGGCCACGGTGGCCCGGGGAGTCCAGGGGCGGGCGGTGGTGTACTGGTCGGCTGACGGCATGGCGAGGCGGGTGAGTGACGCAGGCGGGCAGATTATCACAGGAACCTCTGGCCGGGGCGCCGGGGCCCACCACCCCAGGGCTGCGGCCGGGTGTATAATGAGCACTTAACCGCGATCCACATCAGGGAGACCCCATGGCCTACGAACACATCAAGATCCCCGACAATGGCGAAAAGATCACCGCCAATGACGACAATTCCCTGAACATTCCCAATCATCCCATCATCCCCTACATCGAGGGCGACGGCATCGGCGCGGACATCACCCCGGTGATGAAGAAGGTGGTGGATACCGCGGTGGACAAGGCCTACGGCGGCAAGCGCGCCATCGCCTGGATGGAGATCTACGCCGGCGAGAAGGCCACCAAGGTCTATGACAAGGACACCTGGCTGCCGGCGGAGACCCTGGATGCGGTGCGCGAGTACGTGGTGTCCATCAAGGGCCCGCTGACCACCCCCGTGGGCGGCGGCATCCGTTCCCTGAACGTGGCCCTGCGCCAGGAACTGGACCTGTACGTCTGCCTGCGCCCGGTGCGCTACTTCAACGGCACCCCCAGCCCGGTGAAGGAACCGGAGAAGACCGACATGGTGATCTTCCGGGAGAACTCCGAGGACATCTATGCCGGCATCGAGTGGGAATCCGGTTCCGCCGAGGCCCAGCGGGTGATCGACTTCCTGATCAACGAGATGGGCGTGCACAAGATCCGCTTCCCGGACACCAGCGGCATCGGCATCAAGCCCGTCTCCAGCCAGGGCACCCAGCGACTGGTGCGCAAGGCCATCCAGTACGCCATCGACAACGATCGCGACTCGGTGACCCTGGTGCACAAGGGCAACATCATGAAATTCACCGAGGGGGCCTTCAAGAGCTGGGGCTATGCACTGGCCAAGGAGGAGTTCGGTGCCAAGGAGATCGACGGCGGCCCCTGGTGCAGCTTCAAGAACCCCAGGACCGGCAAGGAGATCATCATCAAGGACGTGATCGCCGACGCCTTCCTGCAGCAGATCCTGCTGCGCCCGGCCGAGTACAGCGTGATCGCCACCCTGAACCTCAACGGCGACTACATCTCCGATGCCCTGGCGGCCCAGGTGGGTGGCATCGGCATCGCCCCCGGCGCCAACCTGTCCGACAAGGTGGCCATGTTCGAGGCCACCCACGGTACCGCGCCCAAGTACGCCGGCCAGGACAAGGTCAACCCAGGCTCCCTGATCCTGTCTGCGGAGATGATGCTGCGCCACATGGGCTGGACCGAGGCGGCCGACCTGATCATCAAGGGCCTGGAGGGCGCCATCGAGTCCAANCAGGTGACCTACGACTTTGCCCGCCTGATGGACGGCGCCACGGAACTGTCCTGCTCCGCCTTTGGCGACAACATGATCAAGCACATGGGCTGACACCGGACGGGAAACCCTCTCCCGCAGTGTGGGAGAGGGTTTGCCGGTGCCCCGCTGGGCTATACTCGAGGCATCCGGAATCGGCGATTTCCCGGCTCCGGGACTCCCTCAATCCTCCGGGCAATCTGCCCCATTGAACCGTTCAGAGAAAGCAGCGCTCAAAGCATTATGGGAGAAGAAAGGAAAGACACACCCGACCGGGGTCTGGCCGTCGAGGAGGCTCGACCGAAACTCAAGCCACCGCCGCAGTATCAGGTCGTACTGCTCAACGATGACTACACTCCTATGGAGTTTGTGGTTGAAGTCCTGGAGAGTTTTTTCGGCATGGACCGGGAGAAGGCCACGCGCATCATGCTGCACGTGCATACCCGGGGTAAGGGTGTGTGTGGCATCTACCCCCGTGACATCGCCGAGACCAAGGTGGCCCAGGTAAACGACTACGCCCGTCAGCACCAGCATCCGTTGCTGTGCGCGATGGAGCAGGCCTGACAACGGCACATACGGGGTTTACGCCATGCTCAACAAGGAACTCGAATTCTCACTCAACCTGGCCTTCAAGGCCGCTCGCGAGAAACGTCACGAGTTCATGACCGTCGAGCACCTGCTGCTCGCCCTCACGGAAAACCCCACCGCCGCCTCGGTGCTGCGCGCCTGCGGCGTCAACCTGGACAAGCTGCGCGGCGAGCTGGCGGAGTTCGTGGACGCCAACACCCCGCGCCTGCCCCCCAATGACCCCCGCGACACCCAGCCCACCCTGGGCTTCCAGCGGGTGCTGCAGCGGGCGGTGTTCCACGTGCAGTCCTCCGGGCGCAAGGAGGTCACCGGCGCCAACGTGCTGGTGGCCATCTTCGGCGAGCAGGAATCCCACGCCGTGTACCTGCTGTCCCAGCACGACGTGGCCCGCCTGGACGTGGTGAACTACATCTCCCACGGCATCTCCAAGGTGCCCGAGGAGCATCCCGACGAGGAGGCCTCGAGCCAGCAGGAGGCGCCCGCCGAGGGCGAGGAGAACCGCCAGAACCCGCTGGAGGCCTACGCCACCAACCTCAACGAACAGGCCCGCAAGGGCAAGATCGACCCGCTCATCGGCCGCGCCCACGAGCTGGAGCGCACGGTGCAGATCCTGTGCCGCCGGCGCAAGAACAATCCGCTGTACGTGGGCGAGGCGGGCGTGGGCAAGACCGCCATCGCCGAGGGCCTGGCCAAGAAGATCGTCGACGGGGAGGTGCCCGAGGTCCTCAAGGACGCGGTGATCTACTCCCTGGACCTGGGTGCCCTGGTGGCGGGCACCAAGTACCGGGGTGATTTCGAGAAGCGCCTCAAGGGTGTATTGGCCCAGCTCAAGCGCCGCAAGGGTTCGGTACTGTTCATCGACGAGATCCATACCATCATCGGTGCCGGTGCCGCCTCCGGCGGCGTCATGGACGCCTCCAACCTGATCAAGCCCATGCTCGCCTCCGGCGAGTTGAAGTGCATCGGCTCCACCACCTACCAGGAATACCGGGGCATCTTCGAGAAGGACCGGGCGCTGGCACGGCGCTTCCAGAAGATCGACGTGAACGAGCCCACGGTGGACGAGACCTACGAGATCCTGAAAGGGCTCAAGTCGCGCTTTGAGTCGCACCACGACGTGCGCTACACCAACAAGGCGCTCCGGGCGGCGGCGGAGTTGGCCAGCCGCTACATCACCGACCGCCACCTGCCGGACAAGGCCATCGACGTGATCGACGAGGCCGGCGCCAACCGCCGCCTGCAGCCGGCCAGCACGCGCAAGAAGACCATCTCCGTGCACGACGTGGAGGCCATCGTCGCCAAGATCGCGCGCATCCCGCCCAAGAGCGTCTCCGCCTCCGACATGGAGACCCTCAAGAACCTGGAGCGCAACCTGAACATGGTGGTGTTCGGCCAGGACGAGGCCATCTCCACCCTGGCGGCCGCCATCAAGATGGCCCGCTCGGGCCTGGGCGACGGGCAGAAGCCCATCGGTTCCTTCCTGTTCGCCGGTCCCACCGGCGTGGGCAAGACCGAGGTCACCCGCCAGCTGGCCGACCTGCTGGGCATCGAACTGGTGCGCTTCGACATGTCTGAGTACATGGAGCGGCACACGGTGTCGCGCCTGATCGGTGCGCCGCCCGGCTACGTGGGTTATGACGAGGGCGGCCTGCTCACCGACGCGATCCTCAAGCATCCCCACGCGGTGCTGCTGCTGGACGAGGTGGAAAAGGCCCACCCCGACGTGTTCAACCTGCTGCTGCAGGTGATGGACCACGGCACGCTTACCGACACCAACGGCCGCAAGGTGGATTTCCGCAACGTGATCCTGGTGATGACCAGCAACGTGGGCGCGGATGTCTCCAGCCGCGCCACCATGGGTTTCACCCGCCAGGATCATTCCAGCGACGCCATGGAAGTGCTCAAGCGCACCTTCACGCCCGAGTTCCGCAATCGCCTGGACGCCATCATCCAGTTCCGCCCCCTGGCGCCGGAGACCATCGCCAGCGTGGTGGACAAGTTCCTCACCCAGCTGCAGGCGCAGCTGGACGAGAAGAAGGTGGTGCTGGACGTGGACGAGGAGGCCCGCACCTGGCTGGCCGAGCACGGCTACGACCCGAAGATGGGCGCCCGGCCCATGGCACGCGTGATCCAGGAGCACATCAAGAAGCCGCTCGCCGAGGAGATCCTGTTCGGCCGTCTGGCCGGCGGCGGCGAGGTGAGCGTCACCGTGCGCGACGGTGCCCTGGCGCTGGAGTACGAAGAAGAGCCGGTGGCATCGTAAGGGAAAAGCCGGAACGCAAAGGGCGCGAAGGAAATCCTTTTGAAAAAAGACCCTTCGCGACCCTGGCGTACTCCCTTTGCATCCTTCGCGGTTGGCTTTTGATCGGGCTTGTAGAAACCAGAGACCAGAAACGACAAACGCCGCATCTCTGCGGCGTTTGTCGTTTGAATCCTGCGTGGCGGGCGCGGCGCTTACTTGTTGCGGTAGGTGATGCGGCCCTTGGTGAGGTCGTAGGGGGTCATCTGCACCGTGACACGGTCGCCGGTGAGGATGCGGATGTAGTTCTTGCGCATGCGTCCGGAGATGTGGGCCGTGACGATGTGGCCGTTGTCCAGCTGTACACGAAACATGGTGTTGGGCAGGGTGTCCAGCACCGTGCCTTCCATTTCAATGTGGTCTTCTTTGGCCATATACCTGCAGTCGGTCGGGTCGAGTCAAGCGGCCCATTATCAACAACCGGGCCGATAAAACAAGGGCCTGGTGAACCTTGTTCACAACGCCGCGTGACCGATTTGCCCGCATGCGGATGGATTGCCTAAACTACGCGGCCTGATTTCCCTCCCAAAACAGAGGCCATTCCCCCATGACCTTCGCCTGCGTGTTCCCCGGCCAGGGCTCCCAGTCCCTTGGCATGCTGAGCGCCCTGTCCGATGCCCATCCCCAGGTTCGCGAGACCTTCCAGGAGGCCTCCGACGTGCTGGGCTTCGATCTGTGGAGCCTGGTGCAGAACGGACCCGAGGAAGACCTGAACCGCACCGAGAACACCCAGCCGGCCATGCTGGCGGCCGGCGTGGCCGTGTGGCGGGTCTGGCAGGCGGCGGGCGGACCGGCGCCTGCGGTGATGGCGGGCCACAGCCTGGGCGAGTACACCGCGCTGGTGTGTGCAGGCGCCATGGGCTTCAGCGATGCCGCGGGCCTGGTGGCCGAACGCGGCCGGCTCATGCAGGGCGCCGTGGCGCCGGGGCAGGGGGCCATGGCCGCGATCCTGGGCCTGGATGACGCCCAGGTGATCGAGGTCTGCGCCCGCGCCGCCGAGGGCGGCGTGGTGGAGGCGGTGAACTTCAATTCCCCGGGGCAGGTGGTGATCGCCGGCGAGACCGCCGCGGTGGACCGGGCCGTGGCCCTGGCTGCCGAGGCCGGCGCCAAGCGCAGCGTGAAACTGCCGGTGAGCGTGCCTTCCCACTGCCGGCTCATGGCGGGCGCGGCCGAACGCCTCGCCGAGCGCCTGGCCTCGGTGGCGATCGTCTCCCCGTCCATTCCCGTGATCCACAATGTGGATGTGTCCAGTCATTCGGATCCGGCCCAGATCCGCGCCGTGCTCGCCGCGCAGCTGCACCGTCCGGTGCGCTGGGTGGAGTCGGTGCAGAAGATGGCCGCCGATGGCGTGACCACCGTGCTGGAGCTGGGCCCGGGCAAGGTGCTCACGGGCCTCAACAAGCGCATCGACAAGACCCTCGCGCTCGCCTGCGTGCAGGATCCCGAGAGCCTCGCCCAGGCCCTAGGAGCCTGTCGGACTTAGGCTGCGCCTACTGCGCTGGTGGGAGAGCGGTCCATTTTTCCGATCCTTTTCGTCAAATAGCGACGGCTATTCTCCTCAAACGATCGAAAAAATGGCCTCACTCTCCCATTCAGCTCGCTACGGGCACCTAAGTCCGACAGGCTCCTAGGGCAGGTGCAGGGCTGAGTCCGTCGAACATTTAATATATCGGACCGCCCGAAGCGGCCCGCATCATTGTCAGGAGAAGCTTTCATGAGTCTG
>SR_TP_S13solDRAFT_1000710_pt1 | contig 12312 bp, 10 predicted proteins | sample SodReaTP_S13sol_FD_11159 | JGI IMG/M metagenome (IMG submission 11159) | reverse complement strand
CCCGCCGTACCGGAAGCTGACCCGGTACCGGCGGACGGAGAGCGGTCATGAAGCTTTTGCCCGATGCCAACCAGGGCCGGCCGCTGGCCATCCTGCTGCTGGCCGTCGCGCTGGTGATCGTCTACCTGGGCGGCTTCCACTGGTGGGTCCAGCGGCAACTCGAGCTGAGCGATCGCATCGGTACTCTCAAGCAGCAGATCGCGCGCTACAAGGGCACGGTGGAAATGGCCGAGCCGATGCGCGATCGGCTGGCCAGTATCCGCGCCAGCCAGCAGGGCAGCGCGCTGTTCCTGGACGGCAACGACGCCAATATCGCGGCGGCCGAACTGATCCGCACGCTGCGCGACCTGATCGGCAGCGAATCCAACGACCCGGAACTGTGCCAGATCATCAACCAGAGCCCGCGCCGGGCGACCGATCCGGAACGATTCCAGGCCGTGCATGTCGATGTGCGCATGCAGTGTCCGCTCGATGACTTTCTGCGCGTGATCTATCGCCTGGAAAGCGGGGTGCCGCTGGTGTTCATCGACAACGTGGTGGTCAGTCAGCGTCTCAACCCGGAACAACGCACAACGCGCGGGGCGGGGAATTATGGCCAGCTCGACATCCGCTTCAACATGATCGGCTATATCAACCAGCCCGGCCCGGGGCAGGATCAGGCGTGATGTTCGATACCGAAAAGAATCTGCTCAGCACCATCTTCAGCGGGGTCATCGGCGTGCTGGTCGTGATCGGTTTGCTGGCATTCGCGGTCATGGGGCGGGTCAACGTCGACCGGATCGCATCGACCGGCGCACCCGAAGAGCTGCTCAGCCGGACGCTGGCCGAACGGCCGCCGATGGAAGAGATTTCGGCCTATACCGCGGTCATCGAGCAGCCGGTCTTCTTTCCCGATCGCCGCCTGCCGGTGCCGCAGCTGGCGGCCGGCGACGACGAACAAGGGATTCCGGAACCGGAACCCGAGCCGGAAGTCGAAATCCCGGATCTGGAGGCGATCGTGGCCGGCATCATCCTGACGCCGGAGACGAAGCTGGCGATGATTACCGATCGCGGCACCAACGAAACCCTGCTGCTGCGCGAAGGCATGGCGATGGCTGGGGACAAGTCGGCCTGGAAGGTCGAATCGATCCAGCCGCGAACCGTTGAATTTGCCACCGAGGGTGGCCGGCGCGCCCGGCTGGAAATGGAAGTCGAGACCCGCGCCCTGAAATCCGGCCAGCCGGTGGTCGTGCGAACCAGTTCACCGGAGGCCGATGCCGAAGTGGCTGAAGCCGATGCCGAGCCGGGGGATGCCGAGGCCGAGGCGCGCGCCCGGGCCGAGGAAATCCGCCGCAGGGTGGCCGAACGCCGTGCACAATTGCGCGCCGAGGCCGAACGCCGCGCCCAACAGGGCGGCAACGGCAATTGAACCCGAATCGCTGCCGAACTTCGGTTGCTGCAGTCAACGAACAGGAAAACGGACAACAATCAGAATGAAGCCTGCTTCTCCATCCAGATTTTTTGTCGTGCCCCATCCGCGCTGGTTGGTGCTATTAGCCGTGATCACACTTGCGGCCTGCGCAACGCGCCCGGCGCACGACGATCCGACCCGCCCGGACCGGCCCAGCGGCCCGCGGGCCGCGGAACAGGCAGTGCCCGGGGGCCCGATCGACCTGGGCGATGAACCGCAGCCCGATTCGGACGCCGACTTCCTGGGTAGCGAGCAGTTTCCCGGCACCGGCGAATTCTTCAATCGCGATGCGGCTGCACGCGAGCAGCCCATGCCGGAAGGCGAGGGCGAGATCACGCTGAACTTCGAAGGCCAGGGCATTCAGGAAATCATCCATGCCATCCTCGGCAACATCATGCAGGAAAACTACGTCATCGCCCCCGGCATCTCGGGTGAGGTGACTTTCTCCACCGCGCGCCCGGTGGCGCGCGACCAGGTACTGCCGATTCTCGAAATGCTGCTGCGCTGGAACGGCGCCACGCTGGTCTGGCGCGATGATCGCTTCCATGTGCTGCCGGTGGCCAATGCGATTCGCGGCAACCTGACGCCGCGGCCGGCCAACGCGCGCATGCAGCGCGGCTACCAGGTGCTGCTGGTGCCGCTGCGCTACATTTCGGCGGTGCACATGCAGACGCTGCTGGAGCCGTACGCGCGCGAAGATGCCATCGTCTCGGCCGATGTCGCGCGCAGCATGCTGGTACTGGCCGGCACGCGTTCGGAATTGCGCAACTACATGCAGATCATCGAAACCTTCGATGTCGACTGGCTGGAGGGCATGTCGGTGGGCATGTTCCAGATCCAGCGCATCGAGGTCTCCGACCTGGTCCAGGAACTGGAGCAGGTCGTCGGCGGCGAGGAAAGCCCGCTGGCCGGCATGTTCCGGGTCGTGGCGCTGGAGCGTCTCAACTCGGTCATGGTCATCACGCCCAACAACGAATATCTCAAGCAGATCGAGCGCTGGATCGAGCGGCTGGACCGTTCCAGCCCCGAAGCCGGGGCCCGGCTGTACGTCTACCGGGTCAAGAACCTGGAGGCCCAGGTGCTGGCCGGCTACCTGGCCGATCTGTTCGGCGGCACCGGCGGGAGTGGCGCCCGTTCGACACCGCGCCAGGAGCGCGGTGCGCTGGCGCCGGGCCTGGAACGGGCCCAGGCCAGTTCGGTCAGTGAATTCCAGACCCGGACCAGCCCGCAGGCGCGCGCCCAGGCCCGCGCCGAAGGCACCGACGGACCGCGCGCCGCGGTGACCATCGGAGAAGGCGCCGAGGTCCGGATCACCGCCGTGATCGAAACCAACTCGCTGCTGATCCAGGCCTCGCCCAGCGATTACGACGCCATCCTCAATGCCATGGAGCGGCTGGACGAGGAGCCACTGCAGGTACTTCTCGAAGCCCAGGTGTTGCAAGTTACCCTTACTGACGAGCTGGAGTACGGTGTGGCATGGTTTCTGGCCAACTCCCGGCCCGGCGAAGAGGGATTTCCTGGTCTGCCGGGCGGCGAAGGCGGCTCCGGTTTTGTCGACTCCAGGGCCGCCAGTAATCTTCGCCTGGGCGCCGGCCAGAATTTTTTCGCCACACTGGCCGATTCGGTCGGCAGCAACTTTGTCGCCGCCACAATTAACGCGCTGGAAGCGATGTCCGACGTGCGCACCATTTCCGCGCCGTCGCTGATGGTTCGCAACAATTCGCAGGCCAGAATCAACGTCGGTCAGCAGGTTGCCATCGAGTCGCAATCGTTTATCGCCGGCACGGACACGGGCAGCACCATCGGAACCACCCAGTTCCTCACGACTGGCACGATTCTGTCGGTCACGCCGCGAGTCAATCCGGGTGGGCTGGTGTATCTGACGGTCAGCCAGGAAGTTTCCTCGCCCTCGGCGGGTAGCGGCCGGAATCCGAATATCGATACGAGCACCATCGATACCGAAGTTGCCGTGCAGTCGGGGCAGACCATCGTGCTCGGCGGGCTCATCCGGGAAGACTCGGAAGACCGTCGCAGCGGCGTGCCCTTTCTGCAGCGTATTCCGGGATTGGGCGCACTTTTCCGCAATACGAGCACCGGCTTGACCAGAAGCGAGACCCTGGTGCTGATCACCCCGACGGTGGTCGAAAACACCGCCCGGCTGCAGCTGATCTCCGACGAATTCGGCCGCAAGTTCCGTGGCCTGGACCCGCTGCGCGCCGCGCGTGATGAGGAGCGTGCCGAACCGGACCGCTGATCAATGCCCGATTGTCTCGCTCGTGCAGAAGCGGCCCACGCCGCGAAGCAATTTCTCTCCCGCCAACCGCGGGCGGGGGCTGAACCAGCTCCCTCCCCCGCTTGCGGGGGAGGGTTGGGGTGGGGGCAAGCAACCCTCATCTCCAGACACTTGAACCAGATCCTCCCCCGCCTGCGGGGGAGGGCTGGGGTGGGGGCGAACATGCTCCAGCCCGTGAAACCTGAACCTGTAAGGAATGCAACTAAAATGAACCGAAAATCGATCACCTGCAGCATCCCGGCCCTGCTTGCTGCCGCCCTGCTGCTGACCGCCTGCGCCGACAACCGCCCGGCCGAGGAAATTGTCGCCGAACGCGCCCAGGCGCGCTGGGATGCGATGATCGCCGGGGAAATCGAAGACGGCTGGGCCTATTACACACCGGGCTACCGCCAGCACACTTCAGCCCGGGACCTGGGCTATGAAGTCGGCAGAAACCCGGTGCAGTGGCTGGACGCCGAAGTGCGCAAGGTGGAATGCGACGAGGAACGCTGCCAGGTCAGCATCTCGCTGGAATACCAGTTGACTTCCGGTCCGGCCCCGCTCAGGCGCATGCCGGTGCGCACGCCGCTGACCGAAACCTGGTTGCAAATCGACGGAAGGTGGTGGTATTCTCCCCAGCGCTGATACTCGAGCAGTTCCATCGAGGGAGCTTTAATGTGGGCTCCTGCTTTACAGCAGCAGTCACAATAGGCTACACTGTGCCAGCGCGGGAATCTCCGGAGAACAGAATTGGTTTCCTGCGCAATCACAGAGCCCTGTGTAATCAAACTTTTAGGAGTGTTGTAATGAAAAAAAATACCTTGACGGCTGCCGTGCTGGCAGGTCTGACGGGAGCGGCCGGGTTGGTCGGCACGGCAAGCGCCGTGAACATCAACCCCGATGGCCTGGGTCAGGTTCTGATCTACCCGTACTACACCGTTCGCAACGGCAATAACACGCTGATTTCCGTGGTCAACACCACCAGTGATGCGAAGTCGGTGAAGGTCCGTTTCCTGGAAGCCCTGAACTCGACCGAAGTTCTCGACTTCAACCTCTACCTGTCTGCGTTCGACGTCTGGACTGCGGCTGTTACCATCGACGAAGAAACCGGTGGCGGCGTGCTGATTACCCACGACACCTCGTGCACCGTGCCCTACATCTTCGGTGACTTCGGCGGTGAACAGCCGTTCCTGACCTTCGATTCGGATGAAGACGGCGGTCCGACCGGTGCACCGCGCACCGCAGCCGGTTACGTCGAAATGATCGAAATGGGTACGCTGGTCGATGGTGACACGGGAACCGAAGAAGAGCCCGGTCCCGGTCGCGGTTCAGCCACGGCGGCCACTCATGTCGACGGCGTACCGAATGACTGCCAGCAGTTGGTGGATGCCTGGACCACGATCGTGGTGCCGGGTGAAGACGATCCGGACAACTACTGGATTGTCGATCCGTCGGTCGATCATGATCCGCCCAGCGGCGGCCTGTTCGGCGGCGGTACCATCGTCAATCCGGACGCGGGCCAGATGTTCACCTACAACGCGACCGCGATCGACAACTTCCGCACCGCGCAGGTCCACACCAACCCGGGTTTCACCAACCCGAGCCTGCTTGATGCCCAGGGCGGCAGTGTTGTCTTCCAGAGCGGTTCGGCCACGCCGATCACCAGCAGCTGGGCCAACTCGGGCGGCGGGCCGCTTGATGGCATTCTGGCCGTCAATGCGATCCTGACCCACGACACGATCATGAACGAGTACGTGCTCCGGGGTGACGCGAGTGCCGCGTCCGAATGGGTTTTGACCATGCCGACCAAGCGCCCGCATGTGCAGCCGGTTCTGGCTGAAGACGACGATGGCGATCTCGTGCCGACCAACGAGCCCATAAAGCCGTTCACCAGCCTGTGGGATGGCAACGGCGCCTGCGAAGTCGCCACCGTCGCCCGCTGGGACCGCGAGGAAGGCCCGGATCCGGAAGCCCCGGATACCGAAATCCGTCCGCCGCAGGTCTCGCCGCTGCCGCCGCCAACCCCGGGTCCGGATCCGGAGCCGCCGTTCGAGCTGTGCTTCGAGGCCAACGTGGTTCGCTTCACCGATCTTGAAGACGACCTGCCCGACTACACCGAAGTCCTCGGCGCGCCGCTGGACAACGGTACCGACAACCAGGGCTATGTCAACTTCGATACCGGTGGGTTGACCGAAGGCTGGGCCCGTTTCACCTTCAACCAGACATCGCTGCCCGATGACAACGACCTTGTCTACGTCGGTCTGCCGACCGTCGGTTTCTGGGTCAACGGTTTCGCTCGTGGCGAGCTGGAAGTCAACGGCGTCCAGACCCGTGCGAACTACGGCGGTCTGCACAACCACCGTGCAACCCGGAACATTACGGTCGAATGATCCGGTACTGTACGGGTTCCGGACCTTCCGGGCTCGTACAGCTTGGCTATACCGAAACGGGGCCCACTGGGCCCCGTTTCTCTTTAGGCTGGAAGCAGCCGGATTTCACGATTGCTTCCTGGATACAAGAAGCCGATCACCAAGATGATCGCAAACGGAATTATTCCTCTCGATTGACATCAAACCGCGCATCAGTTCAAAGGTATTCAAAAACATGAACAGCACCGCCACCCCTATTCTGATTCCCCGAATCCTCGTGACTGCCATTTGTGCCGCGCTGATGACAGGTGCCACCGCCGAGACCACCGAGCCGCCCGTACTGAAACTGATGACGGAGCCGGCCCAGGACATCGATCTCGATCCACAACAGCCGATCAGCATCGAACCGGATACGGGCAATATCGTGATCTATCCGGCCAATCCAGCGGAAGCCTGTCAGGCGTCCTCCGGGGGCTCTTGTGACGATGTACAGGCGGATGTGCTGACGTTTTTGCCGAACGAGACGCCGACGATCCAGCGATTTTCCACCGCGACGCTCAATGTTTCCTGGACATCCAGGGGGGCCTGGGAGTGCCGCGGCCAGGGAGGCCCCGGGCTTGCCGAAACCGGCTGGATCACGACGAACTTTAACCGCCCGCCAAATGGTTCAGCATCAATTGAACTCACGACCGTCCCTACAGGTTCGCATGACATCACCGTGCAATGCCGCAATGGCCCGGCAACGGACTCCATCAGCCGCACGCTGGAGATCGTCCAGGTCGCGTCGGGCGACTGCACCAATCGTGACAAACCCAGCGGCCTGTCGCGCGAGACAACCATGCTTCGCTACCCATTGCAGAACAAGCAAACCCGTGTGTGGAACGATGTGTTCGGAAATGCCGCCAATCCGGTTGAATTCCCGGATGGAACCACGATCACACACAGCTTGCGCATCGATCGCAACAAGTTTGCACAGATTGACTTCAATACCATCAACCTTCAGGTCGGTCAGAGTGGATATTTTGATGTCAATACAGTGGTTCCGTCAAGCGACGCGATAGTGGGCTCGGTTGTGGCTTCCATATCCGAGTGCGCGGGTGATTTTGGCGAAGCATTGGCATCCCAGTGCAGAAAGGTATTGACGCCCGGTCTGCCCAACAGAATTTCGTGGGCGGAGGATTCCGCGGCGGGTCCCAACGATTGCCGGCTGGATCTGGGAAAAGAGTACTTCCTGAACCTGGTGCCGAGCGCCACGTTGCCCGAAACCCAGGATGTCAACTGGAACTGCAACGGTCAGAACCCAACTGCCTGCGAATTCGGTTTGCGCTTGCAGCGCAACTGAGATTCCACCGGTACTCGACAGGGGACAGTTGATGCGATTGCAAAGAAGGATTCCGGCGGCACTGCCGCCGGTTCTCGGCATTATTTTGTGGGCCGTGTCATCCGGTCCACTTTTCGCCCAGGCAAGACCGGGTCTTGAACTCAACGAAGACACCGAGGTCATCGCCCGTCGCGGCGACGAGGTCACAGTCACCGCCGCGGACCTGGACCATTTCCTGTCCGGGCTGCCCCCGGAAGACCGGCCGGTTTTCCTCAGCAGCCCCGAGCGGCTGGAACAGATGTTGGAAAGTCTGCTGCTGGACCGGGTACTGGCCGCCGATCTGATTGATCAGGGGCACCTGGACGATCCTGTCAATGTAGCCGCGGCCCGTCAGGCCGTGATTGCGCATCTGGCCAAGACCAACCGGGATCGCGTGCGCCAGGTTCCCGACGGTGTTGACCTGGAACAGCTTGCGCGCGAGCAGTACCTGGCCAACCCGGACCGCTTCACGCAGGAAGGCGGGGCATCGTTTACCCAGATTCTGCTGCGTGCCGACGATGCAAACGCCGACGAGGTCGGCGAGCGGGCAACCGCGCTGCACCAGCGCATCGAACTGGGCGAGGACTTCGACGAACTGGTGCTGGCCCATTCCGAGGAGCCGCGCGTGGAAGAGCACGGCGGCCGGTTCGAGGACGTGCCGCTGTCGCAACTGGTCGAGCGCTTCGCCCGGCAGGTTTCACGCATGGAGTCGCCCGGCGAGATCTCGCCGCCGTTTCGCACCGAGTTCGGCTGGCATATCGTGCGCCTGGACGGCCGTACCGAGCCCCGTCGGCTGCCGTTCGACGATGTCCGGGAACAACTCGTACGTTCGGCGCGCGCCGGCGTACGGGAGCGCGAATACACCCGCTACGTTAACCGACTGCTGGACGAAGCCCCGGCTTCGCTGGACCGGGAAGCCCTGGATCGCTACATTCAGCAGCAGGGCGACTGAAACTTCGCATATGCGCCTCGATCCGCCGGTGATTGCCGGTGGATTCCGTCTTCACCCGGCTGGATTGCCGCGCTGCTTGAAACCCGCACAACGCCGGACAGTGCGACAATGGCCGGCATGTTTGCCGCACCCGAACCCGCCCCGTGCTGTCTGATCTGATCCGCCGCGAAATCCGCGGTCGCTTCATCGGCTCCTCGGCCGGCTGGCTTTGGCTGCTGGTCACGCCTTTGCTGCTGCTGGCGGTCTACACGATCGTGTTCGGGCTGATCTTCCGGGCCCGGGTGCCGGAAGGCCTGGCCGTGCCGTTCATCGCCTGGCTGGCCGTGGCGCTGTGGCCGTGGCTGGCGTTCCAGGACGCCATCCTGCGCGCCAGCGAAAGCATCCCGCAGCATGCCGCACTCATTTCCAAGGTGCCGATGCGGCGCGAACAGTTACCTTTGGCATCGGGTATCGCCGCATTTGCGCTCCAGTTATTTGGTTATGCCGTGGTGCTGGTGGTGCTGGCGTTGTTCGGTATCGGCATTTCCGTCGCCGGCATCCCGGCAGCCTTGCTGACACTGGCCGTCCTGTTGCTGCTCGGTCTGGGCCTGGGCTTGTTTGCCGCCACGCTGAGAGTTTATTTCGCGGATTTCCAGCACCTGTTGCCGACACTGTTACTGCTGTGGTTTTTCACCACCCCCATCCTGTACGCGCCGGAAATGCTGCCGGAGCAGATGTTGGCATTCGTGCATCTGAACCCGCTGGCCGGGCTGATGAGCGACATTCGCGGCGTACTGTTCGGCACACAGTGGATTCCCGGCCCCGGCACGCTGGTCATGCTGCTGGTCGCAGGACTGATTTTCCTTGCCGGGCTGCGGTTCTTCCGCAGGATGAGTCCTTATTTCGAGGATTTTTTGTGAGCGAGGATTCCCTGTGAGCCGCCCGCTGCTTCGTGTCCATGAGGTCGAGAAGCGCTACCCGCCGGCCGTGGGCCGCGCCGGTCGCGCCCGCGCGTTCTGGAACCTGCTGCTGCGTGGCCGCAGCGAGGGAGGCACGCGGGTGCTGGAACAACTCTCCTTCGAGGTCGTGCAGGGCCAGTCGCTGGGCATCGTCGGTGCCAATGGTGCCGGCAAGTCCACGCTGTTGAAGATGATTACCGGCGTACTGGCGCCGAGTGCCGGAACCATCGAAATGCATGGGACCGTCTCGGCGCTGCTGGAGCTGGGCGCGGGCTTCGAGCCGGAGTATTCCGGAATGGAAAACCTGCGCATGAATGCTGCGTTCATGGGCTTGAGCCGCGCACAAGTCGAGGAACGGCTCGACGACATCCTGGCCTTTGCCGATATCGGCAAGGCCATCCACGAGCCGATCAAGCATTACTCGTCGGGTATGGTCGTGCGCCTGGGTTTTGCCATCGTCGCCACGGTGCGCCCGGACCTGTTGATCACCGATGAAGTCCTGGCGGTCGGCGACGAGTCGTTTCAGAAAAAATGCATCCGCTGGGTCGAGCAGTACCTGGCCGAAGGCGGCACCTTGCTGATGGTCTCGCACAACATGTACCAGGTGCAGAAGCTGTGCCGGCAGGCGATGTGGCTGCACGAAGGTCGGGTACATGCCTTCGGCGACGTGTTCGACGTCACCCAGGCCTATCTCGCCTGGCACGAATGCAAGGACCAGGCCGAGAAGGCGCAACGGCCGCCGCCGTCTGCGCAGCTTTGCCGTGTGGAGCGACTGGACCTGCGGCCATGCGACGAGGACGGCAGGTGCGTGCTGGCAATGGGCGAGCGACTGGAAGTTCATGTGGAACTGGACTCGGCCGACGAGCGTGCGCCGGTGGTGGTGATCGGGCTGGTGCGCGCCGACGGCACCCCGGTCTATGGAGTTCCCAGCGACCACGATGACTTTGTTCCGGCCCGGACCGGGGCACGCCGCTTTTGCGCGAATCTGGAATATCCGCACCTGCCGTTGCTGCCCGGAAGTTATGTCGTGCGCGCTCACGCCATGGACCCGGAAGGACTGCGTGTGCACGACAGCCTGGAGGCCGAATTCACCGTCCGCGGCCGCAGCCGGGAACTGGGGTTGGTCAGGATTGAGCACCGATGGACGTGAGCATTCGCCGGTGAGCTTTAAGTCTCGTTGCCAGATCAACGTCGCTCCATGCGCCCCCACCCCCGGATCGAGTCCGGGGCAGGCTCCGGCCCTCCCCCGCAGGCAGGGGCCGCAAACCAGGGCAGCCCGAAGCACCCCCACCCCGGCCCTCCCCCGCAAGCAGGGGAGGGAGAAAAACGGGCCTGCACGAAGCATCCCCACATCGACCCTTTCCCGCAAGTGGGCGAGGGAGAAAACCAGGGCAGCCCGAAGCACCCCCACCCCGGCCCTCCCCCGCAAGCGGGGGAGGGAGCAGAACGAGGCTGCAGGAAGCGCCCCCACCCCGAGATTTTCCCGCACGTGGAGTAAAGCCCGGCAAGCGGCAAAAGTCTCCCTCCCCCGCTTGCGGCGGAGGGCGCGGCCATCAGCAAAGGACTGCCTCGCCCGTTTGCAGGGGAGGGCGCGGCCATCAGCAAATGACTCCCTCGCCCGTTTGCAGGGGAGGGCTCGGCCATCAGCAAAACTCTCCCTCCCCCGCTTGCGGGAAAGGGCGCGGCCATCAGCAAAACACTCCCTCCCCCGCTTGCGGCGGAGGGCGCGGCCATCAGCAAAAAACTCCCTCCCCCGCTTGCGGGGGAGGGCGCGGCCATCAGCAAAACACTCCCTCCCCCGCTTGCGGGGGAGGGCCGGGGTGGGGGCGGTTTGTCGATGAACGCGCTACCGGTCGTCGTCGTCCCGGTGTTCAATGCCGCGACCGATCTGGCAGCCTGCCTTGCCGCGCTCAAGGCCACGCTGCCGGCGGCGGCCCGGGTTGTGATTATCGATGACGCATCGACCGACCCGGCGGTGGCCGGGGTGCTGGATGCCGCCCCGCCGGGATGGGAAATCCTGCGCCAGTCCGACAACCGCGGCTTCGTCGCTACCGCCAACCGGGGCATGGCCGAAGCCGATGAGGCCGATGTCGTGCTGCTCAACTCCGACACGGTCCCGGCCGGCGACTGGCTTGAGCGCATCGCCGCGTGTGCGGCATCCGATCCGAAGATCGCTTCGATCACGCCGTGGACCAACAACGGCGAGATCGCCTCGCTGCCCGAGTTCTGCAAGCCCAATCCACTGCCGGCCGAGCCTGAGACCTGGGCGCGCGCCTGCGCCGCAGCCGGCCGCCCGGAATATCCGGAGCTGCCGACCGCGGTCGGCTTCTGCATGTACCTGCGCCGGCGTTGCATCGACGACATCGGCGGCTTCGATGCCGAAGCCTTCGGCCGCGGCTACGGCGAGGAAAACGACTGGTGCATGCGCGCGCTCAACGCCGGCTGGAAGCACGTGCTGTGCGACGACGCGTTCGTCGCGCATCGCGGCAACGCCAGCTTCGGCCCGCTGGGCCTGAAGGCCGGTGAAGGCCCCATGCAGCGGCTGCTCGCCCGCCACCCTGGCTACCTGGAAATCGTCACCGATTTCATCCGTCGCGACCCGCTCGCCCCGCTGCGCGCACGCATCCTCGACCATCTCCCGTAGGTGCCGTTGAGCCTGCGAAACGCACCGATCCCGCCTCGCACAGCCACCACCCCGACATCATCGCAAGGCCTGCGGTGGGTTTCGCTTGGGCTCAACACACCCTACAACCCCACTACGGCCCGCGTAGGGTGTCGTTGAGCCCGCGAAACGCACCGATCCCGCCTGGCACAAGCCACCACCCCGACATCATCGCAACGCCTGCGGTGGGTTTCGCTTGGGCTCAACACACCCTGATATGGATTGACCTGTCAACTCTTATCTTCGTTTCTTTCCATTTTTTCTCTCGGATCAATGCCTTCGGTTCAGGGGACGGCGGGCGATTGGCGA
>SR_TP_S13solDRAFT_1000709_pt1 | contig 12326 bp, 8 predicted proteins | sample SodReaTP_S13sol_FD_11159 | JGI IMG/M metagenome (IMG submission 11159) | reverse complement strand
GCGGCCCGCCAGGGCGCGGCCGCCGCCCTGGTCGTGCACGAAACGGAACCGGCCAGCTACCCCTGGGAAGTCGTCATCAACTCCTGGTCGGGCGCCGAGTTCGTCCTCGCCAGCGACGAGTCCACGCCGCGGGTCGCGCTGGAGGGCTGGCTGACGGTCGATGCCGCCCGCGAGCTGTTCTCGCGCGCAGGCCTGGATTACGACGCGCAGCGGGAACGCGCAATGCAGCCCGGTTTCGAGTGGGTGAGCCTGGGCGCCACGGCAAGCGCGCAGGTGCGCAACGGCATCCGTCGCGGCACGTCCTACAACGTTCTGGCCGAGATTCCCGGCACCGAGCGACCGGACGAGGCGGTCCTCTACATGGCCCACTGGGATCATCTCGGCCGCAACCTGGCGCGCTCCGGGTCCGAGGGCATCTACAACGGGGCGGTCGACAACGCGTCCGGCACGGCCGGCCTGCTCGAGATTGCTCGCATGAACGCGCTGGCAGGTCCTTCCGAGCGCACCCAGCTGTTCGCCGCGGTTACGCTGGAGGAATACGGTTTGCTGGGCTCGGCCCAGTACGCCGCCGATCCGGTCTACCCGCCCGGTGCCACGGCCGCGGCGATCAACATGGACGCCATGACCGTGCTCGGGCCGACTCACGACGTCACCGTGATCGGTTACGGCTCATCCGAACTGGAGCAGATCCTGGCTCGGGCGGCCGAACGCCAGGGGCGGCACATCGAGCAGGAGCCGAGCCCCGAGGCCGGCTACTACTATCGTTCCGATCACTTCAACCTGGCCAAGATCGGGATTCCGGCGCTGTATGCCAAGGGCGGTGTCGATCATCGCGAGAAGGGACGGGAATACGGCCTCGAATGGCAGGCCGAGTACCGCGCCAATCGCTACCACAAGACCGCCGATACCTACAGCGAGGACTGGGACCTGCGCGGCGTAGCCGAGGACCTGGAGTTGCTCTACACGGTCGGTCGTGCCGTGGCCGACAGCGATCGCTGGCCCGAGTGGTACCAGGGCAACGAATTCAGGGCGATCCGGGAAGAGAGTCGCCGCTAGTCGGGTCGACGGCCCGGCAGGTCGGGGCCGCATCCCCGAGGCACGACGCATCATCCGCCCCGATCGGGCACTCATGCGTGGCCCGCGTTCGAAACGTGATCACGCGTGAGCGCCCATCGGGGGTTGCCGAAGCCTCGTCCGCCAGGGGATGCGGCCCCGACCTGCGGCATTCCTCGCCTCCGGCGTTATGCCCGGCCGACGTCCGAATCCTGCGGCGAGTGCAGGTACTCGCTTTCCTCGGCCGATTGCATTACCTGACTGACCAGCTCCTCGATGCGCTCGCGCGCGGTCGTCAGGTCTTCCTCCGACGGCACCGGGGCTTCGGGTTGGTGGGCATAGAGCCAGTAGTGAACGGCACCGGCGATCAGGCCGTCGGCGATCGCCCACGGGTCGACGTCCGGATTGTCCTCTGCGAGGCGGTTGCCGAGATCGACGACGGCATCGGCGGCTTCGTCGAACAGCATGTCGTCATTGTTGGCCATCAGGAACTCTCCAGGGTCGATTCCGATTCATTCGGGTTACTTGTTGGCGTTGCGCCGTCGCTGAGCCGCGGCCGAATGCAGCGCCTTTTCGGCCAGTTGCTCACCCAGCGCGATCACTTCCGACGCGCGATGGAATTCGTGGACGAAACAGGTATTCTTGGGCACGCTGATCATGATATCCGACCGGAATATCGCCATGTGATGACGAGCGATGGCCGCTTCCATCGTGTCCAGGGCGCGCATCATCACGGCCATCAGTCCGGGGCGTTCGTCGTCTTTCTTGCTGGTTTCGCGCCAACCGTTCATGAACTCCCTCACGCGCCGGAGCATCCTGGTGCCTTCCTCGCTTTCTGCGCTGTCGCCGGCCAGCGGTGGCGGATGAACCGAAGGACCGTTGACATCGACGACCACGACCAGGTCGTTGATGGCGCGAAGGGTTGGCGCGATCGGTACGGGATTGAGTATGCCGCCGTCGATCAGGGTCCGGCCCCGGTATTCGTGCGGGGTAAAGACACCCGGAATGGCAATCGAGGCGCGGATGGCATCGAACAGGGGGCCGCGGTCCAGCCACAGCTCCCGTCCCTGGTCCAGGTCCACGGCCACGGCGGTGAAATCGATGTCGAGATCCTCGATGTCGTAGTGGCCGATCAGGCCGGCCAGCTTGTCGATGATCTTGCGGCCCCGGATCAGGCCGCCACCCGAGAAGGTCCAGTCAACCAGGGCCAGAACATCCGACTGCTCGAGCCCGCGGACCCATTCCTCGTAGGCGTCCAGCCTGCCGGCAGCGTGAATGCCGCCGATCAGTGCGCCCATCGAGGAACCGGCAATATGGCGGATCTCGAGACCGGCCTGCTCGAGCGCCCGGATCACGCCGATGTGCGCCAGTCCCCGGGCCCCGCCGGAACCGAGCACCAGTGAAACGCTGCAACCCGCCAGCGCTGTGTCGTCCGTGTCCATCGGCAGATTCTAGCGTATCGACGAGCTGCGCAAGCGCCGGACTCATTCGGCCGGTACGTCGAACGCCTGCCGGACCCAGGCCAGGTAGTGCTGGTCGGTGGACACGATCTTGCCGGGCGAATCGGAAAGTTTGACCACGGGCTGGCCGTTGCATTCGGTCATCTTGATGACGATATTGGCCGGCTTCACGCCGGTGTCGTGGGTCAGGTTGGTGCCGATCCCGAAGCTGACGTTGGTGCGCTCGCGAAAGCGACGCCAGATCTCGGCCGCCTTGGGAATGTCGAGCGAGTCCGAAAATATCAGGTTGCGCGACCTCGGATCGATCCGGTTCTCCCGATAGTGATCGATCATGGCTTCGCCCCATTCGAAAGGATCTCCCGAGTCCTGCCGGGCGCCGTCGAAGAGCTTGCAGAAGTACATGTCGAAGTCGCGCAGGAAGGCCTTGAGGCTGTAAGTGTCCGACAGTGCGATGCCGAGGTCGCCACGGTATTCGCGCGCCCACACTTCGAAGGCGAAGCGCTGGGTCTCGGCCAGTCGGGGTCCGAGCGCCTGGCAGGCCTGGATGAACTCGTGTGCCATGGTGCCGATCGGCACGAGTCCGAGTTCCTTTGCCAGCCGGACATTGCTGGTGCCCCTGAAGCTGCCGGGGATGTCCCCGGCAAGGGTTTCGACCACCTCATCGTGCCAGTCGCGCGAAAAACGCCGGCGCGTACCGAAATCGGCAAACACGAACTCGCCTGGTCGGTCCAGTTCCCTGACCTGTTCAATCTTGCGATGCAGTCGGTCGCGTCCCTCGTCGAGCTTGTGGTCCGGCCAGGCATGACGGCTGTAGAGTTCGCTGATGATGGCCAGCAGCGGCACCTCGAACAGGATCGTGTGCAGCCAGGGTCCGCGAATGCGGATGCCCAGCTGCCCGTCCTCATCCGAGATCTCGACGAAGCGTGATTGCAGGTGGAAAAGACGCAGGAACTCGATGAAATCGGGCTTCATGTAACGCAGGCTGCTGAGGAAGTTCAGCTCTTCGGGCCCGAGCCGGAGCGAACACAGGTGTTCGATTTCCCGTTCCAGGTCCTTGCGGATGGGGCGAAGATCGATGCCTTTGCTTCGACACTTGAAGCGGTACTCGACCTCCGCACCGGGAAACTGGTGCAGAACCGCCTGCATCATCGAGTACTTGTAGATGTCGGTGTCGAGGAGCGATTGGAGGATCATGCCGACTGCTCCAGCTCGTCGCAGTCGTCGATGAACTCGATGCCGGCTCGCGCCATTTCCGAGATGGCGCGGTCAATACGCGCCTGTGCGATGCCACGCGTTGCGGCCCGATTGAGAATGACCTGAAGGCCGGCCTGCTGCAGCTGCCGTGCCGTGGCCCAGACGCAGTGTTCGGTGGCAAGTCCGCCGACGAGCACATGGGTAACGCCGCGTGCCTTCAGCCACTCGATCACACCCGTGCTCATCGTTTCGGGAATATCGTGGTAGCAGGCGCCGTACGGGTGCATGTCGAGTTCCACACCCTTCCACACGAAGAAGTCGTACTCGGCGGGGCGGGGCAGGCCGGGAATCAGCTCGAAGCCTTCCGTGCCGGGCACGGCGTGAACCGGCCAGTGCTCCTCGACGTTCTCACCCTCCACGCCGGGCTGACCGATCAGATTCGGGTCCCGTGTTACCCATACAGCCTTCGGGCTGTGGGCGTCCTTGGATCCGAGGCGAAACGCGACGAAGCCGGCCTGGCGGTTGAGTTCGTGGCCGAGCCTGTCGCCGCCCTCGATCGGAAGCTCGTCGGGGCACATCGGCGTGAACGTTCGCTGTGCATCGACATCGAAGCTGGCAACTCTTCTTTTGTCGGGAATCTTCATTGCTGCCTCCGCAACATCGCCTCCACAACACTACATGCGGATGCCGTTCGCCCATGCCAAGGCCGAACAGCGCCGGAATCAGTCGATGGCGCGGCTCGCTGCCGGAATCGTTTCGAACAGCTCCCGCTGACTGTCGCCGTAGTCGATCGGACAGTCGATCAGGTGGACGCCGGGACGGGCCAGGCAGTGACGCAGCAGTTCATCGAGCTGACCGGTCGATTCCGCCCGATGACCGCTGGCACCGTAGCTTTGCGCATAGCGAACGAAATCGGGGTTGCCGAAGTCCAGGCCATAGTCGGCCAGACCCATGTCCTGCTGCTTCCACTTGATCATGCCGTAGGCACCATCGCGCAGGATCAGGACGACCAGATCGATGCCCAGGCGCACGGCCGTCTCGAGTTCCTGGGCGTTCATCATGAAGCCACCATCGCCGCATACGGCCAGCACCTTGCGGTCCGGATGCACCAGCCGCGCCCCGATCGCGGCCGGCAGGCCCGCGCCCATGGTCGCCAGGGCGTTGTCGAGCAAAAGCGTATTGGATCTTGTGGTGCGGTAATTGCGTGCGAACCAGACCTTGTAGAGTCCGTTGTCGAGGCTGACGATCCCGTCTTCCGGCATCGCCTCGCGCACGGCATGAACCACCCTTCGCGGGTGGACCGGGAACTGATCCAATTCGCGGCCGCGATCGAGGTCCTCGAGCATCGCGGCCCGGACCCGGTGGGCGAACCCGAAATCCCAGTGATCCTGGACCCTGATCCGCTCGTCGATCTGCCACACGGCATTGGCGATGTCACCGGTGACCTCGAGCTGAGGAAAGTAGACCGGATCGACCTCGGCACTGAAGAAGTTGACATGAATGACGGTTCGGCGGCCCTCGCGCATGAAGAACGGCGGCTTCTCGACCACATCGTGGCCGATGTTGACGATGCAGTCGGCCCGTTCGATCGCGCGGTGGGCGAAGTCGCCCTCCGACAGCGCGGTGGTGCCGACCCAGCAATTGGTCTCGCCGACCACGCCCTTGCCCATCTGGGTACTCACGAACGGAATGCCCGTGTGTTCGATGAATCGTCGCAGCATGCGCGCGGTCAGCTTGCGATTGGCGCCGGCACCGATCAGCAGCAGCGGATGGCGGGCCTTCTCGATCGCCTTCACGGCGGCGTCGACGGCCTTCTCCTCGGCCACCGGTCGGCGATGGAAGCTCGCCCTGATCGGTTGTGCGTCGGTTTCTTCCTGGCAGATGTCCTCGGGCAGTTCCAGGTGGGTGGTGCCGGGGCGTTCCTCCTCGGCCAGGCGGAACGCTTCGCGTACACGTGAGGGGATGGTCGCAGCCGACACGATCTGCCGGGTATAGCGGGTCACCGGCCGCATCAGATCGACCACGTCGATGATCTGGAAATGGCCCTGCTTGGAAGTCTTGATCGGCTTCTGGCCGGTGATCAGGACCAGCGGCATCGCGCCCAGCTCGGCGTAGGCAGCCGGCGTGACCAGGTTGGTCGCCCCCGGGCCCAGGGTCGACAGACACACGCCGGGCTTGCCGGTGAGGCGGCCGTAGCAGGCGGCCATGAATCCGGTGCCCTGCTCATGGCGGGTGACGATCAGGCGGATGTCCGATTGACGCAAGGCCTCGATCAGGTCGAGGTTTTCCTCGCCGGGGACCGAGAAGACATACTCCACGCCTTCATTCTCGAGGCAGCGGACGAAAAGGTCTGCAGCATTCATGCGGTCATGGTGCCCGATTGGCTGTGAATGTACCAGCGCCGCCGCGTTCGATTGGTTTGTTGGTTCGGCGCCGAAGGCGTTGCGGTGTTCTCCACATGCTGGGGGCGTTTGTCGAGGCTGGCACCGCGGGTCGATCTGGTGGCCTCGACACGTCAAAGGCGGTTTCGCCCGGCGCGCTTCGCGCGCGCCTGACTCTCCGTTTTGCAACACGCAACTTACTGCCAGAGCCTTGGAGCGCCCCCGGGCCATCGAGGTCGGACCGTTCTGGTGCGGACAACGCCAAACACTGACCGAAGACGCCGTGTTCCTCGACCGAGCCCTCGCGAAGGCTCGGGCGGCATATCCGTTAAGCCTTTGCGCCAACTGCTCCTGCGGCCCAACCGCGTCTTGTAAGAGCGTTCTTGGGTACTTTTGTCGCAACTGACAAAAGTACCTCGCCCAAAGAGCCTGCGAAGCAGGCCGGGCGAAACGCCCTTGACGTGTCGAGGCCACCTCCACGACCGGTGGCGCCAGCCTCACTTAAGCCCCACCGCGCGGATGATCCCGCAACGCCGACCGTAGGGAAGGTAACCCCGACCCGCACGGCGGAGCCGCCCCGCACCGCCTTGAGCGGCCGCCGAACCAACCAACCAACGAACACCGCGGCAGCGGCCGGCCAGGCTTGCGGCCCAGGGACCGAAGTGGCAATCTGAACGCATGACGACCAACGCCGAATATCGCGCCGTTTACCGGCAGGAGAACATCGGCCCGAATTATTCGGGCAAGGCACATTTCGGCTTTGTCATGGTCTTTTCCCTGGGTGGTATCGGCCTGTGCGCCTGGCAGCTGGAGGCCGTCTCGGCGCTGCAGTGGATGACCGTGCCGCTGACCTTCCTGTATGCCAATCTGGTCGAGTATGCCGGCCATCGCTGGGTCATGCATCGCAAGGTGCCGGGCATGGGACTGATCTATCTGCGCCATGCCGGCCAGCACCATCGCTTCTTCACCGATGGCGACATGGCGCTGGAGGGGTGGAGCGATTGCAAGGTGGTGCTCTTCCCGGCCGTGCTCATGGTGTTTTTCTTCGGGCTGTTTGCAGCCCCCATCGGCCTGCTGCTGGCCTGGCTGGCCACGCCGAACGTCGCCTGGCTGTTCGTGGCCACGGCGCTTGCCTACTACCTCAACTACGAGTTACTGCATCTGGCTTACCACCTGCCGCAGGAGTCACGCCTGCTGCAGTTGCCATTCCTGCGCCGCCTGCGCCGCCTGCATCACCGCCATCACGACACGAGCCTGATGGCGCACAGGAACTTCAATATCACCTATCCGATCGGCGATTGGCTGTTCCGGACCAGGGCCTGAAGGACGGCCCTTGGCCAGTGGGCGGCGCGACGCCGTCGTGCTGTCCGACAGGCCGGGTGCTGCCACCCGCCACTTCTGCATGACTTGCCTGCGTGTCGCCCGACAGAGGCCTGGTCCCGGGTGGTCGCGCGCTGACGACGTTCCGCAACCGCCTTCTATCGCCTGGCGGCAAGTTGCCGGGTCCTGTTCCTGGCCAGCGCTGCGCGGCTACCAGAGTGGCGGAGGGCGGCTCATTCCAGCGCCCGCATGAAGGCATTGGCTTCGGCGATGGCCTCGTTCATCGCACGGATCAGGGTCTCGGTGTCGCTCTCGATGTCGTCGAGCTCGGCTTTCAGCGCCGAGATCGCCTGGGCATTGAGATTGTGCTTGAGAAACAGGACCTGATCCTGGAAGGATCGAAGAACCGGATCCATGCTCGCTTCGGCACGGCGCATGGCTGCCATCATGCGCTCGTAGCGGCTCTTCGTTTCCCGCAGCAGCTCCGCCGAGCGGCGGCGCAGGTCGGCGTTTTCGTACTGATCGAGCTCATCGCTCCACTCGTCGAACAGGTCTTCGGCTACATCCCGCACCCGTTCGATCCGATCGCGCACTCGCGTGGCGTCGGCCAGGCTTCGCTCGTAGGCGCGATCAAGTCGGTCGTAGAGGGACTCGAGGTCGCCGCCGTCGAAGGCCACGGTGGCGCGGAACTGCTCCAGTGCCGACGAAAATTCTTCCCTGGCGTCGTCCTGGGCATCGCGAGCCGATTCGACGCGAGCGGAGAGGATGTCGCGCTTCTCGACGCCGATCGCTTCGAGCGTGCGGTACCTGACGGCCTGGCATCCGGCGAGCAATGCGGCAATGAGCAGGAGCAGCAGGGCGGCCCGCAACTGGTTGATCCTGAACGGCTTCATGGTGAGTCCTCTGGAGTTGTCATGCGAGCATGATAAGCGGCAGGGCCCGGGACGGCGGGGCGGGGGCACATCCGGATCCCGCCGTCCCGGCTGCTTCAACCCTTCTGCGAGGCAACCATGCCGGTGCGCCTGCGCCCGACCAAGCGCTGCAAGAGGTGGACGAAGTCGTCTCCGATCAGGTAGAGGATCGGAATCAGGCCCAGGGTGATGACGGTGGCAAAGACAATGCCGAAGGCCAGCGAGGTGGCCATCGGAATGACGATCTGTGCCTGCAGACTGGTCTCGAAGAAGATGATCGGTGCCAGACCCAGGAAGGTGGTCGCCGAGGTCAGGACGATCGGGCGGAATCTTGCCCGCGCCGCCTTGATGGCGGCATCGATGCGGGATTCGCCGGCCCGCCGGTGCCGATTGACGAAATCAACCAGGATCAGGCTGTCATTGACCACCACACCGGCCAGTGCAATGATGCCGAACAGGCTGAGCATGCTGATCGGAATGCCCAGCAGCCAGTGACCGACCACCGCGCCGATCATGCCGAAGGGAATGACCGACATGATCAGCAGGGGCTGCAGGTAGGAGCGCAGCGGGATGGCAATCAGCGCGTAGATCAGGAACAGGGCGAATCCCGTTCCCAGCAGCAGGTCCCGTGCGACTTCCTGCTGGCTGCGGGTCGCCCCGGACAACCTGAATCCGACACTCGGGTAGCCGGCGAGGATCTCCGGCAGGTGCGTTTCCTGCAGTTCGGTCGTGATGCGCCCCGGCTCGGCCACATCCTTGTCGACCCGCCCGGTCACGCTGATCGAGCGCTGTCTGTCGTATCGGCGAATGATCGACGGGCTGTTGCCGACTTCCACTTCGGCGACGGCACCGAAGGGCACTTCCGAGCCTTCGGGAGTGCGAATCCGCATGGCCTCGAGGTACCCCTCCGAAGTGCGCTGCTCGCGCGGGTAGCGCACCATCACGCGCACGTCGTCCTGGCCGCGCTGGATACGCTGCACCTCCTCGCCGAAGAAGGCCTGCCGGACCTGGCGGGCCAGGTCCTGCTGGCTAAGTCCCAGCGCCTCGGCTCCGGGCCGGATATCGAGCTGCAGCTCGCGCAGCCCGCCTTCGAAGGAATTGCGCACATCGTATGTGCCGTCGAAGGCACGCACGCGCCGCTCGAGTTCGGCCGCCGCCGCCTCGAGTTGGGCGAGGTCGTTGCCGACCAGCTGGAACGAGATATCGGGCCCGCCCCCGCCGGGCCCGCCGCCGGCATTGCCGATGCGCAGGCCCCGCGCACCGGGAATCTGGCCGACTGCCTCACGCCACTCGCGCTGCAGCTCGTTGATGGTGACCGGGCTGTCTTCGCGTCGCGCCAGCTCCACCAGCATGCCGCCGGACGTGTCGGAGCCGGACCAGGCGAACACCGTGCGGACGATGGGCTCGTCGAGACCATGCTTCTGCTGGAGCTTCCGGTCCGTGGCCTCGAGCTGTTCGGCCAGGTAGTCGATGTTGGCGTGCGTGACGTAGGCCGGCGTACCTTCGTTCATCTCGAGGTCGACCTGCATGAAGTCGCCCGCGAAGTCCGGGAAGAACACCACGCGCATGAAGCCGCCGACGATCAGGCCCAGCGACAGGATCAGGACCGAGATGAACGATGCCAGCGCCAGGTAGCGGTTGCGCAGCATCGCGCCCAAAGAAGGCAGGTAGATGCGATCGACAAAGCGGAACATGCCGTCGGAGAAGCTGCGCTGGAAGCGAATGAAGCGGTTGGTGGTGTCCGGTTCGTGCTTCCTGACGCGCATGTGCGCAAGATGGGCGGGAAGAATCAGCTTCGATTCGACCAGCGACATGAACAGGCAAAGCACCACCACCCAGCCGATGGCGGCGAAGAACTGCCCGGAAATGCCCGAGATCATCAGAATGGGCAGGAATGCGGCAATCGTGGTCAGCACGCCGAAGGTGGCGGGAATGGCCACCTTGTAGACGCCGTTTACGACGTTTTCCACCGAATGCCCCTTCTCGCGGATCTCGGTGTAGGCCGACTCTCCCATGATAATCGCGTCATCGACCACGATGCCAAGCACGACCAGAAACCCGAACAGGCTGATCAGGTTGATCGTGACCCCCACGGCCGGCAGCATCCACAGGGCGCCGAGGAAGGCGACCAGCAGGCCGACCATGACCCAGAAGGCGAGTTTCAGACGCAGGAACAGGGTCAGGATCAGAAACACCAGGATGGCACCGGCGACCAGGTTCTTGCCCATCATTTCCATGCGACCCTTGAGGTAGTAGGAAATGTCGGCCCACCAGTCGACACTGATGCCGGCCGGCAACTGGTCCTGTTTCTCGGCCACGAAGCGCCGGACCGCCTCGGATACCGCCAGGGCGTTCTGCTCGCCCACGCTGAGCACCCGAATCGCCGTGGCGGGCTGGCCGTTATGGCGCGCGTAGCGCTCCTGCTCGATGAAGCCGTCGCGGATGGTGGCGATATCGCGCACCAGCACGCGGGACCCGTCCGCATTGGTGCGAACGACGATGTTCTCGAAGTCGCGCCCGATGTAGGCCTGCCCGACCGTGCGAACCAGGATGTCGCCGCCGGCGGTTTCGATTCGCCCGCCCGGCAGGTCGAGCGATGAGCGGCGTATGGCCTGTGCAACCTCGGCCAGGGTCAGGCTGTAGGCGCGCAGGGTCTCCTCGCGCACTTCGATGCCGATCTCGTAGGCGCGGGTGCCGACCAGCTCGGCGCGGGTGACCGAGGGCAGGGCGATGATCTCGTCGCGAATACTGCGTGCGGCTTCCTTGAGCGTGCGTTCGTCGACATCGCCGAATACCGACACCCAGATCACCTCCTGCGTCCAGGTATTGCGCTGGTAGACGGGACGTTCGGTCTCGGCCGGGAAGGTGGCGATCGAGTCGACGCGGGTCTTGATCTCATCGAGGACTTCGAGCACGTCGTAGTCCGGGTGGACCTCGATCTGTACGCTGCCCGAGCCTTCGCGTCCGGTCGAGACCATCTCCCGGATTCCCTCGAGGTCCTGGATCGCCTCCTCGATCTTGATCAGCACGCCCTGCTCGACGTCGCGGGGCGTACCGCCGCGGTAGGGCACTGTCACCGTGACGTAGTTGGTCTCGATCCGGGGCTGGATTTCCTTGGTGATGGTCAGGGCGGTGACCAGGCCACCGGCGAGCAGGCACAGCATCAGCAGGTTCGCCGCCACCGAATTGTGGGCGAACCAGGCGATGATGTTGCCGTACCAGTTGCGTTCGACGCTCATTGCGCATTCTCCGTCTGCGCGGCGAGGTCCTGTTCCTCGGGCGGAAGGATTCGCAGCTCGGGTGCGCTGTCGGCCGGCTCGCGCAGGTTCAGCCGCGTGCCGGCAATCGGCGCGGCGATGGCGGTGGTAATGATGCGCTCGCCGGCCTCTACCGAATCGGCCAGGTAGACGCGCTTGGCGGTCGAGCGAACCACATTGACGCTGCGGATCTCGAGTCGATTCTCCTCGTCGGCGATGTACAGCCGGTCGCCGTCGCGCAGGGCCTCGCGCGGCAACTCGATCAGCCCCGCGGCCGAGCGGCCGGCGATCTCGGCCTGAACGTAAGTGCCCATCGGAAGGGGCACCGGACGGTCCTCGCCGAGCAGGCCGTAGGGGTCGTGAATTCGGGCCACCGCATAGGTCAGGCGGGTTGTTTCCTCGATCACGCCCTCTGTGCGGACGATCTCACCCGTCCAGCTGCCGCGTTCGCCGCTGACATCGCCGAAAAATCGCACCTGCGGGCGCGGACCGGATGCCCGCCCGGGCTGGGGAAGATCGACGAATGCCAGGTCGCGATCGGGCAGCGGCAGCCGCACTTCGGCCACGTCCACGGCGAAGGCAACGCCCAGGTTGCTGCCGGTGCTGACGAACTGGCCGATATCGACCGAGCGCGACCGGACCATGCCGTCGTAGGGCAGCGAGATCCGGGTTCGTTCGAGATTGCGCCGTGCCCGTTCCACCGCCGCTTCGGCCGCCTGTACCGAGGCGCGGGCCTGGTCGAGCTGCGGG
>SR_TP_S13solDRAFT_1000708_pt1 | contig 12331 bp, 15 predicted proteins | sample SodReaTP_S13sol_FD_11159 | JGI IMG/M metagenome (IMG submission 11159) | reverse complement strand
GGTACCTAATAGACGGAGAAAGGTACCCAATAGACGGAGAAAGGTACCCAATAGACGGAAAGAGGTACCCAATAGACGGACTATCCACAGGCTGGGGGGGTGGTTGGCCCCAAAACAGGGGTTAGGGCATTTTGCCCTAATGACCAGCCCACCGGCCTCCGTCTATTAGGTACCGTCTCCCCTCTCCTTCTTCTGCTTGCGGGCATAGGCCAGCGCCTCTTTGTTGGCGGCTGAAGCCTCCATGCCGTCGTCGATCAGCCGCTGGCGATACTCCAACGCGCCCAGCCCTTCCAGATCGGCCAGCCAGGCGCGATTCGTCATCACCAGGAGCGGGCCGCTCTGGCCTTGCTGTTCCTCCAGGTGATATTCGGGCAGGTCATTGGCGGCAATGATCTTGCGTAGGTTCTGAGTGAACTTCTTAAGCGAACCAGCACTACCGCTGCGCTGGTAGAGGGTCTGGAACGCCCACACGGCTTGATCCTTACCGGCGGCCCGGCGGGCTTGCCTGTAGATGTACCGGCCAATGCCGGGGTCTATCAGGAAGTAATCGGGATGCACGGCGAGCACGTCCGGGTTCTTACCTTCCGTGATTTCCTGGTGAAGCCACCTCGGGGCCTCGATCTCGACGGATGCAATCCGGCCGTTGTCGGTACGGGACAAGACCTTGTAACTGCTTATCAGCCCTTCCGCCTCAACCTCGCGCATCATCCGCTGACCGTTGGGGGATTTGCGCTCGCGCACGTTCTTGATGGTTGTGCCCTTGAGCCGGTCTAGCGCCCCTTCCACTTCTTCGGCCTGGCGGCCGCCATCACCACGCCGGCAGAACTTGAGAATGTCGCTCATGTGTGGCCGCCAGACCCGCCCCGGCTTGTCTCCCTGGCCGTCCCGATAGCGGTTCATGGCCTCGGTCATGTGCGAGACCATCATTATCACCATGTCGTAATCCCACACGCTGGCCATACCGTCCGGGCCGGCCTTCACCTCGATGTAACCGTCTGGCAGATCGTGGCGGATCACCTCGCCGGCGCGCTTGTCTCGCTTGGACAGGCGAAACACGGCCACGTCCATGACGGTGCGGCTGTCGCGGGTGCCTACGTCATAGAGTGCCGGCACGAAAAAATCAGGCTGGCAGTCAGCGGCCGGCGGCTTGCGGATATTCGGGCGGGCCTGCTCGGCCTCTTGCTGCTTGCGCAACCTGGCGGCCGCATCTGCCCATGACTCACCGGGTCGGGCCTCGTCCTCGATACGGCGCTGGTTGCTGCGCTCGCGTATTTTCTGAACCCGGTCTACCAGGTCATCACCGATCACGCTGCCGATCGGCTGCGGGCCGTTGGTGCGCTTGGTCATGGGCTATCCTCCTTTAGCTGCTAAAACGCAAATAAGCAAAAACGCTTTTACTCTTTTACGTCTCTGGAAGTTGCTCGACGTACTCCGTCAGAATCTCAGTGATCGTCTTGCCATGACTGGCGGCATAGACTTTCAACTTGGTGTGCAGGGCGGCGGAAAGCTGGAAATTGACCCGCTTCATGCTTGCCTCGTCGGCCAGGCTGGCGAGGGTGGCGGCTTTGTTCCTGGTCGCGCTCGGGCGGCCAGCACTCAGGGTTCCGGGCTTGCTCATTTGTGTTAATCCTCAAAAGCTCAAATAAGTTTTTGTTTCAGTTCAACAGCCAGGGCGCGGACTTCAGCGGCGGCATCGCCTGCTGGCTCGGTGTCCAAAACGGTTGTCCCGGCGGCGGCCGTGCCTGGGTAGCTCACTCGTTGAGTGATTCGAGACTCCAGAACAGGAAGTTCGTAGCCAGCGAGCGCCTCGGCTACCTCTGCACCGATCTTGGTGCCTTTGATGGCACGCGACACCACAAAGGCGGCCTGTAGGCGGCCGTCTGTGACCTCGATGCGCTGCTTGACCAGTTCCACAAGATCAGCGGTCGCCCAAATGTCGTAGGGGCTGGGTTGTACTGGGATAAGAATGAAGTCGGCCGCCTTGATGGCCGACACAGCCAGGTCTGATGCCTGGGGTGCGCCGTCGATCACCACAAAGTCTTTGCGGGCGACGTTCTTCAAGTCACGGTCGATGGTTGGGCGGTCGATACCTACCACGGTCAGGGGTTGATCCTCGCGGACGGCAGCCCAATCACGGGCGCTTCCCTGTGGGTCAGAATCGACTAGGAGAACATCAGCCCCGTCCAGTTGTAGGGCGCGGGCAAGGTGAGTGGCGATAGTCGTTTTCCCCGACCCACCTTTCTGGTTCAGAACGGCAATCACATGCATAAATGCCCCTTTGTGTTATTGATGCGTTACTCATAACATCATAACACAAAGCGCATTTGAGTAAAGGCGTTTTTGCTTATTTGTGCGGATTACTCTTCTCATTGGATTCATGCCTGGCGATAGCCTCCACCACGGTTTCGCCATCTCTCAGCCCGTACAGCTCACGGGCGTTGGTGGTGGAGATGAACGCGGGTAGATCGTTGGATGGGCCTTCGTCGTCCAGAAAAGCAGGTTCATGCTCGCTCATGGTTTGAACTCCAGGATCAGGATTCACTGTAAGGGCCAAGGAATCGCACGCCGTTGAAGTGGATCAGGTGCGACGGCGCATCCGCTACCCACACCTCGGTTTCCCAAGCGATTTCACCCAAATAGCGGCCCATGATGGCCCTGTTGGGGAAAGCAGTGACATACACCAGGCCAGCGGTCGATCCGGCAAACAGGCTGGAAAGTTCGGCATGACGCTTACCGTCAACCGGCCCGTGACTGGTGACGGACTCCACCAGGAGCAACCAGTTTTTCGCGGTGTAGTGCAGCACCACGTCAGGCATCTTTCCGTGTGAGTCCACATCGACACCCAACCCGGCCAGCAAAGCAGCATCGAAGTAACCCCACTTGTCGCCCGTATCACCGGCATAGACAAGGACGCTACCCGGTGCGAAACGCGGGGCGAAGTCCTCGATGATGGCCCGGATCAGCTCGCTATGCTCACCAGGGCTGAGGGTGATTTCCTTTCCTGGTGCAATCTCAACCGGAATGCGATTCTGTTCCCGCTCTTTGGCATACTTGGCAACCAACGTTTCACGGTCGGCCAGATAGGCGGTCAGGCTGTCATGCCAAGCAGGCGTGTCGAAGGTTCGGATCAGGGCCAGCGCCGCCGGCTCAATCTGATAAACCGCTTTGGGACTGTTTACAGGCCGATCCGGCTTGTCGGGATTGTAGAGAGCCACCCCTGCATCACAGAACTGGTGCATGGACTGTCGGCGGATCGTCTCGCGGGTGTTCGGTGCATAGTCCTTGTCGTAGTGTTCTCGCGCCCAATCCATGATGGGCGTGATACCGATCAGCGGGTTCTCTGCCTTGGCCCATGATTTTCCAGGCGTCAGGTTCAGTAGTGCCAGCAAACAAAGCGCCGTGCGCTCGTTCTGCTGCGCCTTTGGCAGTCCCAGGGAAATGATGATCTGTTGCGCGGCCTCGATGTAATCGTTCTTGTCTTTCATGCGGTCAGGGTTCCTAGCTTGGTGTCGATCAGGTCTTGCGTGAGCGTTCCTTGCTGCATGGCCCACTTGCCAAGCTGGATCAGGGCGTCACGGCTCGGGTACTTCATCAGCTTGAGGTCGGTGGCATTGACCTGTGTGTGGCCGTTGAAGCGCCGGAAATGCTCATCTACTGCGGTCGTGTTGAGGAACACCGTCAAACCACGGGCCAGCGCCTCGGGTAAGCCGTGCTTGTCCTCGTGAAACAGGTTCATGTGGTTCTCGAACCCCAACACCGAATGGTCGCCAAAGGCGGCCGGATCAACGACGCTTGCCACTACGCGGCGCTTTTCCTCCTTCGATGAGAAGCGGCGAACCACGCAATAAAACCCGTTCGGGTAGAGCCACTTTTCCGTCTCATCGTTGCGCATGATCGCGTTTGGCTTTTTCAAGCTTGGCACGGGCCAAACCGTCCCGGTCATGCTCAAGTGTCCGGGGTAGATCAGGGGCACGGTGCCCGGCTCGGGCATGTCGCGCAGGTGCGCTTTCAGCCTGAAATCGACTACTGGCCCGGTCGATACCTTCACACCAATGTCGGCCAGCGAGTAGCGCACGGCTGGCGATAGCTCGATGGTGCTTTTCTCGGTTGTGGTGGGTACATGAATGAACCGCTCCGGGTCATCGGGGAACACGATTCGATCAAAGGGGTGTTCGTGAGTGGTCAGGTCTGAAAAGCTGTCATCGGTCGATGTTGTCACCGTCACCGGCCCCTGCTGACCGCCTCGCTCCAAGCGGATGATGATGTTCTCCTGGAGCACTTCGTCATCCCTGAATGCCTTGTTCCTGGAGTCAAACAGGTGCATGTGCCGGATAGCTGCCCGCTCCAGGATGAAGTCACGGAAAGGGCGGTAATAGGGGCCATTGCAGAAGCTGCGCGGGATAATGGCAACGATCTGTCCGCCTAGCGCGGCCTCGCCTACAGCCAACGCGACAAAGGCAGAGTACAGATTCACCGTCTCGATGCCGACACTGCGCAGGGCCAGCCGGTGCGCGGAACGGCTGTTGATCTTCTTGTAGGGCGGATTCAGGATCGCATGGGTATAGCCTCGATCCTGCAGACCTTCTGCGGTCGCCAGCTCGATGTAATCGCCTGCAATGATGCGGGGCTTCACTCGGCTGTATCCGGTTAAGTGCTGCTCCAGGTGGCCGCGTAAGGTGTCGTCAATTTCGTAGGCCGTCGCCTCGACAGACTCAAAGCCAAAGCCACCAGCCCCCCAGCGATCCAGGAAGGCGCACGAAAGCGCACCGACCCCGGCGCCTGCATCCAGTAGGCGGCAGGTCTGCAGGGTACTGGATGGAAACAGGGACGCCATGAAGCGCGCCACGCTGGAAGGCGTCATGAACTGGCCGAACTCGGCCTTTCTCTTTTGCTCTATGCGAGGGGCCACTTCCCGGCGCACGGTATCGACTGCTTCTAGTTGTTGGAGCATTCCAAGTCCTCACTGACGCGGCGTAACAACGCCGACGTGCTTATAAAGGGTGGTGCGAGACACGCCATAACGGCGGGCAACCTCGGCCACCTGAATATCAGGGTCACGCAGAAGCGCCTTTATCTCACGCACCTGCTTGTCGTCTAACTTCGGCTTTCGGCCACCCGCTCGACCACGGGCACGAGCAGCAGCAAGCCCGGCTTGAGTTCGTTCCCGAATCAAGGCCCGCTCAAACTCTGCCAAGGCGGCAAACACATGAAATTGCAGCTTACCCGCTGCGCTGCCCGTCTCGATCTTCTCGGTCAGGCTCTCGAAGTGAATGCCACGTTGCTCCAGGTCGGCCACGATCTGCACCAGGTCGCGCAAGCTGCGCCCGAGCCGATCCAGCCGCCACACAACCAAGGTATCCCCGGTGCGCAACGCCTTTAAGCATTGCTCCAGCTCCGGCCTTGCCGTGTTCTTGCCGCTGATCGCCTCTTCATAGATCACGCCACACCCGGCCTTGGTGAGCGCATCACGCTGCAGGTCTAGGTGTTGGTCGTCCGTTGATACACGGGCGTATCCAATGCGTTGATTCATTGACAGTACCGGAACATTGAAAAATTAACGGCTATCTTAACGGTTATATCGGTTGTCGGCCACGAAAAAACGAAACCCTGCAGACCGTCAAGAAAACCTCCGTTTGATGAACACCTTTAGCGGCTAAAGAAAAGGGCGACCAACTGGCCGCCCTCTTTCATTCCTGGCGTTCAAATCTAATCAGGGGGTCAGCGATTGGCGCACGGCCTCGATGGCCTCCTGGAAGTCATGTTGTGTGGCCTGGCCGGTTTCAGCCTGGTAGAAAACCACCATGAACATATTGGCAACCGCCTCGGCCAGTGGCCCGAGCTGCTGCGCATGTTCCTGGTCGAGATATTCCAAAGCGGCCAAAGCAGACGCTGCTTGATGCACTGCTTGGCTGGTTTCGATAAACTGTTGCATTGCCATGATTCACCTCTCTTGCAGGTGGGTTAAGGAAGTACCGGCCGGCCCGCAATGCCGGCCGGTGCGTTTTTATCGGCCTGAGCTGAGAAGGCCAGCGGCCTCAGCGAATGGCGTCCGGCCTGTACTTGCTCCAACGGTTTTATCCATCACTCGGGCTTCTTCTCGTTCAGTTTGAACGCCAAGGGCAGGGGAAGGACGGCCCACGAAAGCAGCCACCTCGGCCGCCTCATCCAGTTCCGTTGATTGATCGCCAACTGGCTCAAACTGGAGCACCGTGTCTTGAGTAGCGATTACATCCAGGGCATCAAAAAAACTTCTTTCCATCGTCATACCTCCCGCTTGTTGTTGCTGTCGTTTGTGCCGCCTAAGCTGTTGCCCTCAAATGAAGGCGAGCTTTCACGGATCGAAGATGCCAAGCGACCGCCAGCCGTATCGGCGACACGATCCTTAAACTTTTCAGCCACCATCGAACCAGCCCCCTTAGCCAGATTCCCTGCTGTACCAGCAGTAAGGCTTGCTGCTCGCTTGATACCGCCACCCGCGTTCCCTGATCCTCCGCTAAAACCTGCCGCTTGAGAAAACGGAGTGCTGCCGGTGCTGCTGTCGCCGCCGGAGCCGGAGCCACCCCCGCCACTGCTCGACATTCCTCCCATGCTGGGCATCTCACTCCCGCTAGACATAGAGGCTTGTGCCTTGTCAAAAGCCGCCTTAATGGCAGAAGCTCCACCAGCCATGTTTGCGGCACCACCCATGACAGCAGACCCAGCCATGCTTGCCGCACCGGCAGCCACCCCAGCCGCTCCCATAGCTGCACCCACGACCGCACCGGCACCAAAGTTTCCAATGCCGCCAGCAGAGCCAATACCGGAACCAGTAATGACCCCAGCCACGAGGGGCGGCACTCGATTGACCAACAGCAGCAACGCCATGCAGAACACCAACATAACGCCCAACTCTTCAAAGTTCAGAACGTTCTGATTCATCCTGGTGTAGAACGTCGAAAGCATGTCATTACCGATGCCGATCAGCAGCACCATCGTCATGATCTGTACCGCAACACCGAGGACGGTCTTGTAGTAGTTAATTGCCATGTCCGAAGTCCAGCGTGATCCGCCGAACCCCAGGAAGAAGATCCCTGCATAAGCCAGCAACCAGGCAGCTATCAGCATTAACAGCATGTTGATGGCGATAAGGGCTAGAAGCAGCATGATTGCCGCGCTAAGGACAGCACCGACCAAACTATCAACCGGCGACCAAGCGGACAGATTGCTGATTGCTTGTTTCCATATCAGGAAACCCACATCAACGATGCCCGAAGGTGTGACAGAAGAGACACCTGCGGCCTGCTCCCCGATCCGGGCCAGTGACTGGATGATGGAATTGGCAAACGCTGGCCCGTTAATTAGCAGCCACCAGAAGAAGCCGGTGAATATGGTGAAGCGGACAAGTTCTGCGAAGAACTCGCCAATGTCGGCTTTGCGTAGGGCCATCATCCCGAACGTCCAGACCATCGAGATAACAACCAGCGTCCAGAACAACCAAGATGCTGCGTCAATAATGACGGTTTGCCAGCTCGCGGCTCTGGTGGCGTAGTCAGTCAGTACTTGGTCAAGAATGCCTTGGTTGCTCAGTTGCGCAGATGCAGTGCTGGAGAAAAGCGATATAGCTATGCCCAACCCAGCGGCTTTATAAATGGGTTTCATTGTTTAGCCTCCTTCCCTTGAGGGTCTGCCAACTCCAACCAGTTCATGGGCTTTTCAGTGGGCGCGATACCTTCGCCGACAGACCGGCGCGAGCAACGCCCTGCAAATTCTTCGCGGGTAGCCCGATCCTCGATCTTCATGATCTCCGCCATCTGGCAGTTAGCATCATTGACTTCTGGCATCACCGGCTTCGGTGGTTCGTTGTCACAACCGGCAAGGATCATCAGCAAGCCAGCCAGCAAAGCGGTTTTCATCTTGTTCATGGGCTATGCCTCCTTTCAGCGTGCCATTTCCAGCCAATTGCGCGGGTTGCTGGTTCGCTCTATACGCGACTCAGTTGACGCCGCATGTGCCGCTTGTTGCTTAGCCTCTAAATCAGCGTCGGCCTGCATTCGGGTTGCAATAACCTGCTGCTGGGCCACCAAGATGGCACGCATCTGCAAGAGCTGATTGGCTTGCTGGCTGGCGAGCTGGTTGGCATAGCCGAGGGCCTGCATTTGGCCTTCCGCCCCTTGGGCGCGAGACTGGAGGCGTTCCAGCGTCCGCGCATCGGCCTGCAGGGCTTCCTGTTGGTGTCTCAACGTATGGAAAAGGGCGTCATTAGCGCGCTTCTGGCTTTCGCTCGCCAGGCGGCGGTTTTCGTTCATTGCCGCCCATTCGGCCGGTGTGCAGCCACCGGAGCCGTTAAAGCATGGCGAGCTGCGGTAATAGGCCACGTCCTGGAACTTGCCCAGGTAGTTATCGAGACTGCCAAGCTGGTTCTGGTAATAGTCCAGCATGTTCATGGCGCTGCGCAGATCGTTCATCGTGCGCTGCGCCTGATCCCAGATATACGCGGCCGGGGCCATCGTGTTCTGGAGCTGGTTTTCATACTGCTGGAGCTGGGTTTGATACTGCTGAATTTGCTTGAGCGTCTGCGCCACGTTCTCGATGGCAGACATGACGTTTTGCGTCAGATTGCTACCGTCGATGACCGGGATGCCAGCCTGAACAGGCAAGGAAGCCCCCCCAAGAGAAAGGGCGAGCACGAGCGCGGTTTTAGCCGCTAAAAAGCGAGTTGGCCTCATAGTCGAATACCTCTGTTGTGATGAGCGGCAAAGCTGCGCCTACCTGTCACCACGCTGGTAACTGGAAGCGTTGGGCCATCACAGAGACAGTGCGCCACATGACTGTCCCGGTACCCGACCAGAGCGACACCGTTAGAACGCCCGGCCTTTCGTTGTTGAACGGCGGTGTAAGAAGCATCAGGGCAACCCGATGCGTTAATGATTTTTAACTCATTACATCATAGCACAAAACGCAAATGAGTAAAGATGTTTTGATTCTTAAACTCAAAATTACCGACCACGCCCTTTCCCTTGGCGTCTTGCCTTCTTGGCCTCCATCTCGGCCCTCAGTTTGGCCTTGCGCTGCTCCTGTTCGCTCACGCCGGCCGGTTTCTGTGTCGGAGCCGGTGCGGGCTTCTGCACGGCCTCGCCCTCGATGCGCAGCCCTTCCACCTGGGACAGATTGCGCAGCCCGTTACGGCGGTGGGGTGGCGGCTCCTGGCCGACCGGGGGAACACCAGGACGGCGGGCTTTTTCAATCAAGGCTTGCCGTCGCTTCTCCAGCCCTGGATCGGCAAAGGTGATAGGCATCTTGGAATCGACAGCGGCCCGGATCACCGCCGCCTTGAACTCGGGCGAACCATTGACCGTGAGGCATTCGCCATACCGTTCCATTGCCATGCGCAAAGCCACTTGCACCCCGTCACCTCCAGCCCCGCACGACACTTGCAGGCGGTTGCCATCGTCCCGCACGGCTGTCTTTCCGGCCCGATAGATGATCGTGCCCTTCTTGGTGATGTTGTCGATCACGGGCGCATGGCCCAGATTGGCCTTGCCCTGGCCGGTGAGGGTGTCGCCCTTCAAACCCTGGGCAGCCTCTCGGGCGCGTAGCGCATCGAGCGCCTGGCTATCCCCATTCATGGCCTCTTGCTTGAGCCAGTCGGCCCACTGCCGCCGCTGGAACCCTTGATAGAGCTTCGTGCGCTCCTGGTCGTACTGCTTGCGGATCGCCTCCAGGTCGTTCCGTAGCCCGGCGCTGGTCTGCGAGTACAGCAGCCGCTTGGTCACGCCGCCGGTCGCCAGCTTGATCGCCGCTCGCTTGGTTGCCGCCTTCCTCTTGGCGTCCTCAACCGCTCTATCCTTGCGCCGCTTCGCCTCGGCCAGCGCCTCGGCCCTGGCAGCGGATAGTCCTTTCTGCTCGCTCTGATACCGGGCATAAAGCTCGGTCGTATCAACCCGCATCCGTACCGGCTTCTTCTGATAGCTGCGCTGGGTCTGTTGAGCCTGCCGCTCTGCCGTCGCCTCAAAAGTGCCTAACCGCTTCTCCAGCGCGGGCTTGGACAGGTCGCGAGCCAAAGTGCTTGCCTTGATCGTGGTGCCGTCGCCAGCCTCGATGACCAGGCCATTGCCTCGGGCGCGCAGCTCCAGCCCGTTGCTTTGCATGACCTGGTGCAGCTCTGCCCAGCTCGCCGCGCTTCGGATTTCCTCCAGGCATTCGCGCTTGATCCAGCCAACCAGGCTTTCAATCCCGGCGTGCTGTTCCATGTCGGCCGCTCTCGCGGCTGCGCCTCGTTGCCGTGGTTGGTGGTTGTCCCGCTCCAGGTTGTAATCCCGTTCCAGGACTTCGCACAGGTCGGCAAGCGTCCGATGCGGATAGTAGGGTTCGTGAATGGTGTGGCGGGTCGGGTGGATCTTGTTGATGGCGATATGAATGTGCAGGTTGTCGGTGTCGTTGTGCACGGCACTGACGCGCTGGTGTTCGCTGTAGCCCAGCCCGTTGCAAATTCGCTCTTCAATCGCCTTGAGGGTGTCGGTGTCCGGTTGTTCGCCAGCCCGGAAGCTGACGATCAGGTGATAGGTCTTGTCGCTCGCGGCTCGGGTGTTCAGCAGTTGAGTTGCCAGCACCTCGGTGATGGCGTCACGCACGGAACCGGCTTCGCAGTTCGTAACCTGAACATTCCCTAGCCGATGATCCTTGCTCTGTGCGTCACTGATGTAACGCACCAACCCGGCAAAGTCAGACTTGCCCAGCGAGCGCATAGGAACATGCTTGGCAATCATGCTTGCCCGCCTCGCGGCCGCACCACGCTTTCCATGATGCCGCTCATCTTGTCCTGGGTCGCCTCGATCCGGGCCAGCAAAGCCAGCACCGTATCAGCCCCAAATTGGGCAGTCTTTGCGTCGTCGGTCAACCAGAGTTTCAGCAGGCCACCCAGCCGCCCAAGGTCGCCGTTGACGCGCACCAGCTCGCGCACGTTCTCAAAGTCAGTCACGCCCTGGACGCGATAGCCCTGCCCCACGGCCAACAGATAGGCCGACGTGCTCAGGCCAGCCGCTTTGGCATTGGCCTCGATGGCGGCCCGCTCTTCTGGCAAGCAATAGACCTTGATCGGCGTGCTGCCCTTCCTCGTTACTTTTGTCTCGTTCGCCTCCACTCCTGGCGTCCTCCTTCTCTTGTCCGGCGGCTGCCGGTTGGCCCCGCAGGGCAGGATGTCCGTTGAGCACCGTCAGGTGCGAATAAGGCTCAGTGAAGAGGAACACCATGCTTGCATGGTGGGCCTACTTCACACATCCTGCCCGCTGTTCAGCCTTAAATACCATGCAAGAAGTTTAAACCAGTGTTCTCGATTTTTCCGCTATTAATGCGCAAAAAGATGCAATTCCCGCTTGAATTGTCGATAATTGCAGGATATAGGGCACTAGCAGCACGCTAGTAGCGACAAAATAGCGAAGAAATTAAAACTTGTTGCGAGGCAGCCATGACAACCGACTACATGCAGGAACTAGCCGAATGGGCAAGCCAGAAGAAGGCAAAACAGCCACGACAGGACAAGCATGTGGTGGCGTTCCTGGCTGTACGCGATGACGTGAAGGCGGCTCTCGATGGGGGCTATGCGATGAAAACCATCTGGGAGCACATGCGCGAAACCGGCCGGATTTCATCCCGCTATGAAACCTTCACGCTGCACGTTAAGCGGTTCATCACGGACGTGAAGCCGGTAGCCAAGCCGATACCGGCCACCCCGAAACCGGCACCCGCTTCCGCCGGTAGCAGCAAGCCAGCCGCCATCAAAAAGGCTGAACCGTCGCCGGTAGTGGAAGCCCTCGAACCCGTACCAGGCGAACCCAAGAAAGTGACCAGCAGCTTGCCAACTTTCAGCTTCAACCCGGTAGCTCGGAAAGACGATCTGATCTGATCGCCCTATGGGCGAGACTGAACGCCAAGGGGAAGGTTTAGCCGCTAAAGCCCCCCAGCCCCTCAAGTATCAAACTGCCCCGGTTTGTGAGAGGGGTTCCGAATTTTCCGGCTCTTTCTCTTACGCATAATCAGACCCCCCTCCGGCACGGTATTGATATTTGAGGGGCGGTCTTACTCCCCGCCTTTCTTCCTGGTACCCGCTGGTTTGCTTTCGGCCGGGTTGATCCGGGCCAGCAACGCGGCGGTCTGCTCCTGGTGCGCCTGGAGCTGACCGGCCAGCCGGGCGGCTTCCTCGCGGGCCTTGCCTGCCTCTTGCCGTGCTTGGTCGCGCTCGGCATGAGCGGTAGTCATTCGCTCGGCCATCCGGTGAGCCTCGGCGGCAGCTTCTTTGCGTTGTTCCTGGGCGGCCTGCTCCTGGTCAGCCAGTCGGGTGCGCAGCTCGGCGGCC
>SR_TP_S13solDRAFT_1000707_pt1 | contig 12346 bp, 10 predicted proteins | sample SodReaTP_S13sol_FD_11159 | JGI IMG/M metagenome (IMG submission 11159) | reverse complement strand
CAAAAGCGCCGATACGGCGTTGCACACCTTGCCAAGGGCTTGCCATTGCCTGCGGTGTGCGCCTTGTCTTGGCGCTTTTGCGGGGCTCTGAATGGCAAGATATTTACCGGCCACGACACTAGTGCATGTGCTGTCCGCCGTTGGCGGCGAAATTGGCGCCGGTGATGAAACCGGCATGCTCGGAAGCGAGAAAGGCTACCACATGGGCGACCTCCTCGGGTCGTCCCAGCCGCCCCACGGGGATCTGGGCGATGATCTTCTCCCGGACCTCCTCCGGCACGGCCATCACCATCTCCGTGGCGATGTAGCCCGGGGAGATGGTGTTCACGGTGACCCCCTTGCGGGCCACCTCCTGGGCCGCCGCCATGGTGAAGCCGTGCATGCCGGCCTTGGCGGCACTGTAGTTGGCCTGGCCGAACTGGCCCTTCTGGCCATTGATGGAGGAGATGTTGATCACCCGGCCCCAGCCCCGCTCCGCCATGCGCGGCAGCAGCGGCTGGGTCATGTTGAACACGCTGTCCAGGTCGGCGCAGATCACCTCCCGCCAGTGACCCGGGGTCATCTTCTTGAGGGTCGTGTCCCGGGTGATGCCGGCATTGTTCACCAGGATGTCCACGGGCCCCAGATCCTTCTCGATGGTCTCGGCCAGCTGCACGCAGGCTTCATAGTCGCCCACGTCACAGGCGTAGATGGTCACCTGGTGTCCGCTCTGTTTCATCTGTGCCTGCCAGGCCTCGGCCTTCTCCCGGTTGCGGTAGGTGGTGGCCACCCGGCAGCCCAGGTCGCTCAAGCGCGCGCAGATGGCCGTGCCGATGCCGCCGGTACCGCCGGTCACCAGGGCCACTTTGTTCTTCAGATCACCGCACATGTCACAGTCCCTCCACCGCCATGGCCACGCCCTGTCCGCCACCGATACACAGCGTCGCCAGCCCCTTGCGGGCGCCGGTGCGCTTCATGCCGTGCAGCAGCGTGACCAGCACCCGCGCCCCCGAGGCGCCGATGGGATGACCCAGGGCGATGGCACCGCCGCTGATGTTGACCCTGGACAGATCCCAGCCCAGGGAACGGTTCACCGCAATCGCCTGGGCGGCGAAGGCCTCGTTGGCCTCCACCAGGTCCAGATCCGAGGGCTTCCAGCCGGCGCGCTCCAGACATTTGGTGGTGGCGGGGATCGGCCCGGTACCCATGATCGCCGGGTCCACGCCGGTGGCGGCGAAGGAGACGATGCGCGCCAGGGGCTTGAGTCCCAGCGCCTTGGCGCGTGACTCGCTCATCACCATCACCACGGCGGCACCGTCGTTGATGCCCGAGGCATTGCCCGGGGTCACGCTGCCTTCCTTGTCGAAGGCCGGGCGCAGGCCGGCAAGGGTCTGTGCCGTGGTGCCGTGACGGGGGAACTCGTCGGTGTCGAACACGATGGGATCGCCCTTACGCTGGGGGATCTCCACCGGCACGATCTCGTCGCGGAACACCCCGGCCTTCTGGGCCCGTTCCGCGCGCTGCTGGGACTCGGCAGCGAAGGCATCCTGGTCCGCGCGGCCGATCTCGAACTGTTTGGCGATATTCTCGGCGGTGTTGCCCATGTGGCAGTTGTTGAAGGCGCACCAGAGGCCGTCGGTGATCATGGTGTCCACCAGCTCCCAGCCACCCATCTTCTTGCCCACGCGCGATCCGGGCAGGACGTGGGGGGCCATGCTCATGTTCTCCTGGCCGCCGGCAATCACCACCTCGGCATCACCGCAACGCACCGCCTGCCAGGCCAGGTGCACCGCCTTCAGACCGCTGCCGCAGACCTTGTTGATGGTCATGGCCGGCACGCTGACCGGCAGACCCGCAGCCAGGGCCGCCTGGCGGGCCGGGTTCTGACCGGCGGCGGCCTGAAGCACCTGTCCCAGGATGACCTCGCCAATCTGATCCCCGGACACACCGCTTCGCTCCAGCAGCGCACGGATCACACGCGCACCCAGCTCGCTGGCTGGTATGCCCGCCAGGGCACCGTTGAAGTTGCCTACGGGGGTTCGCACGGCCTCGACGATGACGACGGAATCACTCATGGTGGGTCTCCTGCATGGGCATTCGGGTTGTTATGAGGACTGGGTATCCGGCGGACCATAAGCGCGCCGGTACAAGCTGATATTGACCAGGCTCAAGGTCCGTACGATCAGGTCCGGAGCCGATCGGGAGGCTCGGCCTGACACCCTGATCTATAACAGATGCTCAAGCACTCTGCCGGTCGCGCGGATTGTTGCAGTGCACAAATTTTATGCTAATCTCCCAGACATCCAATCAGAAGATCACCAAATCCCAGGAGCGGTTCCCATGACTGATTCCAATCCCTTCTCCTCAGAGGACTGGCTGAAGGCCCAGCGCAAGTACTGGAACGCCTGGTTCGACATGTCGCGCCGGGCCATGGAGGCCGGCGCGCCTGCGGAAAACCCCTGGACCGGTGCCCTGGAGCGCTGGTGGCAGGGGGTTTCGCCCGCGGTGGCCCCGGATGCCCGCGAGTTTTACGACCGCATGGTGGGGATGGGGCGCAGCTACTTCTCCATGGCCGAGGAGTTCATGCGCAAGAGCGGCGGTTCCGAGGTCCCCGTGGATGCGTTCAAGACCTGGATGGACCAGCTTTCCGAGGCCCTGCGCAATCCCGCATCCGGGGCCGACGCCGCGCCGGGCATGAAGGATTTCATGGCCTTCTGGCAACTGCCCATGGATACCTGGCAGCGTTTCGCCTCCTCGGTGATGCCGGTGCCGGGCGACCTGATGAAGGCCTTTCAGCCGGAAGGCGCCGCCGCTTTCGGCGAGGGCATGCGCGAGCACATGGACCGTTTCCTGTCCATGCCGGGCCTGGGCTACAGCCGCGAGTCCCAGGCCCAGGTCCAGGACTTCGGCCGGCGACTGCTGGACTATCAGCGTGCCTACCAGGCCTACGAGGCCGCCCTCTCCAAGGTCGCCCTGGACTCCGTGGACCGTTTTCGCGCCCGGCTGGAGGAGGCTTCGCACCGGGAACAGCCCATCAGTTCCCTGCGCGAACTGTTCAACGAATGGGTGGATGTCTGCGAAGAGGTCTACGGAGACTACGCCGTCTCCGAGGAGCACGCCCGCCACTACGGTGACCTGGTCAACGCCCTCATGGCCGTGAAACAGGAAGGCTCACGCCTGGTGGATGAGACCCTGGAAACCATGAACATGCCCACCCGGCGCGAGGTGAGCACCCTTCAGCAGCGCCTCCAGGAGACCCGCCGGGAGATGCAGCGCCTGCGCAGCCAGGTGGAGACACTGCTCGAGGCCAGGGCCGAGGCACCCCCACCCGCACAGCCCGCCAGGCCCAAGGCGGCACCGAAGGCCAAGGCCAGCCGTGCCAAGTCGGCCAAGTCCGCAAAGTCCGCAAAGTCCGCAAAGACAGACACCCAGAGGACCTGATGTCATGATCCCCGTGCAGCTCCGACCCGACCAGATCCTGGCCGAACTCAGCGAGTTCCAGACCAAGCTGGGCCATGGAATCCAGAACCTCATGGCGGCCGGTGAAATCCCCACCGGCGTGACCCCCAAGGAGGCCATCTACCAGGAAGACAAGCTCACCCTGTACCGCTTCCAGCCCTCCACCAAAAAGGTGCAGAACCCGGTGCCGGTGCTGATCGTCTACGCCCTGGTGAACCGCCCCTACATGACCGATCTGCAGGAGAACCGCTCCACGGTGCGCGGCCTGCTGGAGGCGGGGCTGGACGTCTACCTGATCGACTGGGGCTACCCGGACCGGGCCGACCGCTTCCTGGGCCTGGACGACTACATCAACGGCTACATCGACCGCTGCGTGGACGTGATCCGCAGGCGCCACAAGCTGGACGCCATCAACATCCTGGGCATCTGCCAGGGCGGAACCTTCAGCCTCTGCTACAGCGCCCTGCACCCGGAGAAGGTGAAGAACCTGGTCACCATGGTCACGCCGGTGGACTTCCACACCCCCGACAACATGCTCAGCCGCTGGGTGCGCCACGTGGACGTGGACCTGCTGGTGGACACCCTGGGCAACATCCCCGGCGAACTGCTCAATGCCACCTTCCTGATGCTCAAGCCCTACCGGCTCATCGGCCAGAAATACCTGGACATGGTGGACCTGCTTGACGACAGCAGCCAGGTGAACAACTTCCTGCGCATGGAGAAATGGATCTTCGACAGCCCCGACCAGGCAGGCGAGGCCTACCGGCAGTTCATCAAGGACTTCTACCAGCAGAACAAGCTGATCAACGGCGGGGTGCAGATCGGCGATGCCATGGCGAAACTCGCCAACGTCACCATGCCGGTGCTCAACATCTTCGCCGAGCAGGACCACCTGGTGCCGCCCGCCGCCTCCAAGGCACTGGAAGGCAAGGTGGGCACCAGGGACTACACCGAGCTGTCCTTCCCCGGCGGTCACATCGGTATCTACGTGAGCGGCAAGGCACAGAAGCAGGTGCCGCCGGCCATCGGCGCGTGGCTGGATGAAAGGACGAAGTGAGATTTTGGAAGTGGGAACGCCAAAGAAGGCGAGATACTTCTTTGGCTTGATAGTCCCGGTCAGCAACCCATTGTTGTCATCAATATACCCCATATAAGCCAGGTTAACCGGTATATACCGCCCATATTAGCCATATATTGTTGACAATCTTTCAGGATCGTCTACCTTCTTAAAAGCCCCTGACGGGTCTGTACCAAGACGGAACAGACCCGTGCATCTATAACAACAGGGCCGCCTGATCCCGGGCGGCTCCACACCAGGGAAGCGAGGAGAGAGACATGGGTTACGACGAGGTCTACGCCCGCGCCGTGCGGGATCCCGAGGGCTACTGGGCCGAGGCGGCCCGGGCCATCCACTGGGACAGCCCGGCGCAGAAAATCCTGGACGACAGTGCCCCGCCCTTCTACCGCTGGTTCCGCGGCGGACGCCTCAACACCTGCTACAACGCCCTGGACCGTCACGTCGAGGCCGGCCGCGGCGACCAGGCTGCGGTGATCTACGACAGCCCGGTCACCCAGACCAAGCGCACCTCCACCTATCGCGAGATGCGCGACCAGGTGGCCCTGTTCGCCGGCGCCCTGGCACGCCTCGGTGTCGCCAGGGGCGACCGGGTGATCATCTACATGCCCATGGTGCCCGAGGCCCTGATCAGCATGCTGGCCTGCGCCCGCCTGGGCGCGGTGCACTCGGTGGTGTTCGGCGGCTTCTCCGCCCACGAGCTGGCCACCCGCATCGACGACGCCAAGCCCCGGGTGGTGGTCGCCGGTTCCTGCGGCATCGAACCCACCCGTGTGGTGCACTACAAGCCCATGCTGGACAAGGCCATCGACCAGGCCAGGCACAAGCCGGAGCACTGCATCGTCCTGCAACGGCCCCAGGGCCCCGCCGAACTGAAACAGGGACGTGACATCAGCTGGGACGAGGCCATCGACGGTGCCACGCCCCACGACTGCGTCAGCGTGGAGGCCACCGATCCCCTCTACATCCTCTATACCTCCGGCACCACCGGCAAACCCAAGGGCGTGGTGCGGGACAACGGCGGCCATGCGGTGGCCCTCAAGTGGAGCATGGAGCACCTCTACGGCGTGAAGCCGGGCGAGGTCTACTGGGCCGCCTCGGACGTGGGCTGGGTGGTGGGACATTCCTACATCGTCTACGCGCCCCTGCTGCACGGCTGCACCACCCTGGTCTACGAGGGCAAGCCCGTGGGCACCCCTGATGCCGGCGCTTTCTGGCGGGTGATCTCCGAGCACAAGGTGGCGGTGATGTTCACTGCCCCGACCGCGTTTCGCGCCATCAAGAAGGAAGACCCCACGGCCGAGCACCTCAAACGCTACGACCTGAGCGGATTTCGCGCCCTGTTCCTGGCCGGCGAGCGCTGCGACCCTGACACCCTGGAATGGGCCGGCAAGATCCTCGACCGCCCGGTCATCGACCACTGGTGGCAGACCGAGACCGGCTGGGCCATCGCCGGCAACTTCCTGGGCATCGAACTGCTGCCCATCCGTTCCGGCAGCGCCGGCAAGCCTTCGCCCGGTTACGACGTGCAAATCGTCGACGACAACGGCAAGCCCGTGGCCGCCGGCGAGATGGGGCGCATCGTGGTCAAGCTGCCCCTGCCCCCCGCCTGCCTGCCCACCCTGTGGAACAACGACGAGCGTTTCAAGGAGGCCTACCTCAACGCGGTGCCCGGCTACTACCTCACGGGCGACTCCGGCTACCTGGACGAGGACGGCTACCTGTTCGTCATGGGACGCATCGACGACACCATCAACGTGGCGGGCCACCGGCTCTCCAGCGGCGCCATGGAGGAGGTGCTCGCCTCCCATCCTGCGGTGGCCGAATGCGCGGTGATCGCGGTCAACGACGAACTCAAGGGCTCCCTGCCCCTGGGCCTGGTGGTCATGAAGAGCGGCGTCAACCTGGACAAGGCGACCCTGTGCAAGGAACTGGTGGACCTGGTGCGCGAGGAGATCGGCCCGGTGGCGGTGTTCAAGAAGGTGGCGGTGGTGGACCGTCTGCCCAAGACCCGTTCCGGCAAGATCCTGCGCGCCGTGATGCGCAAGATCGCCGACAACGAGGCCTACCAGGCGCCTGCGACCATCGATGACCCGGCGATCCTCAACGAGATCCGGGGCGCCCTGACGGCGATCGGATACGCGGATGGCAAGGCAAAGATCTAAAAAGACAGAAAGGAATGGACAGGATTTACGGGATTAATGCCCATGTCAGGTCATGATCGGCCGGTTAAATCTGTATCCGCCCTTGTCTTTAATCCTGTCAATCCTGTCCAGGTTTTTTTTCCAGTGACGCCGATGCTCACAACACCGAGGCGACGATGAAATCAGAAGAACACGGCATCACCCTCGCCGACCGCGTATTCGCCCGGCTGCGCCAGGCCATCGTGGAAGGCGAGATTCCCGCCGGCAGCAAGATCAGCGAGCCGGAACTGGCCAGTGCCTACGGCATCAGCCGCGGCCCCCTGCGCGAGGCGATCGGGCGGCTCGAGGCCTGCCACCTGGTGGAACGGCGCGCCAACGTGGGCGCCCGGGTGGTGTCCCTGAGCCTGGAAGATCTGATGGAGCTCTACCTGCTGCGTGAATCCCTGGAAGGCCTCGCGGCACGCCTGGCGGCAGAGCGCATGAGCGATACGGAGATCCGCGAGTTACGGGACCTGCTGCACCAGCACGAGCAGCGCGCAGAACTCCAGGAGGGCGTCGCCTATTTCCAGAAGGAGGGCGACATGGATTTCCACTACCGCATCATCCAGGGCAGCGGCAATGCCCGCCTGATCCAGTTGCTGTGCAACGACCTCTACCACCTGATGCGCATGTACCGCTACCAGTTCGGCATGGCCAGCAGTCGTGCGCGCAATGCCTTCCGCGAACACGGCCACATCGTCGAGGCCATCGCCGACCGGGACGCAGAGATGGCGGAACTGCTCATGCGCCGCCATGTGCGTGTCTCCCGGGAGAACGTGGCACGCCAGTTCGCCGAACACCCCAACCAGTCACCCAGCATCCGGGCTGCGGGATAGGAGTCACCATGAATCAAAGCCAGACACCGGGCGCGCGCCTGCGCCAGGCCGTGCAGGAAGAAACACCGCTGCAGGTGATGGGCGCCATCAACGCCTACCACGCCACGCTGGCCGAACAGACCGGCTACCGCGCCCTGTACCTCTCCGGCGGTGGCGTGGCCGCCGGCTCCCTGGGCCTTCCGGATCTCGGCATCAGCACCCTGCACGACGTGCTGGAAGACGTGCGCCGCATCACCTACGTCACCGAGCTGCCGCTGCTGGTGGACGCGGACACCGGCTTCGGACCCAGCGCCTTCAACATCGCCCGCACGGTGCGCGAACTGATCCGTGCCGAGGCCGCCGGCTGTCACATCGAGGACCAGGTGCAGGCCAAGCGCTGCGGTCACCGACCCGGCAAGGCCATCGTCACCAAGGGCGAGATGGCGGACCGCATCAAGGCCGCAGCCGACGCCCGCGACCGGGACTTCGTGATCATGGCGCGCACCGACGCCCTGGCGGTGGAAGGCATCGATGCCGCCATTGAGCGGGCCGTGGCCTGCGTGGAGGCCGGCGCCGACATGATCTTCCCTGAGGCGGTCACGGAACTGGCGCAGTACCGGCGCTTCGTGGAGGCCGTCGGCGTGCCGGTGCTCGCCAACATCACCGAGTTCGGCAAGACGCCGCTGTTCACCGTCGAGGAACTGAAGTCCGCGGGCGTGTCACTGGTGCTCTACCCGCTGTCCGCCTTCCGCGCCATGAACCAGGCCGCGCTCAGGGTCTACGAGGCCATCCGCCGTGACGGTACCCAGCAAGGGGTGATCGACCTGATGCAGACCCGCGACCAGCTCTATGAACATCTGGGCTATCACGCCTATGAGGAAAAGCTCGACGCACTCTACAGCCAGGACAAGGGGAAACGCGATGAGTGATGCAGACCTGAGCCAGGCCACGACGCCAAAGCCGAAAAAATCCGTCGCCCTGTCCGGCACGGTGGCGGGAAACACCGCCATCTGCACCGTGGGGCGCACCGGCAATGACCTGCACTACCGGGGCTACGACATCCTCGATTTCGCCGACATTGCCGAGTTCGAGGAGATTGCCTACCTGCTGATCCACGGCAGCCTGCCCAGCCGCGCAGAACTGCTCGCCTACAAGGACCGCCTGCGTGCCCTGCGCGGCCTGCCCGCAGCGCTGCGCAACACCCTGGAGCAGATCCCGCCCTCGGCCCATCCCATGGACGTGATGCGCACCGCGGTCTCGGTGCTCGGCGCCCTAGAACCCGAGAAGGAGGACATGAGCGTTTCCGGGGCCCGAGCCATCGGAGACCGGCTGATCGCCTGCCTCGGCTCCGCCCTGCTCTACTGGTATCACTACGCCCACGACGGTAAGCGCATCGAGGTGGAGACCGACGACGACAGCATCGGCGGGCACTTCCTGCATCTCATGCATGGAAGCACGCCCCCGGACATCTGGGTGCGCGCCATGCACACCTCGCTGAACCTCTACGCGGAACACGAGTTCAATGCCTCCACCTTCACTGCGCGGGTGATCGCCGGCACCAACGCCGACATGTACTCGGCCCTCACGGGCGCCATCGGCGCCCTGCGCGGGCCGAAACACGGTGGCGCCAACGAGGTGGCCTGCGAGATCCAGCTGCGCTACCACAACCCCGACGAAGCGGAGGCGGACATCCGTGAGCGGGTGGGTCGCAAGGAGATCATCATCGGCTTCGGCCATCCCGTGTACACCACCGGGGATCCGCGCAACCAGGTGATCAAGTCAGTGGCACGGCGCCTGTCCGAGGAGCGCGGCACGCTGACCATGTTCGAGGTGGCCGATCGCCTGGAGAGCGTGATGTGGGAGCTGAAGAAGATGTTCCCGAATCTCGACTGGTTCTCGGCGGTCTCCTATCACATGATGGGCATCCCCACCGCCCTGTTCACGCCCATCTTCGTCATCTCCCGCACCACCGGCTGGGTGGCCCACGTGATCGAACAGCGCCAGGACGGCAAGATCATCCGCCCCAGCGCCAACTACACGGGTCCGGAGAATCAGCCCTGGATGCCCATGGACAAGCGTTGAAGTGCGAAGTGGGAATTGGGAAGTGAGATAAAACCCTGCTGCCCCCCTCTCGCTCAAGTAGAGGGCCGGGGTGAGGGTGGTGTCATTCCCACTTCCCAATTCCCACTTCGCACTTTCGTTCTCACATCTCACCTCTTTGCGGAGCAACCAATGAGTCACCACATCGCCGACACCAACGTCCGCCCCGAACCCGATCCGGAACTGAAAGCCATCGCGGACTACGTCTGCGACTACCCCATCGATTCCGCCGAGGCCCTGGACACGGCGCGCAACTGCCTGATGGATTCCCTGGGCTGCGCCATGCTGGCCCTGCAGTATCCGGAATGCACCAAGCACCTGGGCCCCGTGGTGCCGGGCACGGTGGTGCCCAATGGCAGCCGCATCCCTGGCACCCCGTACCAGCTGGACCCCATCCAGGCCGCCTTCAACATCGGTGCCCTGGTGCGCTGGCTGGACTTCAACGACACCTGGCTGGCCGCGGAATGGGGCCACCCCTCGGACAACCTGGGCACCATCCTGGGTCTGGCCGATCACCTGAGCCGCAAGGCGGTGGCCGAGGGCAAGCGAGCCATGACCATCGACGACGTGCTGCGCTACATGGTCAAGGCCCACGAGATCCAGGGCGTGCTGGCGCTGGAGAACAGCTTCAACCGGGTGGGTCTGGACCACGTGGTGCTGGTGAAGGTGGCCTCGGCGGCGGTGGCCGCCCACATGCTGGGCGCCAGCCGTGACCAGGTGATCGATGCCCTGTCCCAGGCCTGGGTGGACGGCCAGGCCCTGCGCACCTATCGCCACGCGCCCAACACCGGCTCACGCAAGTCCTGGGCGGCGGGCGATGCCTGCGGCCGTGCGGTGCGCCTGGCGCTGATGGTGATGAAGGGCGAGATGGGCCTGCCCAGTGTGCTCTCCGCCCCCCGCTGGGGTTTCTATGACGTGCTGTTCAAGGGCGAGAAGTTCCGCTTCCAGCGGGACTACGGCAGCTACGTGATGGAGAACGTGCTGTTCAAGATCAGCTTCCCCGCCGAGTTCCACGCCCAGACGGCGGTGGAATGCGCCATGCAGTTGCATGCCCAGGTGAAGGACCGCATCGACCAGATCGATCGCATCGAACTCAGCACCCAGGAATCCGCGGTGCGCATCATCAGCAAGGACGGCCCCCTGCACAACCCGGCGGACCGGGACCACTGCCTGCAGTACATGGTGGCCGTGCCCCTGATCTTCGGCGAGCTCACCGCCCGCCACTACGAGGACGAGGTGGCCGCCGACCCGCGCATCGATGCCTTGCGCGAGAAGATGCGGGTGGTGGAAGATCCGCGCTACTCGAAGGAATACCATGACCCGGACAAGCGCTCCATCGCCAACGCCGTGCAGGTCTTCTTCAAGGACGGCAGCAGCACCGACAAGGTGGAAGTGGAATATCCGATCGGACACCGCCGCCGCCGCGCCGAGGGCATCCCGGTCCTGGAGAACAAGTTCCGCGACGCCCTGCGCACCCGTTTCCCCCGCGGCCAGGCCGCGCGCATCTACGACCTGTGCAAGGACCCGCAGCGACTCGGCGCTACGCCAGTGCACGAATTCATGGATCTGTTTTTGATCTGATTCACCAACATTAACGCAAAGGACGCAGAGACGCAGAGAGCGCAAAGTGAATGGGTTAAAAATTCACCATCTTTGCGTTCTCTGCGTCTCTGCGCCCTCTGCGTTCAATGCCGAACCCAAGAGCTATCCACATGAAGAACAAACCTCACCATGAAGATCTCGGCCACGGCATCACCATGATCGATGCCCAGCTCTATCGTCAGGGCCAGGTGTCCACCTACCTGGTGGTCCAGGATGATCGGGCGGCGTTCGTGGAGACGGGTACCGCCCATTCCGTGTCGGGGCTCCTGGAGGTTCTGGATCTCAAGGGCATCCCCCGGGAGAACGTGGACTACGTGATCCCCACCCACGTGCACCTGGACCATGCCGGTGGGGCCGGCGCCCTGATGCAGCACCTGCCCAATGCCCGCCTGGTGATCCACCCCCGTGGCGCCCGGCACATGATCGACCCGTCGAAACTCAATGCGGGGGCCGCCGCCGTGTATGGCGAGACGCAGATGGAACGCCTGTTCGGCCGGATCATTCCCGTGTCCGAGGATCGGATCATCGAGGCACACGACGGATTCGAGCTGGATTTCAACGGCCGGCCCTTGCGCTTTCTGGACACACCGGGCCACGCGCGGCACCATTTCTGCGTGGTGGACGAGACCGGCGACGGCATCTTTTCCGGTGACACCTTCGGCCTGTCCTACCGGGAATTCGACACCGAAAACGGTCCGTTCGTGTTTCCCACGACCACGCCCGTCCAGTTCGACCCGGACGCGCTGCACGCCTCCGTGGACCGGCTGATGGGTCAGGGGCTGTCCTACATGTACCTCACCCACTACAGCCGGGTGGGCGACCTGCCCCGCCTGCAGGCGGACATGCACCAGCTGATCGACGCCTTTGTGGCCATGGCGCGGGAGCATGCCCATGCGGGCACGGCCCGCCACGCGAAGCTGTGCCGCGAAATGATGACCCTGCTGCTGCAGCGTGCCCGTGCCCATGGCTGCACGCTGCCCAAGGCGGACATGACCCGGCTGCTCGGGCCGGACGTGGGCCTGAACGTCCAGGGCCTCGGCGTCTGGCTGGACAAGGAGATGGGCGCCGAGTAGGAGGCCCGCCCCCGGGCCGAACAGCCCGCCGGTGGATGAAGCATCGGCTTTCGCGGCGGG
>SR_TP_S13solDRAFT_1000706_pt1 | contig 12358 bp, 15 predicted proteins | sample SodReaTP_S13sol_FD_11159 | JGI IMG/M metagenome (IMG submission 11159) | reverse complement strand
GGCCGACCCGCCGAAAGGCATGGAACAGGCGCAGGCGCCCGCCGGTATCGAGCTGGTCCAGCGCCAGCCAGCAGACACCGCCGAACAGGCCCAGCACCCACTTCGAAACCGGTATGCCCAGCGACGGGATGGCGGCCTGAACCAGGATCTCGACGGCGAAGAGCAGCACCATCAGGCCGACCAGCCCTGCCGGGGCGCGCACAAACAGCCGCCAGCCGCCGACCAGCCAGCGGAAGAACGACGGTACGCCCGGTGATCCGGGTTCGGCGACAGAAACGGGGTCGATTGCCTGCGTTGCATTCATGGGGAGCTCCAGTGATGATCGGTTGACTTGATTCCCATAGACGCCCGGTGCGCGGCAAACCTGACAGGCAATCTGCGTGGACGATCGCGCGCAGGGCATGGCCCGGATCCTGTTTACCTTCTTTTCCGGTCGGACCATGGCCGAGCACGTGGTCGAGGAGTTCGCCCGGGACTCGGCAGGAAACAGCCCCACCCTGGAAGAACTCGCCAGCAAGTTTCACTCGCTGATCGAGCGGGCCGCGCTGGAATACGGCGCCATCGGCCTGGCCTACCGCCAGATGCCCCCAGCGCCCCCGCCCCGAGAGCCGGTTCGCTCCGAAGAGGTCGGCCGAAGCCAGCCCTGCCCCTGCGGCAGCGGGAAGAAATACAAGAAATGCTGCGGCCGGCCCGGCGCGGGGCGGCTTCATTGACCAGATCCTGAATCGCCAGCCTCAGCAACAAGGAATTCCATCCCGGAGGTGCGTAAAGGCAGGTGTCGCCTTGATGCGTAAAGGTGGGTGTCGCTTGCAAGCTGTAGATGTCGTGCAGGTCGAGTTTCAGCTTGGCCATGGGCTCGAAGCCATCTATACGATCGCCTTGTGGCCCACTAGGGTTGCCAGCCGGCTTCTTCTGCAGCCAGGACGATACGGGCGCAGGCGTCGGCATCGGATGCGGCGTCCTCGAGCAGCGGACCGAGCCCCGACCAGACCTGGCCGAAATCGGGTGCATCGCACACATCGTCCCAATCGAGACCGTGGATATGGGAGAACACGAACTCGCCGGACGGCGGGCAGATGAGATGTGTCTCGCGGTGGACAATGCGGCCATCGCCGGCAATCACCACGCCCACCGCGCAGGCACTATCGGCGCCGCGGTTGGCAGTTTCGAAGTCGATGGCGGCAAAACGCATGGTCGGGAGTTAATTCCTGCGGTGTCAGCCTTGTCGAAGCCCGACGGGACTGCGTTGGACTGACTGCGGCTTCATCAAGCATCGTGTACGGCCGGATCAATCAGGGGATTGACGACTTTCACCCCTTCGATGATCTGGCCCGCGTTGAGGTCTTCGGAGTACAAGACGGCAGCCCCTCCGCTGGCCGCGGCATGAATGATCAATGCGTCCCAGTACGAAATCCTGTGGCGCTGCTGGATTTCCGACGCCATGAGCACACTTTCGGGGCCGGGGATCTGTACCTTCCAGCTCAGGTAGGGTTCGATCAATGCGCGTGCCGTGGCCGGATCGAGCGGCGAGGGAATCTTTCTCGTGACATTGACGTAGAACTCGCTCAGCACCTGGGTGCTCAACATCCCGAGCCCGGATTCCCACAGCTCACCGACCAGCTTTCGGGCACGCCAGTGCCGATCATCGGCATCGACGTCATGGGCATAGATCAAAATGTTGGTATCGACAAACCTAGCGCTCATGCAGTGCATTCCGGTCGATACGCGCTCCGCCCAGGTGGTACCCCCGTTCCAGTGCCGCCATCGCTTGCTGCCTCGCTCGCTGACGGGCCTGGTTGTCGCGCACCAGCCGCTCCAGTTCCTCGGCCAGCAGCTTGCTGACCGAAACACCGCGCTCGGCAGCCAGTACCCGGGCGCTGCGCAACAGGTCGGTATCGACAGACAGCGTGATGTTCTGCTTCATAATAGCCACCGATCTACGTGTTTCACGTATTCTACGTGCGCTTCGCCCGGGCCCGCAAGCGCTGCGGAAGCGTTCAACTTTCAGGAGATGCCATCGTGGCGTTTCGCCCGGACTGCGTTCGAGCCCGACTCGGAAGAGTTTCCCGGACGCCGGCGCCAATGACCACCGTGCGGGGAAGACTACACCGTCGACTGAACCTGGCTGATCGCCTTGCGCAGCGGCTCGGGTGAAATGTGGCTTCGATGGACCCAGTCGATCACCGCCATCGTGTCAGATCGACCCTGGACTCAAGCGATCACGTCCGAAGCAGCCGAACCGGGCCGTATACTGCGAATCAAGGGCATTCCTGGATGTGCACGAGGGTAAATCACTTCATGGAGAAAGGTTGATCTCGCATCGCAGAACCGTATTGGTCACCGGCGCCAGCGGCTTTCTCGGCAGCGCCATCGTCGAGCGGCTGCTCGAAGCCGGGCACCGCGTCGTCGCCTGCTGCCACACCGCCGATGGCGCCCCGGCGCATCCCCGGCTTTCCTCACGCCCGATCGAACTCGCCCGCATGACGAATGCCTCGGACTGGTCGCCGCTACTGGCCGGCGTGGACGCCGTCGTCAACTGCGCGGGCATCCTCAGGGAACGGCGGCGCGGCGATTTCGAGCGGATTCACTACGGGGCACCGCTTGCGCTGGCCCAGGCCGGCATGGAAGCCGGCATCGCGCCCTTCGTGCAGATCTCCGCCCTGGGGCACCCCGAAGACGGCGAGTTCATCGCCAGCAAGCATCGCTTCGATGAAGCCCTGCAATCCCTGCCGCTGGCGTCCTGGGTTCTGCGGCCATCGGTCGTCCTGTCCCTGCGCGGGTCTTACGGCGGCACTTCGGCCCTGCGCGCCGGCGCGGCCCTGCCCGGAATGCTGGTGCTGCCGGGCGAGGGCGAACAGCGTCTGCAGCCGGTCCTGCTCGAGGACCTGGCCGAAGCCGTCCAGCGCGCGGTCGAAAGCCCCGCCGGCCGAGAAACGCCCTTGCCCGTGGCCGGGCCCGGCGTCCTCNCCGTTCGTGATCTGCTGCAAGGCATGCGAGCCTGGCTGAAGCTCCCGCCGGCCCGGTTCGAATTGCGGCTGCCGCACAGGCTCGTGGCCTTCCTGGCCGAAGTCAGCGACCGGCTTCGCCTGCACCCCATGGGCCGCACGACCTGGCGCATGCTCGAGCGAGGCAACGTCGCGGGAGACCATGCACCCGCTGAAGTCGAGCAAGCCCTGCACATGCGATTGCGCCCCGTGGACGAGGCCTTCCAGCTCGGCGCCAGCTTCGTCCAGGACCGCTGGCACGCGCGCCTGAAGAACCTGGTGCCGCTCGCTTGGCTTTCCCTGGTGCTGATCTGGCTCGTCTCGGGCGTCACCGGCCTCGTGGCGGAGCCGGAGCAGTACCGGCCGGTGCTGTCGGGCATCGGTCTTCCCGAATCGCTGCATGCAGTGGCAGCCAAGGCAACCGGCGCCCTCAACCTGATTCTGGGCCTCCTGCTGGCCCTGCGTTGGCGCATCCGCCTGGTCCTGTGGCTGATGCTGCTCTCCGTCCTGGCCTACACCGTCGTGCTCGGAATCGGCATGCCGTCCCTGTGGCTCGCCCTGCTGGGCGGACTGGTCAAGAATGCCGCAGTTCTGATCGTGATCGTCTTCTGCCTGATAACTGCAAACGAACGATGAATACCTATTTCGCCGTCAAATGGCTCCACATCCTCTCGGCCACGGTCCTGTTCGGCACCGGCCTGGGCACCGCGTTTTTCATGTGGCGGGCCATGGCCAGCGACAACATCCAGGCGATTGCCGTGGTCTCGGAGAACGTGGTGAGAGCCGATACCTGGTTCACCACACCGGCCGTCATCGTCCAGCCGCTCAGCGGCATCTGGCTGGCCCACCTGCTGGGCCTGCCGCTGGGCACGCGATGGATCGTGTTGAGTCTGGTCCTGTTCGTGCTCGTCGGCTGCTGCTGGATTCCCGTGCTGTTCATCCAGCACCGCGTCGCCCGCCGCGCGCGCGAGTTCGCGCAGAACAACCAGCCCGTCAACGAGGACGTGCACCGCCTGATGCGCTACTGGTACGGCCTGGGCTGGCCGGCGTTCATCGCGATGCTGGCAATCTTCTACCTGATGGTTTTCAAGCCGGTGTTGGCCTGACAAAGGGCTGGTGCCCCGGCTACGGGCTCCTCAGGCCCAAGGATATGCACTTGACTGCATATGTCTTCAGGAGCATATTCGATCCGGAAAGAACGTCCATCCCGCTCGTAGCCGACAAGGCCGGAAAGAAGGAGCGACCGTTCTACCGACGACTGATAAAGCTCGCGGACGAGCGATTCGACAAACATCTTCAGAGAGAGAAGTGATCATGGCACGAACATTGACCGACAAACTGAATTCGCTGCCCGCTGATCGACGCGAGCACATTGAAGCCCGGGCTGCTGAATTGATCGACCAGGAGTTGACACTGCGTGAACTGCGCAAGGCGCTCGAGATGACCCAGACGGCACTGGCCGAGCAGCTCAAGGTCGGTCAGGAAACCGTATCCCGGCTGGAGCGCAGGACCGACATGTTGCTCAGCACTCTGGATGACTATGTGCGGGCGTTGGGCGGCCGCCTGGAATTGAATGTGGAGTTTCCCGGTCACAAGAAGATTCGGCTCAAGTCGCTGCATGAGCCGAAGTCGAATAGCGAAGAAGCAGCCTGAACTTCCGGCGCTTCAGGCCGGACTTGGCATAAACGTTTCCGCTGAAATGTCATACAGCCAGGCGTGTGGCGTGTCACCAAAAGACTGCGGCGGTGTCTCCGGCTGTCAATGGTTGAAAAGGCCATCACCGCGATGACTGAGCGCAGGCGCGTGGCCCTTCGCGAAGAGCGCGCCAACACCAACCAGGGCAAGTGGCTGGCCAGGAACTGCTCCGACTGGCGCCGCGCCCACGAGGACATCGGCGGACCCACGGCCGAGCGCGAGATGAAGCGCCACTGCAAGATCTACGAGCGATATCTGGAAACCGGCTATGCCGGCACGACGGTCAGGTAAGCATCATCCAGCCTCCCCATGCACACGCACAATCACCCGACGAATGTCAGAGACGGCTGATCTGATCCAATTTCAGGTCGCAATTCAATTGAGCTCAATCAGTGCTCGGCCCGATTCTCGGCCTTTGAGAATCACTGGTGCTACGGTTTCAACGAACTGACGACAATAGCCAGAACGTCTCAATGAAGCAATTGACAAACCGTGGCCTTCTCAGGCGCCAACTGAAGGACGCCTGGCGCGACACGATGGCCGGACCCTACCTCGAACAGGCCATCAACAGTGAGCGAGCGCTCCAGGTCCACCTGGCTGCGCGGCTCATGTCCGCTTTCGAGGAGGAGGGACTCAATCGCCAGCTGTTCATCGAGCCCCGCGTCAGTGTTCACGGGGGCGAGAGCAGGCTGCACCCCGACATCCTGGTCTGCAACAGTCGCGAAGTCATCGGCATCGTGGAACTGAAGTATCAGCCCCTAAGAAAGCCGAGCTGGGAGAAGGACTTCCGATCACTTGAATCCGTCGGCTGGAGCGCCGCCGAGATCGAGGTGGACAACCGCCGCTACAAGGGGCCGAATCGGGGCGAGCGAGCCTTCGCGATCGCCCGCAGTCCGCTCTTTGTCTGGGCGGGCGTCTATGCCGAGCCGTTCACGGCGATTCCGCCACGGGAGACCGCAGACACCGTTTCAGGCAATCTCCTGGTGCTCCACGCCGTCACGCACTCCGACCGCGCACCGGAATGCTTTGCCGGCACCCGGCCGCTCTGAGTCGAAAGCTGGAAACGCGCACTGACGACAGTCCCTGTCGCCGGCAGTCCTCAGGCTTGCCCTTCCACTTGACCGATGGGAGATCGAGCCATGCAGGAATCCACCCGTGCAGTGCTGAAGTCAACCGGTGAGCCGGCCACCGTACTGGCCGCGATCGGAGACCAGCGCTACCTGGTCCGATTGCCGCCACAGCAGCCGGGCCACCGGCCCAGGCACCAGGAAATTCGCGGCGACAAGCTTCGGTTTTCCAATCGATAGGAGGCAACTCTGAATGGACCACTTCGAGACCATCGTTTCAGACCTGCTCGAAGCCGCCGGCTACTGGGTCCGGCGCTCCTTCAAGGTCGAGATGACCAAGGAAGAAAAGCGCAAGGTCGGACGTCACTCGATGCCCCGACCGGAAATCGACATCCTCGCCTACAAACGCGAAACCGAAGAACTTCTGGTTCTGGAAGCCAAGTCCTTTCTCGATTCTCCCGGGGTGAGCCTGGATCAGCTGAGCGAAACCCACGAGAAACCCGAGGGCCGATACAAGTTGTTCACCTGTGAGAACTATCGGCGTGTTGTCTTGGAGCGACTTCGCCTGGAGCTACTGTCGACCGGGATGATTTCGGAGCAGACGAATCTGCGGCTAGGGCTGGCCGCCGGCAAGGTGCATCGCCGGGAATCCACCCAGGTCAGGGAACTCATGGATTCCCGAGGCTGGTACTTCCTTTCTCCGGAGGACATCAGGGAACAGGTCATGCGGTTCAGCGACATGGGCTACGAGAACAATCCTTCAGTCATCACCGCGAAGATCCTGCTGAGGGACATGTAGCCATTTTTGGGCCAGTAGGGGCGAAGCCCGCCCTGCTGGGGGCTAGCCTGGCGGCCGCCGATGGCGTGCCGCCAGCATTTATATACAGCGCTCCCAATCCAGCTTTCCCTCAGCCGGTCGATTGTAGAAAGCCCATGCCCCTTGACCGACCCGGCTTGTGCCCGCATTCTTCGGCCAGCAACTCGGCAAGACGAACGCGATCCTCGATGCTCTCGATCCTGGCCCGCTGCTGCACCACGGCGAAATCGCCTGGGGCCAGGCGATCCGGCAGCGGGACCGAGTCTGGCCAATCAGCCTCGAAGAAGCACCGAAATGCCGCCCGAACGCGCGCTTCATCCAGATACTCGAACCGCAGCTTGAAGGTGAAACGGCGCATGGCCGCCGGATCGAGCGCGTCGAGCAAGTTGGTCGTGCAGGCGAAGGGCAAGGGGTGCGATTCCATCCAGGTCAGCATCTCGTTGACAGCGGTCACCTCCCAACTTCGCTGGGCACCCCGCCGGTCTTGCAGAAACGAATCGGCTTCGTCGAACACCAGCAGCTCACCAGCCGCCTGGGCTCGAGCGAATGCACGCGCGATATTGGCCTCGGTACCCCCTACGAACATATCCAGCAGATCCGAAGCACGCTTGAGGCTCACTTCCATGTCCAGCCGCTCGGCCAGGTGCCTCACCCAGGCGGACTTGCCCGTGCCCGGCGGGCCGTCGACGCAGATCGAGAAGCGCGGATCGGGCAGATCGGCCAGACGCGCGGTCAGTGCTGCGATGTCCTGATCGCAGCAGATCAGATTCAGGCTGAACGAAGTCGACTGCACATCGCGCCTGGGAAGGGGCTTGCCCGAAACACCCTGGCCCAGTCGACGAGCCACCTGCTCGACTGCCTCCGCTCCTCGGCCGGCCAGGCGCGCCGAGCGAACGGCTTGCGCGGCAATGCCCGGAGACACCGGCAACTCGGCACATCGTGCCGCCAGGGGTTCGCAATTACCGTAACCGTGTTGGTCCAGGCTGCGCATCCAGACGCGCTGCCTGGAGCGCTTCGATGGCGGCTGGACTTCCATCACGTAGCTGAAGCGGCGCAGGGCCGCCGAATCGATGCCACCGATGTGGTTACAGACCCACAGCATCGGCGCCGGCGCATTCTCCAGCAAGCGATGAAGAAACACGCGCGCTGTCTGGGGTTGCCGGCGCACGGGCCCAAATCCGAACAGGCCGAATGAAGCACCGGGGCTATCCAGCACATCCTCGGCCTCGTCAACCAGCAACAAGGCCTCGCCATGGTCGCGTAGCAGGCTCTGGGCCATCCGGATGCTTCCCAGGCGCTCCCGGGTGTCGGGCGAACCGCCATGGCCATCTTCCTCACCGAGAGCGTACAGATCGGTGTTCAGCCTGGCGGCCAGCGTGCGGGCGAACTCGGTCTTGCCGGTGCCCGGCGGCCCATACAGCAGCACGCTGACGCCCCGCTGACCCTGCCGGAGCGAACCGCCCAGCAGGTCGACCAGAAACCGGGCGTCGTCCCCCAGATGCCTGAAATCCTCCCAGTCCAGTTCGGACTTCATTGGCCGTCCAAGCAAGGCGCGACGCACGTCAGCGGCCGTTCGCAACGGCTGCGAGAGCAAGGCATTCGTGGCCGGGCTGAGATCCGGCACGGGATCGATCCGCGAGAACCTCGGGCTCTCGAACAGGCCGTACTGTGCCAGCGGGCTGGTGGGCGCCAGTCGACGCTCGATGGCCATCACACCATGGCCCGTGAGGACGGACAAGGCCAGCGCCGGCCGTGTGGAAACGCGCTCGCACAATCGAAACAGATCGTCGGCCAGAGACGATACCTGTTTGAGATAGAGCAATTCGAGCACCGTGAGGCCCAAGGCATCGATGCCGAACAGATGCCCGATCAGATCCACGCGCCGCCGCACGGCCGAGGGCTTGACCGGGCCCAGGACACGACACTCCAGCTCGGCCAGATCATGCCAGCGCAGGGGTTTGTGCCCCTCGGGCAGAAGTTCGCCCGGCACCCATTCCGGATGCTCATCGGACACGGCCCGGGCCCTCAGCCAGATGTCCGAGTAGCGACCAAGCACGAACAACTCATCGCTCTGACGAAACAGATCATCAACGGCCGGATGCCGCGCCGGCAGGTGGCGCAACAGGTTGCGGACCATCGTCCACATCAGCTTCTGTTCGTACTTGTGCATGGCGAACCCCCTGAGTGCAAGAAAAGCGGGATGGCAGAATGGGCCAGGATGGCGACAAATTCTGTCGCCGCCATCCCCGAAGATGGAATCTCGATACCGCACAAGCGAAAACAGCCTGGGCTAGACTGAGGCCGGGGACAACGCAGGGAGAGCAATCATTCCAGACACCACGCTGCGCCAGATCACCATGCTAAGCCTGGTGCCCCGGTGCCCGCCCGGCATCACCACCGTGTCGCTGCGTGCCGCCCTGGCGGCGCGAGACTTCGACGTCAACCTGCGCACCATCCAGCGCGACCTGGTCAAGCTGTCCGCGCCCTTTCCGTTGGTGTGCGACGAGAGCGACCCGCCACGCTGGCACTGGGCACCGCATGCCGAAGCCGTCACCCTGCCCGGGCACGACCCGGTTTCGGCGCTGAGCTGGCAGCTGATCGAGCAGCACCTGCAACCGCTGCTGCCGCGCAGCCTGACCGACGAGATCCAGCCCCACTTCGACGCCGCCCGCGAATTTCTGAAAGCCACGGGCGCAGGCAACTTCCATCGCTGGACGCAACGCGTTCGCATCCTGCCGCGCTCGATGCAGCTCCACGCGCCCGAGATCTCACCAGACGTACTCGACGCCGTCTACCAGGGCCTGCTGGAGAAACGCCAGGTCGAAGTGGACTACACCAACCGCAGTAGTGAAGATCTACGCCGCATGATCCTGCATCCACTCGCCCTGGTCGTACGCGACTCGGTCCACTACCTGCTCGCCACCGTGTGGGACTTCACCGACATCCGCCAGCTGGTACTGCACCGCATGAGCGCCGCCCGCCTTCTCGAAGAGCTCGCCAACGAACCAAAGGGTTTCGACCTCGATGACTACATCCGACAGGGCGGCTTTGACTACGCCAACGGCGAGAAGATCAAGCTTGTGGCCCGTTTCGATGCCTACGCCGGCAAGGCCCTGCTGGAAACGCCGATCACGTCCGAACAGACCCACGACACCCTGGACGACGGCCGCATCGAAATTCGCGCGACAGTCAACGACTCGCAGCAACTCCGCTGGTGGTTGATGGCCTTCGGTAGCGGGGTGGAGGTAGTCGCGCCGAAGCAACTGCGCAAGCACTTGGCGGAAGACGCCAAAGCGCTGGTTCATCTATATTCCGAGCCTTGATCGAGTACCTGACATTCATCGAGAGATATCCGAGAGAATACTGGAGAACTTGAAATGAGCCTATTCAATGAAATTGCCGGACTGAAGGGTGAGAACCTGAGCTCGGCACTACTCGCACACTTGCTGCTGCGTTCCCCAGCGGCACGCGACGCCTTTATCAAAAAGATCTCCGATATATCACCCATAGGCCCTATTTACCGACAGAAGCACTTTGCAGTTTTCTGTGAACAACATGCCGAGTGGGAAGCCGAGGGCGAGGAGGGCGGCGGTAGAGGACGTCTCGATCTAGTTATAGAGACTGATGATGCAGTGATCGGTATTGAGAACAAGTTCTACGCGCCATTTCAGGACAATCAACCCAAGTGTTATTTTCCGCATCTGGAGAAAACCTGTAAGTCGTTGAAAGCGCTTAGAGGAACCGACTTCAGGCCCCTTCTGATCGTACTAGCCCCAGAAAGCCGGAAATCCGAGGTCGAGCATTGCTTAGATGCGCAGGCGATGAGCGACAAGGCTGACTTTTTGAGCTGGAAGGAACTCCTACAAGTACTTTCCGAATTGAAAGGGGCATCAGCTGTCGACGAATTCCTCGTTCGCGAACTGGAAAACTACGTCAAGGATCAGATAGGTCGCTTTCTAGATATTCCAAGGCTACTGCCCCACCTGAAGAAACGATGGAGTGATCGTGGCACATCAGCACATCACCAGTTCCTAAATAGGTTTATATGGTCTTTGCTGGGCGACAGCGTAAAGGGTGGTGGACAGAATTACAGTTCTGGCGTAGGTAAGAACTATTATGGCTGGTATCTCTACCCAAACCCGAATAGGCAGAAAGTTCAGTTCTGGCTTGGGTTCATGCGGCATTTGCATGGCGATGCCGAAGCTGGTTTGTTCGTCGCCGTCAAGCCTAGGGAGGCTTATCGAAAAGCGTGCGTTCAGGAGAAGTCGCAAACGCAAGAAGAGATCGAAATGCCTTCGTGGCACGAATATGATTGGGGGTGTTTTAGGATTCCTTTTCGTCAGAATACAGAATGGAAAGAACCTGACACTTGGGCTGCCGCCCTCAAGCCACTGAACCAGCTACTTGAGAAAGAAAGCAAGCGCGAAGCTGAGCCCACTGATCTGGATTAATGCGCTTATGCACACCACTACTTTAAGCAAATCTCGCTTCCTGTCCGGCCTGCAGTGCCCGCTGAAGCTTTGGTATGACGTCCACAACCGGAATCTGGCCACGCCCCCCGACGAGGCACTGCAGGCCGTGTTCGATCGCGGCACGGCCATCGGCGAGCTGGCACAGCAGCGCTGGCCGGGCGGCGTGCTGGTCGGCTACCAGCCCTGGGAGCGGGAACCGGCCATTGCCGAGACCCGCAGGCTGATGGCCAATCCGGCCGTCCCGGCCATCTACGAGGCGGCAATCGAACATCGCGGTGTATTCATCCGCGTCGACGTCCTGGTGCGCCATGGCGATGGCTGGGAGCTGGTCGAGGTCAAGGGCTCGACCAGCCCCGAAAAGGAAGTGTTTCTAAACGATGTCGCCGTGCAGCACTGGGTGGCCACGGGCGCCGGTCTAGCCATCCGGCGTGCCGGAATTCTGGTGCTGAACCGCGACTACGTCTATCCCGGCGGAGAATACGATCTAAATGAGCTGTTCACCTGCTTCGATGCCACTGAGCAGTGCCTGGGCGCTGCCGGCCGGGTCGAGGAGGATGTCGATCGCCTGCACGCCATCCTGGCTGCCGAGGCGCCGCCGCAGACCGGCATTGGCGACCACTGCTTCACGCCCTACGAGTGCCCGTACTACGCCCATTGCAGCCGGGATGCGGTGTTTCCCGAACACCCCATCGGCAACCTGCACCGCCTGCACCCTACCCGCCGCGCCCAGCTCAAGGCCATGGGCATCGAAACGATTGCCGACATTCCCGATGGTTTCGCGCTCAACGATATCCAGCGGCGCATTCGCCGGGCCGTGCTCACCGGCAGGCCGTGGCAATCCGACCAGTTACAGCAGGTACTCAGCGCTGTGGACTGGCCGTTGTACTACCTGGACTTCGAAGCCTTCCAGCCCTTACTGCCCCTGTTCCCCGGTACCCGCCCGTTCCAGGCCATCCCATTCCAGTACTCACTGCACATCGAACACGAGGATGGCCAACTCGAACACACCGAGTACCTGCACACCGAATACACCGACCCGCGCCCGGCACTGGCGCGATCACTGCTCGATGCTATCGGCAACCAGGGCAGCATCGTCGTCTATTCCGGCTACGAGCACCGCATGCTCAACGAGCTCGCTCAGGCCTGCCCGGAACGGACTGGCGAACTGACAGCGCTAACCGACCGCCTGTGGGACCTGCTGCCGGTCATTCAGCAGCACTACTACCACCCCGAATTCAACGGCTCGTTCTCCATCAAGGCCGTACTACCCGCCCTGGTGCCCGACAGCGGCTGGTCCGACATGGCCATCAGCGACGGCATGGC
>SR_TP_S13solDRAFT_1000705_pt1 | contig 12372 bp, 14 predicted proteins | sample SodReaTP_S13sol_FD_11159 | JGI IMG/M metagenome (IMG submission 11159) | reverse complement strand
CCAGGTCGCCGAGCCGTTCGCGCAGGTTTTCGTGGTCGGCCGATGCGTCGAACTCGACCTGCAGCAGCTCGTCGTGGCAGGCCACGCCGACGATGCGCGAGCGGCCCAGGCCGGGCTCGGCACGCACGATGGTCTCGCCGCCCTTGCCGTGCGCCCTGCGGCAGACGATGGTCACGCCGTGCTCGATGGCGTAGTCGATGGCGCGTTCGTTGAGCACGCCGGCGCCGTGATGCGCCAGGGTCTTCATCTCCGCCAGGCTGATCATGCTCAGGCGCGTCGCGTCGGGCACCTTGCGCGGATCGGCGGTATAGACGCCGTCGACGTCGGAGTAGATCTCGCAGCGACCAGCGCCAACCGCGGCGGCCAGCGCCACGGCCGTGGTGTCGGAACCACCGCGGCCCAGCGTGGTGATGTCGCCTTCGGGGCTTTCGCCCTGAAAACCGGCCACGACCACGATCTTGCCCTCTTCGAGGATTTCGAGCATGCGCTCGGGATCGACCGTCTTGATGCGTGCGTTCATGTGCGCATCGCAGGTCTTCACGCCGGCCTGGGGGCCGGTCAGCGATACGGCGTCATGACCCAGATCGTGCAGCGCCAGGCTCAGCATGGACGCCGAGGCCTGCTCGCCCGCGGCGAGCAGCATGTCGAGTTCACGGTGCTCGGGATTGGAATTGAGTTTGCCTGCCCGCGCCAGCAGTTGACTGGTGGTCTTGCCGCGCGCGGAGACCACGACCACGACTGCCTTGCCCGCTTCCTTGCAGCGGGACACGCGTTCTGCCACGGCGCGCAGCTGCCCATCTTCGGCAAGCGAGGATCCGCCATATTTTTGAACGATGATTTCCATCTTTCCGGTCAAATTTCCGTTTTGAGTGTAGGGGTTGGGTCGGTATCAGCTCTTGCCCGGATGCATGGGCGCCAGGGCCGAGCCTTCGTCCTTGGTGTGGAGAATGTCGACCAGGGCCTCGAGACCCTGGCTGAGCTCATCGAGCTGCTCCACATGCAAGCGCGTGAGTGCGTCGAGCAAGGCCCCCTGGGCCGGCAGCGGCGCGGTCGCCAGCAGCCTGGCTCCCGCTTCGGTGACAAACAGCTGCACCACGCGCTGGTCCGGGCCTTCACGGGACCGCCTCAGCAGGCGCTTGTCCTCGACCTTGTCGAGCAGATTGCTGGCAGTTGCCGGCTTGATCGACAGACGCCGAGCGACCTCTGAAACGCTCATGCCAGGCCGACGGTCGACTTCCCACAGCGCCCACAGCTGGGCGGCGCTCAGGCCGCATTGCCGCTCGACCCAGGCCGAGTGGGCCTGGACGGCGCGCACCGCCACGCGGAAGTTCCTGACGACGCCGATCACGCGCGGATCGTCGGGCTCATTGACCACGGGGCCCTCGCGCGACGTCTTCAGGGACGGATGCGACCCGTTGGCCACGGTCTTGTTGGGTTCGTTGGATCTCATTTGCGGCTAATTATATGCCGATAAACAGCTTTGTGCCTAACTATTTGCCAAAAAAATATCCAGAAGGCGGGCCTGGGCAATCAAAAAAGCTTTCAAATCATGATGTTACGCGAAGTCAGCGATAGCGGCTTCGGCGACTGCCCCAGTAGAGGATCATGCCGAATCCGAACAGCATCCCGCCCAGATGAGCGAAATGCGCCACGCCGGCCATGGTGCCGGTCATGCCGAAGAACAGGGTCAGCAGCCCGTAGCCGACCACGAAGTACTTGGCCTTCATGGGAATCGGCGGTATCAGCAACATGATCGTGCTGTTGGGAAACATCAGTCCGTAAGCCAGCAACAACCCGAATACCGCACCCGACGCACCGATGGTGGGATAGACATCGCCGCTGAGCGCGGCGACTGCCAGCTGGATCACTGCCGCCCCGATCATGCAGACGAAGTAGTAGACCAGAAATCGGCGTGCACCCCACACCCGCTCGACCGGCAATCCGAACATGTAGAGGGCGAACATGTTGAACAGCAGGTGTACCAGGTCACCATGCAGAAACCCGTAGGTCACCAGCTGCCAGGGCGCAAAACCGGTCGCCATGACGCCCGCATCCGCGAATCGGACCAGGTCCGGTGTGGCGAGCGGCCACAGCGCGAACAGGCGAATCGCTTCGACAAGCAGCATCGACTGCAACAGGTAGGCAAGTACCGTGACCCCGAGCAGGATCATCGAGACCGGCAGGCCGCTTTGCGGCGGTGGATAGACGGTTGGTTTCACGGCAGCGACTCCAGCAGGGACTCGAGATCGGCACGGCCTTCGAGCATGCCCCGGCCGGCGAGCGATTCACGCAGGGCCGCTGCCTGTGCGGGGGTCCAGTCCACCGAGTCGCCAGCCCACTGATGTTTCATGTAGTTGACGACCGCCGCCAGGCCGGCATCGTCGATGTGCGGCAGCGGCGGCATGAAGCCCCGATAGCGCTCGCCGGCCACTTCGATCTCGCCGCGCAACCCGAGCAGGATGACCGCGCCGAGCGCCTGCGGCGGCAACTCGATCCATTCCGATCCGGCCAGCGGCGGAAACGAGGGACGACGGCCCTCGCCCGTTGCACCGTGGCAGCTTGCGCAATGGCGCAGGTAAAGCGACTGGCCGGGGCTGGCCGATTCCGAAGGCGGCGGGGATTCGCCGCCGCAGGCCGCCAGCAGGACCAGCAGCACCGGCAGCAGGGTCTGTTTACAATGTGCGTTCACGATTCGATCAGGCCCTCTGGAACAATCCATGTCGATCAAGTGTGTCACGGTCTACGCCGCCTCGAGCCAGGCGTTGGAACGACTCTACATCGAAGCCGCCGAACGCCTGGGCCGCGTGCTCGCCGAAGCCGGCCTGCGCATCGTCTACGGCGGCGGCAGCACCGGTCTGATGGGTGCAATGGCAGACGGCGCGATTGCGACCGGCGGCGAGGTCCACGGCATCATCCCCGAGTTTCTCACACGAGTCGAGCATGGTCACCAGCGCCTGCGGCAACTCGAGATCGTGGCCGACATGCGCATCCGCAAGGCCCGCATGCTCGAGGAAGCCGATGCCGTCGTCGCGCTGCCGGGCGGCTGCGGCACCTTCGAGGAATTGTTCGAAGCCCTGACGCTCAAGCGGCTGGGGCAGTTCCTGGGCCCGATCATACTGGTCAATACCGGCGGCTACTACGACGGCCTGATCGAGTTTCTCGACCACAGCGTACGGCAGCGATTCATGAACCGGACCCACCTCGAGCTGCTGCAGACGGTCAGCCACCCTGACCAGGTCGTCGAGGCCATGCGTGCCGCCGTCGCTTGGTCGCCCGGAGAAGCGCTCGAGACGGCGTCGGTCAAGCCCTCGCCATGAACATATCCGGATATCGCAAGACGGGTTTCTCGCGCGGGCTGCGCTGGCTGCCGGCCGCCGCGGAATTGCTGTTTTCGGCCTTCACACCCCTGTCGGGGCTGGCCGCATTGTGGCTACTGGTGTCCATGATCGCACTCATTCCGGTGGTCGGCCAGCTCTCGATCATGCTGATCACCCCGTTGTTGACCGCCGGAGCGATTGCCGCCTATGCCGAGGTCGCCGCCGGCCGCCGCCCTGCTCCGACCATCCTTTTCTCGGCCTGGAGCAACCCGGACACCCGTCGCCGTCTGCTGGGCGTGGGCGCTTTCGGCATTCTGGGCAGCCTTGTCGCCATGGCCACCCTGGCCGCCTGGCTGGGCAGCCAGGTGTCACCCGAGCAGCTACAGGTGGCCCAGACGTCACCCGAAGCCATGGCCGAAGTGATCCGCCAGGTCTCGCCTGGGCCGCTGCTGCTGGTTGCCGCCGCGGTACTGGCCGTGGTGCTGTCGGCCATGTATTTCGCCGTCCCGCTCCTGCTGTTCAGCGATCTGGGTGTGGTGGCTGCGCTTACGCTGAGTCTGCGCGCCGTCATCGGTAACTGGGCTGCCTTCCTCGCTTTCGGACTGGTGCTGATCATCGCCGTCATTGCGCTTGGCATCGTCTTCGGGGTCATCCTGGTGACCTTGGGTATCGCCATCGGGCCGGCCGGGCAGATGGCCGGCCAGGTGCTGGTCATGCTGGCCGCCATGCTGGTCCAGGTCCTGATGGCGGGAACGCAGTGGATTGCCTTTACCGAGGTGTTCGGCAAGCCGGGAGACCGCCAGCGCGAAGCCGACCCCTCGGATCAGTTGCTGGCCTGATCCCGGCCATCGCCGGGGCGTCTGACCAGGATGCGTGCGGCCACGATCCCCAGCTCGAACAGCAGCAGAACCGGCAGCGCAAGCAGAGTCTGCGAAATCATGTCGGGCGGCGTGATCAGCATCGCGACGGTAAACGCGCCGACGATGATGTAGCCGCGCATGCGCGCCAGTCCAGCGGGTGTGGTAATGCCCAGCGCAACCAGGATGATGGTCGCGACCGGAACCTGGAAAGCCAGCCCGAACGCGATGAACAGGGTCAGCACGAAATCCAGGTAGCGGTTGATGTCGGTCATCACCGCCACACCTTCCGGCGCCATCGAGGTGAAAAAGGCGAAGACCACGGGAAAGACCACGAAATAGGCGAATGCGCAGCCGGCGTAGAAAAGCAGCACGGCCATCGCCAGCAGCGGCCGGGCCAGGCGTTGTTCGTGGCGGTACAGGCCGGGCGCGACGAAGGCCCACAACTGGTAGAGCACCACCGGCATGGCGACGAGAACGGCCAGCACCAGCACCAGCTTGAACGGTGTGAGAAACGGCGAGGCCACGTCGATGGCGATCATGCTCGCCCCTTCGGGCAGATACCTGACCAATGGTTCGGCCAGCACGCTGTAGAGCCGGCGCGCAAACGGCGCCAGAACCAGCAGGGCCAGCAGAACGGCGGCCAGCGAACGCAACAGTCGGCTGCGCAGTTCGAGCAGATGATCGATCAGCGACGTATCGGCGTCAGTCCGCGTCGTTTCGCTGTTCATTCGGCTCCCGGGATTGGACCTGGGCGGCACTGGTCTCGGACTTCTCGGCCTCCAGGATTCGACGGTTGTGATCTCGATCCATCTCGACCTGGAATTCTGCCTTGAGGCTTTGCCAGGCCTGGCGTGCCTGGCGTGACCACCCACCCAGCGTCCGCGCCACTTCCGGCAGACGCTGCGGCCCGACGACCAGCAAGGTGATCACGGCCAGCAGCAGCAACTCGCTGAAGCCGATGCCGCCCACGAATCAGACGTCCGTACCGGTAGACGACTTGCCGCCCCTGCCGTCGCCGCCATCCTCTTTCGATGCCGTCTGGTCCTTGTCGCCGTCATCGCTGACCCCCTTGCGGAACTCGCGAATGGCGCCGCCCAGGTCACTGCCGAGATGACGGATGCGCTTGGTGCCGAAAATCAGCAGCACGATCAGGAGTACGACCAGGATCTGGAACCAGCCGACATTGCCGATACCCATATGTTTCGACCTCTCTTGGAAGGCGCCTAGCGCGCCCTGAAAGTTGCCAGTCTATCAGTTTGCGGGGGCGCGCCGCAGTTGCGAGGCGGCCAGGCCGACGACCAGAAGCAGCAGCAGCCAGCGACCTGCCGGGGACAGCAGGGGCACAAGCTCGGGCTCGACCGGTGCCGCACCGCGATCGCAGTCGCCCGGTGGAGCGATGGCCAGGGACTCGATGCCGACCAGCGCTTCACGGCTGTCGTGGACGATCGTTTCGGCCACGCGCTGGGCACGGCCGGTGTCGCTATCGATGAGCAGAACCTGGCTGGCGATCGAGCGGTCCGGCGCGGCGGGATTGCGGCGCTCGGTGACGGCCCAGAGCCGCCCATCGGCATCGCTCGCCAGACCGGCCTTGTTGTAGAGATCGGCCGCGCTGCCGAGCGCCCCGACCAGCTCGGCCTGACCGGTCTCGATGTCGATGCGGTAGAGGTTCGGGGCGGCCGGATTGCCATCGGAAGCCATGCCGCGGCCGATCCCGAAGACCTGATCGCCGATGGTGGCCAGGTCGACGACGGGGGCGCCGATCGCACCGATGCGAGTCAACTCGCCGGTCTCCGCGTCGGCCTCGTACAGCGCCGATCCGAGCGTGGCCGAATCGGTCGAGACCAGAACACGTCCGTCGCAGGTATGGGCGAGGCCGAAATCGTGGTTGTCCAGCGGCAACGCCAGGTTGCGAACGGTCTGGTTGACCGCCACCGCATTTCCGCTCGTCGTGCCGATGCGCACCAGGGTGTTGGTGTCGTCATCGACACCATAGAGCCGCTCGTCCGAGCCGAACGACAGACCTTCGATGAAAATGTAGTCTTCGATTCGCGAGCGGCCTTCGAGCCTGGCCTCGCCGCTGGCCAGGTCGACCGACCAGAGGGCACCGATGCGGGAACTGTCCGGGAAATCTCCGCGCGAGTTGATCACCCAGCCCTCGGGCTCTGCCCACGCCGATGCGCTGGCCGCCAGAAAAACGGCCAGAGCCACACATCCCTGCAAGAGAGGCGTGAACGCGCGCATCCTTTATTGTCTTCCTTGTTTCTCCGACATCCCGATCATAGCAGAATCACGCCGAAATCCCCACCAGCGGCCGCCTGGCGGCGATTTGCATCTCGCCCTCACGCCAGGCCGCGTAGAATGACCGATAGCCTGTAGCACCAGAATTGAACCGGAGCTCACCGGAAACCCGCCATGTCCGAATCGCCCCCAAATCCCGTCGACCGGGTCGACGCCGTCCGTCGGGTTCCCGCCCATCGCGAGGCCGCCCGCGCCGCCGTTCTGATGGTCAACCTGGGCACACCCGAAGCGCCCACGGCCAGGGCCCTGCGGCCCTACCTGAAACAGTTCCTGTCCGATCGCCGCGTGATCGAGGTGCCCCGGGCGATCTGGTGGTTCATTCTCAACGGCATCATCCTGCCGTTTCGATCGCCGCGCTCGGCCCGGGCCTACGCAAGGGTCTGGACCGAGCACGGCTCGCCGCTGCTGGTCGACAGCCGCAGGCTGGCGCACAAGCTCGAGGCAGAACTGCAACAGGACCTGCCGCGCGTCAAGGTCATGCTCGCCATGACCTACGGCAAGCCCGACATCGACTCGGCCATCGACCGGCTCAGGCGTGAGAACATCCAGCGCCTGCTGGTGCTGCCGATGTACCCGCAGTACTCGGCCACGACCACCGCCTCGGTGTTCGATCAGGTCACCAACTCCCTGCAGCGCCTGCGCTGGCTGCCGGAACTGCGCTTCATCAACAGCTTCCACCACGACGAGCACTGGATCTCGGCCGTCGCCGACTCGATCCGCCGCTTCTGCAGGAAACGCGGCGAGCCCGACAAGCTGCTGTTCTCCTTTCACGGCATTCCGAAGAAGAACCTGCTCGCCGGCGACCCCTATTACTGCCAGTGCCAGGCCAGCGCCCGCAGCGTCGCCGAGCGCCTCGGCCTGGCCGACACGGACTGGATGGTCACGTTCCAGTCGCGCCTGGGCCGAGCCGAGTGGCTCAAGCCCTACACCGACCAGACCCTGGAGGCGCTCGCCAAACAGGGCGTGAAGAAGCTGCAGGTGGTCTGCCCGGGCTTTTCGGTCGACTGCCTGGAAACGCTCGACGAGATCGCCGTCGAGGGCCGCGACGAGTTCATCGCCGCCGGCGGCGAATCGCTGGAGTACATCCCTTGCCTGAACGACTCGCCCGAACACGTCAAGCTGCTCAGCACCCTGTGCCGTCGACACGGCCAGGGCTGGCCGGAGTTCGCCGGTGCCCGCGATGCCGGCGAGACGGAACTGGCAGCCCGCGTCGAACGGTCGGCGGCGGCGGCCAAACGGCTTGGCCTCGACTAGCAGAATCGCGCTGCTCCAGGCGGCTGCCGCGCTCGCGCTGGCCGGCGCACCGCTCTACTGGCTGCAGGGGCGTGCCGTGCGGCAGCGAACACCGCGCCTGGACGAAGCACCGGGCCAGCGCTCGGGTACCCTGCCCGGCTCGCCTCCGGTACTGCGGATTGTCGGTTTGGGGGAGTCGCCCATGGCTGCGGTCGGCCTGCAGCAGCAGGATGAAGGCGTCACGCCCCGGCTGGCAGCGCAGCTGGCCGAAACGACGGGCCGGAGCATCGAATGGCAGACCGCCGCTCGCAGCGGTGCCAGCGCCCGATTCACCCTCGAAACCCTGCTGCCACAAATCATCAAGGGTCGCACCGACTGGGTGCTGGTGGCGCTGGGCGTGAACGACTGCCTGGCGCTGAGTTCAGCGAAGCAGTGGCGGAAGACGCTGGAGCGGCTGACAAGCGCCATCGCGCACCGGCTCGAACCGGGCGGCATCGTCTTCACCGGCGTACCACCGATGCAGCATTTTCCAGCCCTGCCGGCGCCGCTGGCGACGATGCTGGGGCTCCGGGCGCGCCTGCTCGATGCCGTGCTTGCACACTTCACCGAGGGCGACGAGTCGCTCATTCACGCGCCGATGGATTTCGTCGAAAGCCCCGACGGGCTGTTCTGCCGCGACGGTTTTCATCCCAATGCGCCTGCCCACCGGCTCTGGGCAGGTCAAATTGCCGACCTGATTCACGCCACCCAGGCGGGCCGATAGAGCGGAATTCGCACAGTCCGTCGCGACGAATTGCCGACCCTTCCGACCGCGCTTTGTGGCAGTCTGTGACCCGCAATGAGCACACCCCCCGCAGATGACGCAATGAGCACCGCCGCCCCGGGCGTAAGGAACCGCTCCGCCGAAGACCTGCTGCGCCAGGTCTTCGGCTACGATTCCTTCCGCGGCCGCCAACGCGAGATCATCGAGCACGTGGCCGACGGCGGCAACGCCCTGGCACTGATGCCGACCGGCGGCGGCAAGTCGCTGTGCTACCAGATCCCGGCCCTGCTGAGCCCCGGAACGACCATCGTCGTCTCGCCGCTGATCGCCCTGATGCGCGATCAGGTCGAAGCACTCACTCACAACGGCGTGGCCGCGGCCGTGCTCAACTCCTCGCTCGATGCCGAGACCCGGCAACGAACCGAACAGGCTCTCGTCGACGGCCGCCTCGACCTGCTCTACATCGCGCCCGAACGCCTGCTGCGTGAAGCGACGCTTGCCATGCTCGCGCGCTGCCGCATCAACCTGTTCGCCATCGACGAGGCCCACTGCGTCTCCCAGTGGGGGCACGACTTCCGTCCCGAATACCTCAAGCTCGATGTGCTGGCCGAACGTTTTCGCGACGTTCCCCGCATCGCGCTGACGGCCACCGCCGACGAGCGCACCCGCGGCGAGATCGTCGGCCGCCTGCTCGGCGACGATACCCGGGTGTTCGTCGACAGCTTCGACCGGCCCAACATCCGCTACGCCGTCGGCCTCAAGCGCAACGCCCGGGCGCAATTGCTGTCGTTCATCCGTCGACGCCATCCGGGGCAGTCGGGCATCGTCTACTGCTTTTCGCGCCGCAAGACCGAAGAAACCGCCGCCTGGCTGGTCCAGCAGGGCCTCGACGCGATCGCCTACCACGCCGGGATGGAATCGGGCGAGCGCCAGGCCGCCCAGGACCGCTTCATCAACGAGGACGGCCTGATCATCTGCGCCACGATTGCCTTCGGCATGGGCATCGACAAGCCCGACGTTCGTTTCGTTGCGCACCTGGACCTGCCCAAGAGCATCGAATCCTACTACCAGGAAACCGGCCGGGCCGGCCGCGACGGCCTGCCGGCCGACGCCTGGATGGTCTACAGCCTGGCCGACGTGGTGCGGATCCGGCAGTTGCTGGAACAGTCGAACGCCGGCGACGACCAGAAGAAACTCGAGCGCGAGCGCCTCGAGGCCCTGCTGGCCTATTGCGAACAGGCCGGCTGCCGGCGCCCCGCCCTGCTGGGCTACTTCGGCGAGGACCATCCCGGCGACTGCGGCCACTGCGACAACTGCCAGGACCCGCCCGAGACCTGGGACGCCACGGAGGCCGCGCGCATGGCCCTGTCCTGTGTGTACCGCACCGGACAGCGTTTCGGCGCCGGCCACGTCGTCGACGTGCTCACCGGCAAGACCACCGAGCGCGTCGAGCAGCTCGGTCACGACCGCCTGAGCACCTGGGCGATCGGCCGCGACACCGACCGCAATACCTGGCATTCGGTACTCCGGCAGCTGCTCGGCGCCGGCCACCTGGTGCCCGACCCGGAGGGCCACGGCGGCCTGCGCCTGGGCCCTGACTGCCGCGACCTGCTGCGAGGCGAGCAGAGCATCGATATGCGCCGCGACGCGGTGCCCTCCAGCCGGAAGGCGCGGGCGAAGAAATCCGTCGACATCGATACCGAATCACCGCTCTGGCAGGCGCTGCGGCAGTGGCGCCTGGAGACGGCGCGCAGCGAGGGGGTGCCGCCCTACGTCATCTTCCACGACGCCACGCTGGCAGCCATCGTCGAATCCAGACCGCGTTCGCTCGACGAGCTGGCGACCATCAGCGGCGTGGGCGAACACAAGCTGGCACGCTACGGCGAGGCGGTGATTCAAGCACTCGAAAGCGCCGGCACCCCCTGAGGAACCTCTGAACGAGCCTGCACGGACGCGACGGCGCCCTCGCGGATGCTGCCGGTTCAGCCACCCACGCGGAAGAAAACCACCAAAGGTGCGAACAGCGCCATGAGCACCAGCAGGCTGCCGGCGAGGATCAGCAGCGCCTTGAACGGACGCCGCCGGATGCTGGCAAGCAGCGTCTCCGACTCTCCCTTCGCGCGGGCCATCTCCCAGCAAGCCCGCGCGCGCGCTCTGCGCTCGGCCTGGTAGGCATCCATCAACCCGCGCGCCCGGGCATGATCGTCCGGATCCTTCAGCCAGATCGCACCGGCCGTGATGCCGAACGGGCCCGGCGGTGTGTCGTAGCATTCGATGCCGTGCCTTTCCATCAGGTCTCGCACCTCATCGATTTCGTCGTCGGGAACGTTTCGCAAATTGAGCAGGAGACGCGGCACCCTTGAAGATCCTGGCTGTAGGACGTGTACCCAATTGTATCGAGTCACGCCCCCATGTGCGTATAATCAACGGGCCAGCCCCGACAGGTGAGGGAATCTTCCACCGGGGCGCTACAAAAAAGGGAGCCAATCATGTCCGAACTCACCAAACTGCTCAAGCAGCTCGGCCAGGACTCGAAGCTGCACGACGAATATGTCACCGACCCGAAGGGAGTCATGCTCAAGCGCGGCCTCAAGGAAGAGGAAATCCGGGCCATGCTCGACAAGGATGTCGACAAGGTGCGCAAGCTCAGCGGCCTGGACAACCTGAAGACAAACAGCACCGTCAAGGCTTGCGACTGATTCACTCGATGGGCACCAGCCGGTCGGGTCACGCAATGGCCCGCCTGATCGTCGCAAGTGCATTCCTGGTACTGACCGCTCCGGCCCAGGCGGCGCCCGGGGACGACCCCTCGCTTGCAAGTCAGCTCGAGCATGCCCGGGATCTCAACACGACGGCGCCGTGGCGAGAGACCAGGGATCTGCTCGATCGAATCGAGCCCCGGCTACCCCAGGCCAGCGCCGAGGAACGTGCGGAGTTCTGGCTCATCTGGGCCCGCAACCAGACGCTCGCGGGCAACCTCGACCGCGCGCTCGGGCAGCTCGAAGACCTATTCGATGAACCCCTCACCCTTCATCAGCGAGTGCGGGGTTATTCCCTGGCAGCCAACATCGCCATTCTCCTCCGTCACTGGGAGAAGACCTTCGGGTATCTCAATCGCGGCCTTGAACTCGCCGGCCAGCTCGACCCGGCCGACTCGACCGACAGGCCCTTCAGCCTGGCCGCCTACGTCTATGCCAAGATCGGGGAGGTCGAGCAGGCCATCGATTACGGCAAACGGGCGGTCGAGATCGCTGGTGAGCAGGGCAATGCACGCAACATCTGCATCAGCCGGGGCCGACTCGCCTTCGTCTACAAGATCGCCGAAATGCACGACCTGGCAGATCGACAGTACCGTGAAGCGATCGAGACTTGTCGGACGACCGGAGACGAACTGGTTACCGGCACCATCGAGAGCGGCATGGCCGATCTGCTGCGCGCCACCGGCGACCACGAACAAGCCCGGGCGCTCTTCGAGACGGCGCTCCGGCGGCTTGAGGAAACGGACTTCCGCTACGGCCTGGGCGAGGCGCGGTTCTACAAGGCCCGCTTCCACTGGGAACAGGGCGAGCACGAGGTGACGAAGACACTGCTGGAACAGGCCCTGCCTCCGCTCGAGGACGATCAGGCCTGGGACTACGTTGCCGAGGCATATGGCGTGCTCAGCGAGATCGCGGCCGCCAGGGGCGACCACGCGCAGGGCCTGATCTACCTGCGCAGCCAACTGCTGGCGCGCGAGCGCTTCCTCGACCTGGAGCGCGCCCGCCATCTCGCCCACCTGCAGGTGGCCTTCGACATGCGCTCGCGTGAACAGGAGCTGGCGCTGCTGCGCGAGCAGCGGCGGGTAGCCGAGCTGGAGGCGGAATCCCGCCGCCACCGCGAGCGGCTGCTCTGGCTGGCTTAC
>SR_TP_S13solDRAFT_1000704_pt1 | contig 12391 bp, 11 predicted proteins | sample SodReaTP_S13sol_FD_11159 | JGI IMG/M metagenome (IMG submission 11159) | reverse complement strand
TCATCAGACCCGCCTGCCATGAAGGTCAGCGTGCCCGCGCTGGCCCCGCCAACCCCGCCCGACACGGGCGCATCCAGCGCGCCAAGCCCTGCGGCAACGGCCTGTTGTGCGACGGCGCGCGCGCTGTCCACATCGACGGTGGAGCAGTCACACAACACCGCACCTTTGCGCATGACGGGAATGACCGATGCCGCGACATCACGCAGGATCGCGCCATTGGGCAGCATGGTAATGACCACATCCGCGCCTTCGGCGGCATCGGTTGCGCTGGTCGCGTGTGTCACCCCTTGCGGGCAAGGGGCCACAAGGTCGAACCCCGCGACGTCATGGCCTGCATTGGCCAGATTGGCGGCCATTGGCCCGCCCATATTGCCCAATCCGATAAATCCGATTTTCATACTCAACCCTTCCCGCTTGTGGAAAATCTCAGTTCATCCGGCCCCAGTGATGCCAGCATCGCGGTGACATCGGCATCTGTCACGTCCCCGATCCGCGCATGGCGCCAGCGCGGGCTGCGGTCCTTGTCGATGATGGCGGCGCGAATACCTTCCAGAAAATCCGACTGCGCCATGGACCGCCATGTGAAGCGAAATTCCTGCATCAATGCGTCGCGTATGGTGGCATCAGGCCCTAGGTCGCGCAACATTGCCAAAGTGCAGGCCATTGCCAAGGGCGAATTGCGCCCCAACGCGCTGGTGGTGCGTTTTGCGAAATCCGACCCCGAGTGTTCCAGCGATGCCATGATGCCGGCAAGTGTAGGGCTGCCGAAAGCCGCGTCAATTTCCGCGCGGTGGTCCGCCAGCAATGCCTGCGCAGGTGGCGTGGCAGGGTGCAATGCAGACGTATCGCCAGTCGCGACAAGCCCGGCCTTCGCGGCGTCCCACGCGGCCAGTGGCAGGAAAGCATCCGCAAACCCCGCATAAATTGCGTCCGCCGGTCCCATGCGCGCGCCCGTCAGGCCCAGATAGGTGCCTGTCTGGCCCGGTGCATTCGCCAGCAAATATGTCCCGCCCACATCGGGGATCAGGCCGATACCGCATTCGGGCATGGCAATCTGGCTGCTTTCGCACACTACGCGGTGACTGACATGGCACCCCACACCCACACCGCCGCCCATTACAAACCCCTGCAAGAAGCTGACAACGGGTTTTCCATATTCGGCCAGCCGCGCATTCATCCGGTACTCATCAGCCCAGAATGTCCGGCCATAGCCGAAATCGCCCGCGCGTCCGGTGTCATACATTTGCGCAATATCGCCACCTGCGCAAAATGCCTTCTCGCCCTCGGCGTCAATGATGATCACTGATACCGTGTCGTCACCCGCCCAGTCCAGCAAGGCCGCATCAATGGCCAGACACATGTCATAACTCAGCGCATTCAGCGCTTTTGCGCGGGTCAGGGTTATGCGGCCTGCGCGCCCCTCCTTGCGGATTAAAACATCGCCCATCAGCGTGCCGCCAGCAACTGGCGCGCAACAATCAGGCGCATGATTTCATTCGTCCCTTCCAGTATCTGGTGAACGCGCAGATCGCGGACCAGTTTCTCAATCCCGTAATCGGCCAGATACCCGTATCCGCCATGTAATTGCAGGCATTGATCGGCCACACGGCTGCCGGCCTCGGTTACGAATTTCTTGGCCATCGCACAGTATTTCGTCGCATCCGGCGCGCCTTGGTCCAGCGTCCACGCCGCCTGACGCAGGAACACGCGCGCGGCCTGCAACTCGATCTCCATATCCGCCAGCCGGAATTGCAGCGCTTGGAACTGGTCGATGCTTTGGCCAAAAGCGTGCCGCTCGCCCATATAGGCGAGCGTCGCATCAAGCGCCGCCTGCGCCCCCCCGAGCGAGCACGCCGCAATATTCAGCCGCCCCCCGTCAAGGCCCGCCATGGCATAGCGGAACCCGTGGCCTTCTTCGCCCAGCAGGGCGTCTGCCGCCACATGGCAATCATCGAACTGCACCTGACGGGTGGGCTGGGACCGCCAGCCCATCTTGTCCTCCAACCCGCCGAAACTCAAGCCCTGCGCGCCATCCATGACCACCAGCGCAGATATGCCGCGCGGCCCGTCCTCGCCCGTGCGCGCCATGACAATATAGCCGTCAGAATACCCCGCGCCCGAAATGAACGCCTTGGTGCCGTTCAGCACATAGCCCTCATTGTCGCGTGTGGCGCGCGTTTTCAGCGCCGCCGCATCTGATCCCGACCCCGGTTCGGTCAGGCAATAGGACATGAAACAGTCCAGCCCCACCACGCGCGGCAGCAGATCAGCGCGCATCTGGTCGGACCCGAATTTGTCGATCATGGCCGCGCACATGTTATGGATGGACAAAAACGCCGCAACAGACGGGCAGGCCATGGACAGCGCTTCAAATATCAGCGTCGCATCCAGCCGCGACAATCCCGCCCCGCCACTTTCTTCGCGCACATAAAGGCCCCCGAACCCCAGTTCAGCCAGTTTGCCCCACAGCTCCTTCGGGATGGTGCCTTGCGCTTCCCACGCGCGGGCGGAGGGTGCGATATGCTCAAGCCCGAACGCGCGCGCCATATCAAAAATCGCGTCCGACTCCTCGGTCAAACTGAAATCCATTGCATCCTCCCATTCAGTCCAGTTCCCCGATACTGCGGGAATCTTTCAGCAATATTTCATCTTGCCGCAAAATACTCCGCAGGGGGTGAATTGGCGCGCCAGCGCCAAGAGGGGGGCGCGAAGCCCCCCTGATCGTCGTCAATCCATCGCCTTGAAGTTGAAGGCCGCCCCTTCCTTGATCCCGCTTGGCCAGCGCGAGGTCACGGTTTTGGTGCGGGTGTAGAATTTGAACGCATCCGGCCCGTGCTGGTTTAGATCCCCAAAGCCCGATTTTTTCCAGCCCCCGAACGTGTGATAGGCCAGCGGCACAGGGATCGGCACATTGATGCCCACCATCCCGATATTGATACGGTGCGCAAAATCGCGCGCCGCGTCCCCGTCACGGGTGAAAATCGCGGTGCCGTTGCCATATTCATGATCCATAGCCAGGCCGATGGCTTCTTCATAGCTGGCCGCGCGCACCATTGACAGGACAGGACCGAAAATTTCCTTGCGGTAGATGTCCATCTCGGGCGTGACATGGTCAAACAGATGGGGGCCTACGAAGAAGCCGTCCTCGTAGCCTTGCAGGGTGAACCCGCGACCATCGACCACCAGTTCGGCGCCTTGGTCCACGCCGGTTTGCACCAGCCGTTCGATGTTTTCCTTGGCGGCCGCGGTGACAACGGGGCCGTAATCCACATCATCGCCTGCGGTCCAGGGGCCGACTTTCAGCGCCTCGATTTTCGGGATCAGGCGCTCACGCAGGGCCTCGGCGGTCCCTTCGCCCACAGGCACGGCCACGGAAATGGCCATGCAGCGTTCCCCCGCCGCGCCATAACCTGCGCCGACCAGCGCATCGGCGGCAAGGTCCATATCGGCATCGGGCATGATGATCATGTGGTTTTTCGCGCCACCAAAACACTGCACGCGCTTGCCTGCCGCGCAGCCGCGCGAATAGATGTAATGCGCAATGGGGGTGGAGCCGACAAAGCCCACGGCCTGAATGGTCTCATTGTCCAGAATCGCATCGACCGATTCCTTGTCGCCATTGACCACTTGCAGCACCCCGTCAGGCAGGCCCGCTTCCTTGAAAATCTCGGCCAGCATCAGGGGCACGGACGGGTCGCGTTCGCTGGGCTTCAGGATCATCGCGTTGCCGCTGGCCAGCGCTGGCCCCATTTTCCACAGCGGAATCATGGCCGGAAAGTTGAACGGCGTGATGCCCGCAACCACGCCCAGCGGCTGGCGCATGGAATACATGTCAATGCCGGGGCCAGCGCTGTCGGTGAATTCGCCCTTCAGCAGTTGCGGCGCGCCGATGCAATATTCAATCACTTCCAGCCCGCGCTGGATATCGCCCTTGGCGTCGGGGAATGTCTTGCCATGCTCGGATGACAACTGCTCCGCCAGTTTGTCCATGTCGCGGTTGATCAGCTGCACGGCGGCCATCATGACGCGGGCGCGGCGTTGGGGGTTGGTGGCACCCCATTTGACCTGTGCAGTTGCTGCACGCGCGACCGCGTCATCCAGTTCTTCCTTGGACGCCAGCGGAACACGCGCCTGAACTTCGCCTGTGGCGGGGTTGAACACATCGGCGAAACGCCCGGATGTGCCTGAAACGCGCTGCCCGTCAATCCAATGTGAAAGCTCTCTCATGCTATCCTCCTGTCCTATGGTTTGGCCGCAGCATAGTCTTGCATTTTCGCCTTGGGAACAGGGAATAATCCAAAATGATCTTGCATTTTTGCAATGGTTGGCGTTCAAGGTCCCTTATGATGGATTGGGACGACATGCGCGTGTTTCTGGCGCTTGCGCGCGGCGAAAGCCTTGGGCGGGCAGGGCAGATTCTGCGGCTGGACCCCGCCACTGTGGGCCGCCGCATCACGCGGCTGGAAGACGGGCTGGGGCGGCGTTTGTTCACGCGCTCGCATCAGGGCTATGCGCTGACAGATGACGGCGCGCGCCTGTTGCCCCACGCGATCGAGGCCGAGACAGCCTTGATCGCCGCCAGCGACGCCGCGCAGGCCACCGGCGGAACCGGCCTGTCAGGGCAAATCCGCATCGGGGCACCTGACGGGTGCGCGAATTACCTGTTGCCACAGGTCGTGGCCGCGATCTGTGCGGAAAACCCCGCGCTGGAGGTGCAGATCATCGCGCTGCCGCGTGTGTTCAACCTGTCGCGGCGCGAAGCGGATATGGCCATTGGCGTGTCGGCCCCCGAAGCGGGGCGGTTATCGGTGCAGAAAATCACCGATTATGACCTGCATCTGGCGGCGTCCAAGCGCTATCTGGCAGCCCACCCCCCGATCAGGGATTTTCAGGATCTGCGGGCGCATCGCGTGATCGGCTACATTCCCGACATGATTTTTGACCGCGAACTGGACTATCTGGCGCAACTGGGGCTGGAACAGGTGGCGCTGACATCGAATTCGGTCGCGGTGCAGTTCAACTGGGTGCGCAGCGGGGCAGGGGTCGCGGTGGTGCATGACTTCGCCATTCCCGCAGGGGCAGACATTCAGCGGGTCTTGCCTGATACATTTCGCCTGTCGCGCAGTTTCTTTCTGATCCGGCATCTGGATGACCGGCGCGTTGCACGGCTGAACCGTTTTGCCGATGCCTTGGTGCGCGGGTTGCGCCAAGAAGTGGCACGCCTGCAAGCGCAGGTGGAGCGTGCAGAGAAGCTTTAAGCATTGTTGTCGATCACGCGGGGGGGGTGCGGCCTGAAGGGGACATGCAGGCATTGATAAAGGAAGCGCCAGCGGTGGGCCGGGGTCTGCCGATCCAACGTGACAGGGGTCCACTTTATGCAGGCGGAATAACCCTGACTCTAAAGGATTGAAGTGCCATCAGAGCAATCGGCAGGCCGCGGGACGGCCCACTGATGGCGCGGCGGGCTGCGCCCTTGATTCCGCGCCTTTGACCAGTCCAATGACGGCTTCAGGCCCGTCACGCCAACGGATCACCCGCGCCGCATTTGCCCGACAGCTAGTCTGTGCTGCGCCGCGCCAGTTTACGCACCAGAACCTCGCGCAGGTCCTGCATGGCCCAAAGCAGCTCTTCCGTTGCCGCGTCCAGCTCCTCTGGGGTGGCGCGAAACTGGGTCCAATGCGCGATATGTCCAATCTCGGACACAGCGCGCGCGGCGCGCCCGTCCAGCCCGTTGCCGCGCGCCAGCCAATCCGCAATCAGCGCGCGTTCCTCATCCGTCAGGGTGTGGCCGCTGGCAACGCGCACCTCGCCCGTCGCCGACTCAATGCCCGCGATCCGGTGCATTTCCGTGCGCCGCAAGCGCGGGTCGTGGCGGATTTGCAGCAGCATCGCGCCATTCGGGCGCGGGCGAAAGTAATATCCGCGCGCGCCCTGTGTCATGTTATTTCAACCCTGCGCAGAAGGTCTGGATGCGCGTGCAAGCCTCGCGCAATGCCTCGTCCGATGTGGCATAGCTGACGCGGAAGCACGGCGACATGCCAAAGGCCGCACCAAACACCACCGCCACGCCGGTTTCTTCCAGCAGTGCCGTTGCGAAGGCTTCGTCATCGACGATATGCGCGCCGCCCGCCGATGTCTTGCCAATACAGCCCGCAATGCTGGGATAGACGTAAAACGCGCCTTCCGGCACCGGACAGTCAATCCCTTCGGCGGCGTTCATCATTTCCACGACCATATCACGGCGGCGCTGGAACACCTTGTTGTTCTCGGCAATGTAATCCTGCGGGCCGCTTAGCGCCTCGACCGCGGCCCATTGGCTGACCGAACAGGGGTTCGATGTGGATTGTGACTGGATCTTGCCCATCGCCTTGATCAACTCCACAGGCCCCGCCGCGTAGCCAATGCGCCAGCCGGTCATGGCATAGGCCTTGGACACGCCATTTACGGTCAGGGTGCGGTCATACAGCTTCGGCTCCACCTCGGCGGGGGTGCAGAAGGTGAAATCATCATAGACAAGGTGTTCATACATGTCATCGGACATGACCCACACATGGGGGTGGCGCAGCAACACATCTGTCAGCGCCTTCAATTCGTCCCATGTATAGCCCGCGCCGGTGGGGTTGGAGGGGGAGTTGAAAATCAGCCATTTTGTCTTTTGCGTAATCGCGGCTTCCAGTGTGTCCGGCGTGATTTTGTAGGCGGTGTCGGCGGTGGCCTCGGCGATCACCGGCTCGCCGCCTGCCAGCAGCACCATATCGGGGTAACTGACCCAATAGGGCGCGGGGATCACCACTTCATCGCCCGCATTCAGCGTTGCCATCAATGCGTTATACAGAACCTGCTTGCCGCCAGTGCCGACGGTCACTTGCGCGGGCGTATAATCCAGCCCATTGTCGCGCTTGAATTTCGCGCAGATGGCCTTTTTCAACTCTGGAATGCCATCAACAGCGGTGTATTTCGTTTTTCCTGCATCAATGGCCGCTTTTGCCGCGTCCTTGATGTTTGCGGGCGTGTCAAAGTCAGGCTCACCCGCGCCCAGTCCGATGACATCCTTGCCTGCGGCTTTCAATTCCGCCGCCTTGGTTGTCACCGCGATCGTCGGCGAGGGTTTCACGCGGGAGAGAGTGTCGGACAGGAAGGCCATGAGGCATACTCCGTTACAGGTCAGAAATTTGTATCTCGGGCGTGCATGTCATAAGTTGCCCGCGACACCCGTTCAAGCGCTAATCAAGACCATTCAGATCCGGAAGGACAAGATATGACCGAACAGACGCAGGAAAATGACTGGTATGCACCGGATCAAGCCACTTTCGGGGACCGCCTGACCGCCGCGAGAGAGGCGCAGGGGCTGACGCAATCGCAACTGTCGGGCCGGTTGGGGATCAAGCTGCAAACCTTGCAGGGCTGGGAAAATGACCGGTCGGAACCGCGCGCCAATAAATTGCAGATGGTTGCAGGGCTGCTGAACGTGTCCATGGGCTGGTTGTTGACCGGCGAAGGCGAAGGCGTGTCCGATCCTGCAAGTCCCGAAGAACTGGCCGAAGATGCGCAGGCGCTGCTAAAGGATCTGCGCGCCATGCGGGCGGAAACGATGCGCCTTGCAAACCGCATGGGAAAAGCGGAAAAACGGCTGCGTATGATCCTGAAAGAGACGATCTGAATGACCCTTACCCCTGAACAGGCCCGTTTGAAAATGCTGCGTATGCGGTCTTGGCGGCGCGGAATGAAAGAGATGGACCTGATCCTTGGCCCGTTTGCCGATGCCAATCTGGACAGTCTGACGGCACCCGAACTGGATGACTATGACACGCTTCTGTCTGAAAACGATCAGGACCTGTATCTGTGGGTGACCGGGGCGCAAACGCCCCCCGCAGGCTTGACCCCGATGCTGACTCGTATTGCGCGCGCGGCGGGGGTTGCAAAAAACACATAGCCGGTCGCCGGATTAACCTAATCTTTGCGTATTGCTGTCAATCTTGCCATTGCCCCACGAGGATGGAGAATACGGTGAGTGTGCAGCAAAAACTTGGGACCGCAGCGCGATCGGAATATATGCGCCGCTATCTGGAAAATCTGGCATTGCTGGAACGTTTGCACAGGTTGATGCTTGACCTGATCAAGGATGAATTCGAACGCCTTGGGTTGGTCAACATCAACCCTGTGCAGGCACTGCTGCTGTTTAACATTGGCGAAAATGAAGTGACAGCAGGCGAATTGAAATCGCGCGGGTATTATCAGGGCTCGAACGTGTCCTATAACCTCAAGAAGCTTGTCGAACAGGGCTATATGCACCATCAGCGCTGCCCTGTGGACCGACGTGCCGTGCGCGTGCGCCTGACGGCCAAAGGGGTTGCCGTGCGTGACCATGTCGCCGCCCTGTTTGAACGTCACGCACAGGAGTTGGAGGCCGAAGGCATGGTCAATTTCGACGCGCTGGACGGTGTCGCGCGCAGTTTGCGCCGGGTGGAACGATTCTGGGGCGAACAAATCCGCTATATCTACTGACCGGGGTGTTTCGGCATCTGCGTGGAAACACCGCAATGCGCCCAACACCTGTTTTGCGCTTCCCAACGATCTGCGCGCGCGAAGCCAGAAATGGGCGTTAGGGCGCATGAACGCGGCGCATTCCAGTCGGAAAATGCCTGCCGGCCGGTCCTGACATGGCGTTCATCAAGTTGCTGCCCCTTTCGCGCAACCGCGCGATTGCCTGTGCGCTTGGTGCAATGTGGTCTGCGAAGGCTTTTTTGTGGGGGCGTCCTCCCGAACCTGCCGTGCAAATCGCGCTTCGGCACAAATGCAAGGCGTTGCTTTTTCCCGTGCACAACATTGCGCTTTGGTCACCCGCACGCATATCGGGCTGGCCAAGCTGGCTTATGTCATGCAAATTCTATGAAATGGCATTAGGGTGTCACCGCATGCGGCATCGACAAATGGCTGCGGGCGTCATGATGTTCACTGCGTAACCTTCTCTGGACAGGGCGCGCCATGCAAGGTAAACAGCGCATGATAGCGCTAACGCGGCATTTTCTTGTCGCTGGATCAGGAGGGTATCATGGTCGCTCGGGTCATTCCGGTAGAGTGTTTTGATCTGGTCATTTTTGGCGCGACCGGTGATCTGGCACGGCGCAAGATCCTGCCGGGACTGTTTCGCCGCTGGAAAGAAGGGCAAATTCCGGACGGATCGACGATCGTGGGCGCCGCCCGCAGCGCCTTGTCGCGCGAAGAGTTTCGCGCGCTGGTGCAGGACGCCCTGACCGAATTCTTGCCCGCATCAGAGTTGCCGCCAGAGACGGTCAGCGGTTTTCTGGATTTGCTGGACTATGTGGCCATTGACGCCCGCGGCACGGATGGCTGGGACGATCTGGCAGAAAAGATGCGCGCTGATGTTGTGCGCGCGTTCTATTTCTCGGTTGCACCCGCGTTGTTCGGGGATCTGGCGCAACGGCTGCACGCCCGCGGGATCGCGCACCGGCAGTCTAGGATCGTGGTTGAAAAACCCTTCGGCAATGATCTGGCCAGCGCGCGCGCCCTGAACCAGATTCTGGCCGAGTATTTCAACGAGGACCAGATCTACCGGATCGACCATTATCTGGGCAAGGAAACGGTGCAGAACCTGATGGCGGTTCGCTTCGCCAATATCCTGTTTGAACCGCTGTGGAATGCGCAATTCATTGATCATGTGCAGATCACCGTCGCCGAGACGGTGGGCGTGGGCGGGCGCGGCGAATATTACGACAAATCCGGCGCGATGCGTGACATGGTGCAAAACCACATGATGCAACTTCTGTGCCTGATCGCGATGGAGCCGCCGCATTACTTCGAACCCGATGCCATGCGCGACGAGAAGTTGAAGGTTATTCGCGCGCTTGACCCTGTGACCCCTGCCGAAATCGTGCGCGGTCAATACAGGGGTAAGGGCAATGATGATTACCTGACCGAATGTGGTGACCCCGCATCACGCACGGAAAGCTTCATCGCGTTAAAACTGCATGTCTCCAACTGGCGCTGGAAGGGCACGCCGTTTTATTTGCGCACTGGCAAACGCCTGAAATCGCGCGCGTCGGAAATTGCAGTCAGTTTCAAGGAACCGCCGCATTCCATCTTTGGGGAGTCGAACCAGTGGCGGGAAAATGTCCTTGTCATTCGTCTGCAACCCGATGAAGGCATGGATTTGCGGGTGATGATCAAGGAACCGGGACCGGGCGGCATGCGCCTGAAAGATGTGGCGCTGGATATGAGCTTTGCCGAAGCCTTGGGCAGTGATCTTGATATTCCCGATGCTTATGAGCGGTTGATCATGGATGTGATCCGCGGCAACCAGACCCTGTTCATGCGCGGCGACGAGGTGGAGGCCGCATGGGCATGGGTTGATCCGGTCATCGGCGCATGGGAAAAACGCGGCGATCAGCCCGAACCCTATGAACCCGGCTCGACCGGGCCGGAAGGGGCATTGATGCTGATGCACAAGGACGGACGCCGCTGGCGGGAGATTAGATAAATGGAATTTCACACATACCCCGACCGTGAAATGATGATGCTGCGCGTGGCGCAACGGATAGCGTCGGAACTGGGGGAAACGCTGCGATCGCGTGGGCGTGCCAGCTTGTCGGTGCCCGGCGGGTCCACGCCGGGACCGGTCTTCGACACATTGTGCGGCGCGGAACTGGACTGGGCGAATGTGGCGGTCCTGCTGAATGATGAACGCTGGGTGAATGAGGGCAGTCCTCGGTCAAACACGCGCCTGCTGCGGGAACGGTTGCTGACAGGGCGGGCGGCGGCGGCGACGCTGGTGCCCCTATATGCTGATGCCCCCACGCCCGAAGATGCGCTGGCGGATCTGAGTGACGCGGTGTCCGCACATTTGCCGATTTCGGTGCTGCTGCTGGGCATGGGCGAGGATATGCACACTGCCAGCCTGTTTCCCGGCGCGGATAATCTGGCGCAGGCGTTGAAAAATGATGCCCCCCCCTTGATGGCAATGCGCGCGCAAGCGGCAGGCGAGCCGCGCATCACGCTGACCGCACCGGTGCTGAAAGCGGCCTTGCGGGTGCATGTTCTGATCACCGGCGAGGCAAAGCGCGCAGCATTGGAACAGGCGGCCAAGATGACCCCGCAAGAGGCCCCGATCGCCTGTATACTGGATCAGGCGCAGGTGCATTGGGCGCCATAACTTGTGACGGGGCGTGCGCCCCGTTTTTTTGAGTATTTTTGGCAAGATGAATGCCGGAATTTCCGGCTGCAACAGAAAAGGGCAGGCGATGAGCATCTGGGGCGAATTGGCAAAGAACCAGCGATTTGCAGAAGGGCGTCATATTCTGGATCTGTTTTCCGCCGACGATGCCCGCGCCAGTGATTTCAGTGTGCATCTGAATGATATGGTGCTGGATTATTCCAAAACCAATATCGACAGGGGCGCGCGTGATTTACTGGTGCAGCTTGCGCAGGATCGCGGGGTCGAGGGGCGGCGCGCGGCCATGTTCGGCGGCGAGCGTATCAACGAGACGGAAGGGCGCGCCGTTTTGCATGTGGCGCAGCGCGCGGGTGATGATGCGGTTATCACTGTTGACGGCGCCGATGTCATGCCGCAGTTGCGCGACATTCGCGCGCGCGCCTGTGCATTTGCCGAAGATGTGCGGCAGGGCCGGTTTTTGGGACAGGGCGGCGCGATTACCGATGTCGTCAATATTGGCATTGGCGGGTCCGATCTGGGCCCCGCGATGGCCACGCTGGCGCTGGCCCCATGGCATGACGGGCCGCGGGTGCATTATGTGTCCAATGTCGACGGGGCGCATATTGCCGACACATTGAAGGGGCTGAACCCTGAAACCACGCTGGTGATTGTTGCGTCCAAGACATTCACCACCATCGAGACCATGACAAATGCGCGCACGGCGCGGGACTGGATGGCCGCGCGTGTTTCGGACCCTGCGGCGCAATTTGCCGCCGTGTCCACTGCGCAGGACAAGACGGCGGCGTTCGGGATTGCGTCGGAACGGGTGTTTGGTTTTGAAGATTGGGTTGGCGGGCGCTATTCGATGTGGGGGCCGATCGGGTTGGGTTTGATGCTGGCCATCGGTGCGCAGAATTTCGACGACATGTTGCGGGGCGCGCGCGATATGGACCAGCATTTCTGCGATGCACCGCTGGATCGCAATATGCCTGTGGTGCTGGCATTGGTGGGGCTGTGGCACAACCAGATTTGTGGCCATGCAACCCGCGCGGTGCTGCCCTATGATCAGCGGCTGGCGCGGCTGCCGGCCTATTTGCAGCAATTGGAAATGGAATCGAACGGCAAGCGGGTGGATATGGCAGGGCGCGATCTGGACCGCCAGTCCGGCCCGGTTGTCTGGGGCGAGCCGGGCACGAATGGCCAGCATGCGTTTTATCAGTT
>SR_TP_S13solDRAFT_1000703_pt1 | contig 12393 bp, 9 predicted proteins | sample SodReaTP_S13sol_FD_11159 | JGI IMG/M metagenome (IMG submission 11159) | reverse complement strand
TGCCTAAGCTGTTGCGCGATCCGGTCATGGCTGGCGTTCCAGTCGGCCACGCGCGCGTCCAGAAGGTCCAGTTGCGGCAAGGCCAGTGCCGCCGCCAGCGTGGACATGCGCAGCGAATAATTGCCGCAAATGCCCTGCCAGCGCGCCATCACGTCAGGCGGGGGCACGGTGCCGTTTTGCGCATACAGCATGTAACTGCCCGAATGCAGGATGGCTTGCGCGGCGATATCATCATCATCGGTGACCAAAACGCCGCCTTCGCCCGCATTCACATGCTTGCCTGATTGGAAACTGAAACACCCTGCCTGCCCGAATGTGCCCGAGGGGCTGCCGTTCCATCTGGCCCCCAGTGTATGCGCGCAATCCTCGATCAAATGCAGGCCCAACTCTTGGCATAGGGTCTGAAGGGCGTCGAGATCGCATAAATGCCCGCGCATATGCGACAGCATCAGAACCCGCGCGCCGCTGGCCCGCGCCTTGGCGCGCAGATCATCCATGTCGATGACCAGATCTTCGGTGATTTCCACCAAAACAGGGCGCGCGCCCGCATGTTGCAGCGCGCCGGGCACAGGGCCAAGGGTGAAGGCGTTCATCAGCACCGGATCGCCGGATTTCACGCCCGCTGCCCGAAGTGCCAGAAACAGCGCAGAGCCGCAGGAATTGACCGCAACCGCATAGCGCCGCCCCGTCAGGCCGGCAAAGCGGCGTTCCAGATCGGCGACAATGCCACCCGCGCCGCCCGCTTCTGCGTAGCGGTGCAACCGCCCGCCTTCCAGCAAGGCCATTGCTGCGGCCAGTGCCGTGGGCGGAATTTCGGGCGGTCGCCCCAGATCAGGCAGCGCTGTCATGGCCTAGACGGAGTCGACTGGCGCGCCAAGGTCGAAATTATGCCCCGCATAATATTTGGCCAGCCGCACATCAGCGGTGCGCGCATGGGCTTCCATCCCTTCCAGCCGCGAAATGCGCGCGGTGCGGATTGCCAGTTCCTTGCTGGCCGCGCGGTCGGCCTGTTGCCATGTCAGGGGTTTCAGGAATTTATGCACCGACAGCCCCGCCGAATAGCGCGCGGCGTATTTGGTGGGCAGGATATGGTTGGGGCCAGAGCATTTGTCGCCGTAAGCAACGGTCGTTTCCTCGCCCACGAACAAGCTGCCGTAATTGGTCAGGTTTTCCATCCACCAATCCAGATCGGCGCAATGGATTTCCAGATGCTCGGACGCATAGTCATCCGACACCTTGACCAGTTCCGCGCGCGTGTCGCACAACACCACCTCGCCGTAATCGCGCCATGCGGCATCGGCGGCTTCGCGGGCGGGTTCGGGCAATGTGGAAATCAGTTCGGGCACACGCGCCATAACCGTTTCGGCCAGCGCGCGGTCATCGGTGAACAGCCATGCGGGGGATTCGTGCCCGTGTTCGGCCTGACCGACCAGATCGACAGCCACAATTTCAGGATCAGCCGTCTTGTCGGCCAGAATGCCAATTTCCGACGGGCCTGCGAATACATCAATACCGACCTTGCCGAACAGGGTGCGTTTGGCCTCGGCCACGAATTTGTTGCCCGGCCCGACAATCACATCGGCGGGCTTGCCCGTGAACAAACCGTAAGCCATGGTGGCAATCGCCTGCACACCGCCCAGTGTCATGACAATATCGGCGCCCGCTTCGCGCATGGCATACAGCACATAAGGGTGCATCGTTCCGCCGCGAAACGGGGTCGAGCAGGCAATGACCGTGCCAACGCCCGCAGCCTTGGCCGTGGCCACCGACATCACGGCTGACGCGATATGCGCATACCGGCCTGTCGGCACATAGCATCCCGCCACATTGCAGGGCATCCATTTCTGGCCCGCAACCAGTCCAGAGGGCATGGTCATCTGAAAATCCTGCACGGAGTCGCGTTGCGCAAGGGCAAAACTGCGGACCTGCTGAACCGCAAAAGCGATATCCTCCTTGACCTGATCGGGCACTTCGTCGGCGCGGGCGTCCATATCTTCGCGGGTGACAAGGATCGGGCCGTCCCATTTGTCCAGTGCCAGTGCGTAATGCCGCACAGCGTCTTCGCCCTCGGCCTCGATGCGGGTCAGCATTTCGGCGACAACCTTTTGCGCCTGCGGGGACTCGCTCTCGGGGGTTTTGCTGGCCTTTTTCAGATAGGTGATCGCCATCTTGATCTTCATCCTTGGGGTTAAGACCTGCCCCCCCAGCATGGGAAGGCAGGCCGGATTGGTGTTATTCGTTATTGGCAAAAGCCCGCAGGTCCGCGTCGTCCATCACCATCTGCATGAAGCTTGGGTTGATGTAATCGCCGGCCACCGGTGTGGTGTCCGTTGTGCCGACCGAGGTCATGAAATCGCCGATGGCGGTCAGCCACTGGTCAACCTGACTGTCGCCCGAGGCGCGGTCCATCAGGGCGACCTGTTCTTCCAGCGGGAAGGTCGGGCGCAGGTCGAATTCGGCATTGATGGCCGCGTCCGAAATCTCGACCCCGCCATCGGAATAGAAATCGACCAGATGCCTGCGTGCTTCGTCGGGGTTTTCCTTGGCCCAGACCACACCGCGCAGGAAGGTTGCCAGAACACGAGCCACGCGGTCGGGGTGCTCCTCGGCGAAGCCGGGGCGCACGACCAGCGCGCCGGGCACGATTGCGCCCGCATCCGCACCAGAGCACAGGTAGTCGCTGTCGGCGCGTTCCTGCAAGGTGTAGGTATTGGGTGCCCACACGCCTGCAAGGCTTGCTTCGCCTGCGATGATGCCGGTGATGACCTGTGCCTGACCAAGGTTGATATATTCGACATCGGACTGGCTAAGGCCCCATTGTTCCAGACAGGACTGGGTTGCGAAATCGACCGTTGAATTGGTCGTCAGCAAGATGCGTTGCCCGCGTATGCTGTCGGGATCGGCGCGGAACCCTTCGATGGCGTCATTTGTGGCCATCAGTGCGTTGCCTGCACTTTCATCATTTGTCAGGCCGATGGTTTGCAGCCCGAAGCGTGCTGCGCCCAGAACGGCAGGCACGGATCCGGTGCCGCCCACATCCCAGTCATTCGCCTGCGCGGCGGCGATCTGGGGCGCACCGGCGGGGAAGGTCGTGAAGCTGGGGTCAAGCCCGACTTCGGCCCACCAGCCGAATTCGGTGGCCAGATAGAACGGCAGCGCCCAATACAGCGCGGGTTGATAGCTTAGGTTGATTGGCGTCAGGTCTTGCGCCTGAGCGGGGGCCAGTGTTCCGAAACTTGCCACTGTGGCAAGTGCTACGGCCTTGACGGTCGTTTTCATAGGTCAGTTCCTCCTCTGTTGCAGTTTCTTCCGCCTAGCTGTGCTGTGCGGCTTTCTCCTCGCGCAGGCTGCGCCAGATATGCGTGCGCAGATGAACGAAACTTTCCAGGTCCATGACATCCTCGATCTTTTCCTGGCTGTCCCAATTCTCGGCGTTGCGTATGCTGGCAACATCAAGCACTTCCTTGATCCGGCCGGGGGCGCGGGTCATGATGGCGACCCTGTCGGCCAGATAGACGGCTTCTTCCACAGCGTGGGTGATGAACAGCACGGTGCGCGGGTTTTTGCGCGCAAGGCGCACCAGTTCTTCTTGCATGACCACGCGGGTTTGTGCGTCCAGTGCGCCGAAAGGTTCATCCATCAGCAACACATCAGGGTCCAGCACATAGGCGCGCGCAATGGCCACGCGCTGTTGCATGCCGCCCGACAGTTGGTGCGGAAAGTGCTTCGCATACTGGGTCAGGTTCATCAGGTCCAGAATGGCCGCGATGCGGGCTTCGCGCTCGGACCGGCCGACATTCAGGTTGCGCAGCCCCAGATCGATGTTGTCATAAACGGATTTCCACGGGAACAAGGCAAATTGCTGGAACACCACCGCACGGTCGGGGCCGGGCCGCTTGATGGGCGTGCCGTCCACGGACACGATACCGTCGGTTGCGTTTTCAAACCCCGCGACCATGCGCAGGCAGGTGGTTTTGCCACATCCCGAAGGGCCGACAATGGCCACGAATTCCTTGTCGCGGATTTCAAGATTGATATCTTGCAGGGCGCGGAACCCCGTTTCCCGCGGTCCGAAAACCTTGTCTACATTCTGGAATTCGATCACGCCCATTGCGTCACTCCCGTTTGTGCTGTCAGTGTTCCAGACCGCGGCGGTTCTGGATCATGCGTTCGGCCAGCCGCAACGCGCTATCAAGTGTCAGCCCGACCAGCCCGATGGCCACCATTCCGGCCATGACAGTCGTCGTGGAGACATTGGCCTGCCCCTGAACCATCATGTAGCCCACCCCCGCAGAGGCGACGATCAACTCTGCCCCGACCAGCGACTGCCAGCCTAACCCTGCCGATACGCGCAGCCCCGAAATGATCGAGGGCACGGATGAGGGCAGCAAGATTTCCCGAATGACCCTGTGGGACGGCGTGCCCAGCATGTTCGCAGCCTCGATCAGGCGCGGGTCCACGAATTTTGCACCCCGATAGGCATTGATGACGCAGGGCGGAAACGCGCCCGCGAAGATGATCATGATCGGCCCGCCGATGCCGGTGCCGAACCACAGCGCGGCAAAGGGGACCCAGGCAATCGGGGCGACAAAGCGCAGCGCGTCAAACAGCGGCGAGACGATCTCGTCCAGGATCTGATACCAGCCCATCAGCAGGCCCAGCGGAATGCCGATCAGGGCCGCAAGGATGAAACCATATGCAAAGCGTTCAAAGCTGGCGGCAAGGTGGCCGGGCAATGTGGCACCGGCAAAGCGGCGTTCCGTCAATGTGGAAAACCGGTCATACACTTCCAGCGGGGAGGGCAGGAACACCGACGAAATCAGGCCGCTAAGCGCCAATCCGTGCCACAGGCCAATGAACCCCAGAAGTCCCAGAAGGCCCAGCGTCAAGGATTGTCCGAAGGAGATTTGTTTTTGCATCACCTTATCCTTTCGCTGCCAAAGCTGCCGTGTTCCAGCGCAGGGCCCATGCCTCGGCCATGCCCAGCACGCGGGTTGTGCCCCAGCCCAGAATGGCCACCGCAATCATCCCCACAAGGATCATTCCGGGATACAGATCCTGTTGCGCCACGTTCAGCACGCGTCCCAACCCGTAGAATGCGCCCACAAGTTCGGCGGCAACCAGTGTCGTCCAGGATGCCTGCAATGACAGCCGCAACCCGGTAAAGATCATCGGACTTGCACCGGGCACCAGCACTTCAGTGATGAAGCGCAGCTTGGGCATGCCCAGCATATAGGCGGCCTCCAGAACGGGGCGGTCGATATTGCGCACACCTGCATAGGTATTGATGACCGAGGGCACGAAGGCCGAAAACCAGATCACCATGATTTTTGCCGCATCGCCCAAGCCCAGCCACAGAATGGCAAGCGGAATCCAGGCCAGTGGCGGGATCGGGCGGATGATCAGGAAGATCGGGTTGATGAAGGCTTCCGCCCTGCGACTCCAGCCCATCAGCAGGCCAAGCGGCACGCCTGTCACAACCGCAAAGAGAAAGCCCATGACGACCAGCCGCAACGAGTTGTAGACATGCATGGCCAGATCGCCACCGCCATATCCGCGCCCGGACACATGGGTTAGCGCAGACCATGTTTCTGCGGGCGATGGAAACCTGCCTGACGGAATGATGCCCAGACCGGTCGTGAAGGCATACCAGATGATGCAAACGACAAAGATCGTCGCGAAACCTATGGAAATCCTACGTGGCACGGCTATCCTCCCAGATAATGTAAACGCTTTCATATAATGCGACAATGTGTCAAGTATTTTCTTAAAAACTGTTGTTTACTTGTTTTTTTTAGCGTATTTGGTGTATGAAAATTTTCATAACGGAACTGAAAAAATGTCATCTGCAAGCAAGCCGACCCTGACGGATGTTGCCAAAGAATCGCAGTGTTCCATCGCAACCGTCTCTCGGGCGATGTCGCAGCCCGGTCTGGTGCAGCCTGCCACGCTGGAACGAATCCGGCAGGTTGCGGCGCGGCTTGGCTATGTTCCGAACCGACGGGCGCGGGCGTTGGCGTCCGGGCAGTCCGACACGATCGGGGTGGTGGTGCCGACACTGAATTCGCCCATCTTCTCGTCAACATTGCAGGAAATGCAGCGCCTTTTTGCCGCGCGCGGGTATCAACTTTTGATTGCGTCACATGAATATGACGCCGCAAACGAGGCGGCCGCCCTGTCGCAGTTGATTTCACATGGTGTCGATGGATTGATGGTTGTCGGGGCGGAGCGGCCACAATCGACATGGGCCATGATCAGTGCGTCCGGTATCCCGTTGGTGCAGATGTGGGAAGGGCGTGACGGGCTGGACAGGGTGACGGTCGACAGCTTTCAGGCGGGTCAGGTGGTGGCGCGCTATCTGCTGGATATCGGGCATGAACGCTTCGGGGTCATTTGCGGGCAGTTGCAAAACAACGACCGGCAAAAGGCCCGCGTCAACGGTATTCGCACAGAGTTGGAAGCGCGCGGCGTGGCGCTGGCGCGCACGCATATCATCGAACAGCCCCTGACCCTTGCTGCGGGGCGGTCCGGCTGCATGACACTACTTGAAATGGTGCCGCGGCCCACTGCAATTATCGGCACGGCGGATCTGTTGGCAATCGGCGCCATGATCGAGGCGCAGGGGCGCGGGATCGATGTGCCCAAGACCATTTCATTCGCGGGTATCGACAATGTCGATTTTGCCGCACATCTGTCGCCGTCATTGACGACAGTGGACATTCCCGCCGCCAGTATCGGAACAGAGGCGGCGGCCCTTATGCTGCGCAGACTTGCAGATGAGGCGGGCGAGGGGGATGCGGCGATCAGCCTGCCCATTAACCTTGTTGTGCGCCATTCCACCTGCCGGAATGGCTAGGGCATGGTGCGCAAAAGTGGAAACCGGTTTTGAGCACCCAGCTCTCGGCGGGGAAATCCGGCCTGTCGTGTCGGGGGACCGGCCGCGCCTTACAGCAGGGCGGCAAGGGTTTCGGCATGGACCACAAGCGCCAGCGCAATAATTCCCAGCGCCACCGCATAGAAGATCAGGTCATGGGTCTTGTCCCAGACGCCCGTATGCCGCGCCAGTCGCACCACTGCGGGATAGACGACCACAGCCGCCAGCGCCTGTCCTGCCATCGCACCGGGCAGGCCCATCAGCAGGAAACCCGCCAGAAACAATGCGCTTTGCGTGATCGCGCGAAAGGCCGTCAGCCAGAAAAACCGCCGCGATTCCCCGCGTGCAAGGGCCGCGTGCTGATAGGTTGCACTGACCAGCGGCAACAGCTGCGCGCAGCTTATCAGCACGATCATCGGGCCGGCCATCAGGTAGCGGTCATCATACAGAAACCCGATCAGGAACGGCCCGATCAGCGCCATGACCGCCAGCATTGCCATGACCCCCGCAGTCAGCACATAGCGGATACGCCGCAATTTCGCGCTGTTCTGGTCGCCGCCGGTCGCAAAGGACTCGCGGTAGGCGGGGATCAGCATCTTCTCGATCAGGGCTTGCATCAGCAGCACCGGAAAGGCGGCAAGGAACCATGCGATATTGTAAAGCCCCAAATCCGCCAGCGAAAAGAAATAGCCCAGAATGGCGCGATCTCCCTGCGCCAGAAGGAAGCCGAACCCCGATGACAGCATGATCCAGCCGCCAAACCGCAACAGGTCGCGCGCAGCCGCCCCTTCCCAGCGCAAACGACTGGTCGGGCCCGGAATGACGGCCCATTCCAGCGCCAGTTTCACGGCAGCCGCCGTCACAGCCCCCCAGACCATGGCCCAGTAACTGCCCGTCCCCCATGCGAACGCGATCATGACCACAATGCCCACAACATGCGACAGAAGCTGCACAAGCGTGATATAGCCCAGCCGGATATGCCGTTCGGATGTGTAAATCCGCATGGGCGCAAGACCGGCAAGCAGCAGTGACACCGCGCAGACCGGCAGCACCGCCAACAGTTCCGGCGCGTCATAGAATTCTGCGGCAGGCCATGCCACCGCGCAGGCCAGAAGCCACAACAGCCCCCCGCGTGCCACATTCAGCGTAAAGGCCGTATTCAGGAAATCAGGGTCATCGCCGCGCGCATTTTGCATGATGGACTGTTGAATTCCCGCATCCGACAGCATTGTCAGCCCGAACAGGATCATCGTGACCAGCGCCATCAGCCCGAAGGCGTCCGGGAACAGCAATCGCGCAAGGATCAGGTTGGACCCGAAGCGCAGGCCCTGCATCAGCACGAAATTCCCGCCCGTCAGCGCCGCGCCGCGCATCAGTCTTGAAATCAGGGAAGGGGGCGCGTGCAATGTCATGTCCATCTGCAAAATGCTATTTCCGCGTGTCCGGTGTCCGGCAGGGCGCAGCCTAGCCCCCGAATGCGGCAGAAAAATGGGGGAATGCGGGCGCGTGGCCCACTTAGGTCACTTTTGAACGGGTTTTGAATTCCGGCCGGTCCCAGCGGCGGGTTTGCACAATATCGCACAGCAGGTCGGCGGCCTTGGCCACGTCATCCGGCGTCAGGTATAGGGGCGTGAACCCGAAGCGCAAAATGTCCGGCGCGCGGAAATCGCCAATGACCCCTTCGGCGATCAGGGCCTGAATAATGGCGTAGCCGTCCTCATGGTGAAAACTGACCTGAGAGCCGCGCGCCTGCCCGTCCACGGGCGAGGCCAGCCGCAAATCCGGCGCGCCCGTTGCAACACGGTCGATGAAGATTTGCTGCAATTCCAGTGACCGCGTGCGCAGGTCGTTCATATCGACCCCGTCCCACACGTCCAGCGCGGCATCAAGGGCCACCAGTTGCAAAATGGGCGGCGTGCCCACGCGCATGCGTTCAATGCCCGCACCGGGGCGATAGTCCAGATCGAAGGCGAAGGGCGCTTCATGGCCCAGCCAGCCCGACAGGGCCGGGCGCACCTTGTCGGCCAGACGCGGTGCAACATAGATGAAGGCAGGGCCACCGGGGCCGGAATTCAGGTATTTGTAGCTGCACCCCACGGCAAAATCGGCATCTGCACCCGCCACATCAACGGGAAACGCGCCCGCCGAATGGGCCAGATCCCAGACCACCAGCGCACCATGCGCGTGCGCTTTCGCAATCAGGCGGGCCATGTCGTGTTTGCGCCCTGTGCGGTAATCCACTTCTGTAATCATCAGCACGGCCACGGTGTCATCAATGGCGCTTTCGACCAGTTCGGGGGCCGTGGTTTTCAGCCGGTATTCGGGGCCAAGCGTGCGGCACAGCCCGTCCGCCATATACAGGTCGGACGGGAAATTTCCGGTATCAGACAGGATGACGCGGCGATCAGGGCGCAACTCCAGCGCCGAGGCCAGCGCCTGATAGACCTTGATCGACAGCGTGTCGCCCATGATGACACTGCCCGCAGGTGCCCCGATCAGCCGCCCCACACGGTCGCCCACGCGCGCAGGCAGGTCCATCCAGCCCGCGCGGTTCCAGCCGGTAATGACCATCTGGCCCCATTCATCGGTGATGGTGCGCGCCACGCGCGCGGCAACGGCGCGGGGCAGGGGGCCAAGCGAATTGCCATCCAGATAAATCACCCCGTCGGGCAAATCGAACATGGCGCGTGTTGCTGTGAAATCTGTCATCGGTCCCTCCGGTGTGTCGGATATGGGTGCCGTTTGTGCCGTTCAAGGTCAAGGCGATATGGGCCATGGACGTGCATCGGGGCCGTGAAACAGGCGCAGCGGCGATTCATTTTGCCGCCGCTTATGCGCCATGTCCGTGACGCGGATGGCGCATAAGCGGCGGCCTTTGGGGGCGGATACAGGGTTGCGGGGCAATCGCGGCAACTGGTCGCGCCCCCTGATATATCATCGGGGTGATGGTTAAGGTTCTGAAAAAGATATGTAATATGATCCTGAATGCGTCCTGTGTTGTGCTGCGTTCCGGTATGCCTTGGTATGCAGCGTGCAAATATTATTGCCTGCTTGTGAAACAATCTTGCGCAGGGTATGCAAACGCGATGCCAAAAAGAACGCATTTTGCGGTCGCAGAATTCGGTTAACCTGAAAGAAAGGGGGACGACGCGTGAAAGTCGGTGCCTTAAAGGAAATCAAATCGGGTGAGGCGCGTGTCGCGCTGACACCAGACAGCGCAACGCAGATCCAGAAGCTGGGGCATGAATGTTTCGTGCAATCGGGCGCAGGTGTGGCTGCGGGCTTCAATGATGACGTCTATGAAAAGGCCGGTGTCACGGTCGTCAAGGACGCCGCCGCCCTGATCGACGCTGTTGATGTCGTCATCAAAGTGCGCGAACCCGTCCTGGACGAGGTCAAGAGCCTGAAAAAAGGCCAGACACTGATTTCCTTCTTCTGGCCCGCCCAAAGCGAGGATTTGCTGGCCGCAGCCAAGGATCAGGGCGCGACCGCGATTGCCATGGACATGGTGCCGCGGATTTCGCGCGCGCAAAAAATGGATGCGCTGTCATCTATGGCCAATATCGCAGGCTACCGCGCCGTCATCGAGGCGGGCAATAATTTCGGCCGCTTCTTCACGGGACAGGTGACCGCCGCCGGCAAGGTGCCGCCTGCGCGTGTGCTGATTGTGGGCGCGGGCGTTGCGGGGCTTGCGGCCATTGGCACATCAACCAGCCTTGGGGCCATCACCATGGCGTTCGACGTGCGCCCCGAAGTGGCCGAGCAGATCGAGTCCATGGGTGCTGAATTCGTGTTCCTTGATTTCGAGGACAGCACGGACGGGGCGGAAACCGGCGGCTATGCGGCCCCCTCCAGCCCTGAATTCCGCGAAAAGCAGTTGGAGAAATTCCGCGAACTGGCCCCCGATGTGGACATTGTTATCACCACGGCGCTGATTCCGGGCCGCCCTGCGCCGAAGCTGTGGACCGAAGATATGGTCCAGATGATGAAGCCAGGCTCCGTTATCATTGACCTTGCGGCGGAAAAGGGCGGGAACTGTGACCTGACCGTGCCGGATGAACGCCTTGTCACCGAAAACGGTGTTATCATCATTGGCTACACGGATTTCCCGTCGCGCATGGCCACGCAATCGTCGACGCTGTATGCGACGAATATCCGCCATATGCTGCATGACCTGACACCGGCCAAGGATGGCGTGATCAACCACAATATGGAAGATGACGTCATTCGCGGGGCCACGGTCACGCATGACGGCGAAATCACCTTCCCGCCGCCACCACCCAAGGTCAAGGCGATTGCCGCCAAGCCTAAGGAAAAGGTCAAGGAACTGACGGCCGAGGAAAAGCGCGCCAATGAAATCGCGGCCTTCAAGTCGCAGACCAAAACGCAGGTCGCGCTGCTGGCCGGTGGGGCGGCATTTGTGCTGGCCGTGGGGCTGGTCGCGCCCGAGTCGTTCATGCGCAATTTCATCATTTTCGTGCTGGCCGTCTTTGTGGGCTTTCAGGTCATCTGGAAAGTGTCGCATTCGCTGCACACGCCGCTGATGGCGGTGACCAATGCGATTTCCAGCATCATCATTGTGGGCGCATTGTTGCAGATCGGCTCAACCTCGGGGTTGATTACGGTTCTGGCGGCGCTGGCGCTTCTGATGGCGGCAGTGAATATCTTTGGCGGGTTCATGGTAACACGGCGCATGCTCGCCATGTTCCAGAAGTCCTGACGGCAGGAGGAAATAAGAGATGGATTTCGGTTTTACAGTTGCGGCCTATGCGGTTGCGACAGTTCTCTTTGTCTTGTCGCTGGGCGGTCTGTCAGGACAGGAAAGCGCGAAACGCGCAATCTGGTACGGCATTGCGGGTATGACTGTGGCCGTGCTGGCCATGCTGGTCGGTCCCGGGTCCGGGTTGTGGGGGCTGACGCTGGTGCTGATTGCAATCGGCGGCATTGTCGGCTGGCAACTGGCCACACGCGTTCAAATGACGCAAATGCCCGAACTGGTGGCGTTCATGCATTCGCTGGTCGGTCTGGCTGCCGTGCTGGTGGGGTTGAACGCGCATCTGGAAATCGGGCGCGTGGCGCAGGTGTTTGCCGAAAACGCCTTGCCCTTCCCGCAGCCAGAGGGGCTGATGTCGGTCCCCGCCTATGAATTGTGGTTAAGCCTAAGCAATTTTGCCGCCATCATCGGCAAGAAAACGGCGGTTGAGGTGACAATTCTGCGGGTCGAATTGATGATCGGCATCTGGATCGGGGCGGTCACCTTCACCGGATCGATCATTGCCTATGGCAAACTGGCGGGCCGTGTGGACACAGCCGCCAAGCAACTGCCGGGCGGGCATATGCTGAATGCGGGCGCGGCCATTTTGTCGGTTGTTTTCGCGGGCCTGTATCTGGCCTTCGCCGAAAGCGGGGCTGCGTCTATCTTCATGCTGATCGTGCTGACAGGGCTGGCGTTGTTCATTGGCTATCACCTGATCATGGGCATTGGCGGGGCTGATATGCCGGTGGTGGTGTCCATGCTC
>SR_TP_S13solDRAFT_1000702_pt1 | contig 12393 bp, 14 predicted proteins | sample SodReaTP_S13sol_FD_11159 | JGI IMG/M metagenome (IMG submission 11159) | reverse complement strand
GTCTCTTTCCAGGGCATCGGCTCGTTCCTCCTCGCCGACGCAAGTTACCTGTAAACCATGTGCCCGGTTTAATCTGTAAACGATGTTACCGGTCTGTACCATAAATCCCCTCCCCCCTCAGGGGGAGGGCTAGGGTGGGGGTGGTTTACGCCTAACCCCTAACCCCTAACCCCTCACGCCTCACACGCAACATCTCCTCCACCCAATCCACCACCCGCGCCACCGCGCCCCGGTTTTCGCTCACGACTCGAGCTGCCGCATCTCCACGGCGATTGCGCTCGGATGCGTTGTCCAGTAGCGCAATCACCCGGTCTGCCAGGGCCTGTCCATCAGCCACCCTCTGCGCCCCCCCCGCCTGAATCAGCACCTCGAACACTTCGCGAAAGTTGAACACGTGGGGACCCGTGAGCACGGGCAGACCATGGGCTGCCGCCTCAAGAGGGTTGTGCCCGCCGGTGGGCACGAGGCTGCCACCCATGAACGCGACCTGGGCCAGGGGGAACAACTCGGGCAACTCCCCCATGGTGTCCCCCAGCCACACCCGGGTGTCCGTCCCCGGCGTTTCTCCCAGGGAACGCCGGGCCATGGAGAGCCCTGCATCCCGGCACCGGGATGCGACTGCCTCGAAACGCTCCGGATGCCGGGGCACCAGGATCAGCAGGGCCTCGGACAGCCGCGCCAGCACGCGGCCGTGGGCAGCAAGCACCAGTTCATCCTCTCCCTCATGGGTGCTGGCAGCGATCCATACCGGGCGACCCGTCGCCGTGCCCTGGGAAGGACCCCCGGGCAGTTCCAGGTCGTATTTAAGATTCCCGGTGACGCGTACACGTTCAGCATCGGCACCCAGGCCACGAAAACGATCAGCGTCCTCGCCTGAGCGGGCGGCCAGGGCGGTGACCGCCCGGAGGGTGTCAGCCACCAGGGGTCGTATGCGCTGATAACCCCTGAAGGAGCGCTCCGACAGCCGCCCGTTGACGAGCATCACCGGCACACCCTGTTTGCGGCAGGCTGCGTAAAGGTTGGGCCACAACTCGGTCTCCATCACCATGAGCAGACGGGGATTCACCGCACGCACCAGGGGCCCCATGAGGTGGGGCAGATCCAGGGGCAGGTAGCGGTGCTCCACCGTCTCGCCGAAGCGACGGCGCACCTCGGCGGAGCCGGTGGGCGTGGTGGTGGTGATCAGAACGCGATGGTCGGGGAAACGGGCCTGCAGTGCGCGCACCAGGGGGGCCGCTGCCACCACTTCACCCAGGGAGACCGCATGCACCCACAGCCGTGGTCCACCCGACATAGCCGCCCCCCCCCGGAAGCGTTCTCCCCAGCGACGCAGATACTCCGGATTGCGCCGGGCACGCCACAACAGCTTGAGTATCACCAGCGGGATCAGCCCGTAGAAAAGCAGGCTATAGGCACTACGCCACGTCAAATCGGCCAACCTCGATGATGATTAAAAGATATGCGGCATGCTAGCACGCCTGCCGAGACGGACCCTGCGACATGAGATCCAGACCACATCATCGATCGTGGGGGGACAATGACGAAGCAATTACAGTACATTAGCGTCTTTGAAAGAAAGTGGCGCACCACTTCAAGCTTGCGATTCACCCCACCTGCCCGTTCTTGGCTGGGCACCATGATGGATCGCCCCCCAAGATCGATCAGAGACTCCCTGGCATCATGACCTGAACGCAGGGGTGGGCCAGTATCGCATTAACAATCAGACAGGCACTGCCCATGAATTCCACAGAACATGTCGCGGCCCCAGAACCCTGGGGACATTACAGCCCACGAGGGAAAGACCGCATCCTGAGCCTCGTGACCCGCATGGGCCTGTCCAGGGGCTGGCTCAGACGACCAATCAAGCAGATGTACAGCGCACGCAAGACCAGGTCCCCTGTCGATATCACACGATTTGGTCTGAAATGGCGACTGCACCCCTGGGACAACACCACTGAGTCTAAGCTCCTCGCCAGCTCGCGTCAGCGGGACGCCCTGGAAATGAAATATATTCATGAATCCCTCGGGGAACGTGGCACGTTTATAGATATCGGTGCCAACGCCGGTTACTACTCGCTGATGGCAGCACGCCATGGTGACAGGAAAATCATCGCCATCGAGCCGAACCCGGTCATGCTTTCCAGGCTGCGTTTCAACATCGAGACCAATCATCTCAACGAACGAATCAGGATCGTTGCGGCTGCCGCCGGGGGTACTGACGGTGAGATGAAACTGCATCTCGATGACGCAAATCTTGGTGCGAGCAGCGGTCTGCGCTCCCACGACGGACAAAAGGAAACAACCGTCCCGGTCATGACCCTTGTTTCAATATTACATGAGACGCAAACGGATCGGATCCAGGCCATGAAGATCGACGTGGAGGGGATGGAATCCGAAATCCTGTTCCCGTTCTTCCAGCAAGCACCACAGAGCAGCTGGCCCTCCACGGTAGTCATGGAGCACATCCACGACACTGCGGACACCGGCCGTGCCAACATCCTGGAATGGCTGCAAAGTGCCGGCTATCGCGTAATCGCCAGAACTGGTCTGAACACAATTCTGCGGCGAGACCCCGATCCGGCCGCAGGCTAACACACCCCGATTGAGACGCACGCAGTCATGGCCCGAAAGTCTCGCAGCCATTCTCCATTTCGCCCCCGTTACTGGGGCTACTGGCTCCTGGTCGCAATCCTGTGGACCCTGTCGCGCCTGCCCCTGGGCATCCAGCGCCTGCTCGGTACCGGCATCGGTGATCTGTTCCATGCCACGGGCCGTCGCCGCCGGCACATCGCCCGGGTCAACGTAGACCTTTGCTTTCCGCAACTGGGCGATGCGGAGCGTGGTCGGATGGTGCGCGCGCATTTTCGCTCCGTGGGTTTCGCCCTGTTCGAGACCGCACTGTCCTGGTGGGGCAGCGATGCACGCTTGGGAAAACTGGTCCGGATCGAAGGCCTGGAATACCTGGAACAGGCCCTGGACCAGGGTAAGGGCGTGCTCCTGCTCAGCGCCCATTTCACCACCCTGGAACTGGCTGGCCGCCTCCTGGCGCTACATCATCCCTTTGCCGTGATGTACCGGCCCCATGAAAACCCGGTGATCGAGCGCCTGTTCGCCAACAACCGCAACCGGCATTTCGAGCGGGCCATCCGACGCAACGACGTCAAGGGCCTGCTCAAGGCCCTGAAGGATAATCAGGTGGTGTGGTACGCCCCCGATCAGGGCAAGGGGGGAAAGAACAGTGTCATCGCGCCGTTTTTCGGTGAACCCGCCGCCACCCAGACAGGCACCCATCGCATCGCACGGGTGAGCGGCGCCCCCGTGGTACCCTTTTTCGGTTTTCGCACCCCCGATGGGCACTATCGACTGGTGATCAAACCGGCCCTCGATGATTTCCCTGGCGAGGATCCCCTAACGGACACGACCCGGGTCAACCAGGTCATCGAGGCCGCAGTGCGCGAGGCGCCTGAACAGTACTTCTGGGCACACCGCCGGTTCAAGAAACGCGAAGGCCTGCCCGATCCCTACAGATCGGCCTGACACCGCCGCCACCCACATTCCATCAGACAAGGTCACCACCATGAAAACTGTGTTGTGCATCAAATGGGGAACCCGCTACGGCCCCGACTACGTCAACCGGATCTATGCCATGGTGGCCAGGAACATCACGCCGCCGTTCCAGATCGTCTGCTTCACGGACGACGCCCAGGGCATCCGCCAGGAGGTGCGCTGCTTTGACCTGCCGGAACTGGGCTGCCCACCGCCCACCGCCCACCAATGCACCGGGGAAATGGCCGAAGGTTCGACTCTGGAACAAGGAGCTTAACGGACTGGAAGGGCCCGCATTATTCGTGGACCTGGACGTGATCATCACCGGCAACCTGGATGGCTTCTTCAGCTTCGGCGACCCTGACGATGTCATCCTGGCACGAAACTGGATCAAACCCCTGGAGAGACTCGGGCAGACATCCGTGTTCCGTTTTCCCATCGGCAAGCACCATTACCTGCTGGACGACTTCAGAAAGGACCCGGAAGGCATCGCGGGGCACTATCAGTTCGAACAACGCTACGTGACCCGCTGCACCCGCGGCGGCGTCAAGTTCTGGCCCTATGGATGGGTAAGGCACTTTCGCCTGGACTGCCTGGGCCCCTGGCCACTGCGCTACCTGAGATCACCCCGGCTGCCCCGAAAAACCAAAATGGTGATCTTCCCGGGCAAGCCGGACCCATCCGACGCGGTGCTGAGCCAGTGGAACGAGGATGAGCCCCACCTGCCCCCCATGGAACACATCAAGGAGGCGTTCAGACTGCGCCGCAGCGGCTACAAACACTGGTTCGGCTATCTGAAGCACTACATGAAGCCAGCCGCCTGGATCAGGGAACACTGGCGGGAATAGCCCACTCTGGTCCGCAGGCGGCTACATCCCTAACATTTGCCGAATACGCGCCGCCACCTGGGGCGTGTCGTTCACCGGTTCATAGTCCCAGTGCTCCAGGGGGCCGGGGAAGGCGCGCGTGACCCCCTCCCGACGCAACTGGTGATGGAACACCACCAGGCGCTTGCTGTAACCCTCCAGGTCCACCACATAGACAGGCTTGCCGGTACTGGCCGCCTCGGACACCATGGACACCGAATCCCCGGTCACCACGATGTGGTCCGCCAGGCCCAGCAGGGCAAAGTAGGGGTTCTCCCCCTGGCCATCCCAGATGAAATGGGGCACCCCGTGCAGGGCCTCGCGCAGGGCCTCCACGTTGTCCGCACCGGTGCGCCGGGAAGGGGTCAGGGCGATGCCCGCGCCATGGTTGCGGGCCAGCACCGCCAGCTGCTTGCCGATGGAGGTGCTCACCTGGGGGGTCAAGCGACAGGTGCGGTTGGAACCCCCCACCAGCACCGCCACCAGGGGGCGGGGAAGATGAGCAAAGCGCTGGGCCTGAGCCTGGGCCGCCTCGGCCAGTTTTTCCGGCGTCACCCGGTGCATGGCACCGCGGGTGGCAATCACATTATCTCCTTCCAGGCCATCATGACGGGGCGGCACCACCAGGTCGAAATACCGCGCCGGGATCTGCGGGTCCTGGATGTGAACCGTGTGGGTCTGTCCGCCGCTCAGGCGACGGATGGCAATGGACACCGCCGTGCTTCGCCGCCCGCAGGTGATGAGCAGTTCCGGCCAGGGGGGGGCGACGGGGTCGCTATCCGGGCTCAGGCCATGGAGCACACCGGGACACAGGTGTCCCGGCAGCCAGCGCCAGGGGGCACGCAGACCGATGGTCTTGTGTTCAAAGGGCAGACCCACCGCCTCGGCCAGACCGATGGCCTGGCTGGTCATGCCGGCCTCGCCGGTGGTCAGGGTCCAGCAGCGGGCGGCAGACATCTCAGGCGCTGACGGGCTGCTCGGGGAAGGACAGTTCGTGGCGCGCGCACCAGTCCTGGGTCACGTAGTTGATGATCAGGGAGCGGCGCAGCCCGGTGATTGGGCGCTTGTGAAAGCCGTGCCAGGTGTTATTGGAAGGCACAAACACCAGTGCACTGTTGAACTCGGCCGGGGCGGTCTCCGCCAGGGTATCGGCATCGGCATAGACATCCGTCCCCCAGTCCTCGTGGCCCGGGTCCGTCGACAGGTACAGCAGCATGGTGAACTTCTTCACGCCCAGATCGGTATGGGGGGCCAGCCAGAAGCCGTCGGTATCCAGGCAATGCTCGATGCGCAGATTAGTGTTGGCCAGATCCACGTCGAAGAAACGCTCAATGGCACCCACCACCTCGGGGGATTGAAAGGTCTCCGCAGTCTCCCGGCAGGCGTCAAAGCGCTCATTAGCCTCGCGGTTGAAGAACCGTCTGGAGCTGTTGTGGGTCTCGCGCTTGCCCTGGGTGTCGTCGATCCTGGGTGGCTCCACGGGCAGGGCCACAACATCCCGGCAGGTATCCTCGGGCAGGACCTGATGCAGGTACCAGTGACGGTTAGGGGCCTCCTCGCGGTGGCTGGCCTCGAGGCTGCGGATAATGCTCTGCTGGATATTCTGGACGGACACGGCGGAACCTGCCTGAAAAGTAGTCTCTTCTAACATGCCGCTCAACCCCCGTCAACGCGCCCCTGGACAGGCAACACGCATTACGCGACGGCCGTGAAATACAGTTCTGGCCACGGGCAAGCGATGCCGCGATGGGATAGAATTCCGCGCTTGGCCATGCTTGGAGACGCCCCGCTTGCTTACCGTCCTGCAGATGCTCCCGGCCCTCGAATCCGGGGGCGTGGAAAAGGGAACCCTGGAGATCGCCCGAGCACTCGTGGCACGCGGCCATCGGTCCCTGGTCATGTCCGCAGGTGGGCGACTGGTGGAACAACTCACCGGAGCCGGCAGCGAGCACTTCCAGTGGGCAGTGGGTCGCAAGTCTCTGCGCACCCTCTGGCTTGCGCGCAGACTTCGCCGCTTTCTGCTCGAACAAGAGGTCGATATCATCCACGTGCGGTCTCGGGTACCCGCCTGGGTCGCCTGGCTGGCCTGGCGAGGCATGGGGGCCAACACACGGCCAAGGCTGGTCAGCACGGTCCACGGGTTCTACTCCGTCAACCGCTACAGCGCCATCATGAGTCGGGGAGAACGGGTTATCGCTGTCTCGGAGAGCATCCGTGACTATGTACTGGCAAACTATCCCGAGACCGATCCGGCACGAATCACTGTGATCCATCGGGGTATAGACCGGTCCTCATATCCCTATGGCTACTCCCCTCCAGCACTGTGGCTCGACACGTGGAAACGGCAATACCCTCAGCTGCAGGGGCGCTACGTCATCACCCTGCCCGGACGCATAACACGCCTCAAGGGCCATATGGACTTTCTGGATGTGCTGCAGCATCTGCGACAATGGGACATCCCGGTCCACGGCCTGATCGTGGGTGAGGCGCCCGAACACCGGCAAACCTACCTCCAGGAGATCCGTAAACGCCTTCATGACATGCACCTGGTGGATCACGTCACCTTCACCGGGCATCGTGCGGACCTGCGGGAGATCATGTCCGTTTCCGACCTCGTCCTGTCCCTGTCCACTACCCCCGAGTCCTTCGGCCGCACCACCCTGGAGGCCCTGAGTCTCGGGCGACCCGTGATCGGCTACGATCACGGCGGGGTGGGTGAACAGCTTGCAGCTCTGTACCCGCAGGGGCGCGTCCCCCTGGGAGCGATCCAGGTCCTGGCAGAGAGGATTGCCACATGGACAGCGCAAGGCGCACCGCCGGTTCCAAGAGAACATGGTTTCACCCTGGAGGCCATGGTGGATAGCACCCTGTCCTTGTATGAATCACTGCACTGGGAGCGCAAGGCCTCGTGAGATTCACCCATGTCATGTTAAGCGCCGGTTTCGGCGGAGCGGAGCGTTACTTCGTTGATCTCTGCGGGGCTCTGGCCAGACGCGGTCATCAGATACAGGCCATCTGCCAGCGGGATTCCGAGTCCCACCACCGACTGGCGGCTGCATCCGGCATCGAGGTCGTACCGATCCGCGTCTTGGGCGCCTGGGACCCCCTGGCCCGCCGGGCCATCCGCAAGGCCCTGGGGCGCTTCAGCCCACACCTGGTCCATACCCATCTCGCCCGGGGCGCCTGGCTGGGCGGCAGGGCCGCGCACAGCCTGGGCCTGCCCGTGATGACCAAGCTGCATAATTATGTGAAGCTCAAGTACTACCGGCATGTGGACTGGTTCAACGTCACCACCCTGAGCCAGCAGGACTATCTTCGACAACAGGGCATTGACCCTGGCCGTATCCGGGTCATCCCCAATTTCTCTTCATTCCCCCCCGCGACGGGCCCCAGAGCCGTCAACCCGGCAGCGCGCATCACCTGGGCGAGTTTCGGGCGCTTTGTGCACAAGAAGGGTTTTGACCTGCTGCTGGACGCATTTGCCCGACTGCGACGGGACCATCTCGATGCGCGCCTGATGCTGGGTGGTGACGGTGAGGAGGCACCCCGACTGAGAGCTCGTGTCCAGGAAGCGGGCCTGAAGGACGCCGTGGAGTTTTCCGGGTGGGTGACAGATGTAGCCGGATTTCTCGATCGGGCAGATATATTCGTACTACCCTCTCGGGACGAGCCCTTCGGCATCGCGGTCCTGGAGGCCATGGCACGGGGTGTGCCCATAGTGTCTACGCGCACCCAGGGCCCGTCGGAGATTCTCGATGAGACGACCGCCTGGCTCTGTACGGTGGACAGTGTCGACGACCTGTACCAGGCCATGAGCGATGCGGCCGCGAACCCAGAACAGCGTTTGGCGCGCGCCGGACGGGCCCTGGCCTGCTACCGGGATTCTTACCATGAAGACGCGATACTGCCCCGTTTGATCTCCATGTATGACGAGATATCCCTGAACAGCCGAAAGGCGCCTTAGAAACCCTGGGTCTACGAATCCCGCAAACATCTTTCACATGCAAATGAAAGGGAGCCGAAATTCATGAGCAGCACACCTCAACACAACGTCATCTGCATGAAGTGGGGAACCGCCTACGGCGCTCGCGATGTCAACGTACTCCACAATATGGTTACGCGTTTTTTGTCTCTCTCCCATCGGTTCATCTGCTTCACAGATGACCCTTCAGGTCTAAACGAGGGCATCGAGCATTTTCCACTCCCGGAGGTGCATGTCCCGCCCAGACTGATGAAGGAGGCCTGGCTGAAACTCGGGACGTTCAGCAATCCCTTGGCTGACTTGTCCGGCACGGCTCTATTCCTTGATCTTGATATTGTAATCGTGGACTCGATCGACTGCTTTTTCGAACATCCTGGACAATTCTGCATCATCCACAACTGGACGCATCCAGACAGGATCGTAGGAAACTCTTCAGTTTACCGCTTCAATGTGGGAGATCTTTCGTGGGTCCTGGACAGATATCATGAAGCCCCGGATGCCGCCAAGGAGAAATACCGTAACGAGCAGGCCTTCCTGTCCCACACTCTCAATGATGCCGGAGTCCCGCTCAGTTACTGGCCCGAACAGTGGTGCGTAAGCTTTAAGAAACACTGCATGCCGCCTCGCGTCCTCACACCCTTCATCACACCACGTAAACCGCGGGGCGCAAAAATCATCGCCTTCCACGGGCACCCCAAACCCGACGAAGCCCTGAGGGGGGAATGGAAAGGGCGCTGGAAAAAGATGCGTCCCACCCCATGGATCTCCGATTACTGGGGCTGACGCCGAATAAAGGGCTGGCCACATCGAACGCCTCTACCTAGCCATGACCACGGGTAAGCACTGCGTACCGCTGCGCCCTCCGGATCTCTTTATTCGTGACTCTAACGAGCCCAACCCTTAGCACCGACACAATCGATCTACTTTCCCGTAGAGAGCCCGTAAGCTCGGCAGCGCATACAGCCACAAGAGAGAACTCCTTCGGGACCGGCAAACCACCATCCTTAAATGAGTTGCGAAACTTCGGAACCACTATCCAGTTAGAACGAGACACCAACCATGGCCCTGACAGACAATGCCCCGTCCACCGCAACCCGATGGCTCGCCGAACATCACATCGCAATCCTGCTGATCGCCATACTGGCACTGTTCCCCTTCAGCATGAGCCACCAACTGCCCCAGCTGATCCTGGCAATCATTGGTTTAGCCATTATCTTTCGCAAACAGGCAGAGGCCTGGAAACAACCGGAAGTCCGGCTGTTTCTTGTCGTGTACGGTCTGATCTTTGTACCCTTGGTGATATCCATGTTCAGCGCCGCAGACATGGACAAGGCCATCAGCACCAGCGCTAGATATCTGGCATTTCTGTTCATAGGGCTTGCGGTACTGCTTGCCAGTCCGGGACGCAGACTCAGCCCTGCACTGCTATGGGCTGTGGTGATCATTCCAAGCATCTGGGTCTTCGACGGCCTGGTGCAGCATTTCGCTGGAACCAACTTGCTCGGCTATCCAACCGTCAACAACCAGGTCACGGGCCTGTTCTACCCAAAGCGGGGCATGGGAATCTTCCTTGCCCATTTGGCGCCCTTGTATCTGGAGGCCTTGAGGCGCCTGTCGCCGGGCAGACCATGGCTGTGGTTGCTGGTTATTCCATACGTCACGGTCGTACTGCTGGGAGGTTCCCGCTCGTCATGGATGACACTGCTCTTGACGCTTCTGGCCTATAGCGCCTACCTGGCGGTGATCTATCGAGTCTCGTGGAAACGGGTGATGGGCCTGGGCGCGGCTATCATCCTCGCGGGAATCCTGACCGCTTCATTCTCAACCGGCCTGCAGGAGCGACTGGAACGCACTGCGGGAGTGTTGTCACTGGATTTCGAGCAGTGGGACTACGCCACGTCCAATCGTATGACGGTGTGGTCTGCGGCCATCAGGGTACTTCAGGATCACTGGCTTACCGGCGTGGGCGCCAGGGGTTTCACGCCCGTTGCGATGGATTCAAATTACATGGATTACAAGTACTCCCACGTCCACCTGTTCATCCTGGAAGTACCCGTCGCCACGGGGGTGCTTGGCCTGGCTGCATACCTGGCAGTACTGGCCATACTAATCGCCTGGTTCATAGGTCAGAAAGGTCGCCGCAGGGTGCTGTTCGCGCCATGGCTGGCCATCATGCTCGCCCTGTTTCCCTTGAACGTGCACTGGCACTTCTACGGCACGTCTTTCACTTCCCTGTTTTGGTTCATCTTCCTGGTCGGCATGATCATCAGTCGAGAAACCAGCCCACAGCCAGAACATCAGGAGACGGCCCGCACTCAGCCATAGATCACTGCGATGCCCGCTGGCGATGAGCCCCCACCAAGAGCCGGCGGAGAGCCTCGCGGCCCTCAGTCCTTGAGCACGTACTGCGTACCGCAGTACGGGCAGATCATGGATCCGTCCTTGGCGTCCTCGATGGGGATGAAGACGCGGGGATGGGAGGCCCACAGGGCCGTGCCCGGCTGCGGGCAGTGCAGGGGCAGGTCGGCACGGCTTAGTTCCACGCGGGTCTGGGCGTTGGCAGTCTGGTACTGGTTCTGGTGTTCGGCGGTGCGGGGATTGGGCATTATTATTCAACTCCGGAAAAACATCTGACAGGATTTACATGATTAACAGGATTATTGCTTAGGCAGCCTGTACTTTCTACGCACCTCAACGCTTTGCCCGAAATTGATCAGCAGCCCTATGTCCATGCGTGTTGCCGCAAGATAATTCACCAGCTGCACTTGATGCTGGCGGCTCAGGCTTTCGACAGCCTTGAGCTCACAAACGACTTTCTTTTCCACGAGCAAGTCGATGCAGTACGTCCCGACCACGTGATCTCTGTACCAAACATCAGTAGTCACCTGCGCTTCAGCCGATATCCCACGAGCACTCAGCTCGACAAGCAACGCCCTCTCATAGACCCTTTCCAGAAAGCCAAACCCCAGTTCATTGTGAACTAGGTAGGCCGATGCAATGATCGACCTCGTCAGTGGATCGTCTATGGCATCCATGCCTTATCATCCTGTTAATCATGTCAATCCTGTCCGATACGCTTTGAATCAGACAAACGTCAGCCAGTGATCGTGGCGGCCAGTGCGGCCGTGGACCACGTCGAAGTAGAGAGTCTGCAGTTTTTCGGTGATGGGGCCCCGGCTGCCGTCGCCGATGGGGCGACGGTCCAGTTCGCGGATGGGGGTCACCTCGGCGGCGGTACCGGTGAAGAAGGCCTCGTCGGCCACGTAGACCTCGTCGCGGGTGATGCGCTTTTCGCGGATCTCCAGGCCTTCCTCGGCGGCCAGGGCGAAGATGGTCTTGCGGGTGATGCCGTCCAGGGCGGAGGTCAGTTCCGGGGTGTAGATCACACCGTCCTGGATCATGAAGAAATTCTCGCCACTGCCCTCGGAGACGTAACCCTCAGTGTCCAGCAGCAGGGCCTCGTCATAGCCACAGGAGAGCGCTTCCTGCAGGGCCAGCATGGAGTTCATGTAGTTGCCATTGGCCTTGGCCTTGCACATGGTGATGTTCACATGGTGCCGGTTGAAGGAGGAGACCTTCACGCGAATGCCGCGCTCCATGTTCTCGGCGCCCAGGTAGGAGCCCCACTCCCAGGCGGCCACGATCACGTGCACCTGCAGGTTGTCAGCACGCAGACCCATGCCCTCGGAGCCGTAGAACCCCATGGGGCGCATGTAGGCGCTCTTGAGGTGATTGTCTCGCACGGCGGCCTTCTGGGCCTCGTTGAGCTCCGCCTCGGAGTAGGGGATGTTCATCCCCAGGATGCGCGCGGAGCGGAACAGACGCCGGGTGTGGTCTTCCAGGCGGAAGATGGCGGTGCCCCGGTCGGTCTGGTAGGCGCGTACGCCCTCGAACACCCCCATGCCGTAGTGCAGGGTGTGGGTCAGCACGTGGGTGGTGGCATCGCGCCAGGGCACCATCTTGCCGTCGTACCAGATCAGACCGTCGCGGTCGGCGACA